>Ga0307982_1000180_pt1 | contig 48453 bp, 27 predicted proteins | sample OrgLakmetagen989_FD_201847 | JGI IMG/M metagenome (GOLD analysis project Ga0307982, IMG submission 201847) | Saline water microbial communities from Organic Lake, Antarctica - #989 | ecosystem: Environmental > Aquatic > Non-marine Saline and Alkaline > Saline | place: Antarctica: Organic Lake... | reverse complement strand
GAACAAATCAAGTATCAATTGCCACTCAAAAGACGAACATTTCGTCTTCACTATTTCACTATGTGCCGAGAATGGCACGCTGCGCTGCTTCTCAGCCTCTCCTGCTGGCTGGGCCTCTCGACCAGTGAGGGGGCCAGTGCTTTTGGCTCAACACTTGAGCATGACGGCAGTGTGACATATTTCATTGTGCGTTACACGCACCCATTTTACATTATACTTTATTTGTCCCGTTTACGGCGTGCTCATGTGTTGTTGCCGTCATGGGAGTCCCAGCTTTCTTCAGATGGCTCAAGGAGAAATATCCGAAGTGCTTGGTGAAGGCAGTTGAGGAGCGGGCTGTGAAAGTTGAAGGTGGCGTGGTTCCTGTCAATCCGTCGGACCCAAATCCAAACGGTGTTGAGTATGACAACTTGTACCTGGACATGAACGGGTGAGCTGCTGCACAAGTGCAGTGTGCGGAATTTGTCCCACAGCGAGAGGCTGCCTTGTTCAGTGATTGTGCTTGCGCAGTATTATCCATCCATGCGTACACCCGGAAGACATTCCAGCACCCAAGACAGAGCAAGCTATGTTTGAGGCAATTGGACAATATGTGGAGCGTTTGGTGAATGTTATCCGACCTCGCCATGTGCTGTACATGGCCATCGACGGGGTGGCGCCGCGCGCCAAGATGAACCAGCAGCGCTCCCGCCGCTTCAAGACTGCCCGCGAGATGGCCGAGCATGCGAAAATCAAGCAGCGTGTCGAGGACGAGCTGCGTGATCGCGGTGGAGTGGTGCCTCAGTCTGACTCGACGGGCTTCGATTCAAATGTCATCACGCCTGGCACGACTTTCATGAACCGGCTGGCACAGTACTTGTCTGACTTTGTGATGCAGAAGCAGAACAGTAGTGCCAGCTGGCGCAGCATGCAGGTGATCCTGTCAGTGGCAGACACCCCGGGGGAGGGAGAGCACAAGATCATTGATTACATCCGGAAAGCCCGGCAAACGCCCGGATACAACCCCAATGTGCGCCACGTGCTGCACGGCCTGGATGCTGACTTGATCATGCTGGGGCTGGCGACTCACGAGGCGCACTTCACCATTCTGCGCGAGGAGGTGCTGACGCCGCGTGAAATGAAGATGCGCCAGCGACAGGGTGAGGCCGCTGAGGAGGTGTATTACAGCGGGGACACGAAGATTCCACTGAAGCCGCTGTACATGCTGCACATTGCAACACTGCGGGAGTATCTGTGTGCGGAATTCTCCGTGATGCAGGACCGCATGCCATTCGCGTTTGACTTGGAGCGTGTGATTGACGATTTCATCTTTTTGTGCTTCTTTGTGGGGAATGATTTCCTGCCGCACTTGCCGAGTCTGTCCATTCGTGAGGGCGCGTTGGACCTGCTGATCAATTTGTACAAGCAGGTGCTGCCGTCTCTGGGTGGGTACTTGACGTGCGAGGGGGAGATTGATCTGCCCCGTGCAGATGTGCTGCTGTCGCGGCTGGGGGTGTTGGAAGACATTATTTTCCGCAAGCGGCGGGACAACGACGCCCGCAGTGAGCGCTTCTTCGCCCAGCGCAAGGCCCAGGATGCTGCCCGTGATGCTGCCAATAAGGCCCGAGCTGGCAGTGCTGGTCGAGGGGGGGGTGCAGCTTCTGGCGCGGGGGTGGGGGTGCTGCCAGCAGCGGCGCCTGTGCCTGCAGCCAACGCCGACGCAGCCAGTGCCCTGAAGGCGAAGAAGCTGGGTAAGAAGAAGCGAAAGCGGCAGCGGGAGGAGGCGGAAGTGGCAGGTGAGGCGGGGGGCAAGGCCTCCCGTACAGCAGAGGACAGCGGCAAGGTGCCGTCAGCCCGTGAGGATGCTGACCCGGCGGAAACCGCAGTCACTGGTGGCGATGCAGAGCAGGACAAAGCCACAGATGCAGATGCAGATGCAGATGCAGATGCAGGGGCCGACACACCCGCCGCCAGTGATGACGCGGAGGCCCTCACAGCGGAGGAGGTGAAGGCCCTGGTCAGCAGTGCCATCAAGGAGGCCTCCATTGACGAGAGCGTGCAGGACCATGTGCGCCTGGGGGATGCTGGGTGGAAGGAGCGGTACTACTGCGGGAAGCTGGGCCAGGCGCGGGGCATGTCGGCTGAGGCACGGGAGGCCCTGGTGAAGGAGTACATCATTGGGCTGCAGTGGGTGTTCGCGTATTACTTCAAGGGGGTGCCGTCGTGGGACTGGTATTTCCCTGAGCACTACGCGCCCTTCGCGTCGGATCTGGTGCGCATTGACCGCTTCAAGGCCAACTTCGTGCTGGGAGAGCCCTTCAAGCCCATTTGGCAGTTGATGGCTGTGCTGCCGCCGCAGAGCGCCCACGCCCTGCCGGCAGAATGCCGCAAGCTGATGACGGACCCCAACTCGCCACTGGCAGAGTTCTACCCCCTGGACTTCAAGGAGGACCCCAACGGGAAGAAGATGACGTGGCAGTGGATTGCCCTGCTGCCCTTCATCGACGTGCAGCGCCTTGTGAGTGCCATCAAGGCGGTGGAGGACACCTTCACGGATGACGAGAAGCGCCGCAACACCATGGGGAATGACGTGGTGTTTGCGGGCAAAGACACCCCCCTGGGTCAGCTACTGCAGCCAGTCCTGCCGGCGGAGCAGGGGGGCGAGGGCAAGGCCCTGGTGAAATTCACTGGCAGCGACCACAGCGCCGACGGGAAGGGCCTGGCTGGGGTGGCCATGCTGCGGGGGGGGGAGCAGGGCACCTCCAAGCTGGGGGCCCCTCTGGATGTCTTCAAGGCCTTCACACTGGGACGCATCGAGAGCAACCAGGTGATACGGGCGACATTCATCAGCCCACCCCACCACAAGCACCTGTGCAGGCTGCTGCCCGGCGCGTCGCCGCCCCCTCCCAGCCTGGACGCCCTGGACATGCACATCAGGACCCCCCGGCTGCAGCGGGGCATGAATGTGGCGGAGCTGGCATTCGGAGGGATGCCCAGCATGGGCAACACAGGGCAGCGCCCTGCACGGGGGCTGCTGGGGTCAGTGCCAGGGGGGGGCCGTGGCGCCCCCCGGGGCAGCATGGCAGCCATGGGCTCCATGCTGCGGGCGGGAAACGAAGCCGCCCACCATAGGTACACGGCACACATGGGGTACGCTGACCAGCGGCAGCAGCGGGCGCCTCGCTTGCCCATGGGCATGCCTGGGCCACGTGGACCCCCCCGTGGCCCCCCTCACCACCAGCACCACCAGCCCCAGTATCAGCAGCCCCAGCAGGGGTATGGGCAAGGGCAAAGCCAGGGAGGCGGCTATGGGGGGCAGGGGGGGTACCAAGCAGGGGGGCCAGCTGCACCTCCCGCCGGCCAGTATGGGGCTCCTGCACAAGGAGGCTACCAGCGTCGCTTCGGGGGGGGTGCTCCGAGGGGCGGGGGCTCCATGCCCAGGGGGCCCGCAGTGCACATGAACTTCCGGCCAGGCTACCCGGGTGGCAGGGGCCACACTCAGTGACTGTAGCAGTGTTTCGTTTTCTCCACCTTGCTAATGCGAATTGTGCTGGTTCAATCAATACTCTGTGTCCCGACCTGAATCTGGCGTTGTAGTGGAGCATGCACGTCTTCCGGATTCTTCCAGATCTCAGTGTGCTCCTGCATGTGGGGAGTTCCCGAAGGTGCTGCTCTGGGGAAGCTTGTGCTGGCACCTGCACGTCTCCTGCAAAATGAAGCATGTTGAGTGTTAGCCCCCATGTCCAGGACGAAATGAAGTGGGCCATGAAGCCGAGCAGCGGGCCCGTCAAGCCGGATGCAATCAAATACAATAGTCTTGTATTTGTCCTACCGTTTCGACAGTACTTTTGTGCATCAAGCATGGTGGAAAAACGGTCCACTTCGCGCAGTCGCAGCGTTGAATCAGATCATCGTGATGAGTCCAGCAAGGTCAGTTCTGCCTCCAAGTCACGGCACTGCAATCGCCCCAAGGAATTTATTCGCACAGAAGTCTGATGCGGCGGACGAATCAAACAATAGCGCTGTTCTTCTGACAAATCAGGTTCGTCCAAGCACTTGTCTCCAACTCGCGGAAAATTCCGCACGATCGGTGCTCGTTATTTGATATTGCAGGAGGCAAAGAAGAAGTGGGCTGGATGGCAGAAGCGTTTTTGGCCAACTTGGATCGGTTTGGCATTCTTTTTTTCTCTGTTATACTGGGGGCGCCAGGAGGGCTTAGGCTTGATGGTGCTGTGTGCTCAGGCAAAGATCTTTCAGGAGCTTGTGAGCATCCAGATCAACTACAACAAGGAGCGTGAACTACCAGGCTTCAACTTTTTTTATTTCTTCTGGTTTTTCACTGCAACTCTGTGGTTCTTTGGCCGCCAAATGATGCCTTTGCTTGAGTACGATGCTTGGCTGTTTCAGGTCCCAGTGCTTGGGTGGGTCCTCCGCAAGCACTACAGCGTCTGCTTCGGGCTGTACCTGGCAGGCATCGTTGCCTTTGTGATCTCCCTGCGCAAGGAGAAGATGTTCAGGTACCAGTTCTCTCAGTTCGCCTACTGCCACATGGCTTTGTTCATGGTTGTGTGGAACAGCACGTTCATTGTGGGCAACCTGTATCATGGACTCATCTGGATGTTCTTGCCAGGCAGCATGGTCATGTGCAACGACATTTGGGCATACGTCTTCGGTTTCTTCTTCGGGCGGACAGTGAGTATGCTCCCCCCCCCCGCGCTGTTCGGTGCAGAGTCACGCCACCCCCCCCCCGTTTGCAGCCCCTAGTACCTTACATCAGCCCCAAGAAAACTTGGGAAGGCTTCCTGGGAGCATTTTTTGCGACCATCGTCTGGTCGGTGGGAATCTGCTGGGTAATTGAGACAACTACTGCAGGCAACTTCAACCAAATCCTGCTGTGCCCCAAAACCGGCCTCTTCCCTATGTTTGCTTGGAACGAGGTGCAGTGTGACGTGGCCAGCCTGCACGGGGGCATTCACCAGCTGCACCCGCTAGGCACCTTCTGGTTTGCCCGTGCCGTGCCTGACGCCGTGCTGACGTGGAGCATCACTGAGATGCAGCTGCACGCTGTTGTGCTTGCTGTGATGGCATCGCTCATCGCCCCCTTCGGCGGCTTCTTTGCATCGGGCTTCAAACGCGCCTTCAAAATCAAGGATTTCGACCAAGTCATCCCTGGGCACGGGGGCATTCTGGACCGAATGGACTGCCAAATTGTCATGGGCTCCCTTGTGTACATGTATGCCTGGCATGTCCTGGACCTTGACTCAGCGCATGCAGGCACAGGCGACCTCGAGGGGCACGGGGCAGCCTTCGCTGCACTGTGGCGCATGGCTGCGCAGCTGCCAGAGGTGGGCCGCCGCGCCCTCATGGAGCAGTTGGCCGGCAACTTGAACGCAACAGTCACCTTTGCATAGAAAGCCACAGGCAAATATATTGTCATGAAAGCACCGTGCAGCCCCATGCCTGGCGCAAGCTGCTGCGCTGCAGGGCATGGCAGGCTTGCAGCAATTGCAGCAGCCGCAGGAAGGCACAACGATGAGGCTTCACTGGTAGCCTGGTGTGCGTGGGAGCCGCTCACCGCAGCACCATCATGAAGTGCCCCGCACCTGTCAGCTCTGCGCTTGCATCAGTGAAGCTCATCCCGGCGGCACAGCACACTTCATCCATGCAGTGACTGCCGTCCAGCAGCTTGCGGTGCTTCCACAGCTCTGGGGACAACATGTCCCGGAGGCCCGCCTCCTCTGCTGCACCCCCCCCTTGCACCCCCCCCACAAGCACCCTTGCGTCCACGTCACCCGACTTCTTCTCCGACTGCCCTGGTGATGAGAACTCTGCACTGCTGCCTGCAGCCGCATACTCTGCTGTGGTGGTGGAGGGGGGTGTCTGAGCAGCAGTCACCGCCAGGCTGCTAGCAGGCACGCCCGCCCCCACACAGTCGGCAGCAGCGACGGTCAAAGGCACAGGGTATGCATGCATGCGTCGCAGCAGACCGTGCAGCACCGCAAACACTACCAACGCCCGGTCATCGAGCCCGAGCGCTGCACTGTCGCACGACACCACCACGTCACACACACGCATGCTCGTGCCAAAAGCCGCAAGAACACGGAACACGTCCTCAGGGGTGGGTGCCACCGCTGCCTTGTGTGCCGCAGCATACACCACCGCCTCTGCAGCCAAGGCAGCGCTCTCTGGGTTCAGTAGTGTCTGGGCCTTCTCAGTGATGGCATACACATTTGAATACTGAAACGCATCCACCAGCGCCACAAAGCCGTAGTACACCAGGTGCTCAATGGCGCGCCGGGCAAGATGTAGCTCCACATCTGCACCGCGCGCTATGGCACTGACATGGGACACCCCGTCAATACGGGGGATGATGCGTCGAAGACACAGGTCCCAGTCCTCCCCAGCAAGGGCATCCAAATCCTTCACCCGCACTGGCACGTCGTGGTCGCCCACCACGGGCGGCGCGGGCAGCACCGGGAACAGCTTCAGCGCCAAGGTGTGCCCCGCAAGCACCGGGACAACACATTCGCCACGCTGGCACAGCCCGACATGCGTTTCGTTCAGCAGCAGCCGCAGGGCGGAGTACTGGGGGGCGTCGTTGCGAAGAAACGCATCTTCGCGCTCCATTGAGGCCAGCACAGATGCAAGTTTGCTGAGCACAGCCTTGTACGGCCGCCACCCTGCTGTGGTGGACAGTACAAACCCAACATTGAACATCAAGGCATTCCGGGCGTAAGCTTTGCCCTCAAGCCTCACTGGACACCCAAGTACACGCATGTTGTCCACAACAACACTGACGACCTTGCCGACCAGAAACTTCTTCGTGATGATGTATTCTGAGATGCTTGAAAACGTATCTTCCGTCAGAACTCTGCAGGGGTTGGAAGCATGCATGGAGAACTTTCCCTGCAGGACGCTCACACTCACTGCTCTGGGGCTTGGCATGCAAGCATCGGCCCATGGGTGTTATCAAACACAGCATAGAATACACCAAGAAGCATTCTTGGCCTGGCCTTCAAGCGGTATTCGTTTGAAACGCTGGCACGGATGCCACGACGATGCGACTGCCAAAATTGATGTGGCGCCCGCCTCAAGTGCACTTCACAGAGCTAACGTGAAGCCTCAAGTAATAAGGGTCTGTACAGCGCACTCTTTTATACATTTGTCTCGCCTGCGCAGTACAACACTGCTTGGTGAGTAGTCCGTCGCCATTTTTGGGGGGTGCTCGTGAGGTGACGCAGCAAAGTCGTGGCACAAACTGTGGGAAAACGGCACCTGAGCCAGCACAACTGACTGCAGTTCTGACCTGCATATCCCTCCAAATGGCTATGGAGTCTTTCGCCGCCCAGTGGGGCGTGCTTGCCGCTGACGGTAGCGGCCGGTTAGGTGACCGAATGTCGTCTGATCTCAGTTTGCAAGCTTTGCTCCGTATAGCAGTGACTTCCAGCAGTGCGCCCAGCCTGTACAACTTCGAGCTGTTATGTCCTGCTACATGCTCGACTTTGCACGCCTTGGTAGCTTGTGACGAGGACCCTGCAGTGCGGCGCCATGCTGCTAAAGCAGTGTTTGGCTGGTTATCATCGCACCTTGATGATGGTGGCTCTCTCGCAGACGCAGCTTGCCAGGATGCTTTGTTAGACAGCATCGTCGCATCCCTGCTTGACATTTGGTCACAAATCCGCAAAGATTCTGCCAAGCTGCTTTTCAGCTTGCTGCCTTCTTTGCCGCAGCAATGGGTTGCGATACTGGCTCAGGCAATGCACAGCAAACTGCAGTCATCTGGCGGTGGGCCAGCGAAACCACAAAAGGATGTGGGTGATACAGAAAATGCCCTCAAAGTGCACGATTGGAGGGTCCTAGAAGGAGCTGTGCTCACATTGGCAATGCTTGTGAAGCGCTTTGAGGTTCTGCAAGCAACGTCTCCACAAGAAAATCCCGCACTCTGGGACGGTGTGCGAGGCCCGGTGGGCTGGCTGAAGGAAAGTAGTAGCACAGTTTCGATCAACACCAGCGTAAGACACAGTTCATCGATACACCGAATTCCCAGCTGGGTGCTGCCCGACGGATTTATTGATTCAGCTGTGTTGCCACTGTTGGCTCATCAGCAGAAGACTCTGCGCGACACTGCAGTGCAGCTTGTGGCTGCAACAACCGCTCGGTGTCCTGCAGATTTCACAGAGCACATGCTGGAAACAATGTTACAGACTTTGATCGTGGGCGAGGACGGCATGTTACCACCTGCTCACGCAGAAGGCTGCTTGGCGTTGCTGGTCCTTCTTGTGAGGCGTCAGGCGCTGCCGCTTCCAGCTGAAGTTGACAGCACCTCAGCACACACCCTCTGGTCTCGCCTGTCAGCAGTGATTTCATCCTACGTGGGCCATGCAGCATCCACTGTGCGCCAGGCTGCCAGCAAGCTCGCCCTGCAGCTGGCGATGGCCCCCTGTGCCGCCAAGCAGCAAGCCAGTGGGCGGGCGCACAGAGCTGCATTCGTGCTGCACGTGCTGAAAATGCTGTCAAGTGCGTGGAAGACGCATGTAATTCCGGCACTCGTACCAGTTTCAGGTAGTGCGTCTGCACTGCAGAGCAGCACTGCCTTCAATTCAGAAGGCAGCTGGCAGCTTCGCGAGGGCATCTTATTCTGCTACGAAATGATCACGCACTACTTGCTGCAAGACCACGCTCGACTCCTGGCCACGCTCGGTGCCCAGGATGCTGCGGAGGACAGTGGCGACGAGGCCCTTCCTGCAGCAATCCCAGCGGTGGCGGCGGCGGCGGCGGCAGCAGGGACACGCCCCGGCTCAGCAGGCCGCCTTCCCGCCCGCGCCGAAAGCAACAGCCCAGAGATAAGCACCCTGGGTGAGTTAGGGGACACCACGGAGGACTGCACTCCTGCAGAAGCCCTGCAGGCGTTCCCCTTTGGATTGCGGGGGGTGCCTCGCGTTGGCTCCCCAGTGGTCTCGCTGGCCTGCCACCTTCCGCTATCTGTGCATGTTGACAACGTCAACCTGCACACACCCGTCAAGGTAGGCACTTCTGCTAGACACGACAAGTCAACACCGCGCCCAGTGCTGCTGACTGACGCTGCTGGGGCCCCGCGCACTCCCTCTGTGGCCCCCTCGCCGTGGGCCAGCGTCACCCCCCACATCAGCGGAGCCCAGGGGCGCAGCACCGACAGCAGCTACATCCCACGCACACCCACGGACACGAGCAAAGGCCCAAGTCATAGCTGGTCAGTGCAGCAGCTGCCGGCTGCAAGCGGCGTGCACTGGCAATTCGGGCAGGTGGCTGTGCCAGTGCCAGTCTGTGTGCTGACCGCCCTTCAAGGCGAGGCCGAGTTTCACAGCATTGTACAAGACATGCTTTTCCATACACAACTATGTGTGGAGTGTCCCAAGTTTGAGCTGAAGCGAATGGGGGGACAGTTGCTCCCTTCCCTTGCCGATGTTTGCATGTGGGTGGCCCCCGATGCGTTTCTGCGGCTAGCTGCGGAGTTGGGCATCGCCATTCCACTGCGGGCTTCCCAAGCGGTGCTTATGGTGGGCCGCGTGTTTAATCGTGTGCTTCGTCGAAGCCTGCGCCTGCACGCCTCCTTGGGCGAGGCGGCCGGTAGCCAGCGCCCGTGCGCAGCTGCCACGTATGTGGCTGCTGTGCTGTCTCGCACTCACAGCCTGCTCACCTGCAGCGCCGTGCAGCTGTCTCTGCAGGGCATGGCTGTGCGCGCGCCTAGTGACAAGTGCTTAGTGCTGGCGCTGGACACCCTGGGGCTGGCACTGCGGCAAGGAGCAGTGACCCAGTGCATCTCTGAACAGGTGCGCCCTGTGGTGGCCGCTCTGCTGGAGCGCTGCTCCAAGGTGCTGCGGCTGGCAGGCGCCTTTGCGCATGCGCCGCCCCTCCTCTCCCCAGGCCTGACTGGGGCTGCACCGGAGCACCAGACCACTTCTGGTGTCCTGCACGCGGCCCTTGCACTGTGTGACGAGCTGGCGCTGAGCGCCCGCCCAGCGGCGTCGGAGGAAAGCAGCACTACACAGGGCGCAGGGACACCGCTGCCCAGCCTGGTCACTCAGCGCAGTGTGGGGTTCTCTGACGAGTCAGAGCGATGGGCCTCCCGCAGCCAGTGGCGGCGGGCCTCGCGACAAGCGGTCGTGGTGCAGAGCCTTCAACACGCTTTCTCTAGGCGGCTGCTGCCGCACTGGTTTGCCGCGTGGACAAATGGGCGCCACGTCGCGTGGCTGCAGCAGCTGCACGGCAGTGTGCTTGCAGCCGCAGCAAGCTGGGCGCCTGCATCTCTGTGCGATTCATTGCCTGAAGTCGCCTTGCCCAGCGCAGAGGAGCTTTGGCGTAGCCTGGTGCAGCCACAGGCTACGCAGGCGTTGAGCCCAGCGGAAGACTGCCCTGCAAGCGGCGCCTCCACACCCCCCATGGCTGCTGCCAGCCACAGGACGTTTGACTCTTGCCACACGCCAGGGGCCCGCACGCACCCCCCCGCCACGGCACGGTTGATGGACTGCGTGGCAGTGCTTGGGCGTCCCCCGAGCATCTCAGAGCAGCTGAAGTCCCCGGAGCCGGCAGCAGCCACCCCTGCTGCACAGGGGGGCACCCCCGTATCAGCCCCTCCCTCTGTGCTGTCCGCCACCACATCTGATTCCTCCAGTACGGCAGCCCGGCCTACGCCAGCCAAGGGTAAGGCGTCCCCCGAGCGTGACCCCATGGTGTCACCGGATGCCCTGTCGCCTGGGGGTATCGGCACACACAGTGGTGCGCCAGAGGCACTGCCCACTTCCCCTGGCTTTGCCCTGGGCATGGTGATGTTTCCCTCGCGCCCCAGCTCAGCTGGCGATGTGCCCGGGGTAGGGGGCTCGGACAGCGCCGGGGCGAGGCAGCAGCAAGCACAGCTGCTGCTGCTCAGCTGTGTGCGGGCTCTGCTGCCTGACATCCTCTCGCTTCTGCAGGACTCCACGGGTGTGGACGAAGATGCCTCACGCCTGAACTGCAATGAGACAGCGCTGCTGTGCTCTGTGTGTGCTTGCTGGGCAGGGCGCCTGCAGAGCGGGGGGGGGGGCGTGGAGGCCTGGGAGGCTTTGAGTCTTGGCATTGCACGCCTAGGGCGTCTAGCTGGAGTGCTTCAGGAGCCGCCAGCCGGCATGCCCCCCCCCGCTGTTTGGCTGCAGCACTGGACACAGGATTCCTTCCTGGTGGCATACTTGGGTGCGCTGGCCGCCCCGCACTCGCCAGCTGCATGGGCCCACTGCAGCAGCGGGGATGGGGCAGTGGCCATCACCGCTGCAGGTGCACAGCAGCTGCTTGTGTGGGATGCAGCTGCCAGCACCGTCGCTGCAGCCGTTGCTGCCCTTGCTCCGGAGCTGTTGGTGGCGACGCCAGCATGGGTGAGCGAGGCCGGTGGCGTGCCAGTGCACACGTGGGGCACCGTGGGGCTGTCCACTCGCCGCAGGGAGGCAGCTCTGGTGCCCTCCATCCTGCAAGTGGCTGCTGGTGCCGTGCAGCTGATGGCCAGTCTTCCCCTGACCGGCGCCAAGGCGGGTGCGGCAGCGGCGTGGGGGGCCCTCAGCTCAGCCCTCCTGCACCGCAGCGGCGACTGTGCCCTGGCTGCAGGGCCCTCGGTGTCAATGTCATCGCAGCTGGATAGCGGCGATGCAGGGTTCATTTTCAGCCCCCAGGGTGCAGGCGCCGGCGCTGATTGGATGAGTGTTGCCTCCCAATCAGTGGCGGCAGTGGCGCCCTCGGTGCCAGGGGGCTTCGGGGGCGATGTGCCCTCCCCCTCACTGCACATGCGCAGCGGCAGCTCCTGGAGCTCGCCAGGCGGCGGAGCAGGGGCAGGCGTCGCCCCTGAGGGCCTGGACCCCGTGCACTGGCGAGGGCAGACAGAAGAACTGCCCTCCTTCCGGCAGTCCCGACGGCACTTGGCTGCCACCCTGCAGCCCATTGAGGCGGGGGGCAGCGACATGGAGCCAACCAGGGCTGCGAGCAGTGCTGACGACGCCCAGGGTGAGAGCACTGGGGTGGCTGTCGCCCTGGGCGAGCAGTGCCCCGACGCCAGCAGTGCTGCCGAGGGCGCTGACTGGGACGACTGGGATGAGGAATCCAGCACCAGTGACGAGGAGGGTAGCTTTGGAGAAGCCATGGCGGCAGCGGTGGAAGCAGAGGCCGGTGCCATGCGAAGTGCCCAGATGTCCTTGGGCAGTATGGGGTCGCCGTCAGCTGCCTCTGGGGCGCTCTCTGAGAGTCTCCGCAGCGCCGCTGCAGTGCTGATTCAGGCTGCGCACAGTGCCGAACTTGATGTGTCTGTACCCGATGATCTGCAGCACCTACTTTGAGTTCTTTTGAACGCCTTGCGTTGGAGGTGATTGTTGTCCCCCGAGCCCATACAGGGGGGGTACAATTCTACTGCTAGCCATCTGCGGTCACCCCTGCCAAAATGCAATGGCTTCTGTGGTATATTTGAGACTACACAATAATCTGAGTTTTATTTCTCCCTCGTCCGCCACAGTTTGTGGCAAAGTTTGCCAAGCAGCTCGCCTGCCGAATAGTTTCTGTCGTACTTCCGTCTACGATTACTATCGCACAACTTTGAATCATGGCAGACGCTGCGAAGAAGAAGGCTATGGCCAAGTTATTCAAATCAAAGAAGAAGAAGACCTCTTCCAGAAAGAAAGCAGAGGCCGAGACGTATGTCCGCTGGCTGAGTGGCGTGCGCAAACACTTCTGTCATTTTTGTACCCTTGCAGCGAGCTTGTTGTTGACGAGACCCCGTGGGAGACTGTTGCTAACGAAACAGAAACCACACAGGCCGCAAAACCCAATAAAAAAGCCCTGCATGTGGGCGAGTACGAGTACGTTTACAGGTAGAAGTTGCTGGTGCCATGATGCATTGCTCGTTTGCACAGTGCGTCAGCAGAGCCTGAAGGCCCACACATCGCTCAAGTGATTGACACTGAAGAAGCAACGTAAGTGTTTTGTTTCAGTTGCCGTCTTTTGTTCCACTGTATGCGGCCTCCTGGTCCCTTCGTGCCTGCCGCCGTTGGTGCGGCTTTTGAAACTTTACCCACATCATGTTCTTGCGGCTCACTATTTATTTTTGCAGAGCTGCGCTAAAGTTGGCACGCATCAACGCAAAGAAAAGGGCTCTCTTGGGAGATTCTAATGCAGATGCAGAGCCTGCACCTCAAAGCTTCCAGGAGCGCGCTTTGCTGAGAAGGAAGCAAGAGGAGTCGGCACGCCTTCGTGACCCCTCTCTATTCCCCAGCCTTGGCGGCAAGAAGGTCGAGCCCAAGAAGAAAACTGGCGACATTTGGCAGTTGGACTCCGTGGTGATCACCGAGGCAGAGCTGGAGGCAGCTCGTCCCCCCAAGCTGGAGGGCGAGGGCGACGAGGGCCTTGGCCTCAAAGTGGTCCTGCAGCCAGGCTCCCGCGTCGTGGACGACGGCGAGGAGTTGGACAAGGTGTTGAAGAACATTGCTGGGGTACGTCTTGCATGTGTGTGTTTGCTGTTCCCCCGTGCGTCGTTTATATCGTCGGGTAGCACCTTCCCACGCTGCCCTTCTTCATGCCGACGCCACATTCATTGGACACACGCCCGGCGGCATACGCGGGGGCGAGCTCGTTGGCGGGCGTTTTGCCTGCCTCTTGAGCGACCCTCTTGCGGTGGTGGGGCCTTGTGCCCTGCCGTGTCGCCGGATCCGTGTGTCGTGGGGCCTTAATTAGCGCCTGTTCCGCATCCCAGCGTGCAGCTGTCAGTCAGTGCCCCCACATGCATTCACATTTGTGTGTGCGCAGGATTACGCGATGATGCAAAGTGTGTCTGATCTGTGCAGTGCCTTGCAAGATGTCACCCCCACAGAGGACTTGGGCGGTCTCGGCTTGCGAGCCCAGATCCTGCGTGTGTTCTTGCACGACGCTCTGGCGGAACACTGGGAGCCCAAGGAGATGAAGGCTGTGGGCCCTGGTATGGTCGCCCTGCTCAAGGCGGGCATCATCGACCGCGCATCTGTGCGTGAGGCCTTCGAAGGCTCCCTGATGGGGTGGTATGAGGACACCAAGGTGGACACCCCCCTTCTCCCCGGGCTCATCCGCACCATGATCGAGCCCCTGGTCCTGCAGCGTGTACTGCTGGCTAGCGAGCTGCCGGACGAAGTCGTGGACGCCTGCGTGCCCAAGGTGGCCCGCCTGGCCAAGGAGGAGCTCACCAAGCAGCAGGGCGGCGGCGGCGTGGCGCCCCCCGCAGCTGCAGGCTCCTCAGCCGGCATCCCTGGCGGCCCTGGCCTCAGCACCTACCGCGCAGAGCAGGCCAGTGGGCTCTCCTCTGGGGGTGTGGTGACCACCTCCCGCCCCAAGGCGTCTGTGGGCTCCGTGTTCAGCTTCCTGCAGGAGGCTGCCGCGGAGAGGCAGGAGCCCCCAAAGGCAGCTGCTGCACCCGCAGAGAGCAGCAGCAGCGCAAGCACGCACAGCGCCAAGCCCAGCACAGAGGCTGCAGCGCCTGCGGCTGCTGCTGCTGCAACTGCTTCTGATGCAGATGCAGATGCCGCTTTGGAAGACCTGTATGCCACTGCAGGCAAGAAGAAGAAGTCCAAGAAGGGTAAAAAGGGAGCAGACTTTCAGCTGGAAGGCGAAGCAGAAGCCCCAGCGGCTGCTGCTGTGGCAGCCGTTGCGCCGCCCGTCGTGCCCCAGGTTGAGGCGGACCCGAACGCCGCAGAGGTTTTGCAAGACTTGTATGCCAGTGCTGGCAAGAAAAAGAAGTTGAAGAAAGCCAAGAAGGCTCCAGAGTAAATGTTCAGTGTAAAATTCAGCGTTGCGATTTTTTACATGTCATTTCGAGCTGGGCAACTTAGTTACTCGCCACTTCAATTGTGTTATCCAGTCTTGACGAAATATCATCCCCCCGTGAACAGCAAGAACTGTCAAAGGTCGTTCCCGGGCGAGGACGGACAGGTGCCTTTCAAAATTGCAATTGTGCATATTCTTCGTTACACCATTGCAGCTTGGAAAGCTCTGTGGTCCCTGAACAAGCATGCGCATGTTGCGCGTGCTCCTCGCTGCTGCCACGGCAGCGGCTGCTTTGGCTAGCCCATTTGCTGCATCAAATCCTCGACACAACCAGCGTCGCCGCCTCACCGAGCGAGATGACAGTGGTGGTGAAATGCATCTGTCATACGAGGCGGTTCCTCGAGCTGGTGCAATCGTGCTGGATAATCTGTCCTCCACCATGGTCGACTGCGACGGGCATGAGCAGCTGACAGTGCGCAGTCAGGGCGCTGAAGCAAAGGAGCTCATATGGCATCTAGAGCATGCTGATCACAATGTGTTTCTTGTGTCGTCAACACCGCTCTTTGCTTTATGTGGGCTCGGAGCCACGAGCCCGTGGTATGCTCAAGTCACGAGCTCTTCTGTTGACGTAGCTGGTCAAAGCACATCAATTTCTGTTCGTGCATTCTCAGTGAATGCCACGGATGTATTTGAAAAAAGTGAGTGCTTGCCTGCATTGTGTGTGCTTGAAGGGCTGCTCGCGCGTGCAGTTTTGGGCATTGAGCTGTGCGAGCTGCTTGGCTGTGCCATTTCACTTTGTCTGCTGCATCACCTCGGAAGGGCTATTTGCACACACAATTGTCTGCAGCTCGAATTACTTTAAAGTATGATGCTGCACAAACACCGCTGGATAGCCGATATTCTCATAATCGCGGACGATCCATGCAAGCAGCCCGCGAACTTGCTTGGGGTCTTGATGGAGCGATGTCGCTGAGCCAGTTCGGTTTCAACTATGACTTCAACACGCATGGTCCTGTTTCCAACGCGGATATCAGTTTGAGTCCATCTTCAGGTTCTCCTCTGTCCACCCCTTCCGTGGCTGCATCTTGGCGTGATCGCCAGTGTGCACCTGCGCTTGGGCGAGTCCAAGCCTGCGATGTAAACACTGCCACCGTGGGCGGTGCTGAGTGCATCGGCTGCTACGGGTACCTCAAGCGGCACATCTCCTACGAGTTGGTGACAGCGTGGGGTGAAGTGCAGCGCGCCGAGTTCCGTGTGAGCACTGACGTCGGCTTCGGCATGTCCTGGAAACTCACTGACTGGGCCTCCCCCTATCGCGTCTCCCGCACCCAAACTGTGCTGCCCACGCCCCCAGCTGGTAGCACTGCGGACGAATGGGTGAACGTGTTTGACCGCGTGCTGCACGTGGGCGGCATTCCCGTGCGTTTCGCCGTGGGAGCCAACGTCCTCATGGCCCTGCACGCCGGGGGGGTGTTTGGTGGCAGCCTGTCCACCCCTGCTGTACACAGCGCGTACACCGTTGTGCAAGGTTTCACGTACGACCGCTCTTTGCCCCAGGCAGAGCGCATGTCCACTGTTCGCTCTGCCCGCCGCACTGGCGAGTGGGTGACTACCCCTGCCGACCTGTCCTCTGTGACGGGGGGGGGGGACGCAGAGGTCACGGCGCAGCTCGCCATGGGCGTGCGCGTAGTGATGGGCGAAGTGCTTCCCATGTCTAGTTGGGTGGTGCCCACCGTCACCACCGTCACCACCGCTCAGGACCCCAGTGGGGCATGCCAAGACACAGGAAGCGCTGCCGGCTCTGCGGATGCCTCCGTTCTTGCCCGCAGCCGCAGCCGCTTCTCGCTTGCAGGCGTCACGTGGATGCGCGACGAGAACTTGTGGCCCGAGGACCTGTCTGACCTGGCAGCCATGGGCTTCTCGTCATTCAAGGTCAACGGGCGCTCCCTGCGAGCACAGGATGTGTCCCCTGAGGGGGCGGCGTTCCGTGTTCCGACGCAGTCTCCCGCGGGTGCCGACGCACATATCAACACCCAGCTTCCCAGCCTGGTGAACGAGGAGCTGCCTGGGTACACCCTGCTGTATCACCTGTCCCGGCACCAGTCACTTGGGGATCGCTGTGTGCGTGTGGGCGCCTTGACAGCCGGGGCCTCCTCATCTCGCCCTGAGCAGCTGGCACCGGAGCTCGTCTCCCTGTCGTTGGCTGTTGTGCACGTGAATGGCCTGGATGTCACGCATGGTGTTCCATCTGTGCGTGTTCTTGCCTCGCAGAGCTCCACTCCGGTCTGGGCCGTTCCCAAGTGGGGCGACGGCGCCACAGCTGCTCCTGGCACATCCCGAACATCTGTCTTGGAGGCATCGGGCCGCCCAGGTGCCACTGCCGGCAACTTTGACTTTTCCGCGGAAGTGTCTGTGCTTCCCACCACAGGCATTGCCCGGGCACAGCCAGGAGTGTCCATCGAGGTGCAGTCTGCTGCTGGGGGAGTGATGGATTTACTGCAGCTGCCCGCCCTGCCTGTGCACTGCGCTGCGCTTTCCGCGCCGCACACATGCACCCGCAATGCAGATGGCTCGCTGAATGTGGTGTTCGTCCTTGCCTTTTCCCCCGCCAGTGGCGCCAGCAGCGGCACTGAGCAGATTGCAGTGTCTGCCACTGTGGCCCCCTTCACATCAGCTGGAGCCCCCATGCAGCTCGTACCTGGGCAGGCCCTTGTGTACACCGTTGCTGAGGGTGACTCCTTGGTGGCTCATTTGCCGCTGACCCTCGCTGCAGCTGGCGCAAGCGTTTCGCTCGAGGCCATGCGTGTTGCCGGCGGTGCAGCCGTGATCGGAACACCAACCCTGTTCGTGTCTGCCTCCACAGCTGCCCCATCCAGCGGCAGCAACGACGGCAGTGCCACTGTAGGTGGTGCCCCCCAGTTCGCCCCAGCTGTGGCCGCCTTCGACGCCGTCAGCAGCGATGCAGAGTACGGTGTGTTGCGGGCCGCAGCGCTGAACGACGATGGCGCGCTGTACGTGTCTGTGCACTGTGGCAGTGGCATGGCGGCCTCAGCTGGCGTCGTCTCTGCCGGCCTGGCAGCCAGCGGTGCCAAGGTGTGTCAGTTCACCCTCACTGGTCACGTGCAGCAGCTGCCGGCTCTAGGAGTAGCTGCCCTGCTACAGGGAGCATATGCCCCAGGCTCCGCTGCCCCCCCCAAGCACATCGCCACTGCTGCCTTGGCATCATCACGCGCAGTCGGGTTTTTCTCGTCAACCCTTGGGGCAGCTGCTTCAGTGCCTGGGCGGGATGCCGACCTGGATCTGACCGTGGGTGTCGCTGGCGACTTGTCATCTGCTGCGGGCAGCGCAGCTCAATGGAGTGCCCCTTCCACCCAGAGCAGCGCCAAGTGGGCGTCTCAAGCAGGCGCCTCGTATGCTTTTGCTGACGCGACGGAGGCTTCACGCCTGGCTTCTCTGGCCATGCCTTTCGGGCAGGAGCGGCTGTTCACGCCATGCACCCCCAGCGCCACGCTGGCCGCAGCCGTGCCCACGGGCGCCACCAACATTGGCGCATTTGGCATCTGCAGCGCATCTAGCCAGCTGGCTGTGGCTGATGCTCGCGTGAACCCTCTGTCTGCCGCTGGGCGGGCCTCCACAGGTGACTTCAAAGCCCGTCTGTCCGCCACTGAGGTGCTGCACACGGTGTCTGGTGAGACCATTCAAGGCACCGTCGCAGCCGGCGGCGCCCGTGTATATGCCATGCGTCTGCCCTCCAACGCAGGCCGCCTCAGCTTGAAACTGCAGCGACGGGCTGATGTTTGCGCTCGCCGCCCCATGCTGTCCTCTGGCTCAGCCTCCAGCGACGACCTGCGCATGGCACAGCTAATGCTGCAGGCTGCCATGGGCGGCTTCTTGGGATCCCCAGACCGGGCCTTTGCTAATGGAGACTGGAGTGACGGCACTGGCGACTTGGTGCGTGCCTTCCGCTTGGCGTTTGACGTCCCCCAGTCTGCCAGCCGCTCCAGCGGCACAATTGACGAGAACGTGTGGGTGACGCTGTGTGCGCTGCCCGCCGCCAAGGGCCTGTCATCCGCAGGCTTGGCCCCTGCCCAACGCGCCTCCCTGGCTGGCGCCACCACCTCTTCCACCGCCGCCGGCCTGGGGGAGACCCTGCCAGAGGAGGTCCTGGGGGGCAACACCGCCGCCGATAGCCCCGCACAGGCACTTGTGGAGCTGACAGTGCTGGACGCTGTGACACTGACGGTGCTGGCTAGCGGGACCTCTGATGCCTCCAGCATTGACGTGCAATTCCGAGTTCCTGGCCAGGAGGGCGTGGCCTTCGCCAGTGTGCATCAAGAGGGCCAGCCCAGCTTCCTGCCTGTGAGTCGCCTGCGGCCCGCTGGCGGCAGCACCGACGCAGCTGCTGGACAGATGGCTCACGCGTGGTACCGCCATGGCATGGAGGCAGCCAATAGTGTGCTGCTTGTGGTGGGGGCGCGGGGGCACTGGAGCGCCTCCTACGAGCTGTCATCCATCGCTGTTGCTCCTCTTGTGCCTGGTGTCCCCATGCACTTTGACCAGCCCTTGCACTCGTGGGTGCACTTTGAGATACCACTGCACCAGCGCATGAGCACTCTTGCAGCCCACGCAGCTTCTGCCGCCATTGTGGGCGTGGATGTCACGGCCCTGAACTCACAGCTGCTGCGTGGTGCCATGAACGAGACACTGGAGACGCTGCTGCCTGCATCCGACGGTGTGGCTGTGCTGCCACAGCTGCTGGGCAACCCCTCCTACATGCCCCTGTACAAGACGCCAGCGGTGGAGGCGGACCCCTTTGCACACGGCAGGGCACAGGTGAACTTCGCACGGTACCCCTCAGCTGGATCTGCACTGCTGTCTTCCACCAGCAGCGGTCTGCGCACGCTTCGTTTCAAGGACGCGTCCGGGGCTGCCCTTGGCGGCGACTTGCAGTATGTGCGCACCTTCCTCACAGCCGGCAGCGACGATATCTCTGTCGTGAACGGCAGTGATATTGCGCATGCCACCACCTTTGTTTTCGCGCTGAAAGCGGTGGCAGACTCCCCACGTACTCTGTCAGACGGCGCCGACTTCTCGGCTGAGTGGGCGCCACTGGACTTTTCCATCGTGACGTCCTCCTTCCAGGCGCTGGCCAGTGTGGACCTCAGTGCAGGTGTCTCCACCTCCTCTGTGCTGCCCCGAGGCGGATATGCTTCCTACTCCTTGAAGCTTGCCCCTGGGGCTGCGGGTGTGTGTCTCCGTGTGGTGCCCCTGCGGGGGCAGCGCCCGGGCAACCCGGACCTGGTGATCACCGAGTCCACCCGTCCACGGGACGTGGTACTGCCCCCATACACCCTCTCCCGCTCTGTGAATGTGCTGGATGAGTTGCTGGATGACAGCTCTGCCGTCACTTCTGTGCAGCTCCCAGGCTCTTTTTCCCTGGCCGGTGCTCCCAGCACCACCAACGCAGCGGTGCATGGAGCCGCGGATCCTCATGCAGGCATGGGCATGGATGCTGCCCTGCGGTGGTATGATGCCCTGGAGCGCTCTGGACACAGTGGAGACGTGGTGTTCGCCAACGGCACGTGGGCTGCGCGCGACCCCCGTGTGTCTGCGCAGTGGTTTGCAGGCCAATTTGGCGCAGACATTGTCACTGGCTGGGGCGGCCGCCCCCACAGCATGGCTGCTCCACTGCATAGCAGCGACCTCCAGACTGCTTGGGCCAAGGGCCAGAGCTTTGCCGTGGCTTCCGGCCAGGATAAGCTGTCAGGCGTGTCCATGGCCTCTGCTGCGCCGTGGCACATCGCCGTGCACGAGTCCGCAGGCGGCATGCATGCAATCAGTGCTTCTGCTCTGAACGAGTGGCCGGTCGCTGTGAGCGGGGACTTGGTGCCTCTTGCATCTGAGCCGGACAACACCGCTGGGCCCGCCCGCGTGCAAGCTGGGGGGGCCAGGTTGGTGCTGGAGCTGGCGTGCGACACGTTTGTGCGGGACGCCGTGGACGAGCCGGAGCTGCGTGCAGCCCTGGTGGCTGGCTTTATGCAGAACCCCTCCCTGGCGGGGCAGCTGTCGCTTGCCCAGCTTGCGTCGAAGTTTGAGCATCCCAGGGGCGGCAGTGATGTCACGCCCACGGCAGGATCCCTCACCACACCAGGCTCATGGGACGCTGTGGTGGTCCCAGCCCTGTACCGCTCAGCCAGCATGGGGTACAGCCTGGCAGCCAAACACGCCCAGGGCTTCTTCGGCGGATCCGGGGCCGTGGCCATCGGGCGCTCGCTGACATATGACCCTGCAGGCACAAGCGGCTACGTGAAGCGTTTTAACGGCAACACTACATTTGATGAGAACTGCGGCGGCCGCGGGCAGGAGTGCTTCCAGGGAGGGCCTGGCTCCACCACTGACCTGGACAGCCTGTCTCTGAGCCCCGTGGGGCGTCTGCTGTTCAAGTATGCTGCGGAGTTCAGTGCTCGTCCCCACATCCCTGACACCACTGGACACCCGACTGTGGTCACGCAGGGCTTCGACACCGTCGTGCTCATGGCGGCCACAGCTGCCGATGCTGCAGCGTATGTGTCTGGCTGCAGCGTCGCAGTGACACCTGCGTGCTACTGGGACCGGGACACTGCAGCCAAGCACGCCGAGGGGGCGCTGCTGCTGGCAGAGCAGGCTGTACGGGAGCGATTCGCCGGCAAGTTGTTGAACGTGAACCAGTTCTCTGTGCTTGTGGTGCAGTTCGCCACCAGCGGCGGCTCCGTGTGGCCCGTGGACCACGTGCAGACAGACCTTGGTGGTCAGGATTGGTCTGGGGTGTGTGCTCGCATGGGCAGCTACATCAACGTGCAGCACAACACCGCTGGGCTGTGCTACGACCCGGAGCTCGTGCTTGTTCGCCAGCTGGAGTGCATGTTGTTCTGGACCCCCGTCGCCACCCCCGACCGCGACGCGCCCATTGTGGATTTGATCCGGCAGCCTGAAGCTGCTTGGCGCGCGTACATCCCATCTGTCCCCAGCCGCCGTGTGGCGCTTACCGCTGCATACTTCCTTGCGTCGCAGCCCGTGCCTGCTGAGCTGAGCACCGCCAAGTGCCCCTCCTCCCGCAGGGCACAGCTGCTCAGCGCCGGGGGCGTCACTGCTGCACCGTCCACTGGCAACACACGCCAGCTGAACGCCCCAGGGACCCCTGAGCCCACCATAATCAAGGCATACTGGCAGGTGGAAGCTCCTCCAGCGGATTTGACCCAGTCCTTTGCGCCCTCTGGCATGCGCCCCGGCGTGCCTGCCCTGCAGGCTGCAGGCATCACCTACACACCTGCAGGGGCTGGCGTGGTGCATGGGGATGCTTCAGGCACCATTGTGCCCTTCGACAACAGCACTGCCTACACCGACAAGTGCGGTGGGCGCGGCGACGCATGCGTTGCTGGTGGCCGTGGCGCCACTACAGAGTACGACCAGCTGTGGACCACCCAGCGTGGAGTGGAGCTCATTCGGCACTTTGAAGGATGGACGCCCTACGCGTACCACGGGGCATATGACGCCCCAGGCGTGGTTTCAATTGGGTACGGTCACGTGCTGGCCAGCCAGCGCACCGCACGTGGCGCCCACAGTGCTGGCTTCGCTGACGTCACAGAGCCCGAGATGGATGCTTGGCTAGTGGAGGACATTGGCCAGGCTGAGGCATGTGTGCGCCGATACGCCGGGGATGTGCCTCTGAACTCCAACCAGTTCTCTGCGCTGGTGTCCTTCGTATTCTCTGTGGGCTGCCACCGCTTTGCCGACGCCCGCACCAGCAAAATGCAGGCTGCCTTACGTGCCTTGCAGTTCAACAAGGTGTGCAGTGAGTTCCGCCGATGGTCCTTGGCCCGCGGCGGCACCACTGTTGCTGGAGGAATGGTGAAGAGGCGCCACGCTGAGTGCATTCTGTTCTGGACCCCCGTGGGGGAACAGCCCGATCAAGTGCAGCCCCTGCACGCCATGCCTGTCACCTTTGACGTGGGGCTGTTGCTTCCCCCCGGCTTCACGCCAGGCGACGACTTCTCTGCCTTCAACCTGACAGTGGACGCCTCCATGCCCGGGTCGGCGTCAGGCGGTCCCCTTGCTGAGAGCTCCCGTGCCTTCGTGCTTGCACACAACGCGTCCCTGTCAATTTCCGCAATGTCCTCTGCACAGCTGCAGGCCATGTACGGCGCAGTGCTTGGCGCCCCCCGCGTCACTCGCGCCTTTCCCCCCGTGCTGGCCGCTGGCATGGACGCCGCCACGGAGCCGCTGAACCCAGTGGTGTCCGGCAGCGGGGCAGAGGTGAAGGAGGGTGCCGTACCCGACGCCGCCGTCTTCCGCCGCCACAGTCCCACCCGCATCAGCATCACGCTGCCCGCCCTGCCCGATTTCGAGCCAGCAGGCACCGTTGTGGTGTCTGTGAGCATCCCCGGAGCGCTGTTGACCTCTGGCGTGACCACCCCCACACTGGGGCACATTGTGATTGTGCCCGACGGTGTGGATGTGGAAATGTTCAAGGCGCAACAGGAAATGCAGCAGTTGTCCGCCAGTGTGGACTCTTTGCAGCAAGCCGCAGCCTACCGCGACAAGTGGAAGGCAGAGCACATCAACCCCTCCCGCAAGTTCGACAGCACCGGGCTGCAGATCATGGCCGAGGGCGGCGACTCCGCCAAGACCCTCGCATTCATGGCGGCCCAGGACGAGAAGCGACGCACTCGCAGGGAGCTGCGGCAAGTGGCCCGTCCCGACGGCGGTGTTGAGTTCGTGGAACACCGCTTGAGCGATGCGGAAATGGAGGAGCTTGAGAACACCGGAGCACGGCGCATCATGGCGCAGGTGCACGGCCGCCGTGCCCAGATGATCTGGCGCGAAACCAATGATTTGCGGTGGGGCAAGACTCTCATGGAGGCGGTGGATGAGTGCCACATGTGCAACTTGAATGGCGTGCGCAACCCCACTGCGTGCAACAGTGGGCGCCTGGTGAAAGGCCTCACAGCACAAATGATTGCAATGCTGAACTGTGTGCACGGGAGCAACATCTTCACAAAAATGGACTCAAGCCACGCCATTTGGCCGTTTGTGACGCTGGGTGTGGCCGTGGAGGAAGTCCCGTACCTGCAAACCGCCGTGGTGGAGGCACTCAAGAAGAAGGTGGAGATGCGTCGACGGGAAGACGCCGGGAATAGCAACATCAAGATCACCATCAACTCAGGCCTGCGCTCCGTGGCTCAGCAGCAGGTGCTGCGCCGCTGGAAGAGCATCGGCGGGGGCTGCGGCATAAGTGCCACCACTGTGGTGGGCAAGCCAGGAGGCAGTGCCCACCAGAGCGGCCGCGCCATTGACATGCCACACACACCCTGGCACGGCTGGAAGCAGTACTTCCTGCGTCGCACAGCTGCTGCAGACGGCGGGGTATGGCTTGAGGTGCCCAACGACACAGGGCACTTCAACGTCCCCCAAAACTTCCCGGGTGTGGTGGATGTGCGCACTGCGGCCATCAAGGGCTTCCAGATGCTGTGGAACTTGAACGTGAACAACCCGCAGTTGAAGCTTGACGTGGATGGTTCCTACGGCTCGATGGGGGAGTTGGCCATGCATGCCTCCCCCGCGGATGGCTTTCCCATCGGCGCCCCTGCGGACTGCGCGGTGTCGGCCTCGGACGTGGAGCAGCAGCCCTGCCCTGACTGCGACCGCACGCAGCGCACAGCGTACATGGCATTCTTCCGATCCGCAGTCATCAACTTCGCGGCATCCCGGGTGCAGCCGCAATTCTCCACTGTGCTGTGCAAGAAGCAAATGAAGGAGCACGGAATGAACCTGTGTGGTCAAGTGACGTGGGATCCCAATGACCCGGAGACGCCGTGGAGTGGAGACCCGCTGACCACCCCCGCAGCAGGCTCGTGCGACGAGAGCAGCTGTGATGACGACGAGGCAACGGCAACGCCGGCACCTGTGAGCACCTCCAACGGCGGCTCTGTTTTCACCCTGCCCTGGTCATGCAACACCGATGACGGAGAAGGCAACGCGCAGAACTGCCCCCTGCCTGGGTGGCTGCCGTTTGTGGGCAGCTCAGGCAACCCCCCACCCACCACATGCCGCACTCCCTACCGGTGCGACGCCACAACTGTGCCTCCGTTCGTGCCCAACCCCTCTCGCCCTCCACGCACGGGAGGCATTCAGCAAAGCGTCACCAAGCCCCTGGACAATGCCAAGTGTAACCCAGCCATGAGCGCCGCCGCCACGAACCTGCTCAACCGCTTGCAGCAGGAGGGCATGCGAGTGCAAGCCATCCACTGCTGGCGCAGCTGGGCCGATATGACCTCCGCCAAGGCCTCTGGCGCCACTCGCTTTGGCCCAGGGGAGAGCTGGCACAGCTACGGCCTGGCCATCTCTGTGGTCATGAACTACGACAACAAGTGGGGTGTGAGCCACATCCCATCCGCTGACTGGGACCGCTTCGCAGAGCTCGGGTATGCCTTTGGATTCACCCTGGCAGGTCGCGACGACCCTGCTGAGCGGGACGTCGCACGGCTGCAGTACCACCCCGGGTATGACGGCTCCACAACTGCCTTCAAGGAGTTTGTGCGCAGCGATAGCACAACCGGACTGCACCATGTGTGGACACAGCTTGGCCTGCCCACATCCCGCCGCCAGCTGCTGGAGGCGGAAAGCGCACATAGGGTGCCCAGCGGTGCGCAGCGGTCACTGCAGGCTGCCCCCATGCCGCAGCCTGCTCATATGGCCGCCCGCAGTCAACCTGCGTCGCTGCGCCGTGCTTTAACCACTTGCAACGGCGGGCCAGCCGCCTCGGCATCGCCCTCCCCCGAGTACAAGCCGCCCCAACCCCCCCTTCCGACCCCCACACCCATCCCCACCGACCCATCCGCATGCCCTGCATACAGCTTCTACAGCTCAGCCACTGGGCGCTGCACTTGCTTGAGCGGATACTTCATGACCAGGGACCGTGCTTGTGAGTCATTGAGCGGCGGCGGCATCGGCCGTGGCGGCAGCGGCAGCGGCACCACGTACAACTGCACTGCCAACGCGTACTTCGACCCCGTGGACTCCAAGTGTGCCTGCATTGGCGGCTTTGCCATGTCTGCCTCAGGCACTTGTTTGCCCCTGGGCGACAACGGTGGCGGCAACGGCGGCTCCCTGGCCTGCCCCCCCCACGCCTACTCCGTGCAGGACGGCGCTGGGTCTGCCACCTGTGTGTGCAAGGAGGGATTGGTGCTGCAGGGGGGTCTGTGCCTGCCCTGCCCCGCCAATTCTCAAGAAGTCAACGGCATCTGCCTGTGTGCGGACGGCTTCGCGCAGGTAGATGGCGTGTGTGCTCCTTGCCCCCCCGGCGCCACTGCCGTCAGCGGTCGCTGTGAATGCGAAGGGGATGACTTCGCAGCTACAGCGGTTGGCCAGTGCGCTCGCTGCCCAGCCCACTCCGAGAAGGAGGACAGCTCTGGTTTCTGCCGATGCACTGGCAGCAAGTATGACTCCTTCTGGGGACGACTGCGGGCTGGGCTGTGCTTGCCTCCTGCGTCTACCTCGGGTCTCAGCGGCAGTGTCGCCCCAGCCAATTCAAGCCATTGCCCTGCATATGCGCAGTTCACCTCTGCAGCTGAGGCGTGCTTCTGCCAGGCTGGGTACTACATGTCGGGCGGCGAGTGCCACCTGTGTCCTGTCGACTCAACCGATGTGCGTGGAACATGCTCTTGCGATGCTGGGTTTGCACGGTCCCCGGTCACCGGCCTGTGTGTGGCTTGCGGGCCGCACCAAGTTGTCAAGGGCGGCCAGTGCATCTGTGCAACCGGTTACACCATGATCAATGCGCAGTGTGTGTCTTTGACGGCTGCTGCTGGAGCAGCCGCCCCCTCCACCAGTGTGCTGTGCCCCCCGAACAGCGCGTACAACGCAGCCGCTGGCATGTGCTTGTGTACCGGCAAACGGGCAAATTTCGGGGGGCAATGCGTGGACTGCCCCGGGAACTCCCATGTGGACGGTGGATCGTGTGTGTGCAACACTGGCTTCGTGCGTGATCGCAACCAACTGTGTGTGCCGTGTCCCGCCAATTCCCGGGAAGAGGAGGGTCAGTGTGTGTGCGACAGCAGCTACGAGATGGTGGACGAAGGCTGTGTACCCACAGACCGCGTCGTGTCTGCCTCAACTGCCACATGCCCCACAGGGTCTTCGTATGACGACCGAGCTGGGCGCTGCGACTGCAGCTCTGGCGTACAGCACGCAGGACAGTGCCTTGCCTGCACAGCTGCCGAGCGCGCAGTGCAGCACGAGGGACAGTGCTTCTGCCGACTGGGCAGCGTGAAGAAGTCTGATGGCAGCTGGCCTTGCGATCTGTGCCCCCCCGGGCGAAGGTCGGTGGACGGGCAGTGTGCCTGTCTGCCTGGCAGCACCCTTGCACATGGCGTGTGTGTCCCCGACAGGAACCCCACGCGACCAGTGGTGGCATGCCCTGCCAACGCATACTTTGATGCGACTGCGGGCAGCTGTGTGTGCGCCACCGGTATGGTAATGTTCGGGCACTCCTGCGTGGCTGCCTCAGCCGGGAAGCGGGAGACGCCTCTGACCGCAGCCGACTGCAAGGTGTTTGGGGTTGGCCCCGAGATGTACTACGACGAGCACTCGCATGCATGTGTCTGTCCGGCTGGCCACGTCCACTCCGCGCAGAACAGCAGCGTTCTGGGCATCACGCGTGATTGCCTGCCAGACCTTGGGTCTGCCACGAAGTGCCCAAGCGGCCAGACGTACAACGCCCACATTCACGGCTGCACATGCAAGAATGAAGGCGCCTCCACACGTGTGAATGGTCTTTGTGTGGCAACCCCTTACGGCGACAGCAGCGGCGTCCCTGGCGCTGCTGGGAACAGCACGGACAGCAACTTTGTGCCTGGCCAAGGCTGCCCCCCCCTGACACACTGGGATGGGGCCTCTGGGCGCTGTGAGTGCAACAAGAACTTGGTGCTGGTGGACGGTCAGTGTAAGCAGATCAGTGACGACGCTTTTGGCAACACGGATGATGACGGCAGCCCGTACACCGGGCTGTGGGGGAGCGGGGCTTCTTACGGGAACATCGGCCAGGACACAGTGCCGGACAGCCTTGTGGACGACGCTTGGTGGAACGGTGCAGTGGTCACAGACCCCTATGAGGATGATGACTTCAAATGGAGCTCCGGCACTGCCAATTTGGCCAAGGACGACACCACCACCAACCTGTTCCAGCAGAACGACGGCTCCCAATTCTCGTGGACGGATGACGACTGGGGAGTGTGGGACACAAAGCAGGACGACGATACGTTGGTATTTAGGAACGACGACGGCTCGGACAAGTTCAACTTGATCACTGACGACGACCGCGACAGTGTCGTGTCGGGCAGCAGTGACGACAGTCAGTGGTGGACTGGTGACACGCAAGCTTCCACATCAGACCCCAACGGCCCCAACCGTGGCGGCGGCGCCAATGGCGTCCCTGCAAATGCCGTGTTGAATGGGCAGCAGGCCGCAGTGCAGTGGCCATGGCAGACTGCGGCGGGATCCGCATCAACTGCTGACAGCAGCGGCACATTCTGGGGGGGCGCGTTAAGAGGAGGACCCGCTGCCGCCCAGGCGCCAGCTGGTTCCTCCAGCAGCTCTGCTGATGTCTCTACCACACCCATGCGCGCCCGTGCACTGGATGTGTCCGCCTGGAATGCCTTCGACCAGTCCCTTTGGGGGGAGGGCGCCCAACTCACCCAGCGTGGTGTTGCAGTAGGAGTGCAGCGACAACTTCAAGGAGCACCAGTCAGTCCAGGAGGTCACGCTTTCCGCGTGCAACTGAAGCCATGCGGCAGTGCCTGGGCATCCGGGTCCTCCCCTGGGTTCTGTGCCTCCGGATACGCTGGGGCAGCGCCTGACAGCACCGGCGCCGTGCAGGCTGTCATGAAGCGGGGTCTGTCCTCCAGGCAAATGCAGCCCACGTCTCGGGCTGAGAAGATGCCTGTGCAGCCCATGGTAACCACTTCTCGTATTGGCCACGTGTTGCACGGCGCCGGCTTCGACCGTGCCCCCCTGGCAACTGCTGCCTCCCAAGGCATCAACACCGGCAATGTCAGCGAGATGGTGGTGTCTCACCCCAACGCTGTGTGCATGCTGCCCTCCCTGACGCGTGTGGTGCACCAGCTGACCGACGATGTCAAGTGTCTCATGCCGGATGCGCTGGTGCGTGTCAGCAGCGTCCCTGGACTGCAGCTGCTGGATCGTGCTGCCGACTTGCCCCTCCTGCAGTCTCGTGCCTGGCGTGCCCTCAGCGACGCGGTGGACTCCCAGCTGGCCGCTGCCCGCAAGGCACTGTACGACTCGTCCATGGCCACCGCCAAGCAGGCGTGGCTGGATGCCCTGCCCGCTTCTGCATTTGAAGAGGGGGGCCGCACCATCGCGAATATGCCCCCCCTGCCGCTGTCGCCTGGCAATGCCGCTGGCACAAGCAATATCAAGAGCCTGGTGACTGTCCCAGCTGGCACCCCAGAGGCCCTTCTGCCTTCCTGGCCCAGAGCTGAGCGGGAGGCTGCAGCCGAAGCAGCCGAAGCTGCCTCCGCCAATGTCACCCTGCCCGCTCTGGCCATCACCACGCTTTACCGGTCTTGGGCAGAGCATGCTGTGCTGGCCAGTAATGGTTTGTGTGGCTTGAAGAATGATATCCGCAGCAAACCCGTGGACCCTGAGCCCATTGATGCGTTCGGCAAGGGATACCTGGCGTTTGGCACAGCTTTCCAGGCCCTGGCTGACAGCGTGACGCCACAGCTGCGCTCCGCGCTGGAGGCCCAAGGCTGGCGCCAAGTCCGACAAATCGTGACGGCCAACGCTGCAGCTGCCGCCACAGTGCCCAGCGACACACCTGTTGCCAGGGCCCTGGCTCACGGCCTTGTGGAGTTCGTCTTCCGCCCAGAAGCCGGCGCAGTGGACGTGTACGGTGCTGGCATGCTGGGTTTCCAGCTGCGGTGGAACCACAATGTCGCCCGCATGCTGCTGGCGGTGAACGCCAAGAAAAGCCTGGCACAGCGGCGGCTGCTGGAGGATGGGCAACCCTCCTCTGCTGTTCTCTCTGCCCTGGAGCTAGTGCCGGTGGGGGGCTTGGAGCAGGACGGCGCATGTGGCTGCCCCGCCCGCAGCAAGGTGGTGGGCTCTGTGCGCGTCATCAGCTCAGGCGGCTCCCCACGTTGCTTCGTGGAAAAAAGCCGACAGGAGTACCCCACGGCGCCCGACGGCAGCAGCAGCTGGGACATCGCGTCCCCCACACTGTGTGCAGCGTACTCCCGATGGGCAGCCCAGTGCAAGAGCTTCCTGTCGGCAGGCAAGGTGGCCCCCCAGCGCTTTACCCAGCTGGCCGGCGCGGACAGCACTGGTGGCTCAGCCCTGGTCAGCTCCGCCGACCAAGCCGTCATGCCGGAGCTGACTGGCCTGGATGACTTCTCCGCCTCCAACGACGCCGCCTCCCCCCTGCTGACCTCCCGCATTGAACTGGAGGAGGCGGGCAGGGGCACCTGGGGCTCCAGCTTCGAAGACGAGCGCGTGCGAGCAGACAGCAAGCCGAGCTCAAACATGCTGGAGTCCATCACAGTGTCAGATGCGGTGTTCTCGGGCTGGAAGAACACCCTGGGGCAGCCATCCACAGCCCCCGACAGCTGGCTGCCGGCATCAGACGATGTGTTCGTGCGAGCTGCCAAGGGTAGACGTGCCCTGTCAGCGCCTGCTCGCCGTGCCTTGGCGGCGGCTGGCATGTCCGGCGCCCGCCAGCGCGAGCTTGGCCTATTTGACTGGCTCAAGGGGTACGATTCTCCCGGGCAGCAGTCCTACACCACCTCGCAGCAGAAGCCTGCTCCCCAGGAGACAGGTGAGGAGATGGATGACGACGCATTCCGAGGCATCAACGGCCCCCAAGCTGCTGCCGCCAATAGCATTGGCACTCTAGATGCCCCGGGGGAGTTCGACACGGCGTTCCTGCCCCTCCCCATGATGGTGCCTGGAGGACCCAACTACCCCTTCGACCCTGAGACCCCCCCCAACTGGCTGGCAGACAACGGGAAGTGGCTGTTCGGGAATGCCCCGAGCGGTTTTGAAAACCAGGCGGCCCCTGCCGGCTCCTCCCGAGACAACTCCGGGACGGGCAGCTGGGGCTTCAACACCCAGAACTACAACGAGGCCTTTGGCGATGGGTACAACGCCGACGATGCCGGATCCTTCTTTGGCAACAGCTTGTTTGGAGCCAGCTACTCCAGCACCCAAGCCGGGGGGCGTGTGAACACAAACTCTGGCTGTGTGGACCCCGACGCCCCAGCTGACGGTGCCAACCCGCTGAACGACCCATTGTTCAACGATGACGCATTTGCAGATGATGACGACAATCTGCCTGTGCCCAATGGACCAGCATGCCAGCCAGCAGGCGGCTCTGCTGCTGGGGGCTCTGTGGGCAACTCCGGTGGTGGGGCACCTGCCAGCAACCCCAACGGCTGTGGCAGCCAATATGAATACAAGGACACACAGACCAACTCCTGTGAGTGCGTGACCGGCTTCTACCGCCGCACACCCACTGCTCCCTGTGAGCGCTTCCAGAGCAACACCCCGGGACGCACGCTGAAGGACTTTGACCCCAAGGGTGTGCTGGACAAGCCGGAGGTGCACCCCGAAGTGCGCCGCATCGCGCAACGCGCTGCGATGCTGTTGCAGGCAGACGGCTTTGACCCGTATATCTTCGAGGGGTACCGCAGCTGGGCACGCCAGGACCAGCTGTATGCACAGGGGGGGGTGACCAACGCCGAGGGGGGAGAGAGCTGGCACAACTACGGCCTTGCGCTTGACTTCACGTGGTATGATCCAACCACCGGACGCGGGCCAAGCTGGCTGGACCACTCCACTCTCACCGCCGCCGAGCAGGAGCGGCATTGGAATGCCCTGGGGGCTAAGGCGAAACAAGCCGGCTTCGAGTGGGGCGGCGACTGGACCAGCTTCAAAGACCGCCCCCACGTGCAGTACCGGGGCAGCTACTCCTCCGGCGCCTCTTCTCTGCAATCGGTGTACAACGGCGCGAGCGGTGCCATCATTGATAAGCTGCAGGCTGTGTGGACCCACGCAGGCATCGGCGTCGCCAGCAGCGCCATTGTATCTCCATCAGCGGCGCCACTGGCCAGCCCCCTGCCCCCTGGCGCCTCAGCCAGCAGCACTGCCGCCGCCACACCATCCACTACTTCGGCCCCCGCCGGCAACCCTAACAAGCCCGCTTGCGACCCCAAGGGCGAGCTGAATGCGCCCGAGGTGCATCCCCAGGTGAAGATTCTGGCCATGGAGACGTGTGTGCGCGCCCAGAACCAGGGCTACGAGCCGTATGTTTTCCAGTGCTACCGCAGTGTGGCGGAGCAAGATCGACTGTACAACCAAGGGGGGGTCACAAAGGTGTCAGGGGGGGGCAGTTACCACAACTACGGCCTGGCCTGTGACATCATTTTCTACGACCCAGTGAATCACAGGCAGCCTTCCTGGCTGGACCGCACCAGCCTCACTGCTGCTCAGCAGACCACGTACTGGAATGCTCTCGGCGCAGCTGGCAAGGCTGCCGGCTTTACCGTGTGGGGCGGCGACTGGACCAGCTTCGTGGATCGGCCGCACTTCCAATACCACCCAGGGCAGCGCAACCGAGCGCGGGACCTGGAGGCGCACTACCGCGCCGGCAAGCAGCGCACAGGCACCGATATGGGCGGTCTGGAGGCTGCGTGGACCTTCCTGGGCATTGGCCCCGGCAACGCCCCTGCAGCGTCGCCCTCCGCCCCTGCGGCCGCTCGGCCCACCCCCTCCCGCACCCCCACCCGCACCGCTGCTGCAACGCCCTCCTCCAGCAGGGCCCCTCGTGCATCTCCCTCGCCCAGCAACTCGCCCGACCCGCCCCGTGGAGGCACCACCACCGTGGGCAGCGGCACGTGTGCGACTGGTGGCGCGAGCTCCCAGGGCCTGGCTGCATACAGTGACTCGGTGGCGCGTGCCAGCAGTGATCTGTGTGGTGGACGCGGCAACAACTGTCACTCCGGGGGCTGTGGCGCCACCAGTAACCTGAACCTGCTGCACACAGTGGACACCGCCATTGACCTGATCAAGGAGGAGGAGGGACAGGGCACCACCAAGATGTGTGGCGGGCAGCTGAAGCTGTGCCCGTACATTGGCTCCCGCGACCCCCCCCACATCGTCACGCAGGGCTACGGCAAGGTGGTGCACCGAGCCGCTGGCAACTCCGCCTCTGCTGCGCGTGCGTGGATGAATGCCCACAGCTCATGCGATGACTGCTGGACCGACCAGGAGGCCACCGACATCCTACGGGAGCACGTGGAGGAGACTGCTGAAGGCACTGTGCGCCGCATCATGTCAGGCGTCTCCTTGAACAAGCACCAGTTCTCAGCTCTCGTGTCCGCCTTCTACAATGTGGGTTCCTTTGGGCGCTCCGCTGATGACTCCGGGTACCCCTTCCACAGCGACGAGTTCAAGTACGCCTGCAAGGGCTCCTTCAACCTGTTCATCAACGCCCGCGCCAACGGTGTCAAGTGCTACCCCCTGGGCCTGGTGCGCCGCCGCATCCGGGAATGTGTTCTGTTCTGGACTCCCGATGATGAGACGCCACAACTGCCTGATCGCTCCCAGATCAACTCGGTGGGCGACCCCCGCCTACCACCCAACCAAGGCTATCCTACCCGCCTGTCGCAGTACTACGGCAAGACCAACCCGTGCTAGTTGGAGCGCGCTGCCTGGTGCTTTTCCCCGTTTCAGGGCCTGCTGCTCAGCCCTGCAACCTTTGTTGCCACCAATGTGGCGACCGTGACGTGTTTCACTTTGTTTTAGCTTTCGCTATTGCTCCGAGCGCAATAATTAATTGCACTCTGCCTCGTAAACTGCAACTTGAAGCCTGGAATGCACAGTTGCACTTCCTGGAAAATACTTCTGCACTACGCATAGCCTGACTTGTTCCTGAAATCGACATTGACTGCAAGAAATCATTCGTCTTTGCCTGTACGTGCTGGCCAAGCCTCGTACGCGCTTACGACAGCCCTCAGCCCCTACCCTTTTGTCCATGCAAACGCACCCCTGGTCCTTGAGCTCGCAGCGCGGCACTGAGTAAAGCAACAGCACACACCACTCTCCTGCCATGTACTTAAACATTTTTCTGTTCCTCATCACAAGTTGCACACGGCAGAAAGGGCGGTAGCCTGAGGCAAGGCAGCCCCACCTCTTACAAGCAGGGGGGGACAACCGCTCGAAGCAACAGCCTGCATTGTATCGTGGGCTATGGGGTGGCCGGGCACACAGCTGCAGCAACTACTCTACATGAATGAGATGGCTCCCCGAGGGATCTGCACGGTGCTGGAATCTGGGGCAGGCTTTGTCCCCCCCAGCTGCAGCTGCTCCAGTGCATCTGCCCCCGTGGCGCCGGCTGCTACCGAGGCCACCACCCCCACGGCATGCTTGTACCGGTCCAGGGGGGTTTCAGCCAGGAATGCCATGGCCCCAGAGGGCGCCTGGGCAGCCACCTGTGGTGTTGCGAACGACGTCAGCACCTGTGCCACAGCTGTCTTGACTGAACCCCAGAGGGGGGTGGCGGGCAGAGGGAGCCCCCCTTGACTGCCTGCGTCCCGCAGCAAAGCCCCTAGCAGCGCCGAACATGCATCGTGATACGCCGTAAGGTGCTGGAACAGTGCTTCTGCAGCGGGGTCCATCACAGAGGCCCCTTGGGCATTGTGCAGGATGACGTGCAGCAGTCCCTGCATCATCGCCCCCCCATGTGCATTCACCACTGCGTCCACGGTACCACGGGATGCCACAAGGGCGTGCAGCACACCAGGCTTGCACCCAGCCCGCTGCCACGCCTCGTACGGTGCCACAAAACGGGACACAAAACTCAGCGAACTGCGCAAGCCGCGCTGCTGCCCTGGGCCGGACTGCAGGGCGGATGCCGCCCGGGCATACATAGCCGCTGCCAGCTCCTGCTGAGTCAGCAGGGCGGCTGGGTGGCGCATCATGCAGCCCCAGCCCAGCTCGTACACGGCCACAGGCAGCTGCTGCTCCGCAGAGCCAGTCAGAGCGTGCTGCAGGATGCCGCCAACTGCAGATTGCAGCAGTGCATCAACGGACTCACGAGCTGAAGCTGACACCGCTGACTCTGTCCCCGCTGCCACAGAGCCCTCCCCGAAGTACTCGATGCAGCTGTTTACAAGTGCAGCTGCTTCTGGCAGACTGTGTGCTCGGTACACATGCACAGCCATACCCAAAATACTCTCTAGGCGCTCCAGGTGGCGCCCTTGTTCCGCTGTGAGGAGAGCGGCCAGGGCTGAACACGCGGAGCTATACACTGATGCCGGTACGTTACCTGCACCCCCTCCAGTGGCTGCAGGCAGCACCTTCGCGCACACCGTGATGACGGCATCGGCAGCCACAGCCAGGGGATTGGCTGTCACATCTGCCTTGAGCCCCCCGGCGAAGCGCGTGGCTTCGGCCAGCAGTGTGAGGCCTGCTTCACAGCTGGAGGCGGCTTGTGACACGGAGTCAGCGCTGGTCGCTGCGCCCATGGTGTCCATTGATGCGCCCACTTGCGAGGAGAACTCGGCCAGCAGCTGTCGCAGAGTGTCGCTTGCTTCCATGGGGGGGACTTGTGCCAGCACCCGCATGATTGCGCTGACCACGCTGCTGGCGGCAGGCACTGGGGCGCCGCTGCGAAGGCAAGTGCCCACACCAAGGGCCAGTCTGCGCACAGTGTCCCCCTTGGCGAACAGCTTGGAGGCGCGGGAGCTGAGGGCCAGCAGGGCCGCTGCAGCTGCCTCCGCCGCCAGGGGCACCCCCAGCGAGTCCATGGCCAGAGACGCCGCCGCCGCAAGCAGCTCCCCGTGCTGCGCCAGCCAACCAGAGTAGTAAACCAGGCACCGGCAGGCTGCAGCGATGCAGGCGCTGTGTGCAGTCACCGCCGCTGGCCTGGCAGTGAGGTGTGCAAACAGCGTCTCCAGCACTGCGTGCAGATGTCCTGCTGCACTGGGCTGCCCAGCTGCAGCTTTCGCTGCCGCCCGCAAGCACTGTTTCGCCTGCAGGTGCACCGCCCGCACCACAAACAGCGCAGCTTCAACCTCCAGCCACTTGTCAGCGTGGGATGCGCGCTCGGTGACCTGTTGCACGGCGGCCGCCAGCACTTGCGCACAGCCCAGGCGCCCACACAGCGCCCCCAGTAGCTCCACGGCATCCTGCTCACGAAAGCGCTCAAACTCATCTTCATCCACTTCACAGGCTTCCCAAGTGGTGAAACCGGCAGGTAAGCACACACCGTTCACAGCAGCTTGCAGCACAGGCGCCCACAGCTGTGTGTTGCTGAGCAGGTCGCCGCTGGCAGCAGCAGGCAAGGCAGCCACCGCACCCCACGCCTCGTAGCTCAGGGCACGGCAGCGCAGCTCTGAGGAGTGACAGCCTTGCTTCAGCACTTGCAGCAGTGCAGCCCCCGCGCTGGCGGATGTGCAGTGGCTCAGCCATAATGCCTCGCTACTGGCGTGGGCGGCGCCGGCCCCTGCAGCCCCCCCCCCCATGGGCGAGGAGACACTGGGGGGCTGCAAGGCTTGCAGGGCACTCTGCACCCCAGCCTGGGTCAAACTGGAGGCTGCGTTGAAGTATGCTTGTTCTGCGTCTGTTCCGGATTGGATCGCAGAGGCGGCTTGAGTGAAGGGTGACACAATGGATGCAACGCACGCCGCCGAGGCCAGCTTGTCCTCCGAAGAGGCGGGCCCATGGGGGATGCCGTACGACGTGGTGGGGGTGTCTGACGAAAAGGACAGGGTGCCCACCATGCCCCCCTCACGACTGGCAGCCAGGGGGGTCAGCGCATCGACGATGAAAGAGCACACAGCCCCAGCATCCACGTGCATACACCGCAGGAGGGCTGGAAAGGTGCTTGGCAGTAACTGGTGCACATAACGCACGACTGTGCCTGCAGCTAGCAGGCAGCGCAGGCAGCGAGTAGCTGCCCGCAGCAGCAGAACCGCGGTGCTATGGGGGCACTCTGCTGCGGCCGCCAGCTGCAGGGCCTGTGAAATGCTCCGCAGCACGTCTTGTGCCAGAGCAACGAAGGAGTTTGCAGTCACAGCGCGTGCCGGGTGTGCTGTCAACAAGGCCTCATGCCCCAGGCAGCCAGCTGCACTCAGGGCCAGCAACACGCCCTGGGCGCCTGCACCGCTGGAGGCGCCCAGGAAACCAGACAGCCAAGTGGTAACATCGCTCTCACTATGATAACTTATTGCACGTGCCTCTGCAGACAGACACGCCTCCACTGCGCGCTGCGCCTGTTGCAGCTGGGCCGCCGCCAGCCTGCAGCGTCCAACTCTTGACAGAACTTGTCCTTGGTCACGTTGTGGAAGTTGTGTCCAGTCTCGACGCACCTGAGGCAAACATTATTCAAAAGTTAAGAAATTCTCAATGCATACGACCCACCTTGTCCAAAATGGCATTGGCAGCAACAAAGGCGACACTACTGTCTCCTGCTTTGCAAGCATCCTCTACCGCAGACAAGAGCGGGGCCCAGGCAGAGGCTTGGGGTAAAAAAGACGCAAGAAATGCAGTCGCTTGCTGGTGATGTATAGTAGAAGACGGTTTAACAGATTCTGCTAGCATGCGGTAAAGTCCGGAGCCATCAGAGGTCGCCATTCCGGCACAGGAAGTTTCGTCGGCGTTTCAACCGCTCAACCAAGGCAGGCTGCACAGGCTCAATTGCCAAAATGGTGCCCGCGAAGACGACTACAATATACACGGCATACTATTGTGCTAGGCTCTGTTCAATTTGCCGTTACGATTTTGATGGGAGGTGAGATGAGGGGTTGAGAAGGGGGGGCAGATCAGTGAAGCACTCATCTCATGGCAAGAAGTTCCTTGATGGTTTCGCACGCGAGAGCACTCATATGACTTACTCGTGCTGTTTTATACAGTGGTGCTTCAGTACATTGATAGTAAATTGTGTTGCATTTTGAACATACAGGGTTTTCATGGCCTCAATTGATTCAGACTCCCCGGCACTGGCGTTATCAGCGATGGTTGTCTTCGGTGCAGCCGCTGCACTGAAACACAGGCAAAGTTTGAAGGCTGCAGCGTCAGCAGGCGAGGTGAGGTGCTAAAAATTTCACTCAAATGCGCTTCACTACCCAAATCTTGTGCAGAAAGCTGCTACTATTATCATACCGAACCGTGCGGTATTCGAAGCGAAGCGTCGGGCAATTGTTGCGGGGGGAGTACAGAAACTGCAGATTGTCAGCGACTTTGACCGCACCATCACTGCTTTTCATGATCAACACGGTTCGTATGGTGCACAGCTTGGTGCTAGCTCAATTAAATTTAGCTGCATGCAGGGAAGCAAGGCCTGAGCTGCCACGGCGTAGTTGAATCCACTCCGGTCCTGTCCCAGGAGTACAAGCAGGCCGCAGCTTCTCTCTTCCAGCACTACTTCCCCATAGAAACAGATGCTAAGCTGACCAGTGAAGAGAAAATACCGTTCATGACGGATTGGTATGAAAAGGGCCACGACTTGCTTGTTGCCGAGGGCTTCAAGCGCCAGAACCTGGCAGACGCTGTGGGGGTGTCCACAGACCACGGCCGCATCAAATTGCGGGAAGGCTTCAAGTCCATTTTCGATGTGTCCAAAGAGCACGCTGTGCCCCTGCTGATTTTCAGCGCAGGCATCGGCAGTAAGTGTGCCCACTGCAGTGCCTCAGGAGCACATGTGACGTGCATCACGATTCCCGTGCAGATGTGCTGACCATGATTATCGAGAAACTGTATGGGGATGTGGGTTCCCAGTGCTCTGTGGTGAGCAACTTCATGCGGTTTGACCAAGCGGGGCACTTGATCTCGTTCTACGACCCCCTGGTGCACATGTACAACAAGAACGCGGAACACCTAGCAGACAAAACAGAGTACCAAGCAGCAGTGGCGGAGCGCCCTAATGTGCTGCTGCTGGGTGACTCGCTGGGGGATGTGAGCATGGCTGACGGGCAGGTGCAGGCGCCTCGGGTGGTCCTCCGCATTGGCTTCCTCAACGCCAAGGTGGACGACTCGCTGGAGCATTACATGGACGCATTCGACGTGGTGGTTCTAAATGACGACTCTGCAGAGATTGCGGTGCGCATTTTGGAAGACTGCTTGCGGTCAGATGGCATCCCGGCCGGCGCCCCTACAGAAGCAGTTGGCGGCGCCAGCGCTTAGCAACGGCTTGTCAAGCTGCAGGACGCCGGCACAGCTCGATAATAATCCGTGTGACACTGCGTGCCTGTGCCTGGGACAGGGCTGCAGTGTCCGGCAGCTGCCTGTGCACGCCCCTGGCTAGTCGCTGCACCCCCTCCTCTACTGCAGGCCAGTGGCAGGCCCAAGGACGGGAAGTGCTGCTCCAGGGCAGCTGGCGTGCACCGTCGCCGGGCAGGTCATACAGCATGGCGCCCATGCTGCGCACGAAGGCAGCAGTGGCGAAGCTGGCAGCGCCCGTGCGAGCACGACGTTTGGCCCGTCGCTGCTCTCGGGAGGGGGGGGCACCCAAGCCCATGCTGACTGCGTCCAGGCGCTGCAGGCTTTCTATTATGTTCATGTTTGCCACAGCTTGCATCAAAAATAGCCACTGCATGTATGCCTGCCGCCGGCTCTTCAAGTCGTTTGATCGCTCGTACACCTCTATGCGACCGCTGCCCGTGGGCGCGAGCGCAGCCATGCCTGCAGGTGTCACCCCCTCACATCCCCTCAAGTCCAGTGTATACATCATGTCATACGTGGGCTGCGCACTGGTAAGCTGCTCTTGCAATGACGTTGGTAGTCCCAGCCACTCTGTGCTCAGTTTCAGGCGCTCGAGATCAGCGGCCGGAACGAACTCTCCATACGGATACAGTACGCATGCTGTAGGCATAAGTGTAGGCCCCACTGAACACAAAAGCCCGCTGATGCTTCCGGGTTTCTTCATGGCAAATTTACACTGAGGTCCGCTCGAGAACATTCTTGGGCTCATGTACAAAACAGGTAAAACACCAGAGCGCGAACATCCACAGAGCTCTGAATGAGCACAGTACTCATAAAAATGTGCGAGATAGGATGGTGGAATCAAACTGTCTGTTGTGAATTCTCCTAGTTTGAGGGTTGTTGCGTCTTGGACTGAAGTTTGCGCCTGCGTGGAAGCTTGCAAGCGATGTACGTCTGCTGTGTCGAGCATGATGCTTCCAGACAAATCTCGGCAGCAAGATCCGCAGTTAGTGCATGTAAATGTATGCTCAGTCTCGTTTGCAATCGTCTTGCCGCCACTGCAAAGTGCGGTGAGTTCGCCGCCGTCAACAAATCGGGCCGAGCCAGCCATGCCTCGCGCTGGTGCTGCCGCAGCAGCCAGAAGCCGCCGCGGAAGCCTCGACGACAACACCCCAAACATAATGTCTGCACGCATGGAAATACTGCCGAAGAGGCTCGCCGTCAAGCAAGGCCGACTCTCGGCACATGGCAAGGCCAAGCGTGGGCAGCAGGGCAAGGGGGGCAGGAGGCATGCTTGGCTCGAGTTTGCATTGCGCGCACAGCCAAACAGAATCTACACCACAAGGGCTGCCTACCGCTAAACTCACTGTGCCACGTTATCATACGAATAAGCAGTGTCGCCGGTCTGCAGGTAGTGGTACATCTGGTCTTGCAAGTTCATCTTCTGCTCAGACGTGAACGTCGTGCCGTCCAGCGTCATACTGAGCGTTACGCCGTAGCTATACTTCTCGTGGGCGACCAGCTCCATGTAGCCAGTAACCACCTGCGTGGCGTTCACACCCAGGGGCTTGCGCAGCATCAGGCGGCACTGGTACCAGTGCGTCCCCGCGGCAGAGGGGCCCGTGTCCAGGCGTACCGTGGCGGCGCTGCCAAGGAAATCAACATCGAACCAACACGCCAAGCCGTGGCACAGCGCAGTCTTAGTCATTGTGAAGGAGAACGGCACCCGCACGCGGGCAAGGTCCTCGGGCGAGTCCTTCTCAAAGTCGATCAGGTGTGTGGCTGTGGTGTCAGCCAGCAAAATGCTGGGGTCAAAATACCCGACAACAGGCTGCGCGAAGTGGTCATTGGCAGCAGCTTCCTTCAGGGAGGACAGATCCAGGCCGTAGAAATCCTGTTGCTCCCAGAAAACCAGCTTTTGTTCCTGCTCAGCGAACAGCGCCGAGTCCGTAAAGGGGGCACAGTAAATAGTGCCGCGGGAGGGGAACATCTTGCCCCCCGGGCGCATGAAGCGCTGGCGAGCAACGATGTAGCTCTGCAGCATCTGTTCGTGCACCAGCAGAAAGCCCATGGGCTCGGAGATGATGATGTCCACTGGCTCGGGGATGGTGATTTCTTCAACGGTGCCCTTGATGACTTCAATCTTGGAGGAATCGTACCCGTTGGCTTCAAGCAGAACACGGGCACGGTCAGCCATTCCACTGGCCTCCACTGCATACACTTTACGGGCACCTGCTTGCACTGCAAAGTGCGCCAATATGCCGCTTCCGGTGCCGACGTCCATCACGACGGCATCGGTGAAGTCGATGGCATTGTCCTGGATTGCCTGCCGGTACGTTCCCGTGCGGATGGTGTCTTGCAGCATGTTTTGCTGGTGCACTAGCAAGCCATAATACCGGAAAAACGGATGGTCCTTGTGCACCTGACTGTCCACGGCGTCGGTTGCCTCCACGCCAGGCGCAGCTGCGCCGCTCTCTTTTGGTGGGGCAGGGGGATCTGCACTCGCCATACTCGTTGACCGCACGCCGCTTTGTTGGCAGAGCTTGCGATCACGCCGGCGTTTTGCAACGAGCAGTGCAAGACCCGCAGCTGGGTTCGCCACGGTGCTTGCTTGTCTGCAAAGGGCAGGCTCATAAGGGAAGGCGCGGACAACTTCCGCACGAAACTTACTGAAGGCCACACGAGCAAATGGTGACAAAGGCTACTTGATAGTTTGCCTGGTTCACGTGCATTTCACATGTGTTGCGCTCACTTTATTGACATTGCTGCTGCTGCCATACAATCGTGCGCCCCTCGACAGCTGAAAAATCTAGCACGTTTGAATTCCACGATTTCATGGTAAGATGGTTAGCCGCCCCCCTTTCATGGCGCATCCTCATCTGATCCGAGGAGCTTTATTCGAACATCACTGCAGCTCTCAAAGTATCTGTTGATGTTCATGGCCATTGATCCAAGCAGACGGTGACTTCTTCAATCTGCCTGGCATTCCCGCGAAGTTTGCCCAGCTTGCTTTCAATTTTCACAATCATGGCTGCACGCAGACAAGTTGCTTTGGTGGCTCCCAAGACCAGCCGTTTGTCTCTCTCCGACCGCTTTGCACTCATTCAGCGCGAAGCTGTGCACAAGAAGCAACAGCGCCCTGCAGCTGTTGGCGCTCCAAAAGCCGCAAAGGCGGTGACGCTGGGCGCAAACCGAGCTGGGCGAGCAGCTGTTCAACAAACAAAGGTGCAGGCCAAGAAACAAGCGAAGCAGGATGCTGTGCGTGGCAAAAAGGGCAATGCTCCCACCGACACAAAGAAGAAAGCAGCTGCTGCTGGCAAGAAGGCGGCAGCTGCAGCGACTAGCACCCAGAAGGGCAAAGGCGTGAAGGGCGACAAGCAGGGCGCCAAGCAGCAGGACAAGAAGAAGCAGCCAAAGAAGGAGCATAAGAAGGACCAAAAGCCTGCCACTGAGGCTGATCTGGACATGGAAATGGCGGAGTACCTGCACAAGGGTGAGTAAAGAACCAGGCGTGTTGAGTGTCACGCTTTGTCTCGCGTGTTTGACATAACTCTTTGCGATTGCAGCTGGGCGTGGACCCAACCCCAAGCAAGCAGTGCTGGATGATGAGCTGTCTGCCTACAAGGTGAAAGTTGCCGAGGCAGCAAAGGCTGAGGCAGCTGCCCCCGCCCCTGCAGCCGACTCGGCCGCCGCCGCTGCTGAATAGATGTGTGTGAAACGTATGCTTCTGTGCTGATGAATTCAAAGCAGCACTGTGCCTAGACAGGCTTGACACTTGACCAGTGGCAGAGCACTACAAGGTGCCGCGCCACGACTGTAGCCCCACGGGGCGGCAGCAAGCAACCCCACTGTGGGCATGTGATCGGGGGGTCAGGCCGTCACTACCCAGGGTGCTTCCCGCTTAAACACACTCACATACACTCTTGCCTTCCCAAAGGCCATTATTCTCACGACTCCAGTGATTACTGCAGCATGCTGCCGAGGTTCTGGCCGATGCCGTTGAACTGCAGCGGCTGCGAGCTGAGGGCGTTCTGGGCCCCAAATTGGTACTGGCCATTGTCTCCCAGGGATGGGCCAGCCTCCTCGTCGTCCTCACTGCCGTCTTGGGCGTCGAAAAAGCGAATGAGCATGTCCTTGGCCTTCATGAAGATGGTGGTGTCGGCGTGGTGCTGCAGCATCTGCAGGGCCGTTTCTCCATCCACAGCATCCATGGCGTCCACGTAAGGGTTCTCGGTGCCTTGCTCCTCCGACAGTGCCTCGCCCACCAGCAGGATGTTCTCTAGGGCCTCCATGGACACAATGACCACACGGGCATCGGGCACAGTGAGCAGTTTCACCAGGCCCTCGATGACGCCGGAGGAGGCAATAGCCATGATGGTGTGGTGGCGCCCGCCGTGAGTGGCGTTGCACACACACCACACACACTCCTTGCGGATTTCGAACTCGTCGTGCAGCATCAATTGCGCAATTGTGCTCATGACATTCTGTTGCACGACATGCTCAACCTGGTCGGGGTTCCCGGCGGTGATGTTGCTCAGGGCCCAAGCCGACTCCTTGCGCAGGGAACGCCGGTTAGAGCGCAGCAGGGTGCCCAGGATGGGCACAGCATTGGCATTCAACACAGACTGTGTCTGCCCATCGTCCCCGGTGACGATGTTGCCGATGGTGCGCAGAGCGGGCGTCTTCACCGACAGCTCCTCTCTGGTCATGAGCTCCACAAGGCGCTTGGTGCAGCCGGCGGCCACCACGGCCTGCACACGCTCGCTGCTGCCATCGGACAGGTAGCTTAGAGCCCAGCATGCATCGGTGAGCACCTCTGCGTCGTCAACTTGGATCATTTGGGCCAGGACGGGCACACAGTGCTTCACCACCTCAAATGGGGCGGCAGGCTTTCCGCGGCACAGGTTGCTGATGGTCCACGTGGCGTTGCGCAGAAGTGAGCGTCGAGACTGAGGAGTCATGACAGACACAAGTGGGGGGATGATTCCAGCATCCAGCACCATGTTGCGGAACACAGGGCCGTCACCAGCGATGTTGCCGAGTGCCCAGATGGACTGCTCGCGCACATCGTGGTGAGGAGACATGATCAAATTGATCAGTGGAGGAACAGCACGAGCCTCCAGCACAGCATTTGTTTGGCTGCTGCTTCCTGAGCCGATGTTCGTCAGGGCCCATGCTGCTTCAAACTGCAGAAGGTACTTTGAGGCAAATCAAAACAAATTCCGCAACAGCACACATACCTGCAGCCGGGGAGCATCAGAGCGGCCAAGAAATTGAACGAGGATAGGCACCATGCCAATATCGATGACATCCTGGATGGGAGGGTTGACTTCTGCACAAAATGCAATTCAAAGTAAAGAAACGTGCGAAGGTTGCTGCCACGCCAAGCACTCACCAATCGATAGCAGCTTGCGAATCTGAGACGTGGCACTGAGGCGCAAGTTGTCATCTTGAGATGTCATATTGGCCAACAAACGGCGAACTGTTTGTGGATCCTGTGCCATGCGCTGAAGGGCCTCGGCTTGCTGTGCCTTCTGCTGGTCTTCCAAACTTGGAGGATTGATGCTGGATCCAGGCACGACAGGAGGAGCAGCGGCCGTAATCTGACGGCGCTTTGCTCGCTGCTCATCACGCTTTTGCTTGCGAATCTTGATTTGGTTCTGTTCGCGGCGCGTGCGGCCAGCATCTGCATCAAGTCCCTGAAACCAGCACGAAGAGTGATAGGCAGAACCGAGCTGGAAACTCAAGAGCGCAAACTCACGCCTTTCAACTCCTTTGCTCTCTGCTTCAGAAGCATATCAGTAGTCTCACTTGCCATCTTTATCGCTTAGTTTCTCAGCACCTCTCACTGCGAAGCACCTCGTACGAAAAACTTCCGCAGCAAACACTGACGGGAATATCTCTGCAAATGCATGCGCACACAGAAAGATATTCATGCGCAAGAGTTGGCGGAAATTGTCAGCATTAGAGGCTCGATTTGCCTGGCATATCCAGCTCTTCCCGGCTTGCAGGCCAGCCAAAGAATGGGGGGGTACTCTTTCACATCGGCTAAAACAGGCCTGTCACAATCAAAGCTTGCGTACTTCTGCACAAAAGGGGCGCTCATGCTCGGGCAGTACTGTCCCGTTCTCTTGCAAGTCCACTCTTGCTGCTGCACCACCCATACTTAGGCAACACTCATCCTTGGTGGGGGCTCGCTGGGGGGGCTCCAGGGCTGCCGTTCTGCCGACCGTGTTTCCAACATTAACTTGTCCTGCCACGGCATGTGCATGCGTGGGGGCTCGCATGCAGCCCACTCAGCAAGCTTCACACTTGCGTATGGTTGACTCATGAGCAGTGTTCCAAGGTTGACTGCAAGCAGCTTTGCGATTCAGGGAGGATTCAACATAATCAAGTTTCAGCACAATCCAGGCATACACATGATGCTGCCAGGTGCTTGAGCTTTGCAGGCGATATCACTGCCCAGGACAGGGCGCCTGGCCTGGTGTTGACGGACGAACGAGGCATGCAGCCGCCCGCGCGGGGGAACGCCCCCCCCTGCGCAATATTGCCCACCGCCTGCGTGCTGGAGGCCCAGTGGAATATTTAATCACAAAGCGCTCGTTTGTATTTGTACCTTGGGAGTCTGAAAGTCTGCCGCTAGTAGCCGTGCACGGGCACACATTGAGCAAGCAGCACTAACACAATTGTGAACACCCCTGCTGCTCAGCGTCGTAGCCCTTGTCCGTGCCCGAGGTGGAAGCACTATCATTATCATTGTACTTCACCAGTGCCACGGAAGATGTCCAGTCTTTTGCATGTTCGAGGCCTGTGCGCTCAGTCGTATTTGATTTTTAGTCATGGCTTTTGCAAGTTTGCTTGCTGCAGGCGGCGCAGCTGCCGCAACTGCAGCACTTCGCCGCAGAGCTGCTGCTGCAGTTGTTCGAACAATGTCATCAAGTGCAGATGTTGGTGGTGCTGAGGCGGCTGCAGCCATCCTTGCAGCTGCAGACAGCGAGCAGCGAGCCATGATGGCTGAGAGAATCATCGTCGTCGACGACAAGGATAAGGTGCTTCGCCCAGGCAGCAAGGAGGAGACTCACATCTGGGAAAGCATCTCCAAGGATGGTATTCTGCATCGCGCCTTTTCTGTATTCTTGATTGACCCTGAAGGCAAGCTGCTTGTGCAACAGGTGAGGCGAAGCGGCCATAGCCACAAACACGTCAGACTGCTGTGAATGCACCCTGAGGCTGCCAACAAGCTGTAACGAACAAGCACATCTCAACGCCGGCGTATATGCAGCGATCGACAGCCAAGGTCACATTCCCTGACTACTGGGCCAACACTTGTTGCTCCCACCCTTGGCACACTGAGGACGAGATGGAGCTGCAGAACGCCATGGGTGAGCATTACGGGGTGCTGTGCCAAGCAAGATGGCCCCACATAAAGGGTAAACGACAACATTCCCATGTATATACAGGAGTTAAGCGTGCCGCTCGCCGCAAATTGGAGCAAGAGCTTGGAATCAACCCAGAGGTAGGGCTTTGCGTACAGCAACCTTGCCAAGTAACGCAAGCGAAACGCGCATTCACCGCAGGAAGTCCCCCTGGACTGCTTCACTTTCTTGACAAGAGTGCACTATGAGGCACCTTGTGACGACCTTGTTTGGGGGGAGCATGAAGTGGACCATGTTTTGATTGCAACACCGGCAAAGCGACCAACTCTGAATGTGAACGATAACGAGGTGCAGGCCATCAAGTGGCTCACCCCGCAGCAGCTGGCCGACTGGCTGGCTGCTGTTGATGAGACTGCTGGGCCCATCCCGGGTATTGTGGCAGAAGAGGCTGTGGTGACGCCCACCCCCCCCACAGCCCCCTGCCACGACAAGGTGTCCCCCTGGTTCCGCATCATCTCCCAGTGCCACCTGCAGCTGTGGTGGCAAGCCGTTGCCAAGGACATGGCCGAGGGCATTGCGCCGTCGTCAGCCATGGGCCGTTTGCAGGCGCTGGTTGAGCCCACCACAATCCACCGCGCCAGCGACTGGTCCAAGACTACCACCTCTGCGGAGTAGGCAGCCCCCTCCCCCCTCTCAGGCTTTCTTCGAGGCCTTGGAAGCCATACTCCAGGGATTGTCGGGGGACTTGACGCCCGCCGTGGCTGTGCCCCTGCGGGGGCGCTTCGTGCCTCCTTGGGCCTTGGGGCGAGCGTCCGCGAGGCTGGGCAGGGCACCTGCGCCAGACACCGCCGCCGCGATCTCGTCGTCCTCTGAATCCAATAGATCATGCTCTGCTGTTTCAGGCACGTAGGGAATCGTTTCGTCCACTGACTGCGTGAGGAGCGCCCGTTTCACAGAGCTGGAGGCAGAAGCCTTGGGCACGGGGGGACGCCCGCGGGAGATGCTGGACATGGCAGAGGTGTCCAGTCCCGCCCTGGCTGGGGACTTGAACAAGCTGGATGTGTGGGAGGGCGAGGAGGCGATGCTGCCCTTGTACTTGCGCAGCAGGCGCCGGAAGGCCTGCTGGATGGCTTGGTGTATCAAGGTATCTGCAAGGGTGCAAGAGGTGTGGGGCATGACGGTATGCGGGGGGTAGGCGCGGGGGGGGGGGGGGGTGCGAACATGCCCAGGGGCTCACCTTGACGCCGTGAATATACACGAACAACCCGTTCTTCGTACTGGGCTGGCAGGATGTAGGACACCTTGCTGCGGTTGATGAGGAAGGAGGAGTCCTCGCCCTCCCGGTAGAAGTGGGTGGTGGCCAGGGGATCCCGGTCGTTGTTGCCGTAGTTCAACTTGTGGTCGTGCACGATGACATCATCCTCTTGCAGTTGCACATCGCTGGACTGGTTCATGGTGGTGATGTCTACCGGTGTGATCTTGGGCAGGCGCGCAGCGAGCTCACTGGGGATGATGAACTCATCCACAAACTTGTACAGGATGCGGCGGCGAAGGTCCTTCAAGATGGCCTGCGCCTTGGCCATGGCCGGCTCGCTGCTGAACTCGATCTCCTGCACCACGGCATCTGACAGCTTGCAGTACTCTTCCGGGCTCTGGATGGCGTTGGACAGGCGGCGGTCCCAAACGGTGTTCGCCTCCACCATGGCGTCTGTGATCATGTACTCAACAGCCTTCCCCGCCCGGTGCAGGTAGCAGTTCTTGAACAATGTGTACCGTGTGTGGAAGAGCTCCTGCACGGAGTACACCTCCTTGCTGTGGAAGCAGATGTTGCCGTGTATGACCCGGTTCTGCACCATGAGGCGGCGGAAGTCGAAGGTGGACTTCATGCCCATGAAGTAAGTGTCGCGAGCCAAGTAGTCAAACTTGTCTGTGTCAATGCTGTTCTTGCCTGTGGTGAGAACACGTGTGGTCCGGCCCCCCTTGCAGCTGCAGGAAGCACAAACTCACCGTTGGCCACAATCTGATACAGGAAGTCCCGCTCCTCCATGTGGGTGGCTGCTGAAGGCTT
>Ga0307982_1000179_pt1 | contig 48506 bp, 47 predicted proteins | sample OrgLakmetagen989_FD_201847 | JGI IMG/M metagenome (GOLD analysis project Ga0307982, IMG submission 201847) | Saline water microbial communities from Organic Lake, Antarctica - #989 | ecosystem: Environmental > Aquatic > Non-marine Saline and Alkaline > Saline | place: Antarctica: Organic Lake... | reverse complement strand
TGCATATTCTGGCCCATTCCGATCACTGATTCCGGTTTAATCCGATCACCCATTCTGGAACTTTGCGATCACTGATTCTGGTTTTATCCGATCACTTTTGCCGGTTTTTCCAGAATCGGTGATCGGAATCCAGAACCACAGATCAACAGCCTCCAAAAACCAATCTAACGCATTGATTTTGATAGAACACTGCTAACCTTCCAGCCTTCCCCAAGGCAAGGAGTGTGAGCGGTGGCCAAGATGAGACTATCAATGCGCAAAATTAAAGACATTCTGCGTCTTCGACATGAAGCAGGGCTGAGCTACCGAGGCATCGCCCAGTCGCTCAATATCGGCTATGGCACCGTGGTGGATTACCTCACCCGAGCCAGGCAGGCGGGGCTCAGTTGGCCCATACCCGAAGAACTTTGTGAGCGTGATCTTGGGCGGCTCCTCTTCCCAACCCAGCCGGTGACCGGCCAGCGACGCTTCTCTGAGCCGGACTTCCCGGCCATCCACCTGGAACTCAAAAACAAGACCATAACCAAGCAGTTGCTATGGCAGGAATATCGCCAGCAGCATCCCGAAGACGGCTACAGCTATGCCCAGTTCTGTCATCGCTACAACGAATGGCTCGGGCGTCAGCAACGCAGCATGCGCCAGTCACACCGGGCCGGGGAGAAGCTCTTCGTTGACTATTGCGGCCCCACCCTGACCGTCGTGAACCCGGATACGGGCGAAGCCCGTACCGCTCAGATCTTTGTGGCGGTGCTGGGAGCGTCCAATTACACCTTCGCCTGCGCCCACTGGAGCCAGGGCCAGGCGGACTGGCTGGACGCCCATGTAAAAGCCTTTGAGTTTTTTGGCGGCGTTCCGGAGCTGGTCGTTCCAGACCAGCTGAAAAGTGCTGTCCGCAAATCCCACCGTTACGAGCCGGTGATCAATCCCAGCTATCAGCAACTGGCTGCGCACTACCACACGGCCATCGTGCCGGCTCGCCCTTACAAGCCCAAGGACAAAGCCAAGGCCGAGGTGGCGGTCCAGATCGTCGAGCGCTGGATCATGGCCAGGCTACGTCACCAGTCGTTTTTTACCCTCTTCTCGCTCAACCAGGCTATCCGCTTCCTGTTGGAGGATCTCAACCAGCGTGCCTTTAAAAAGCTGCCCGGCTCCCGCGCCAGCCAGTTCGAACAGCTGGACAAGCCGGCCCTGCGTTCACTGCCCGCCCAGCCTTATGAGTACGCCGAAATCAAGCAGGTCCGCGTCCATATCGATTACCACATCGAGTATGACAAGCACTACTACTCGGTTCCCCACCATCTGGTAAAGCAGGCGGTTGAGGTCCAGGGCAGCAGCCGTGTCGTGGCCATCTACAGCCAGGGCAAGCGACTGGCCAGCCATCCGCGCAGTTACCGCCAAGGCGCCCACAGCACCTGCCCGGAACACATGCCGCCCTCCCACAAAGCCATCCACGACTGGTCACCGGAGCGCTTCCTCAGTTGGGCTGGCGAGATCGGTGAAGCCACCCGCGAGGTGGTGAGTCATTTGCTGAAAGAAAAACGCCACCAGGAACAGAGCTTCCGCCGCATTCTGGCCTTGTTGGCCAACGCGAAGAAATACGGTCGTGACCGGCTCAACAAAGCCTGTGCCCGGGCGCTGGCCATCAACTCGCCGACACGCAGCAGCGTAGAGTCCATCCTCAAACAGGGGCTGGATCATCTGCCCCTGAAAGCGGAGGCGGTGCCCAATCAGGACGAGTTGTTCCTGGATCACCACGAGAATCTGCGCGGTGAAGATTACTACCACTAACCGGCCTCAGAGAGAGATCGCAATGTTTACTAACCAAACGTTGAACACCCTACGCAGCCTGAAGCTTACCGGCATGGCCGAAGGTCTGGAGCAACAACTGGCGCAACCTTCCACCCATGCTGAACTGGGCTTTGAGGAACGTCTTGCCCTGATGGTCGACCGGGAAACCACGCACCGAAACAATAACAAGGTGACCCGTCTGCTCAAGGCCGCCCGCCTGAAACTACAGGCCCATCCCGAAGAGATCGATTACCAGCACCCCCGCGGCCTGCATCGAAGTCAATTCGCAGACCTGCTAAGCAGTCGCTGGATCCACCAGCACCACAACGTCCTCATCACTGGCCCCACGGGCTGTGGTAAGACTTATCTGGGATGTGCCCTGGCGAATCAGGCCTGCCGGCACGGCTTATCCGTGCGCTACTTCCGGACCTCTCGACTGCTGGAATCGCTCAGCATTGCTCATGGCGATGGGCGCTTCGCCAAACTGACTCAGCAGTTGGCCAAGACGGATTTACTGGTGCTGGACGACTGGGGGCTGGAGAAAATGACCTTGAGTCAGCGCAACGATTTACTGGAAATCATGGAAGACCGCCATGGCTTGCGCTCCACCTTGATCACCAGCCAACTGCCGATCAGTCAATGGCACAAAGCCATCGGCGATGCGACCCTGGCGGACGCCATTCTCGACCGCCTTCTGCACAACAGTCACAAGCTGAATCTCAAAGGAGAGTCCATGAGAAAAGCCATGAGTAAAATGGGGCAATCCGATCACTCCGAGTGATAGGATGACCATCGGCGCGTTAGGTTGAACAGGTGATCGGATAAAACCAGTACGGGTGATCGGAATCACCGGAATACGCAAGGTGCTTGTGGCGGTTTAAACAGCCAGATAATACGCGACCAAGGAGAGGTCCTTGGAATGAATATTATCGTCAACTGTTTCTAGCATGAAGACGCTTTTTACGAAGATTTTTGCCCATTTGACAAGCGATGAGAAAGGCATTCTGGGTCGAGCTGACATCGGCTTTCCCCTGCCCGGCAATATCAAATGCCGTACCGTGAGCAGGTGTAGTGATGGGAATCGGAAGACCACCCTGAACAGTCACGCCTCCCATAAACCCCAATAGCTTGATCGCTATTTGACCTTGGTCGTGGTACATGGTGATGACAGCGTCAAATTCACCATCGCGGGCCTTGATAAATAACGTGTCTGCGGGGAGTGGGCCGGTGACGGGGTAACCTTGGGCACGACACGCTTCAACTGCGGGTATGATTACATCGATTTCTTCACGCCCACAGGTACCGCCTTCACCTGCATGAGGGTTAAATGCGGCCACGACAACGCGCGGTTCAGGGGTGCCCGCTAGTTGCAGCGCGTCGTATATTAAGCGGCTAGCCGCGACGATGCGCTCTTCGGTGACGTATCCAGCCGCATCTTTAAGTGGAATATGCGAAGAGATACGTGCTGTCCATAGGCTACCCAGCGTATTGAACTCACAAAAATACTCTTTAACGCCGAGATAGTTGGCAAAAAAATGCAGCTCATCTTCGTACTTGAGCCCGCCTTTTTTCATTGACAACTTGTTTAACGGTGCAAAGCAAATGGCGTCTATCTCGTTGGCCAACGCCGCGTCCATACATTGCGTTAATAATGCCAACACGGAAGCGCCACCAGCGGCGGTTTCTTGCGCGTAGTTAACGTCACCTTCGGTAACCGTGTTCGTCGGCAAAAATACCGGCCCGGCGTACTGGCGCGCTTGACTGAATTCACTGATTTCAGGTAATTGATGGTGAATGCCAGCAACGCGTTGACCTTCTTGCCACAACCATCGGTCACCCAATAACACCGTATGTACACCTTCGAAAAGTTGAGCTTCATTAAACAACTTGGCGACCAGTTCAGGGCCGATGCCCGCGGGGTCACCGAGAATCACGGCAACAACCGGTTGTGAATCTTTCATGTAGCGCTCCTGGCGAATAAAAAATCAATAAAATAGATTGACAAGGTAAAGAGGAATAATTGGCACGTAGGTCACCAATAGCAGCACGATGAATAACACGCCGATCATAGGCAGGTTAACGCGCGTGGTCTTCCACATGTCGGTTCTAGCAATCGAGCACGCGGTAGCAAGTACTGAAGCGACGGGTGGTGTTTGCTGGCCAATGGCAAGGTTGAGAGTCAAGATTAAGCCAAAGTGGATAGGATCAACGCCGATTTGGATAACCAGCGGCATGACGATGGGGGTCACAAGAATTATGGCGGCCGCACCGTGTAAAAACATACCAAGCAACAGCAGTAAGATATTGATCAGTGCTAACACTGCGATGGGGTTGTCGGTCAGCATGGTGATTTGTTGCGCCAGCTGCTGGGGAAGCTGCATCTCGGTTAAAAATAGCCCTAACACCGCAGAGGTTGCCACAAGCAGCATCACGACCGATGTTTGTATGACGCCATCGGTCACTGCTCGATAGAGCATTTTGAAGTTGAGCTCTCGATAAACCAGACCACCAATCACCAACGCGGCTAGTACCGCAATGCCAGCGCCTTCGGTCGCTGTAACAAAACCGCCAAAAATACCGCCAAGAATAATGACGGGTAGCAGCAGTGCCCAAGTGGCGTCTTTAAAAGCTTTGCCCAATCTGCTCAGCGAAAAAGCCGCTTCCCGAGGAAGATCATACTTCACCGCGTAGTAGTAGCAAAAGCAAGCCAGTCCAAAGCCGCCAAGAATGCCAGGAATAATCCCTGCTACGAACAGCTGGACAATGGACACTTCAGCGATAGCACCGTACAGGATCATCGACAAGGAAGGCGGGATAATGACTGCCAGCGAGGCCGATGACGACGTAATAGCAGCGGAAAATTCAGGATTGTATTTCTTACGTTTCATCTCGGGAATCAGTATCGATCCGGTGGCTGCGACATCGGCTACTGCAGAACCTGATATTTCAGCAAAGAACATCGATACCCCAACGTTTACCATTGCTAACCCGCCACGCACGAAACCCACCATGGAAGTCACTAAATTAATTAGCCGCTTAGAGATGCCTGACGTGTTCATCAGTGCGCCTGCAAAAATAAACAACGGAATTGCAATAAGGGGAAAGTTGGTGGCGCCGTTAAAAAGTGTCAGCGGCACGTTGAGCAGATGCTCAGGGCCCATGTTGATATACACGCCCACAACACCCACGACACCTATGGCCACGGCAATAGGCACATTTATGAGCACTAACGCGAACAGAGCAACGATAACAATTACGAGAATCATGACTGGGCCCCCTTAAGGTCTTCTTCGGCTATGCGAATTGCCTCTTCAATGGCTTCATGCTCGCTGTCAACACCAGAACGCATCTTCTGCCAGGCGATCGGCAGTGATAAAAGCTCACACAAGATGAACAACGCCGCGCTGATGGGTATAACTGATTGAGTGAACGTAAGGTTAATGCTGGGTAGGGACACCAAATTATCCCAAGCTAAAATCTCAAAAACCTGGTAACCGTAATAAGCGATAATGGCAAAGAAACCAATAACAATGACTTCACTGAATACAAACAAGCCGATACGTAATGGGCCAGGCGCGTTGCTGACAAGGCCAGGAAAACCCATGTGAGCACGTTTTATAGCCGCTAGATTAGCACCGTAAAAACTCAGCCAAGCCAGTCCGATAGACGCTATTTCGTCGTACCAAATAAGTGAGTTACCAAAAGTACGAAATGTGACGGCGACAAGAACAATACACGTAAGGGCAAGCAGCAAGAAGACGGTGAAAACTTCCAATAGCTTTTCTAGTATGGCGCGCATGCGTTCAATCAGTACCATGAAATTACATCCATCTTAATGAAAGAGGGCACCCTATAGGTGCCCAATAACCAGTAAATATTGTTTTAGTTGTTGGCTAATGCCGCCGCGCGATCTATCAGTGTTTGACCACCATCAACTTGTTCAGCAAACATGTTGTACACAGGAGTACTGGCTTGCACAAAAGCATCTCGGTCAACGTCATTGATTGCAACGCCGGCTTCGCGCATGGTTTCAAGCAGCTCTTTGTCAAGCTCAGTGCCTTTTGCAAACGCCCAAGCTTGAGTTTCAGCAGCGGCATCGCTGATGGCATTGCGAACTTCTTCGGAAAACTGACCCCACCCTTGCTGTCCGGCAGTTAACCAAATAGGGGTATAAACGTGGCTTGAAAGCGATAGATAGCTTTGAACCTCGTGGAGTCGAGCGCCATAGATATTACTGAGCGGATTCTCTTGGCCGTCGACGACTCCGGTTTGCAGCCCAACGAAAACTTCTGAAAATGCCATGGGTGTAGGATTGGCACCCCAGGTAGAGAACATACGCGTACGCCAATCGCTTTGCGGGGTGCGAATTCTTAGCCCATCGAGATCGTCGGGAGTCGTAATCGGTTTACTGCTGTTGGTGATATGACGAAAACCGTTTTCCCACGTGGCGACGATCTTTAACCCGCTCTGCTCGGCGCTATCCGCTAAGTCAGTCATGATAATTTCTTCGTCAATACGCTTGAGGTGGTCGCGATCTTTTACTAAATAAGGTAAATCGAAAAGTGCGAAGTCAGGCGACACTGAGGACATAATGGACGAGATAGCGGCGAGATCCACAGTACCCATACGGAGTCTCTGGATCAGTTGTCGTTCATCCCCTAACTGCCCGCTATTATAATAGTCTACTTGCAGGTTATCGCCCAGGCGTCGTTCCAGTTGACTAATGAATTCCAGGGCTGTCTGCCCCTGCAGGCTTTGTGGTGAGCCACCGATAGCAAACACAATTTTTTCTTGGTCAGCTTGTGCTTGAGTCGAGAGTAAGACTATTGCGGCAGTCGAAATAGCAATTAAGCGCTTTAGCATAGCGGGCGATCTCTTTGTTTTTGGATTTTTCAAACCTTCTGGTCTTCTGGTTGAGCTACCGTACCAGTTGTATGAAATTTAAATCTAATTTTAGTGTGAGTCAAGAGTGGTTTCTAAAATTTCGGCTCTTGTCCAAACAAAAATCTGTATGGACATTACTCGCTTGTTTGGCCTGTCGTGTGAATTGGATGCCAAGGGCATGTTTTTATTGAAAATCTTGCACCTGCTTTGGGGGAAATCGTGGTCGAACAAAAAAATCTGGTTGAAAACTGCTCTATACCCTGATTTTTATTTTATTAAAAATGATTAATTTATTACCTGAGAGCTGTTGGCATTTCTTAATAAAGCATTGAAAAATAACATCTTTAAGATTACTACACTCCCAATGAAACGAATTTTTTATGTTCTGATTCGTGTTCAGTGATGAACACGTTCGAAGCTAAAAATGATGATGCTTCAAGATAATAGTTATAACAAGCTTGACCCTTTAATGATGGTCGAAGATGCATTTTGCCAACTGGTCGACGGGGTTGAGGAAAGTCTTCAACTCGATCTTTAGAGACGTTGCACCGACTTGGGAGCACCATAGACACCTTCGAAAAAGTCGATCGGAGGGTGGTGGCTGGAAGAATGATGCGATGTGCCTTCCAGTCTGGAAAAACCAAAACGGGGGGTAGGCCTCACGCCCAACCCCGTTTTGCATCAAAATAGCGCCGAGCTTGCATCAGGTGCTTCTTAATTTGTTGTGTCATAAATTCCAGTACGGATGTTTCAGAAAGAGGCAGTTCACTCGTACAAGTTTCATCACATCGTCACTAATCTGTATCGTAACAGGCTATACGATCAGTATGATTTGGACATTGTATCGCCCGGTCAATACGAAGGGTTTCTACTTTTTGGCAACGCGGCCACTCAGTTTTCGGCCGCAACAGCTTCTGATCCTGCAACAGGCGCAGCTGACTTGAGGCTGCGACGCTTTGATTACCTCTCTGGCAACCATATGTTTTATTCGCCTGCCGTGCGCGGTGTTTTGCGTTTGCGTTCATTGCTGTGGCTGCCGCTCGCGGCGGGGCCGCTTAATTTGTATTAGGGGTGAAGACGATATCGTGCGGTTTGAAGATAAATACGGCAGGGCGTGAAGGGGGCGCCGTGAGTGCCCGTTGTGAGGTTATGTGGCGGGCCTGCGGCCCACATCGCGGCGAGGCGCCGCTCCTACAGGGGTTGGTGTTGTGGAGCGGCGTTTTGGTTTTTTGTAGGAGCGCCGTAGCTTTTGTAGGAGCGTCGTAGCTTTTGTAGGAGCGTCGCCCCCGGCGCGAGCTGTTGATTTTGCCTTCGGGTTTTGCGGTGTTTGCGGCGATGTGGCGGGCCTGCGGCCCACATCGCGGCGAGGCGCCGCTCCTACAGGGGTTGGTATTATGACGTGGCGTTGTGACGTGGCGTTGTGATGTGGCGTTGTGATGTGGCGTTGCGTTGTGGCGTGGCGTTGTGATGTGGCGTGGCGTGGCGTTGCGTTGTGGCGTTGCGTTGTGACGTGGCGTTGCGTGGCGTGGCGTTGTGACGTTGCGTTGTGATGTGACGTTGCGTTGTTGCGTTGTGATGTGGCGTTGTGACGTGGCGTTGCGATGTGGCGTTGCGTTGCGTTGTGACGTGGCGTTGTGATGTGGCGTTGTGACGTGGCGTTGTGACGTGGCGTTGTGATGTGGCGTTGTGACGTGGCGTGGCGTTGTGACGTGGCGTTGTGATGTGGCGTTGTGATGTGGCGTGGCGTTGTGACGTGGCGTGGCGTTGCGTTATGACGTGGCGTGGTGATGTGACGTGGCGTTGCGTTGTTGCGTTGTTGCGTTGTGACGTGGCGTGGCGTTGTGACGTGGCGTTGCGTTATGGCGTGGTGATGTGACGTTGCGTTGTGACGTGGCGTGGCGTTGTGACGTGGCGTTGCGTTATGGCGTGGTGATGTGACGTTGCGTTGTGACGTGGCGTTGCGTTGTGACGTGGCGTTGTAACGTGGCGTTGCGTTGCGTTATGACGTGGCGTTGTGGCTTTTGTCGGAAATGCGTGCTTTTGTAGGAGCGTCGCCCCGGCGCGAGCTGTTGGATTTATGAAAAGGAACTTCATAATGCTGCCTAAAAGAAAGGGATTTGCCAATCGGTTGCGCACCGGCCGCTGGTCAGAGGTTGGGCAGATTTATTTGGTGACTGCGGTGACGCGCGAGCGGCGTACGGTTTTCGCTGATTTTGCTTCAGCCCGCTCGCTGATTGGCGTGTTGCATGCAGAGTCAACTTTGGGCTGCTGCACAACTCTGGCGTTCGTGGTGATGCCCGATCATTTGCATTGGTTACTGCGGCTGGAGCAGGGGTCGCTGTCGGCTCTGGTGGGCCGAGTCAAATCCATATCCGCCAAACGCTTGGGCGGGCCTGTCTGGCAGGCGGGATTTCATGACCGGGCGTTACGTCGCGAAGAGGATTTGCAGTCAATGGCGCGCTATGTGGTCGCCAATCCGCTCAGGGCAGGCCTGGTTACGCGGGTGGGCCTCTACCCACATTGGGATGCCATTTGGGTGTAACGATTGGTTGTGCCTTTGGGTTTTGCGGTGTTCGGTGGTTGCGGTTATGTGGAGCGGCGTTTTGGTTTTCTGTCGGAGCGCCGTAGCTTTGTAGAAGCGTCATAGCTTTTGTAGGAGCGTCGCCTCGGCGCGAGCTGTTGATTTTGCCTTCGGTGTTTGCGGTTATGTGGAGGGCCCGCGGCCTACATCGCGGCGGGGCGCCGCTCCTACAGGGGTTGGCGTTGTGGAGCGGCGTTTTGGTTTTTTTGTCGGAGCGCCGTAGCTTTTGTAGGAGCGTCGCCCCCGGCGCGAGCTGTTGATTTTGCCTTCGGTGTTTGCGGCGTTGGCGGGTATTTGCAGGTTGAAGTCGGTGCTGGAATGAATCAGCAGGGCAATAATGCCCATGGCCGCGCCAAAGCCAACGCCGCTGCGGTACACCGAATCGCGCCGCCGCAGCGCTTTTAGTGCGTGCCACAGCGCCATCAGGGTGAACGCCATCAGCGGCAGGCTGCCCAGCAGGCCACTGCGTCGCCACCCAGGCTTGAGTCAGCACCAGCAGGCCCACAGACCAGTCACGATTGCTGCCCAGCGGCAACGGCAGCCACACCAGCAGCACAAGCACGGCGAAAAACAGGCATCGATCAAAGCGGCTAACAGGCTGGGGCATTGGCTTGGGTCAATTTGTGAATAGATACAAAAAAGGCCCTGGCTATGATCAAAAAATCAGGCCGCAAAACGATGTCACTCAACCGTCATCTTTCGTCATTAGTGTGTGGGTAGATTTCAAATACACATCGCAACACTGATATGGACGATGAATATGAGCTCAGCCCTGTTTCGTAAATCCTTTACCCTTGGTGTACTGACGCTTGCCGTTGCAGCGGCTACGCCGGCAATGGCGGAGTTTACGCTGGACAGCCGCTATCAGGACGCAGACGGCGACTTGATAGCCGATATTCCAACCAGCGAATCCGACTGGCGAGACCCATCAACGCTGGTGTTTGCCTACACACCGGTGGAAGACCCTGCCGTATACGCCGGTGTCTGGTCTGAATTTCTGGCCCACATGGAAACTGAAACGGGCAAACCGGTCCAGTTTTTTCCTGTCCAGTCGAACGCCGCTCAGATTGAAGCGATGCGCGCCGGCCGTTTGCACATTGCGGGTTTTAACACCGGTTCCAACCCGCTGGCGGTTGCCTGCTCTGGTTACCGCCCGTTTGCAATGATGGCCGCGGCGGATGGATCGTTCGGTTATGAAATGGAAATCATCACCCACCCGGATTCCGGTTTCGATAGCATTGAAGACCTGCGCGGGCAGCAGCTGGCCTTTACCTCTCAAACGTCCAACTCGGGTTTTAAGGCGCCTTCCGCTATTTTGAAAGCGGAATACAAAATGGAGCCGGGGCGCGATTTTGAGGCGGTTTTTTCCGGTAAGCACGACAACTCCATTCTGGGCGTTGCAAATCAGGATTACCCGGCAGCGGCCATCGCCAACTCTGTGCTGAACCGCATGCTCAGCCGCGACATTGTCGCTGAAAGCCAGATTAAAACGCTGTACACATCCCAAACCTTTCCAACCACGTCTTACGGCCTTGCCCACGATCTGCATCCGGATTTGCAGGACGCTATTCAGAACGCTTTTTTCTCCTTCGACTGGTCAGGCACGCAGCTGAAAGCCGAGTTTTCCAACTCGGGTGAGGCGCAGTTTATTCCCATTACGTTTCAAAAAGAATGGTCGATTATTCGTCAGATCGACGACGCCAACGGCGTGCAGTACAGCTGCCAATAGCGCCAAGGCCCATCGCCTGCGTCGTTCTTGACCAGGCATAAGGAGTTGTAAGGTGTTAAAACTGGAACAGTTGAGCAAGGTCTACAAGACGGGTGACAAGGCGCTGACCAACATCAACCTTTCGGTAGAGGCCGGCCAGGTAGTGGGCTTGATTGGCCCCTCTGGCGCGGGCAAATCAAGCCTGATTCGCTGCATTAACCGCCTGGTTGAACCCAGCTCTGGCAAGATTTGGCTGGGCAACCAGGAAATGGCCGGCTTGGGTAAAAGCGCACTGCGCCGCCAGCGCCGTCGCATCGGCATGATTTTCCAGGAATACGCCCTGGTTGAACGCCTGACCGTTATGGAGAACGTGCTTTCCGGTCGCCTGGGGTACGTGCCGTTCTGGCGCAGCCTGACCCGCCGCTACCCGGCCGACGACATCGAAAACGCCTATCGCTTCCTGGATCGGGTGGGCCTGGCCGACCACGCCGACAAACGCGCCGACGCGCTCTCTGGTGGCCAGCGCCAGCGCGTTGGGATAGCGCGGGCCCTGGCGCAGGAACCGGATCTGTTGTTGGTTGATGAGCCAACCGCCAGTCTTGACCCGAAAACGTCGCGTCAAGTCATGCGGTTGATCATTGAACTGTGTCACGAACGCGGGTTGCCAGCCATCATCAATATTCATGACGTGCCGCTGGCGCAGGCCTTTGTTACTCGACTCGTTGGCCTGAATCAGGGACGGGTGGTGTTCGATGGTGCACCGTCTGAGTTGTCTGACGATGTTCTGACGCGGATTTACGGCGAGGAAGACTGGGCGGCCCTGCGGGGCCAGTCCGGCCGAGAGGGTGACAATTCAGAGCCCCCGGCACTGGGTGCAAAGCGCCTGGAGCGGGCCCAATGACAACACAGCGGTATCCCAGAACCTGGCGCCGCCCGCCCGTTCTGATTCCCGATCCGCGTTGGCGCTGGGGTTTGTACCTGGCGGCGTTGGTGTACCTGCTGGCCGCCAGCAGCTCGCTGGATGTTAACTGGCAGCGGGCCTACGAGGGGCTTGACCGGGGCGGCCGATTTGCCATGGGCTTTTTACAACCGGATTTCACCACCCGCTGGCGCGATATATCCATCGGCCTGGTAGAAAGCCTTACGATGACGCTGACGTCGACCATCGCCGGCGTTTTGCTGGCCATACCGGTTGGCCTGGGTGCTGCGCGCAATGTTTCCAACGGTCCGATTTATTTGATCTGCCGCAGTTTTGTTGCGGTGTCGCGCAGCCTGCAAGAAATCATCATCGCTATTTTGTTTGTCGCCATGGTGGGTTTTGGTCCGCTGGCCGGATTTCTGACCCTGACCTTCGCCACCGTCGGCTTTATGGCCAAGTTACTGGCGGAAGACATCGAAGAAATGGATGAACGCCAGGCTGAGGCCGTTCGGGCCACGGGGGCCAGCTGGCTGCAGCTGATTCACGTTGGTGTGATGCCCCAGGTAATGCCCCGGCTGATCGGTTTGTCGCTGTACCGGCTGGATATTAATTTTCGCGAATCGGCGGTCATCGGCATTGTCGGCGCAGGCGGTATTGGCGCCACTTTGAATACCGCCATTGATCGCTACGAATACGACTCGGCTGGCGCTGTTCTGATCATCATCATCGTGATTGTGATGGCGACGGAGTATTTGTCTGGTTACGTTCGCAAGTGGGTGCAATGATGATTCAACGTTCAACGGCGCTGGACGCGTGGAAACGCGACACTCGCAAACACGCGTGGCTGGTCTGGTTGGCCTGGCTGATCACCATTGCGGCCTTCATTGTGACGTGGCGCATTATGAACCAGAACACGCTCTGGTTTTTTCTGGCGGATGCGCCGGAACAGATTCGAGATCTGGGCGGGCGCATGTTTCCGCCGAGCTGGTCTTACATTGATTTTCTCTGGGGGCCGCTCTGGGACACTCTGAACATCGCAACGCTTGGCACCTTGATCGGCCTTGTTATCGCCGTGCCTGTTGCCTTTATGGCGGCGTGCAACACCACGCCTTCACGCCGTTTTGTAAGACCGCTGGCGTTGTTGGTGATTGTGGCCTCGCGCTCTATAAATTCGCTGATTTGGGCGCTGTTGCTGGTGGCAATACTCGGGCCGGGACTGTTGGCGGGCGTTATCGCCATTGCGCTTCGTTCCATCGGGTTCATTGGCAAATTGATGTACGAAGCGATCGAAGAGATTGATGCGTCCCAGGTGGAGGCGATCGAAGCGACGGGTGCATCGCTGATGCAACGCCTTGACTACGGTATTGTTCCGCAAATTCTGCCGACTTTTTTTGGGGTCACCGTGTTTCGGTGGGACATCAACATTCGTGAGTCCACCATTTTGGGGCTGGTTGGTGCCGGGGGTATTGGCTTGCAGCTGCAGGCCGCACTGAACACTCTGGCGTGGCCCCGGGTAACGATGATTTTTGTCGTTATTCTGGGCACCGTGGTGGTGTCTGAGTGGGTGTCGTTGACTGTGCGGAACGCGATTCGCTGAGCGTGGCACAGCGGCTTAACAACCCTGAGTGTTCGGCTTCGAAAAGATGACAAAGCGCATGCACAATGTATTAGAATAAAAATAAGCGCGCTTGGCAGCTGTATCTTCGCCCAACATTTCATATTGATCCAACGCCAGTTGCCTTTGGGTTTTGATTAAGCGGTTTTTGAGTTTTCCAAGCCAAAGTATTGGCTGGTCACCGGTACGTTAACCGGGATATAGACGCAAAAAAGGCAGGCCAGTGAGATACTGGCCTGCCTTTTTTCTTATATGGTAGCGGGGGCAGGATTCGAACCTACGACCTTCGGGTTATGAGCCCGACGAGCTACCAGACTGCTCCACCCCGCATCAAACTTGTTGTTAACTCAGAGCTTTTTGATCCGCTTCTGGCTAACGAGGAGCGCATATTACGGGCAACGCGGCACGGTGTCAAAGGCTAAATTGGCAATAAGCCAACAATCGCGCGGGCCTGCTCAACCGCTTGCCCACCCTCCCCTGCGTTGTCATTGGGGCTGTGCTCAAATGGGGTATGATTTGCATCACCGGTTCACAGAAAACGTCATCATCGCCAGAGGATCACCGCCATGTCGGATCTGTATTTCAAGCTGATCAACACCTCACTGGGGCAAACTGCCGCTAATACTCTGGGCTTACCCGCACCAATTCCTTTGCAGCGGCTAAGACGGGTAGACCAACCGTTTATTGAAGGTGATGTTCTGCTGGGCGCCGCCGGCGGCGGGACACTGATTTCCGAGGTGGGCCGGGTGCTGTGTGCCAGTGCGGCCACGCTCTATCACGCCAGCGGCGATAACCGGCTGGTGGATTCAGCCAAGGCTGGAAACCGGACCAAACCCAGGGCTCTGCCGCTGAGCAAGCCTGGCCACTTTTCTGCTCTGGTGTTTGACGCCAGTGGCATTAAAACGCCCGATGAGCTGAGCGGGATGCATCGGTTTTTTCACGCCAGTATAAAAAGCCTGGCTCAGAACGGCCGGGTGCTGGTGCTGGGCCAGCCTGTAAAGAACTGCCGTAAGCCCGCCCATGCGGCGGCGCAACAGGCATTAGACGGGTTCGTGCGCAGCGTTGCGAAAGAAATTGGCAACGAAGGTGCCACTGCGAACTTGTTAAGGGTCGCCGCTGGCGCCCAAAATAACCTGGATTCCAGCCTGCGGTTTTTTCTGTCCGCAAAATCCGCGTATGTGTCCGGACAAGTGGCCCAGATCAATAAAAGTACCCGCGCGGCAGCCGCCAACCCTGTGGCACTTCTTACCGGCACGCTGGCCCTGGTGACTGGCGCAGCCTGCGGCATTGGCCTGGCCATCGCACAAACCTTAAGCCGCGACGGCGCGACCGTCATCGGCGTAGACATGCCCGCCGTGCGGCGGGAATTACAACAGCGAATGCAAAGCCTGAAAGGTCACGCCCTGGCGCTGGACATCACCGAAGCCGATACGCCCCAGCTGATTGCCACATTTATTGAACCGCTCGGTGGCCTTAACCTACTGGTTCACAACGCCGGCCCTACCCGCGAAAAAACCTTGGGCAATATGCCAGAGCAGTCTTGGGACGCCGCCATCCGTGTGAATTTGACGGCGGCTATGGCCATTACTGAAAAAATTCAGCGGCATGAGTTGTTGCACGCTGACGCGCGCATTGTGTGCCTATCATCGGTCAGCGGTATTGCCGGCAATCGCGGGCAAAGCCATGACGCCGCGGCAAAAAGCGGGCTTATTGGCTATGTACAGGCGGAAGCTCGGCGGCTCAAAAACGGCAGCACCATCAACGCGGTGGCGCCCGGATTCATTGAAACTAAGATAACTGACGCCATGCCCGTCGCCGTTCGCGAAGCGGGGCGGCGCATCAACAGCCTGTCTCAAGGTGGGCAGCCGGTGGACGTGGCCGAAACCGTCAGCTGGCTGTGCAGCCCGGGGTCGGGTGGCTTGAACGGCAACGTGGTGCGGGTTTGCGGGCAATCGTTACTGGGCGCTTAGCGCCGGCCGTTTTCGTCACGCATAAAAAAACGGGCAGCTTCAATGAAGCTGCCCGTTTTTCAAATATGGTGGGTGGTACTGGGCTCGAACCAGTGACCCTCGCCTTGTAAGGGCGATGCTCTCCCAGCTGAGCTAACCACCCAGATAGTTGGCGGAGCGGACGGGACTCGAACCCGCGACCCCCGGCGTGACAGGCCGGTATTCTAACCAACTGAACTACCGCTCCGCAGCCATCCGGATTGACCCGAATGCAGTGCCAGACGTTGTGCCTGACTTATCTTTGAGGGTTAAGTGGTGGGCGGTACTGGGCTTGAACCAGTGACCCTCGCCTTGTAAGGGCGATGCTCTCCCAGCTGAGCTAACCGCCCGCTTTGGCCTTTCAAAGATTCATTGTTTGCGTCTGCCACTTGGCAAACGTGTCGCAAACATGTGAGCTGCGCATTCTAAGTATTTCTGCCCCGGTGTCAAACGTTTTGCCAAAAATTTCCTTAGAAAGCCGTCACGCTGGAAATTTGTTGCTCTGTTTACCGATCCGTTATTTGCCCGGCCGCCTGCTGGCCTGCGAGCTTTGCCTGCACGTCATTCACTTCCTGTGACAATCGCACCAGGCGCGATGTCATTTGCGAGCGCGACGAGTCAATCACCTCAACGGTTTCTTTCAACCCGGCTATTTCCCGCTGCACAGCTTGCAAGCGGCTAACGCTGACGGTGCCTGTCACCTCTTCTGCCAGGGCTGCAATACGGCTTTCAATACTGCTGGTGGACAGTTTCTGTTCCTGCTCAAACCGGCGAATAGACGTCGCAATGCGCTCGTCAATGCTTTTCGTTAAGGCATCGGCTCGCTGATTTGCCGCGGCCAGTTCGGTTTTAAGCGACGACGCACTGGCCTGAACCGTGTTGACCTGAACCGCCAGCTCGGCGCGCTCGCTCTGTTGCCGCTTTACGACGTCGCTCAAAGCCGTTTCTGCGCTCGCCACTGCGGTCTGAACGCGCACCAAATCATTACGATGTTTGCCCAGTGCCGTTTCAAGTTCGCTTATCGCAGCTGCCTGCTGCTTTAGCCGTTGCTTGTTGCGCTCGTTGGCAATCACCCACAGCTTGCGAATTTCACTATCGGCGTTATCCAGACGCGTTTCCTGTGACGCCAGTTGTTCGTCCAAAGACACACCGGCTTGTTGGAGGTTTTCGCCTGTTTCAGACAAGGTACCTTCAAACCGCGCCAGCGCCAGCTTGCTTTGGCGTACCCAGCTGTCGGCTTCTTCCACCTGGTTTTCGAGCGCCTGAAGACGCTGGCCCTGAATGTACCAGCCGCCACCGGCCACACACGCCAACACAATAACCAGCAGCCACAAAATCCCAGCGCCCCCCGCTTTGGCAGGGCTTATGGGACTGTTCGGCCGCTCGGCTCTTAGTTCGTCGTTATCTGGTCGAGTAGGTTCCATATCAAGTCCTTAACTGGGTCGCTGTTCTGCGCTTGCGCCGCGCTGATTGCATGGCTTTGGGCCACATCATACAATAGCCTGCTTTCCAATCATCGAAGGATTGTTGCTTATGCAGCCGCTGGTAGGACTCATCATGGGTTCCAAATCCGACTGGCCGACCATGGAAAACACCGCCAGCATGCTCGACAAGCTTGGCGTGGCCTATGAAACCAGAGTCGTCTCTGCCCATCGCACCCCTGACCTGCTGTTCGAATACGCCAAAACGGCAGCCGACCGCGGCCTGAAAGTTATCGTAGCCGGCGCCGGCGGTGCAGCCCACCTACCGGGCATGGTAGCCTCGCAGACCTCCTTACCGGTGCTGGGCGTACCCGTACAGTCCAAGGCCCTGAGCGGACTGGACTCATTGCTGTCTATTGTGCAGATGCCCGGCGGCATTGCCGTAGGCACTCTGGCCATCGGCAACGCAGGCGCCACGAACGCCGGTTTGTTGGCGGCTCAGATAATCGGCACTTTTGACCAGACCGTGCGCCAAGCCGTTGATGAGTTTCGCAGCGCGCAGACCCAAACAATTCTGGACAACCCGAACCCGGCCGTTCCGTGAGTCAATAATGGCACCACCAACGCTAGCGAACTGTGCCAACACTCGATGCCACACGTTGACAGGAGCAAACACATGAGAATTGGCGTATTAGGTGCCGGACAACTGGGCAGAATGCTCGCTTTAGCAGGTTACCCACTGGCCAAAGACTTTGTATTCTACGACATGTCGGGCAGCCCCAGTGCCGGCATAGGCGAAACCATCAGCGACCCTGAGGGCCAGAGGCTGGACGAGTTTCTAGGCAAGGTTGACCGCGTAACTTACGAATTTGAACACCTGCCGGTGGACGTCGCCGAAAAGATTGCAGCGAAGACCATCGTGCACCCCTGTCCCCGCGCATTGCAGATATGCCAGAACCGCGAAGCCGAAAAAACCCTGTTTGGCCAGCTCGGCATTCCTACACCGCGATGGAAAATCGCAGGCAGCGCCGAAGCCCTGAAAGCCGCCGCTAAAGAACTGGGCTGCCCGGTTGTTGCCAAGTCCAACACCGAGGGCTACGACGGCAAAGGCCAAGCCGTATTGAAGAGCCCGGACGACGCCGCCGCTGCCTGGCAGAGCATCGGCCACCCGCGCCTGATGGTCGAGACGTTTGTTGACTTCAAACGCGAGCTGTCGATTATTGCCGTACGCGCCGAGTGCGGCGACGTGGCGTTTTACCCCGTGGCAAACAATGATCATTACCAGGGCATTCTGCGCTACTCCGTTGCCCCGGCCCCGACATTACACCCCCACCTGCAGCTCGAAGCGGAAGATTACGTTCGCAGTTTACTGACCGAATTGGACTACGTGGGCGTACTGACACTCGAGCTGTTTGAAACGTCCGGCGGCCTGGTCGCGAATGAGATGGCTCCGCGGGTGCACAATTCCGGACACTGGACCATCGAAGGCGCCATGACCAGCCAGTTCGAAAATCACATACGTGCCGTCAGCGGACACGCTCTGGGCAATGTGGAGCCACGGGGCGTTAGCTGCGTGATCAATATTATTGGCGAACACGGCGAAATCGAGCGGATTTTACAACTGCCCTACGCCCATGTTCACCTGTATCACAAGCAGGAGCGACCTGGTCGTAAGCTGGGCCACGTGAATATCTTGGCCGACAGTTATCAGGAGTTGGTATGGCGAGTGCGCAACTGCGCTCAGTTTTTACCCGGCTGCCCGGAATTTAACAGCTCTTTCATTTCAAAGGGTTGATCTGGCTCTAAGCGGACCTATAGTAACTGCTAGTTGTAGCAAAGCATTGATAATGATGAAGCACTGATAACGAAAAACTGATAACGAAGCACTGATAACGAAGCACTGATAGCAACGCTATCCCTATAAAATCGAAAGAAAACGGAGAACGACCTCATGGCTTTTGAACTACAGGCACTGCCGTACGCAAGAAACGCTCTGGAACCGCACATGTCGACAGAGACTCTGGATTATCACTACGGCAAGCATAATCAAACCTACATCACCAAGCTGAACGGCCTGGTTGAAGGTACCGACGACGCCAACAAGTCGCTGGAAGACATCGTCAGAAGCGCCAGTGGCGCGCTGTTCAACAACGCGGCCCAAGCGTGGAACCACAACTTCTTCTGGCAGTGCATGAGCCCCAACGGTGGCGACGAGCCAACCGGCGCGGCAAAAGACGCCATTGAAAAAGAATTCGGTTCTTTCGATGCCTTCAAAAAAGAATTCAATGAAAAGGCCGCCAACAACTTCGGCTCTGGCTGGACCTGGCTGATTAAAAAAGCCGACGGCAGTATTGCCATCGCAAACACCAGCAACGCAGAGAACCCGCTGACTGGCTCAGACAAGGCTGTGCTGACGATCGACGTCTGGGAACACGCTTATTACCTGGATCATCGCAATTCACGTCCAGATTACCTGGCCGCTTTCTGGAAGCTGGTAAACTGGGACTTCGTGAACGAAAATCTGGCTTAAGCAGGTCAAAGAAAGAATAGAATGCCCGCCCAGTGCGGGCTTTTTTGTGGCTGAAAAACGGTGGCCAAGGCCTATTCTTCTTTCTTTCGGCGCCCAAGCTTCATAAAAAAACCCCGAGGATGACCGCCGTTTTCTGCGGGCACCGTTCGGGGGTTTTTAAACTACGGGTAAAGCGGGTTGGCCGCTGTTAGCCAGCGGCCAGGGGCATTACATCATGCCGCCCATGCCGCCCATTCCACCCATGCCGCCCATATCAGGCGCCGCGCCGCCAGACTTCTCGTCTTCTGGCTCGTCGGCAATCATCGCTTCGGTTGTGATGATCAAGCTGGCTACGGAAGCCGCGGCTTGCAACGCAGAGCGGGTGACTTTGGCTGGGTCAAGAATGCCCATTTCCAACATGTCGCCGTAGGCTTCGGTGGCGGCGTTGTAGCCGTAAGCACCGGCGCCTTCGCGTACTTTCGCAACCACAACGGAGGCTTCGCCACCGGCGTTGTATACGATCTGGCGCAGAGGGGCTTCCATTGCGCGGCGCAGAATGGTCACACCGGCTCTTTGCTCGTCGTTGGTCACGTCTACGTTGTCCAGAGCTTCCAGCGCGCGAATCAGGGTTACGCCGCCGCCAGGCACAATGCCTTCTTCAACCGCTGCGCGGGTGGAGTGCAGTGCGTCTTCAACGCGGGCTTTCTTTTCTTTCATTTCAACTTCAGAACCGGCACCAATCTTGATAACGGCAACGCCGCCAGCCAGCTTGGCCACACGTTCTTGCAGCTTCTCTTTGTCGTAGTCTGAGGTGCTGTCTTCGATCTGCTTGCGGATTTGCTCAACGCGGGACTGAATATCAGTCTGTGCGCCGGCACCGTCAATAATGGTGGTGTTTTCTTTGGTCAGGTTCACGCGCTTGGCGGTACCCAGGTCGTCCAGAGTGGTGTTCTCCAGGCTCAGGCCCACTTCTTCGGAAATCACAGTACCACCAGACAAAATGGCGATGTCCTGCAGCATTTCCTTGCGACGGTCACCAAAACCAGGCGCTTTCACGGCGGCTACTTTTACAATGCCGCGCATGTTGTTGACGACCAGAGTCGCCAGCGCTTCGCCTTCGATGTCTTCAGCGATGATCATCAGCGGCTTGCCTGCTTTGGCTACTGCTTCCAGCACCGGCAACAATTCGCGAATGTTGGAGATTTTCTTGTCTACCAGCAAGATGTACGGGTCATCCAGCTCGACGCTCATGCTGTCTTGGTTGTTGATGAAGTACGGCGACAAATAGCCGCGATCAAACTGCATACCTTCAACAACGTCCAGCTCGTCGTCCAGGCCACGGCCTTCTTCAACGGTGATAACGCCTTCTTTGCCCACACGCTGCATGGCGTCAGCGATCAGCTGGCCAATGGTTTCGTCGCCGTTGGCAGAGATGGTCGCTACCTGGGCAATGCTGCGGCTGTCGTCGCAGGGCTTGGACATATCACCAATCGCTTTAACCGCAGCGATGGTGGCTTTGTCGATGCCGCGCTTCAGGTCCATCGGGTTCATGCCGGAGGTGACGGCCTTCAGGCCTTCGTTCACAATGGCTTGGGCCAGAACGGTCGCGGTGGTGGTGCCGTCGCCGGCGGTTTCGTTGGCCTGTGAGGCCACTTCCTTGACCATCTGCGCGCCCATGTTCTCGAACTTGTCTTTCAGTTCGATTTCTTTGGCGACAGACACGCCGTCTTTTGTCACTACGGGTGCGCCGTATGATTTTTCCAGTACTACGTTACGGCCTTTGGGGCCCAGGGTGACTCTTACGGCGTCGGCTAGAACGTTAACGCCTTTAACCATGCGCTTGCGTGCGCTGTCACCAAACTTAATCTCTTTAGCTGCCATGTCTTCTGTTCCTGTCCGTTAAACCGAAATGATGTAATCACCGGGTTAATGAGAATGTGCGCAATGTGCCAGAGCTTTCAGATCACTCAAGCACGCCGTAAATGTCACTTTCGCTCATGATAAGCAGGTCTTCGCCGTCGATTTTTACGGTGTTGCCGGCGTACTGGCCAAACACCACGACGTCACCGGTTGTGACAGCCAGAGGGCGAACTTCGCCGTTGTCTTGAACGCGGCCATTGCCCACAGCGATCACTTCGCCCTGGGACGGCTTTTCTTTGGCGTTACCTGGCAGCACAATGCCGCCTGCGGTCTTCTCTTCTTCTTCTTTACGGCGCACGACAACACGGTCGTGTAGCGGACGAATTTTCATTGATCGAATGCTCCAATAGTCAGATTAAAAGTGGCAATGACAGTTGCTGGAAAAGAGGGCGAACCCGCTTGTGCACTGCCTCGCCGGGATTACCCGACCTGCTCGCCTGCTAACGTATCAGCGGCTGCCTGTCTGCGGTGAACTTGTGGAGAGTATGTGGGGTAGTGGGTAGGGATTTTCAACACCCGTACCAAAAAATTTTTACTTTTTGTCGATGCGACTGTGGCGGGTTTCAGTTTCGTCACGATACTCGCCTTCAATGATGTCGCCGTTGGTGTCGCGGTCAAACGGTTTTTGGCGCCCGAACGGGCCCTGCTCACCGCCAAACGGACCGGATTGGCCGTGAAACGAGAAGCCGCCGGCAGAACCGGCAATCGTCAGCCGCTTGATGGCTTGCCCCACCAGCCACTGGCGAGTAAACGGCAGCAAACACGTAAAACCAAAGAGATCCGTCATAAACCCCGGCGTTAACAGCATCGCGCCGCCGGCCGCCAGAATCAGCCCTTCAGCCACCTCCTGAGCCGGCAACTCGCCAGAATTCATCCGCTGGCGAGCCCTTGTAAGCGTGGCCATGCCCTGCTGTTTGAGCAGCCAGGCGCCCAGAATCGCCGTCAGGAACACCAATGCCACCGTCTGCAAAGCGCCAATCATGGCGCCTACTTTTATCAGCACAACCAGTTCTACAACGGGCACAGCAACAAACAGCAACAAAAAAAATGGCACCGAACTCTCCTTCAAGCGTGATTTCGATTGCAACGTACACATAATAGCAATGCACATATAACAACCTGTTATACTCTCTCGCAAAATATCGACAACTGCTTAGCGGGCACACATTATCCGCAGACGTGCTGTTCTCTCTCTACCTAAGGGCACATTATGATACTTCAAGATTCCGTAGTTGCAATTACCGGCGGTGGCCAGGGTTTGGGGCGCGCCATGGCTGAATTTCTGGCGTCCAAGGGTGTCCGTCTGGCGCTGATTGACCTGATACCGGAAAAGCTGGAAGAAGCCGTTGCCGCCTGCAAGGAAGCCGGGGTTGAGGCAAAAGCTTACGTTTGCAACGTCGCGAAAGAAGACGACGTTGAGAAAACCTTCGCGCGCATCGCTGACGATTTTGGCCAGCTTAACGGACTGGTCAATAACGCCGGCATTCTGCGCGATGGCTTGATGGTTAAAGCAAAAGACGGCGACATTGTTAAGCGCATGGAACTGGCAAGCTGGCAGGCCGTGATTGACGTCAACCTGACCGGCGTATTCCTGTGTGGCCGTGAAGCCGCCACCCAGATGATCAAAACCGGCAGCCACGGCGCAATCATCAACATTTCATCCATCGCCCGCGCGGGCAACATGGGCCAAAGCAACTACTCCGCCGCGAAAGCCGGCGTAGCCGCACTGGCCACCGTATGGGCGAAAGAACTGGCCCGTTACAACATCCGCAGCATGGCCATTGCGCCGGGCTTTATCGAAACCGATATGACCGCGTCTATGAAGCAGGACGCTTTGGAAAAATTGTGCGCAGGCATTCCGGCCAAGCGCATGGGCCAGCCTCACGAAATTGCTCAGACCGTCGCGTTCATTTTTGAGAACGATTACGTCAGCGGCCGCGTGATTGAAGTCGACGGCGCCATGCGTCTGTAGTACGAGCCTGTAGGTGTTGCCAGCTGAATTCTGGCTAACGGAGTAGTCAACTCGTCAATTAGCTGAAATGATCGCTTCGGATGGCTAAAATACTTTACAAAAAGTGCAATTTAAGCTTAAATGTAAAGTATATTAGCCAGACAAGGTGCAATATGGACTATCAAGCCTTAGGTCAAACCCTCTCAGCACTGCGCCAGCAAAACGGCGTATCCCAGCAAACGCTGGCAAACCATCTCGATATTTCCCGCGCCACCATCAATGCTCTTGAAAATAACCGATCAGGCGATATTGGCATCCGCAAAGTCATGAAAATACTCGATTACCTGGGCAAAGAGCTGGCTATTCGGGATAAGTCGCCGTTCCCGACGTTTGAGGAGCTGCGCGATGGCCAGTGAACTGAATGTTCAGGTGAACGGCACCCAGGCTGGCACACTGTGTCAAGAAGCTGGCGGCTTTATTTTTCGTTATAACGAGTCAGCGCTTCCCCATCATTTTGTGTCGCTGTCTATGCCGGTGCGCAAAAAAGACTACAGCCATCACCGCCTGCCCCCTTTATTCGAAATGCACCTGCCCGAAGGCTATTTGCTCTCTATCATCAAAAAGCAATTTGCCAAAATCACCGACACCGGTGACTTCGGGTTACTCACATTGCTGGCGCCCAATATTCGCGGCCGCATTGAGTACGCAGGCAATGAGGTTTCTGAAGAACCGTCGCTCAATCTCGACACGCTACTGCATTCGGCCAATCCGGGTTTGTTCGACGAACTGGTGACACGTTTTGCCCTGCGCTCGGCGCTGAGCGGTGTGCAGCCCAAGGTTTTGGCACAACTCGAAAACAAAGCCGCTCTAAGCCTGGACGATTTCATCGTCAAAGCTTGGGGGCATGACTACCCTGCCCTGGCGCTGAACGAGTACTGCTGCATGCTGACCTGCCAATACGCGGGCATTCCCGTGCCGGAATTTTACCTGTCTGACGACGAATCGCTGTTCATCATGAAGCGATTTGACCTGAATGACGACGGCACAGCTCTGGGCTTTGAGGATATGTGCGTACTTCAGGCAAAAACCCGCGACGACAAGTACAACGGCAGCTACGAGCAAGTCGCCAAAACCATCAAGACCTTTTCCAGCCCTGCCCACAAGCAGGCCTCTTTGGAGCAGTTCTTCAAAGTCATCGTGCTTAGCCATGCCTTACAGAACGGAGATGCGCACCTTAAGAACTTTGGCATGCTCTACAGTGACCTCAATAACATCCGCCTGGCGCCTGCCTACGATGTTGTGTGCACCACGGTTTATATCCAGCAAGACATTCCTGCGCTGACGCTCACTGGCAGTAAGAAGTGGTTTTCCCGCGCACATCTTGAGCGATTTGGTGTGCAAGCCTGTGATTTGAGCGCGTCCCGCACCGGGGACTTGTTTGAAGAGTGCCTGAACGCCTTAGGGAAGCTGTTGCCCTACCTGGCCACACGGCTGAACCAGAATCCTGACAGCGACCAGTTCAGGGTGCTGGAACACCTGCAGACCCTGATTACCAACCAAATCGCGACGTCGAAACCCGGCCGTTAACCACGTCGACGCTTTCTTCCTGCAAACGGCTGACCTGCTCCTGATAGGTCTCTGAGCCTGGCGCAAAGGCAACCAGGCCGTAACTTGCCACCTTGCCCGCCGGTATTGCCAGCACCACCAGCCAGATCTTCTGGTCTTTGTTGGGTTCTGCCACGCCTTCTTCTGAAGAGCTGTCCTTCATCGCGCTATTCCCTTGCTGGCTCGCTCGCCGGCGCATCTTCGCGGCCCGAGTTGGCCGGCGCCAGCGCATCCAGGCGCTTACCGTGCCGCATCATTATCATGGTCAGCACAATGGCCGGCACGCCCAACAATCCCGCCACCAAAAAAAACTCCGCGTAGCCGTAGCTGGCCACCACCATGCCCGAAAAACCGCCCAGGAATTTTCCCGGCAGGGTCATCAACGAACTGAACAGCGCGTATTGGGTGGCCGTGAAGGACGCGCTGGTCATGCTGGACAACCAGGCAATCAGGGCCACGTTGGCGATGCCGCCGCTTAAGTTATCAGCGCTGACCACGACGGCAAGCGTTGCAAGATTCGGTGGGTATTGGGCCAGCACTACAAACAGCAGGTTGGTCAGCGCCGTCATAACCGCGCCCAGCAGCAAGATACGCCGCACGCCGTAACGTATGACCAGCAGGCCGCCCAGCAGCGAGCCGCCGATGGTCATGAAAAATCCAAAAATCTTTGTCACGTCGGCGACTTCGGTTTTGCTGAAGCCCATAAAAGTCAGGTAAAACGGATTGGCCATCACGCCCATAGCGATGTCGGAAACGCGGTACAGCGCCACCAGCAAAAGTATGGCCACCGCCAGTTCGCGATAACGCTGGAAAAAATCCACAAACGGTCCGGCAATCGCCACGTAAAACCAGCTTGTGAACCTGGCCAGGCGTGGCGGCAAATGAGCGCGGTGTGTGGCCTGCCGCTGAATTTTTTCGGCAATGTCCTGGGCGGCTTTAAAGTGATTGACGGTTGGCTCACGCACAATTAACACCGTCGCCATGCCTACGCCCACCAGCGCCGCCATCACCTCGTACGACACCTGCCAGGACCAGAATTCCGCCAGATACAGGGCGCCGGCGCCGGCTACCAATAACGCCAGCCGATAGCCGAATATATAGGTGGCCGCCAGCGCGGCTTGCAGGCGTTGTTCGGCGATTTCAATGCGGTAGGCGTCTATGGCCACGTCTTGAGTGGCCGACGAGAAAGCCACCAGCAGGCCGCACAGGGCCATCATTTCAGGCGCGCCAGTGGCATCGGTATGCGCCATCAGATACAGGCCAACGGCAATACCGACCTGGGCCAGCAACATCCAGCTGCGGCGTTTGCCCAGAAGCCTGTCCAAAATAGGCAACTTGAGGCGGTCGACCACCGGCGCCCAAAGCACTTTTATGGAATAGGTAATGCCCAGCCAGCTAAAAAAGCCGATGGTGGCGGTGTCCACACCCACGTCCGCCAAGCGGGCGTTCAGCGTGGAAAACACCAGCAGAAAGGGGAGGCCGGCCGAAAACCCCAGAAACAACAGGGCAACCACCTGCCAGCGAGAATACAGCCGCAGGGTTTCGCGCCAAGCGGCCCGCCGGGGTTCAGCAAAAATGACAGATCGCCTTAATCGCGGAAGTTGTTAAATTGCAGCGGCACGTCCAGCTCGGCTTCGCGCAGCATGGCCATGGCTTCTTGCAGGTCATCACGCTTCTTGCCGGTGATTCGCACCTTGTCGCCCTGAATGCTGGACTGAACTTTCATTTTTCGGTCTTTGATCAGTTTCACGATCTTTTTGGCCATATCGGTTTCAAGGCCCTGCTTCAGTTCCAGGTGCTGTTTTACCAGCTTGCCGGCTTTGCTGTCGCCGCTTTCAGACAGCGCTCGGCCGTCGATGCTGCGCTTGGCGAAGGCCATGCGCAGCATGTCCAGCAGCTGCTCTAGCTGAAATTCTTGCGGGGCGCTGATGGTAATGCCCTTGTCGTCCAGCTCTACGTCGGCGTCTATATTTTTGAAGTCCCAACGATTGCCAAGATCGCGTTTGGTTTGGTCAACCGCGTTGGTTACTTCGTGCATGTCGATTTCAGAAACAATATCAAAAGAAGGCATGGGAAACCTGTTCTGGTGTTGTTACGGGAAATGAAACGCCCGCAACGGAAATGGCGGACGTGCTGTGCAGCGTACGCAAAGCAGCCGTTTGGCACTGCTCTGGCGTTCAGCCTGATCCAGACTTAAAGCGTGCGGCCCTTGCTGGCGGCAATGCGCAGGCGCAGAGCGTTCAGCTTGATGAAGCCTTCGGCGTCTTTTTGATTGTAAGCGCCCTCGTCTTCTTCAAAGGTGGCAATCTTCTCGTCAAACAGCGAGTCGTCTGATTTGCGGCCCACTACGTCGACGTTGCCCTTGTACAGTTTCAGGCGCACGGTGCCGTTGACGTAGGTTTGGGTCTGGTCAATCAGCGCCTGCAGAGCTTCGCGCTCTGGCGACCACCAGTAGCCGTTGTAGATGACCTCGGCGTAGCGCGGCATCAGGCTGTCTTTCAGGTGCGCGACTTCGCGGTCCAGAGTCAGGGACTCAATGGCGCGGTGAGCGCGCAGCATAATGGTGCCACCCGGGGTTTCGTAACAGCCGCGGGACTTCATGCCCACATAGCGGTTTTCTACGATGTCCAGACGGCCAATGCCGTTGTCGCCGCCCACTTTGTTCAGGTGCTCAAGCACCTCGTGGGCTTTCATGGCCTGGCCGTCTACGGCAACAATGTCGCCTTTGGCGTAGGTGATTTCAATGTAGGTTGCGGTATTCGGCGCTTGTTCCGGCGATACGCTCCACCGCCACATGTCGTCTTCGGCTTCGCACCAGGGGTCTTCCAGGTTCATGCCTTCGTAGGAGATGTGCAGCAGGTTGGCGTCCATGGAATAAGGCGACTTGCCTTTTTTCATGTCCACCGGAATATTGCGTTCGGCGCAGTAGGCCAGCAGTTTTTCGCGGGAATTCAGATCCCACTCGCGCCAGGGCGCAATCACTTTTACCCCGGGCTTCAAAGCGTAAGCGCCCAGCTCAAAACGAACCTGATCATTGCCCTTACCGGTTGCGCCGTGGGAAATGGCGTCAGCGCCGGTGGAATTGGCAATTTCAATCAGGCGTTTTGCAATCAGCGGGCGGGCAATGGATGTGCCCAGCAGATACTCGCCTTCATAAACAGTGTTGGCGCGGAACATCGGGAATACGTAGTCGCGCACGAACTCTTCGCGCAGGTCTTCAACGTAAATTTCTTTGACGCCCAGCGCTTTGGCTTTTGCCCGCGCCGGTTCTACTTCTTCGCCTTGGCCAATGTCAGCCGTAAAGGTAACCACTTCACAGCCGTAGGTGTCTTGCAGCCACCGCACGATGACCGAGGTATCCAGGCCACCGGAATAGGCCAGTACTACTTTGTTAATATCAGACATGCCCTTGCTCCACACACAGTACTATGGATGTATCGAAATGAAGCGACACAGTGTACGGCAGCACGGGTGCCTTGGCTATTAGGCCTTATACAGCCTGGGCGTGAGCCACCATTTCCCCACGAATACCGTCCCAACCTTCTTTCATTACGTGCAGCAAATTCGCCACTTCGTCCAGTTTGGCCACATCGTTCCGGGCATTGGCTTCGAACAGTGTGCGTTCCATGTAGTCGTACAGGCTTTCCAGCCTGGCCGACAGCTCGCCGCCTTTTTCAAAGTCCAGAAAGCCGCGCAGCCCGCCAATAATCTCGATGGCTTTGCTGATCAGCTTGCCTTTGCCCTCAAAATCTTTGGCCTGCACCCGAGCCTTGGCCATATTAATACGCTCCAGCGCACCGTTGTACAGCAGCTGGATCAGCCGGTGCGGGTCTGCGTCGGTGATGCTGGTTTGAGTGTTTATCTGCTGATACGCTTTTAAACCTTTCATGGGTAACCTCATTTCTCGCCGGCTGCGCCGGACTTGTCAAAGCGTTAGCCGGAATGACTATTTGTTGAAATTCTGCGGTGCCAGCGCTTCAAGCTGCTGGGTTACGAAATCGCGGGTGCTGTTGAGCTGGGAAATCAGTGAATCGGCGGCGCTGAATTGTTTTACCAGGCGCTCGCGGTAGGATTCAATGCGCGCCTCCAGCTTTACCTGGTCTTCCTGAATCTTTTCAAGTTCGCGGTTCAGGCTGCTGGTGCGAGATTCCAATCTACCCTCTTCACCGACAAAGCGGGTGACCAAGTCAACGGTGCTTTTACCCAGGCCCTGGACAAAATTGATAGAACCGCGGCCACCGGTCTGATCGCCCAAAATACGCACTTGCAGGCCAGACGCCGAACCGGTGTTGCTATCCAGAAACAGAACCTGGCCGTCACCCTGTGCAATCTGGCCGCCCACGGTGCCGGCCACGTTCTGGCCAGCGGTTCCGCTGGCGCCAGTCAGGCCAAAAGCATCAGCGTCTTCTTGCGCGCTGATACTAACGTTGGATTCAGAGCCGTATTTATCGGATGTAAATACGAGCTTGTTGTCACTGTCCAGCGCCACCCGTACCGATTCGCCGGAGGCGCTCAGGGCTGCGTTGCTGTTTAACTGGGCCTGAATGTCGTCTACCAGCGCCTGAGCCGTAACGCCCAAGCCCTGAGTAAGCTTCAGGTTTGCCGTCGTTGCGCCATTGACCGTTAGCGCAAACTCATCGTTTGTGTCCGTCACATCAACCGACGATGCCAGCGCAGAGCCAGCCGTCAGCTGGCCCCGGGTAGCCGCCTGGGTAACATTGATATCGTACCGGCCCGGCTGGGTGTTCAGTCCGCTGCGCACAAACTCCACCTGGTCATCGGTGGTTCGGCCTTGCTCGGCAAACAGCGCGGTTACATCGTCTGGATTGTTCTTGAGCTGGGTTTCAAAAATACTGCGATCAAACTCCAAAGCGCCGGTGCTTGGATCGGTTTTTATGCCCACGTCAGCCAGGCTGCGCACGTTGGCGTTTTCCAGCCCGGGCACAACGCCGGTCAGCGCTTGCCGCAGCTGACTTTGTAAAGCACGCACAGTGCTGTCGCCAGTCAACAAACCGCCTACGCCGGCTTCGGCGTTAAAACCCGCCAAGCCGTCGATGGTGGATTGGAGCGCGTTGAACTTATCAACAAAGCCCTGAACACGGTCGGTAACCGCGCCCACGTCCTGGCTGACTTTGACGGTAGAGGTGCCAATGTCGCTGATGTCAAACGACAGACCGTCAATAACATTTTCGAAATTGTTGCTAGAGCGCGTTACTTCAACGCCGTTAATCGTCATCACCGCGTCCGCGGCAACAATGGTTTCGCTGAATCCTGCGCCGGCTTCCATATCGGTGTTAAAAGCAAATCGGGACAAACCGGTATTGTCAGTAGCCGTACCATCGCTTTCGGTGGCTGTAATACTCACCGCGTTAGCTGTACCGGTTTCATCTGCTGACAGCACCAACTGAAAGCCATTGCCCGTATCAATGACGCCGGCGGACACACCCACGCCTGCATCGCTAATAGCGTTGGCAAGGCCTTGCAAAGAATGGTTACTGCTGTTGATAGTGATGCTGGCGGTTTTGTCGCCCACAGCGATGGTCAGATTGCCTTCGCCTACTGAGGCGGTGTCACGATCGGCGAACACCTCTTGCGAAGCCAGGGCCTGAGCGGTGGCTAAGCTGGTGACGTCCAGGCTATAACCGCCGCGACTGGCTTTGGCGCTGTCCACCGACACACCGATGTCTTCATTGGATGAGGTCGCGGAAAACGCCTTCAAGTTGTCGGCTGAGCTTAACTGGCGCATAGGCAAGCGCAGTTCAGTGACGGCACTGCGAAGCTTGCCGTAGGCCGACAATAAAGCCTCTGACTGCTGGGTGTCTCGGGTCAGTCGCACGTCTGCGGGCCTGCGCTCAACCGCAACCAGCTGATCGACCAAGTCTGACGTTAACACGCCAGAACCTACTCCCAGTGATGAGATGCCCGCCATACCCATGCCTCCCTTTTCAAACCTTGATGTTAAGCAACGTCAATGGTTCGTTTTGCTGCAATTTCTCTGCCAACCTTAGCGCCAGTTCGTCAGGAATTTGCCGAATCACCTGCTGGGTCTTCTGATCCACTACTTTCACGATGACCTGGCCCAGCTCATTGTCCACCTCAAACTGCAAATCGCGCTGTACGTTCTGAACGTAGTCGTTCAATTGCAAAACCGCGCCGTTCAGCGCTTCCCGCTGCGCTTCATTCCGCTTTTGCAGCTGTTCCGCTTTGGACACATCCTGGGCTTGAGAAACCAACTGATTCTGCACGTCACACCCAACGGATGAAAACACAAGCTCGGAGGCATCCTTTCCTTCGGCTTGAGATGACGACAGCGCCCGAGCCGGAACTGCTTCGCCGGGGCGAGCCAGTTTCAGATCTGTACTGTTCAGGGTAACGTCATTCATAGCTTACCTCACTGTGCTTAAACGGCGTAAAGCCGAAGCCCTAAGGCTTCGGCTGTTATCCGTTAGCCTCTTATTGAAGCAGCGATAGCACCTGCTGCGGACGGGCGTTGGCCTGTGCCAGAACCGAGATGCCGGCCTGCTGCAACACCTGGGACTTGGCCAAGGCTGCCGTTTCTGAGGCGAAGTCAGCATCCAGTATCCGACTGTTAGCCGCACTCAGGTTCTCAACCGAAGTACCAAGGTTGGCAATGGTAGACTCGAAGCGGTTCTGGATGGCACCGAGATCTCCTCGTAACGAGGTAACCGTAGTCAAGGCAGAGTCCATTCGCCGAATTGCGTCGTTTGCGTTTGCAACAGTATCGACTTTCACGTCTGACAACGATTTCTGATCCACGGTAATTGCCGTAATGCCATCAAAGCCAATATTTTCGCGCTCGCCTCCAGCCAAAGTTATTGCTTCACTGGCCGTAAAGGTCAACTCACCCTTGTACGTGTCACCAACCGCGGCACCGTCAGCTGCACCAAAAGCACTCGTTTCGGTTGAAGTTGGGGAAGTGGTGCCGGCAACTACACTCTCCTCAACCTGAATATCTCGTCCGTCAACTGAAGTAAAAGTGACTGTATTAGCTGTAGCGCTATACTGCGCAGTAACGCCCGTCTCGTCTGATTTAGCATTAATGCTGTCCACAAGATCAGCGGTTGCAATATTACCGTCTGCAAAATCATATCCAGCTTCAATATCAATGCCATTTATAGCCAGACTATATGTGTCACCTTCCGCTGCAACACCTACAACTTCAGCACCAACACTCGCTACCACTTCTACATTATTCGCCTGAACCGACAACCCACCAACACCAGCCACATTAATAGCTTCGGCGTAAGCAAAAGCACTGTCGGCTTTCTGACCAGGCTCCTGCCCAAGTTTAGAGATTCCAATATCCACCGCTTCGCCATTGCCGACTTTAATGCTTAAGTCACCTGCCAGCGCGCCACCAGTTCCAACGTCGGCACCAGTCTCATCGACGATTGCACCCATCTGGTCGGCACGAGTTCCCTGGCTAAGATTAATCCCGATAGTTTCGCCGGCATTAGCGCCAATCTGAAAATCGGCATTACCAAAGCTACCGTCAAGAACCTTCAGTCCGTTGAAAGCAGTTTGAGAGGAGATGCGATCAATCTCCAAAATACGTTGCTGAACTTCAGAGTCCAATGCAGCACGGTCTGATGCACTATTAGTGGCGTTTACGGACTGAACCGACAGTTCGCGGATACGCTGCAGGTTGTTGGTAATTTCGTCCAATGCGCCTTCAGTGGTCTGTGCCAAGGAAATACCGTCATTAGCGTTGCGTATCGCAACGTTCGAACTAGAAATCTGGGATTGAAAACGAGTAGAGATCGCAAGGCCCGCAGCATCGTCCTTAGCGGAGTTGATGCGCAAGCCAGAGGACAAACGCTCCAGCGCCTGGCTGTTCATATCCTGGGACTTGTTCAGCTGGTTTTGGGCGGTTAGTGAGGCTACGTTGGTGTTGATTCCGAGAGCCATGGTACTTCTCCTTCGACTGTAGGCCGTTACTGCGTGAAAGAGGTCTGGCGTACTCTTTTTGGTTTGGAGCGCCACCCCGGTATTTCACTTAACGGCGACCCCCCCGGTTCCTTTAGGTAGATTTTAAAAAAAAGCGTAAAAGAATGTCACTTGCTTAAAAAACGGCAACAGATTTGAGATTCGCCCCCGTCTTCTGGGTCAGCGCGGTTCCAGGTAGTCAATCATCAGCTGCAAGTTGACCCTGCCGCGGAAGGTATTGGCGTCTGGTTTGTACACCACTCTCACACTCGTAAGGGTGTAGTCAGGCACTTCGGAGCCGGTGTTGAAGGCTATGCCGTCGATGATGTTGCCACCCTCAGTGGGCTGCAGCACCAGCTTCAAGTGGTTCTGGCCAACGATGCGCTGGCTGACTACGTTGAATTCGCCGTCAAAAAGCGGTTCGGGAAAGTGTTGCCCCCAGGGGCCAGCGCGTTTTAACAAGGCGGCGGTGTCCAGGTTGAGTTCGCTGGCGCCCAGGGGGCCGTCGGTGATGATGGCGGCTTCCAGGTCTGCGGCTGTTAGCTTGTCGCGCACGGCTTTGTCGAAGGCGTTGGAAAAGGCGTCCAGGTTGCCCGCGGCCAGGGTCATACCGGCGGCCATGGCGTGGCCGCCGTATTTTTTCAGCAGGCCGGGGTGGCGGGCGTCGACAACCGCCAAAGCGTCGCGAATGTGCAGCCCGGGAATGGAACGGGCGGAGCCTTTTATGTCTTCGCCGTTTTCATCTGAGGCGAAGGCCACGGTGGGCCGATTGGTTTGTTCGCGGATGCGGGCGGCGAGTATGCCGATCACGCCTTGGTGCCAGTCCGGGTCGAACAGGACCAAACCCCAAGGCAGTCCTTCCAGGTCCAACGACATCGACGCCAACAAATCCTGGGCCTGGGTTTTCATGTCTTTTTCGATGTTGCGGCGTTCGCGGTTAAAGGTGTCCAGCTCTTGCGCCAGGCGGCGGGCTTCGTCTGGGCTTGACGCCAGCAGGCAGGCGATGCCTACGCTCATGTCGTCCAGCCGGCCCGCGGCGTTCAGGCGTGGGCCCACTACGAAGCCTAAATCGGTGCTGCTGATGGCGGTGTGGTCGCGGCCCGCCACTTCCAGCAGCGCCAGTATACCGGGGCGGGTTTTGCCCTGGCGTATACGGCGCAGGCCCTGTTCGACAAATATGCGGTTGTTGTGGTCTAGCGGCACCACGTCGGCCACCGTGCCCAGCGCCACCAGGTCCAGTAAAGTGCCAAGATTGGGTTCGGGCTCTGGCAACCGGCCAAGTTCGCGCAGGTGTTTGCGCAAGGCGGTTAACACGTAAAACATCACGCCTACGCCGGCGGCGTTTTTGCTGATGAACTCACAACCGGGCTGGTTGGGATTCACAATGGCGTCGGCCTGGGGCAGTTCGTCACCGGCCAAGTGGTGATCGGTGACCACCACCAGCATGCCCAGTTCGCGGGCGACGCGCACGCCTTCCACGGCGGCGATGCCGTTGTCCACCGTCACCATCAGATCTGGCAGCGGGCCCTCGTCTTGCAAGCGGTGAATAATGCCGGGGGTTAACCCGTAACCGTCCGAAAACCGGCTGGGTACCTTAAAATCGACGTGCTTTAAGCCCAGCATGCCCAGGCCCAACAGGGCGACGGCGGTGCTGGTGGCACCGTCGGCGTCAAAATCCCCGAGTATCAGCACCCGCTGCTGTTTCTCGATGGCGTCGGCGAGCAATACTACGGCACGGTCAATGCCCCGTAATTGCAGCGGCGACGCCAGGTGGCGCAGGGTGTAGCTGAGTTGGTCGTCAGAGTTGACGCCGCGGGCGGCGTACAGGCGGCGTAATATGGGTGGCAAATCTTGCCCCCAGCCGGGCACGTGGGTCAGCTGGGGGCGACGCAGGATTTTTTTGGGAGTCATGCCGCTCAGGTATTTTTCCAGTGTTTGGCAATGAAGGCCTGAACGTCGGCAATGTTGTTATCCAGCACGGTGTATTTCTCTTCGCGCTCGAACAGGTCAGCCAAGTGCGGCGGCAGTTCGGGCTTGGCGCTCACGCCAGAGGCTGCTGTTGCATCGGGAAATTTCGCCGGGTGGGCGGTGCCCAGAGTAATCATTGGTATGCTTGTATCGCGGCGGCAGTTGCGGGCGGCGCGCACGCCAATGGCGGTGTGCGGGTCTAACAGATATGCGTTCTGCTGAAACACGTCGCGGATGGTGTCGCAGGTGTCTTTGTCGTCTACCGCACTGCTGTCAAACAGGCTGCGGGCCTGCTTCCAACGGAAGTCCTCGATGCTGACGGGGCCTTTGGCGGCGTCTTCCAGCAGCGTTTTCACGGCGTGGCCGTCGCGGCCGTGCAGATCGAACAGCAGGCGTTCAAAGTTGCTGGACACCATGATGTCCATACTTGGCGAAAGGGTATCCTCCAAATGTTGCTGCTCGTATTTGTTGCCGCTCATGAAGCGATGCAGTATGTCGTTGCGGTTGGTGGCAATCACCAGCTGGGAAATGGGCAGGCCCATTTTCCGCGCCAGGTAACCGGCAAAAATGTCGCCAAAGTTGCCGGTGGGCACCGAGAACGCCATGCTGCGATCTGGCCCGCCCAAGGCCAGAGAGGCTTGAAAATAGTACACAATCTGGGCCATGATGCGCGCCCAGTTGATGGAGTTCACCGCCGCCAGCTGGGTGTGACCACCCAGGAACGACTGGTCGCCAAAGCTGGCTTTGACCATGCGTTGGCAGTCGTCAAAGTTGCCTTTCACGGCAATGTTGAAAATGTTGTCGCCTTGCACCGTGGTCATCTGCCGACGCTGTACTTCGGACACGCGCTGGTGAGGGTGCAATATAAAGATGTCCACGTGTTCGCAGCGGCGGCAGCCTTCGATAGCGGCCGAACCGGTATCACCGGAGGTAGCGCCCATGATCACCACGTGCTGCTTGCGCCGTTTCAGCACATAATCCAGCAGGCGACCCAGCAACTGCAGTGCAAAGTCTTTGAACGCCAGCGTTGGCCCGTGGAACAGCTCCAACACCCATTCGTTGCTGTCGATCTGTACCAACGGGGCGATGGCCTTGTGAGCGAACGCGCCGTAGGTGTCGTCCAGCATGGTGCGAAAGTCATCGGCGGGAATGTCGCCTTCCACAAACGGGTACATGACGTTGAACGCCAGTTCGCTGTAGCCTAAGCCACGCCAGCTGCGAATTTCTTCCAGATTAAACTGGGGCAGGCTTTCGGGCACGTACAAACCACCGTCTGGCGCCAGGCCGGTCAGCAGAACGTCTTCAAAGCTCAGTGCGGGCGCGTCACCCCGCGTGCTGATGTATCTCACGTGCGATTACCTATTTGTGGAAGCTATTAGTGAAAGTTTTCAGCGCGAATCCGGACAACCTGGCCGTCTATGTCTGGCAAGTTTTCCAATGCTGTAATGGCGCCGTTCATTTGCCGTTCCTGCACCGTGTGAGTCAGGATAATCACCGGGATGCGGCCGTCTTTCACTTCGAATTCTTTTTGCATGATGGATTCGATGTTGATGCCACTGTCGCTTAGAATGGCGGCTATTTCGGCCAACACGCCCGGGCGATCAAACGCGGTAATGCGCAGATAATACGCCGACTGCACGTCGTCCATTCCCAATACGGGCAGGTCTTCCATCGCTTTTGTTGCAAAACCCAGGAAGGGTACGCGCAAGCTGCTGCCGCTTGCGATTATGCGGGCAACGTCGATAATGTCGGCAGCCACCGCGGAACCGGTGGCTTCGTCGCCGGCACCGGGGCCGTAGTACATGGTTTGGCCAACGGCGTCGCCGTCAACCAGAATGGCGTTCAGCACGCCGTCTACCCGCGCAATCAGGTGGTTCTGGGGCACCAGAGTGGGGTGAACTCGCAGCTCTATGCCGTCTTCGCGGCGGCGGGCAATGCCCAGATGCTTGATTCGATAACCCAGCTGTTCGGCGTGGGCGATGTCGTAAGGGGTAATTTTGGAGATGCCTTCGGTGTAGGCTTTACTGAACTGCAGCGGCACGCCGAAGCCGGCGGAAGCTAAAATGGTGAGCTTATGAGCCGCGTCTATGCCTTCCACGTCAAAGGTCGGGTCGGCTTCGGCGTAGCCTAAAGCCTGGGCTTCTACCAGCACGTCGGCGAATTCACGGCCGGCGCGCATTTCGGTCAGAATGTAGTTGCCGGTGCCGTTGATAATGCCAGCAATCCAGTCAATGCGGTTACCCGCCAAGCCTTCACGAATCGCTTTAATAACCGGAATGCCACCGGCCACGCCCGCTTCGTAGGCCACAATGACGCCGGCTTTTTCAGCTGCGGCGAAAATTTCGGTGCCGTGCTCTGCTATCAACGCTTTGTTGGCGGTGACCACGTGCTTGCCGTTTTTAATCGCAGTCAGCACCAGCTCTTTAGCCGCATCGTAGCCGCCAATGACTTCCACCACGATATCAATAGCAGGATCGCTCACCACGTCGTAGACGTCAGTGCTGAAGGGAACTCCACCCAAATCGACGTCTGAGCGGAAGGTTCGACTGGCAATGCGGGTGATCTGGATGTTGCACCCGGACCGGCCGGCAATAATCGCCGCGTTGCGAGTCAGTACCTTTAAAGTTCCGCTGCCCACGGTTCCAAGTCCGCAAATTCCAACACTGACCTGTTTCAAGCTTTCACCTCTGATGACAATGGCTGCTGATTACGAAGAGTTTAGGAAAAATAGTATACCGATTCGCAGCCTGTGGAATAAGACCCGGCACTGGCTGATTGCCTAAAGAATGCACATTATTCAGAAAATACCCAAACCGCGCGCCAGGGTTTTGGCGGGCACGTAGCCCGGCATCAGCGTTCCATCTTCCAACACGACGGAGGGAGTGCCGGTTACGCCGATCAGTCGGCCCAGGTTGTATTGCTCAGCCACCGGATTGGCGCAGTCAGCAAACGCGACGGCGCCGCCGCTTTTGGCCTTATTCATAGCCGCTTGCGGGTCTTCTGCGCACCACACGGACACGTACTTGCGAAAGGAGTCGGTGCCCGGACCGGAGCGGGGGAAGCCGTAGTAATTCACGGTAATGCCCAGTTCGTTAAGCTCGTCCATTTCGCCGTGTAATTTGCGGCAGTAACCGCAATCGATGTCGGTGAACACGTCAATCACCGCTTTTTGTTCGCCTTTTGCAGCGTACTGGATCAGGCCGCCATTTTTGGCGTGCTCGTTTATAGTTTGCCGGCGCTGGTCGGTGCGTGCCTGTTCGGTAAGGTTAACGTAGCCGGCGCTGTCAAGTTTGACCAGGTCGCCAATGAACAGATATTCCGCATCGTCGGTGGCGTACATGATCTGACCGTTGTTGGTGCGCACCTCGTATATGCCCGGCGCTTTTGTCGGCGCCATGCTGTCTACCTGCAGACCGGGTATGGCGGTTTGCAGGCGCTGGGTGATGCGCTCTTCAATATCCGCTGCCGCGGCGAACGCTGGCAGCAGCAAGCCACTCAGCAGGGTCGCGGCAATGAGGCGGGGAATAACAGACCGAGAAAAAGACATAAGGATGTCCGCAACGTGGGTAAAAAGTAGACCGGGTTAGTTCAGCACGGGCTTAGGGTAGCAAAGACGTCGCAGACGTGTGCGATGATTGCGACGTTTTTTGCCGAAACACAAAAAAGGCAGCCGTGGCCGCCTTTTTTAACACTGAACATGGCGAGAAGCCAATCAGCCCAGCTTTTCCTTGATACGCGCTTTCTTACCAGACAGTTCGCGCAAGTAGTACAGTTTGGCCTGGCGAACAACGCCGCGACGCTTCACTGTAATGCTTTCAATCAACTTGGAGAAACTCTGGAACGTGCGCTCTACGCCTACGCCGTAAGAAATCTTACGTACGATGAAAGACGAGTTCATGCCGCGGTTGCGCTTACCAATGACGACGCCCTCGAACGCCTGCAGACGCTCACGGGTGCCTTCAGTTACGCGAACCTGAATGACCACGGTATCACCCGGCGCGAACGGCGGAATGTCCTTAGTCATTTGTTCTGTTTCAATTTGACTGATGATGTTGTTCTTGCCGCTCATCGTTATGCTCCTGATTCCCAATCTTTTAATGCCCTGAAGATTCAGAGGCACACGGTTCGTTTAAAATCTCTGCCAGCAGTTTGCGCTCTTCTTCCGAAAACTCCCGCTGTTTGAGCAGGTCGGGGCGTCGCTCGCCGGTCCGCCTCAGCGACTGTTTGAGCCGCCAGCGCCGAATCTGATCGTGGTGACCACCCAGCAAAATATCCGGCACCGCCTGACCTTCATACACTTCAGGCCGGGTGTAGTGCGGACAATCCAGTAGACCGTCGGCAAACGAATCTTGCTCAGCCGACTGCGCGTGACCTAGCGCTCCGGGAAGGAGGCGCGTCACCGCATCAATCACAGCCATGGCTGCCAGCTCGCCACCGGAAAGCACAAAGTCTCCCAGCGACACTTCACGATCTACTTCTGCCGTAATCAGGCGCTCATCCACACCCTCATAACGGCCTGCCACCAGTATTAGCCGCTGCTCTGCTGCCAGAGATTCCACAACTGCCTGATTCAGGGTTTCACCCTGAGGCGATAAATACACCACACAGGCCGGGCCCGAAGCCGCGTGCCGTGCAGCGTGAATAGCATCCCGTAGCGGCTGAATCTTCATCAGCATACCAGGGCCGCCACCGTAGGGGCGGTCGTCTACCGTGCGATGGCGATCATGGGTAAAATCCCGCGGGTTCCAACTGTGAAAGGTGATTAACCCGTCGCGTACGGCCCTGCTGGTGATGCCATAATCGGTTACCGCTGCAAACATTTCCGGGAACAAACTGACCGCGCCAATCCACACCCTAAAACTCCGGATCCCAATCAACCACCATACGTTTGTGGGTTAAATCCACCTGCATAACGATGTCGTCGGGCAAGTAAGGAATTAACCGTTCGCGCTGGTCAATAGAAGCGGGGCTTGCCTGCACGACCAATACGTCGTTGGCGCCGGTTTCCAGCATGTGGTGCATTGTTCCCAGGCACTCGTCTTCAACTGTGAACACTTCAAGGCCTTCCAACTGATGCCAGTAATAGTCGCCCTTAGGCAGCTCTGGTAACTGTTCGGTTGGCACTTGAATGTCCGCTCCGCAATAACGCTGGGCAACATCACGGTCATCAATGCCTTTTAGCCTGATGACGATCCCCTGCCCTTGGCGGCGACCCTCCTCAAGCTTGACCGGGATACGCTTGCCGTTCTGAACCAGGGTCCAGTTGCGGTAGTTCAGTACTCCGTCTCTGGGATCAGTGAAAGAATAGACTTTAAGCCAACCCTTGATCCCAAACACCGCGGTAATACGGCCGATAACAGTTTCCTGTGAGGATTCTGCCATGTGTGTCACCCCGGTGTGTGTCAGGCCGACCTGCAAATTGCTTTGACAGGTCAGTCTGCGGTTTTCAGCAGTTGGGCAACGCGATCGCTAGGCTGTGCGCCCTGGCTGACCCAGTGCGCAACACGCTCAAGATCAACGCGCAGACGCTCTTCCTGTCCACGGGCGATCGGGTTGAAGAAACCGACACGTTCAATAAAACGACTGTCGCGTGCTTTGCGGCTGTCAGTCACTGTCAGATGGTAGAACGGGCGCTTCTTAGAGCCGCCGCGAGCCAAACGGATTTTTACCATTTAACCAATATCCTGTTCTGTTGTACGAACTTTGTACGATTCAATGCAGCCATAAGCGGCTGACATGAAGACCCATACTCGAAAGGGGCGTTAGTCTATGCTAAAAGATCGCCAAAGAGAACAGAAAAACCGGTTGTTTCCCTGTTTTAGGCGTAAGGCATTTTACATACGACCGAAGGGAGGCTCGCCGCCTCCACCGCCGGGCGGCATCATACCACCCAAACCGCGCATCATGTTGGCCATTCCGCCTTTCTTGCTGAATTTTTTCATCATCTTCTGCATTTGCTTGTGCTGCTTCAGCAGTCGGTTGACATCTTGAATCTGCGAACCGGAACCGTTGGCAATACGGCGCTTGCGAGAGTTGTTGACGGTGTCCGGGTAACGGCGCTCTTTGGACGTCATGGAACAAATGATCGCTTCCATTTGCCCCATGGACTTATCGTTTACCTGCTGCTGGGCGACTTTGGCCATCTGACCCATGCCCGGCAGCTTGTCCATCAGGCCACCAATGCCGCCCATGCTTTTCATCTGCTGGAGCTGGTCGCGAAAGTCTTCAAGATCAAAACTTTTGCCTTTCTTGATTTTTTTGGTGAGCTTTTCGGCTTTGCTCTGATCCAGCTTGCGCTCGGCTTCCTCTATCAGGGAGAGCACATCGCCCATGCCCAGAATGCGTGACGCCACGCGGTCTGGATGAAACGGTTCCAGAGCGTCAGATTTTTCACCCACACCCAGAAACTTGATCGGCTTGCCGGTAATGTGGCGTACCGACAGGGCCGCACCACCGCGGGCATCGCCGTCGGTTTTGGTGAGCACCACGCCGGTCAGCGGCAGGGCTTCGTTAAAGGCCTTGGCGGTGTTGGCGGCGTCTTGCCCGGTCATGGCGTCTACCACGAACAGGGTCTCTACCGGTTTGACCGCGGCGTGCAAGCGGCTGATTTCGCCCATCATCGTTTCATCAATGGCAAGACGGCCGGCGGTATCCACGATCACGACGTCAATGTGCTTTTTGCGCGCCGCACTGACGGCGCCTTCAGCGATGGCGACCGGATCCTGATCGGCGGAGCTGAGAAAGAACTCTGCGCCTACTTCGTTAGCCAGGACTTCCAGCTGTTTGATAGCAGCCGGGCGGTAGACGTCGGCGCTGACCACCATCACGCTTTTCTTTTGGCGCTCTTTCAGAAACCGCGCCAGCTTGGCAACGGTGGTGGTTTTACCCGCTCCCTGCAGGCCCGCCATCATGATGACGGCAGGCGGGGCGACCGACAGGTTCAGGCCGGTGTTGGCCTCGCCCATCACTCGCTCCAGCTCCTGCTGCACCACTTTTACAAATACTTGGCCGGGCGTCAGGCTGCGCTGAACCTCCTGGCCAATGGCACGCTGGCGAACACTCTCCACGAAGTCCTTAGCCACTGGCAAAGCAACGTCGGCTTCCAGCAACGCCATGCGAACGTCACGCAGCGTATCTTTGATATTGTCTTCGGTAAGCCGCGCCTGACCCGTGATTTTGCGCAGACTGCCAGAGAGTCGGTCCTGTAGATTTTCAAACATGCGATTCTTCCGTACCCGGATAAGAGTATTCAGGAATAATCAGGCCCTGAGGCCTGTTGATTCCGGTTGCATAATTGGCACATTATAACCAGACTATTGTCCCGAAACGATCAGCTCAGTGAAATCACTTTTAATGCGCCGTAAACCTCAGCCTGAACAATGGCGTATAGGGCAGCCCAGGATTAACACTTTATGGGAACGTTGATTCTCGCGGTCACTTCACTCTTATTATACAGCATTGGCACAGCCCTGCAGACTCTTCATTTCCGCGGCCGGGTACGCAGCAGCTTGGCAATAACCACTCTGGTGGGCACGCTTGCCCTGGTGGGCCACGCCCTGCTGATCACTCAGATTGTGCATCACGACGGCGGCTTCGATTTCAGCATTGTGCGCAGCTCGCTGGTTATCTCCTGGCTGATCACATTTTTGCTACTGGGCCTGAATCTTACCAAACCCCTGCAAAATCTTTTGTTGGGCGTATATCCCCTGGCAGGCATGACGATCGTTGTTGCGCTGGCCGTGCCTACTCCGACGCGGCTGGTGCCAGAGCACAGCTACGGCATGCTCACCCACATTGCCCTGTCGGTAACCGCTTACAGCCTGTTCAGCCTGGCAGCCATTCAAGCCGCACTGCTGTCTGCCCAGAACCGCCAGCTTAAAAGCCACTACAACAGCCGCCTGTTGCGCAATCTGCCTCCCCTGCAAACCGTGGAGTCGATGCTGTTCGAACTGGTGTGGGCCGGCGTTGTGCTGCTGATTCTAGCCATTGTTACCGGCGCTCTTTTTGTGGAGGACCTGTTCGCTCAGGACATTGCCCACAAAACTCTGTTTTCGGTACTCTCGCTGCTGGTGTTTGTGGTTTTGCTGATTGGGCGCCACACCGAAGGCTGGCGCGGAGTGACCGCTAGCCGCTGGACATTGGCAGGTTGTGCGCTATTAATGGTAGCGTTCTATGGCAGCAAGCTGGTGCTGGAACTGATTTTTCATCGCGGCCTGTAAAACGGCGGCGCCTTCGACGTTTTTCATAAATAAAAAGGATACCCCGCTTGAACGAAACATCGCTGACCGCGCTGTTTATTACCCTGGCCGGACTGATTCTACTGTCGGCCTTCTTTTCCAGCTCTGAAACCGGAATGATGTCGCTGAACCGGTATCGCCTGAAGCACATGGCGCAAACCGGCCACAAAGGTGCCAAGCGCGTCCACAGACTTCTGCAACGAACCGATCAGCTGATCGGCATTATTTTGATTGGCAACAACTTCGTAAACATATTTGCTTCGGCCATTGCCACCGTCATCGCCATACGCATCTGGGGCGACGCCGGCATTGCCATAGCCACCGTGCTGCTCACTATTGTCATCCTGATTTTTGCGGAGGTAACGCCTAAAACATTGGCCGCACTGTTTCCGGAAAAAATCGCTTTTCCTGCCAGTTACGTTCTGGCTCCGCTGCTAAAGATACTCTACCCGGTGGTATGGGCGGTGAATCTGTTTACCGGTGGCATATTAAAACTGCTGCGGGTGTCGCCGGAAGACATCGCCAACGACCACCTCAGCCGTGAAGAGCTGCGCACCCTGGTGAACGAAGCCGGCGCGCTGATTCCAGCCAAGCACAAAGACATGCTGGTCAGCATACTGGACCTGGAAAAAGTAACCGTGACGGACATTATGGTGCCCCGCAACGAAGTTGTCGGAATTGACCTGGATGACGACCTGGACAGCATTCTGCGCCTGTTGCGCAACAGCCAGCACACCCGCTTGCCGGTTTTTAAAGGCGATATCAATGACATTCAGGGCATTCTGCATTTGCGCAACACCACCAAACTGCTGCAAAAAGATGACTTGAACAAAGACATGATTTTACAACTGTGCACCGAGCCTTACTTTGTGCCGGAAAGCACACCTTTGAACACCCAGCTGATTAACTTTCAAAAAGGACGCCGCCGCTTTGGCGTTGTAGTCGACGAATACGGCGAAGTGTTGGGCCTGGCTACGCTGGAAGACATCCTGGAAGAAATTGTGGGCGAATTCACCACCGACTACGCATCCACCAGCCCGGACATTATTCCCCAAAACAATGGCACTTATATTATTGACGGCACAGCTTCGCTGCGGGTCATTAACAAAAGTTTGTCTTGGAAATTGCCAATCGATGGCCCCAAAACCCTGAACGGGCTGATTACCGAAACTCTGGAAAACATTCCCGACAGCAATGTGTGCCTAAGAGTTGGCGGGCATCGGGTTGAGGTGCTGCAGATTAAAGATAATGTTGTGAAGGCGGCTATTGTGCACCCCAAAAAACGCAAAAAACGCGGGCTTGGCCGCTGAGTATCACACCGGCCTTTGTGACCGTCGGTGCGCGATCTTGCGCACGCGTCGGGAAGACTGCGGCGGGGACTCTTCGAAGCCAAGCAGGTTAAGAGCCCGGTGCCTCAAATAAAAAATGCCGGCTGTACGCCGGCATTTTTTATTTTCACTGAGCGCTTTTTTATTTTCACTGAGCACTTTCTCAATTGCGCAAGCTTGATACCGACGGAGCGGGTTTGATTCGCACCGCGCAGCCTCTCTTGGCACTGAGAATGTCGCTTTAGATTTCTGTCTGCTGACACGCCGCTTTTACGGCTGTGGCCAGTTCGCCGTTTTCCGACATTTCCATAATGATGTCGCAGCCGCCAACCAATTCGCCACTGATGTACAGCTGCGGGTAAGTAGGCCAGCTTGAATGCACTTTCAGCGCTTCACGCAGTTCCGGGTTGTCCAGAATGTTCACAAAAGCAAATTTCTCGCCGCAGGCCATTAAGGCTTGGCTTGTTTTTGACGAAAAACCGCACTGCGGCGCCTCAGGAGAGCCCTTCATGTACAGAATAACCGAATTTTCTTCGAGTTGGCTTTTGATGGTGTCGTTCATATCCATGTTATCTACCTCTGTGCTAGAAGCTAAAATGAAAAAGGAAAGCTTGCTTTAAGGCAATCAATTACAGTCATTGTACACGGCCTTAGCGGACCTACCAACCGTCGTTGGTTGCGGCGCTTTTGAAAACGAAGGACAGAAACGGGGGACAGATTTCAAATTCGCCCCCTGCCGCTAAAAGCAGGGCGCCGGCCGGCCCCGATCGTTGTCATGCCACCGCAGAGCGGCTAGACTCATTGCCCCTATTTTTTCACTCTGTATCTACAATCATCAGGCTAGAAGCCCCGGCAACCCGGGCCTCCAGCGAGGTAAGGGCCATTCCATGGCAGTACGACATTTTTTAACGCTGAACGACCTCACTCCCGATGAACTGGAAGCGCTGTTGGACCACGGCTCACGCCTGCGTCGTGAGCGGCACCAAGGCGTTACCCGCGACACCTTGAAAAATCGTGTTCTGGCGATGATTTTTGAAAAGTCATCCACCCGCACCCGGGTATCCTTCGAAGCAGGCATGATGCAACTTGGCGGCTCGGCGTTGTTTTTGTCGCCGCGCGACACCCAGCTGGGCCGTGGTGAGCCGATTGAAGACTCGGCCATTGTTATCTCCAGCATGGTCGACGCGGTGATGATTCGCACCTTCGCCCACAGCACCATAGAGCGCTTTGCGGCTGCCTCCTCAAGGCCCGTGATCAACGCGCTGACGGACGCTTTCCACCCCTGCCAGCTGCTGGCCGATATGCAAACCTATCGCGAAAACCGCGGCAGCATTCGCGGCGCCACGGTGGCTTGGATCGGCGATGGTAACAACATGTGCCATTCCTACATCAACGCTGCGGTAATGTTCGGCTTTCATCTGAACGTGGCCTGCCCGCAAGGCTATGAGCCTGACGCCGCCGTATGTGAAGCACACAAAGAGCACGTCACGATGATGCGCGAGCCGGCGGACGCCGCCCGCAACGCCAACCTGCTGGTGACCGACGTGTGGGCGTCGATGGGCCAGGAAAGCGAGCAGAAAGCCCGTGAACGGGCGTTTTCGATCTACCAGATTAATCCGCAGTTGATGGCACTGGCCGCAAAAGACGCTCTGTTCATGCACTGCCTGCCGGCACACCGCGGCGAAGAAATCTCACAAGACATGATCGAGCATTCGGGCTCGGTGGTGTGGCAGGAAGCGGAAAATCGCTTGCACGCTCAAAAAGCCCTGCTGGAATTCCTGATTCTTAAACGTCTGGATTGATTTATGAACAAGCCCGCAATCGCGTCTAACTGGCTGCTTGAAGTCAGCAATCTGCGCTGCGGCTATGGCGGCGAAGCCGTGGTGAAGAACGTCAGTGTTGCCCTGCGCCGGGGCGACATTGGCTGCCTGCTGGGGCCTAGTCATCAGCCCGCCCGACAGCGATCCCGCCGTGGGGCTCGATAGACGCCGTAAATCCGTCACTCTGCAGGTTACCGCGGGTCAGGCTATGACAGGGGCCGGCCCTGGGCAATTTCCTCTGAACTGGCGCTGCGGCGACCAACAATTTCCAAATCAAAATACAAGGTTAGGCCAGCCAGCGGGTGATTGGCATCAATACGCACCAAACTGCCGTCAAAACCCATCACCTGAACAATCTGCGCTTCGGTACCCGTGTTGGTCTGAAACTTCATGCCCGCTTGTAAGTTCTCTACGCCTTCGAACATCGAACGCGGTACTTTGCGTACCAGATCGGCCCGATGTTCGCCGTAGGCCATCGCTGACGGTACGGTGACCTCTAGACAGTCACCCACGCGGCGGTCTTTCACGGCACGCTGAATGCCCTCAACAATGTCCGGGCTGCCGTATACAAAATGCAGCGGTTCGCTGCCCTCAGAGGTATCTACCAGCTCACCCACGGCGTTTTTAAGGACATAGTGAACGGTGAACACGTCAATTGTAGAAGAAGAATCTTGCATAGGTTGCGTCGTTGCTCTTATGGGGGTGTATTAGCCAGTTACGTGCGTTCTAGCAGCGATTTCAGAAGGTCCACTGCAGATTCAGGCAGGCACCTTCGTCAATCAGGGCGAGGCCGTGGTCGGCCCGCATCGTTTCGTAGGCGTAGCGGCGGGACGTGTCGCGGCGGGTCAACGACAGAGACAGCAGGCGCGAACCCACTTCGGCCAAAATATCAACATGACCTTCCATTTGGTCAATGGTGGCGTCGCTCCGCCCTGCCATAACAGCTTGCAGCTGCTTGACATCGGCCATAGTGACCGTCTCGTTCACCGTGCCACGATCGCCGCTGCCTGTTTGCTCAGACGCATCGGCGCCGGCCACAAAGATGGCAACATTAATAATGAGCAATGTGAAAAATAGTCGAAGAATCATAATGGGCAACGATTATTAAGAGTATTGGCTGATTGAAAATTATACAAACTGAAATAGCCAAAGTCTAATGCACTTAAGCACCGGCGCTGTGGGTCAGCGCACATTGTCGCGTTGTTTATTGCCTGGTCAGTCAAACAATCGCAGTTGTGTGACCGGTGCGTCATCACTCCGAAACCTTACTCCCATTCCTAGCAGTCGCACCGGCCGCCGAGTGTCGGTCATCAGTTCATTCAACAGGTGTTGGTAGTCTGCAATAACGGGCAGCGCCGCGGATTCACGCACCCGTTCCAAAGTGTGTGTGGAAAAATCGCTGTAACGGATTTTTACAAACAGTTTGTGTAAGAGTTTGTGCTCTGCCTTGCGAGCAAGGCGGGCGTGTAAGTCGTCCAGAAGGTTCACCAGCACTTCGTCACAGGCGGCTTTGTCTGGCAAATCCTGCGCAAAGGTGCGCTCAACACTCAGCGATTTAGCGGTGCGCGAGACCACCACCGGGCGCTCGTCGCGACCGTGGGCCATTTCATGCAGGCGGTAGCCCTGCTTGCCAAAACGCTCTATCAGAATTTCCGCGCCCAGCCGCTGAAGGTCGTCACAGGTTTGAGCTCCCATGGCGTAGAGTTTGCCCGCGGTTACCTGACCCACACCAAACAGCCGTTGCACCGGCAGTTTGGCCACAAACCCGGCAATGTCCTGCGGTCGAATCACGAACAAGCCGTCGGGCTTTTCCCAATCGCTGGCAATTTTGGCCAAAAATTTATTGGGCGCCACCCCGGCGGAAATAATAATGCCGGTTTGCTGCTTGACCCGCTCGCGCAGGCGGCGAGCGATCAACGTAGCGCTGCCCTGGCATTCCGTCACGTCAGACACGTCCAAAAAAGCTTCGTCCAACGACAGCGGCTCTACCACATCGGTCACCTCGCGCAATATGGCCATCACCTGCTGGGATACCGCCCGGTAACGCGGCATATCAACCGGCACGGTCACCAGGTCCGGGCACAGGCGCCGGGCCTCACCGCCCGGCATGGCCGAACGCACGCCGTAAGCGCGGGCCTGGTAGTTGCAGGTGGTTACGACGCCGCGCCCACCCTGTCCGCCCACCGCCAGAGGAACATTCCGCAGGGAAGGGTCATCACGCATTTCCACAGCGGCGTAGAAACAATCGCAATCGACGTGAATTATCTTGCGTTGAGACATAAAACCCCACTTAACCACGCCCGCTGTATATGCATAC
>Ga0307982_1000178_pt1 | contig 48657 bp, 40 predicted proteins | sample OrgLakmetagen989_FD_201847 | JGI IMG/M metagenome (GOLD analysis project Ga0307982, IMG submission 201847) | Saline water microbial communities from Organic Lake, Antarctica - #989 | ecosystem: Environmental > Aquatic > Non-marine Saline and Alkaline > Saline | place: Antarctica: Organic Lake... | reverse complement strand
GCCCCTCTCCCTCCTGAATCATTCCGCACTTGCTTTGTTTGCGCAACGCACGCGCATTCCCACTTCTGCCCGCAGCATTGGCTTCTGTGCCATTTGGGTTTGTATTAGTTCGAGTTCGAGTTCACAGCAGAACAGCGAAGTGCAGTGTAACCTTAAACCGAGGACCTATCGAGCATTAAGTGTTTAAGGGACCCATTAAAGGTAAAAGGTGAGGAAGTTACCTAACATCTAAAACGAGCACAGTATAATGGATATAGGCCAATCGGACTTACTTGGCATGGATGCCTTGATTGAAGCCGGGCTGTTCACTGTTCGTAATGGGTGGTCTACAGGAAGTCTGCAGTAGGAACCGATTGGTTTATTTTCTAGTTCCCTGGCGAAGAGCCAAAGCCATCGTTCCCGCTATTGAAATGGGCAATTTGATCTTATTCACACATCGAGTCTATTCAGTTGGTACTTTACCAACCATCAACGCCAGGGCATCAAGCGAAATGAAGAACAACTTCAGACGAAGCCCTAACTACAGTCGGTGCTTCGAGGTCCCCGCCTCGGAGCACTGCTTGCAAAGTAACGGGCTCTGGTCCACACGAAGGGAGGGCGACCTAAAAGAGGGAGGAGTTAAAGGTGAAGGGAGAAGTACTAAGATCGTAGCAAGGAGTTGATGTAAAAAACAGTATGAAGAGATTTGAAATGGGAAACAACAAAGTTATAGGTGTCGGTGTGCTGCACAAAGCACAAACATTGCCCAAAGAAAAGAAAAATAACTCGTAAAAAATTTGGCCCAAATATAGGGAAGACCAAAAGTTATAAATAAAAACGTTTGGAATAACCTCAGCGTCGAAAGTGTGGTCGCCGAAGCACGCTACTTCGCTGTGATCTACTCGCAAGCACCACACGCCGTCTGCAGGCGCACGGAAACCTGACACCGCCACGCGCACTCCGATTCGCACGCCCCCGCCACCGTTGCTGCCACTGGTAGCTGCAGCAGCTGCTGCTGCTGCTGCTTCAAAGCAGGCTTCCTGTGAGATGGTTGCATTAGGGCCGCTGGGGTGCACGAATGTAATACCAGCAGCAGCGCGGACGCCGAAAGCAGCCGCATTCAAGGCCGCTAACAACTTCAGCGCAGGGGGTGGCAGAGAAGATAACAAACCATCGACTGCCGCCGCCGCATGAGGGCTTCCGTCCTTGCTTGCAGTGCTACTGTCGCTGCTGCCGCCCTGCCTACTGCTGCTTGTTCTAGAAGACATTTCCGCAGTGCGTTCTTGCCGTCGCGGTGGCACGTCAAATTGGACGAGGGGCGGTTGGCCTGCCGCTGCTTTCGCAATTTCAGAGGCAAGCAAGGCAGTCAGCGACGGATACACTCTACTTAGACCCGTGCTGCTGGCACCCAAACGTTCGGCGCTGTAAGCGTCATAGTCACAATCACCGTTGAGACCGACGCCACCATCACTGTTGATGCCGTTGTCGTGTGGACTGCATTGTCTGCTCCCGTCAACATCACCTTCTCCTTCTCCATCTTCTTCCTTCCCTACAGTAGCCCTCGTGCCAGCAGCCAGCGCGGCCAGGAGCACCGTCGCTTGGTTGGCCAACACTTCTACGCTAGACGTGGTTCGCAACAGAGCTGGCAAAGCCTCAGGCCGAGGCACGTTCACAATGTGAACCCCACAAGAGCGCAGCGCTGATAGCGCTGGAGCAGCAGCAGCAGCAGCGTGAGTAAAGTTACCTCCGTTGCCAGTGGCGGATTTACCTCCACTGCTACTACTGCTACTATTGTTATCAACTACGTCCGAGTTCGGTATAACACCCACAACGAAGACAGCGCGGCGCGATGAAGCGAAACTTGGGCCACAGAGCCGATCCGCAGCACGAATGAGATCCAGCTCCGACTCCACAACAGCAGCATGGTCCCACTTTGGACTACTGCTGCCACCACTGCTGTCACTGCCGGTCGCGTAAAATTGGTCGTCCCAACCCTCAGATCGCTCACGCATGGCCCCCACATCGATGGCCAAGAAGCGCAACTTATGACGAGGGTGTGGCAACACCAGCGCGTTATCTTCGCTTCGCCCGTCTTCTTCATTTGCACCCGATGAGACAGCATCGGCGTGAACTCCATCTTCGGCCACCAGATCGAATTCATCGTATGCCTCTCGAAGGCTTTCACTAGTTGCAACACTACGAGTGCGCGGCACTAGAAGGCCCACTGCGGAACGCGCTCGCCATTGAGGCGCTGATCTCGACGAAGAGGTAGCAGCAGTTGCAGCATCAGGGGGCAGCTGCGCACTATTATCTGCCGAGGTGGTATCTGCACTAGTTGCAGCGGCAGTTTGGTACACAAAGGGGGGATGACGACGAGCAGCCTCAGCGAGGGCGCGCGCGGCAGGATGACTAGGAGAGGCACGTAACAGCACCAAAGCATGCCCCTCAAAAGGCAATGATGCTTCAGCGTTGCCACCTTCACCACTACTACCTACTTTTCTTTCTCTGCCGCCGCCGCTGCCGTCACCTCGTGCTCCTCCATCGTGTGCGCTGGCGCGAGCCGCCAGGAAAGACCCGTTGACCCAATCCTCGGCCGCCACGCCACGCAGGATTACCCTGTACAGCCCAGCGCGCTCGAGCCGCGCGAGCGCGGGGAGCCACCCCAAGTGCAGCGGTAAGTCCCACCCTCGGGGGAACGCTCCATGGTTAGGGTTAGGGTTAGGGGTCGGCAACTCGCACAGCAGCAGGACGGATGGTATGTTGGGCCGTTGCACAGGCTCCGCCGGGAAATCCACTGGGAAGGAATGGCTGCGGCTACTACTGCTGCTAAGACTACTGCCTTCACTAACATCCATGCCATGGTCGCTGCTGCTGCTGCTGTTGCTGCTGTCTCCTAGACCGAAGACTTCCTTCACCCAAGGTAGAAGGTGCGCCACTCGATGGTCATAAGTGTGCGCTGACTCGATGCGCTGACGCCCCCTTGTGCTGCGTATTGCTCTGGCACTGGCGTTGTTCAGCAAGTGAGACGCCGCTGCAAAAGCGTCACCTACAAAAGCCCACACATGTGAAAATTGATGTAACCATGTAAACCAATGGCTAGACCGCTGATAATAAGAGGAATTGGTAAAGAAAGCCCTTCTTTTATTGGTGATTTGAAGGATATAAATGAAATGGTACACGCGCATACGTACGTACTGAGCGCTTAAAAACACCTAAGTGCATTGACGCAAGTTTCAATGGAATGCAACGTTTGCAACGCACCGTCTTTGCGATGGTACTCGACCGTGTCATCAAACAGCTCTACAAGAGCTGGGAAGGAATCTGAGAGGAAGACCGCGCCACATGCTAGTGCTTCGAAGAGTCGATCTAAGAACATAGCATAAGGGGCGAAAGATAGGAAGGCAGATGGTGTAAGCACCTTATTCGCACGTGAAGTGGACAAAGCGCAACGCTATCAAGAGTGCTCACTGCCCGCAAAAAAAACTCTACAATACATGTCTTGCGCTGTAAACCATACTTCGAATTTATCTTCTTTCTAGACAAACTTCATCAATGCTATTATCTTCACCATGTCTATACTAGAGCTATAGCTATACGAATACGCACTGTTAACCATCCCCAACGACCGCTGCTCCACTTCCGTGGTGCCCACCACCACGCTCGCTGACGAGTACAGCGCTGCAATGTCGTCCTTGGGCAGCACCCCTTTCCAGTGTTGCCGCAGCAACGCGAAGCGAGGGTCGCTGCTGCTGCTCTCAAAGCGGTCCCAACCAAGGCCGTAAATGGCGAGGCCGAGAGGCGCTAACTCCGTCAAGACATCAAGCAGCCTGCGATGATCACAGGTGCACGGGAATGGTGTTTATGGACTTTGAGCGAGGTGAAAGCAATAGGGATGACAAATTTCTAACATGGGAAGAGAAGTGAAGGCATCATACAATAGGGTCATAACGTGTTGCTACCGGTGTTTCGTAAGAGAAGCTTGGCCCAAGTAAACTACAGGATGAGCATACTCAGCTCGGGCAGCCACCGGTGCCATGGTGGAAGGATCTGCTGCTAGTGGTAAATACAGCGTGGGAATTCCTCCGCGGCCCAGCGTAGTAAGCATGGCACGAGAGTTGGTGAGGTACCCGTCGACGTCTAAGCTTTGGATGGTAGCTAGGGTTGGATAAGTATCAAGGCACCAGTGCAGAACGATGAGTGGTCGGGGTGAGGTCGAAGAACCACCACCTCTGCCTACGGCCTGCGCTTTGTGGGCCCGAAGGCTTTGAATGACACGTGGCACTGGCCCAGTCCAGCCCTCGATGATGAGCAAATCCCAGACGACAGCGTAGAGGCCGGAATAGGCAAAGGGTGCAAAGACTTCAGCGCGTGCTACCTCCGGAGACCTCCGCAAAGCCGCTAGTAAACCTGACGTGGTAATTTCAGAGCCTGCCACCCAGCCATGGTCACTGTAGCGTGACTGCGCGTGGAGTGCAACGTTGAGTTTCCCTGTAGAACCTACAACACCTACAGCCATAGCTACGAGAGCGCCAAAGTAAAACCACATAATGAAGCCTTCAATTTTTTTCGCTGCTTCGAAATACTAGACTATAGATTCGATGAGAGCCCCCTGCTTGACCATTTCGAGCTTATTCTTAACTTGTTAGCGGCAACTTCCTCCACTTATACCATAACTATCTGTGGTACTACTCTCTAACTGGTCTCTCGTCTCCGTTGAACCATTTTTGGAAGTTTATCAGTTTTTATATTAGTAGTTTGCGCTAATGTGACACGTGCTAAAATAGTGGTTCGCCGACCGAAAATAGGGAAACAGCGAATTGCAAAACATGCCACGGTGCGCACCGCGAGGCCCGGTGCCAGATGGCTACGTTTGCAAGGCATGCGACGTGAAAGGCCACTGGATTCAGGCATGCCCATTCAGGGTGAAGAAAAATATTGCCGCTACTAGTGAGAAACGATTAGCAGAAGAGGCTCCTGAGGAGGAGTTCGTGATCAAGAAAGGGAATGCAGACGGGCTAACGAAGCCACCCAAGAAGTTGAAAATCAAAGAATCACGCTTTCGCGAGCCTAGCGCTGAAGACATTGCTAAAGCAAAGGCCATGATGCCCATCATCAACCCGAAGGATGCTCCGATGTGCAACTGTGGGGCACCTGCAGGTTGCCGGAAGTTGCGCAAGAAAGAGTCTCCTGCTTACGGCAAAATGTTTTGGTGGTGCGCTAAGCGTAGAGACGACGCCACCCGATGCAACTTCGTCAAGAAAGCTGACGTTATATGATTTGAGCGTATCAGTTCTTTAGCCTTGGCTGTTATCGCGCAGTGCCGATCACGATCAGTCTAGGCTGCCGGTAATCTGACAGAACAAGTACAAGCATCAAAGCGCTCGGTTTCTTGCACTAGGAACAAGCTAGACGCTAGGCAGCAGCATTCCTAAAGGAACTCTTCAGTGGTATCTCCTTGCTCTCCCTTCTTTGTTTTTGTAATTCGAACGGGATGATACCACCAGGCAACTAGGTTTTGCGCTACATTTCCCCTAAAATATCAAAATAATTAAACAAATTCTATTAAATTCAGAATTCAGAAACGCCCCGCACGGTAAGCGGCAAGTGCCGGTCATAGGTCATAGCAATGGCGTTGATTGAGATAGAGGAGTAAGCGAAATAGAAATGCGAATTGGAACAAAAAGCAAAACGAGTTGCTATCAGTTCATGTATAAGCCGACGGAAAGTTTTTTCGTACTTCAAGTCTACTTGTAAGAATAAGAACACTACCATTTCTTCTGATTCATGAATAAATTCCAAGTAGCCGATTTGTCCATGGTGGTAACCTTTTTTTGGTTTACATGCGAGTGAACTTCTTAGCTGCCGACTCGCACTTCCTGGACCCTCAGCCATTCCTCAGGTGTATCATTACTTCGTGAGCTCCGCAGCGACCGTGGCTTCTTCCTCCTTTGGGGCCAACGTCGCAATGAGCTCCTCCACTTTCAAGCTCTTGCCCACGGTGGCGTGCACGGCCAACACGGTGCCTGCCCTCGGGGCCCGGAGCACGTTTTGCATTTTCATGGCTTCAATCACCGCGACTTCCTGGCCCGCTTCCACTTCATCGCCAGCGGCCACAGACAAGCTCAACAAGATGCCCGGCATCGGGCTCTCGATCATGTTCGATGTGTCTTTCACCTGCGAAGCGAGCATGTAATAGTGCATGAAATAGAAGGAGAAGCGAGAAGTGAAACGCGTGAAAATGAAATAATATGAACAGCAACGATACAACGACAAGTGCTGAAGGAAAACGAGTGGCGAGAATTATGAAATGCACATTTTGTCCTCACGTTTAAAACCTACCTCAGGAGCAAGCATGTGCTTGGACAGTTGGAATTCTTTGGGAGAAAGCACGGCGGCGCGCACGGCGGCGCCACATGTGCTGAGCTTGTACGCGCAGTAGGCCGCTTCGGAGGGGCCGTGGTACTGCACCACCTAAAATAGAAAACAAAAGAAAGAAGTAGAATCATCAAAGAATCATGTCATGTCAATCAAAATTGACGTCAAATTACCAACGCCAAACTTGGAAGTTTCAAAGATGAAAAAAGAAGGCCACGCAATGGCTCAAAGGAAGAAAAGTAAAGAGAATATGGAGCGAGAAGAAAAGAAATCAAATATACATCCATCGTTACCTTCGGGCCCTCTCCCGAGTCCAGTTCAAAAAGGGGCGCTTCGTGAGCCCAGGTCGCGCTTTCGATTGGTAGAGTCACTGCGTCGGCCTCGATTGTTTCACCGGTGGCCACATTCAAGGGCACCATGCGGAGCGCGCCTGCGCGAGAACCCGGTCAAAAGGGAAAGCAGTTTTTTTTAAAACTTGGTTGTCTGTTTCAGGAAGACATTAAGTGAAAAAGTCATCAAGCTACCACGTCACACCATGGGAGCATCATATTCTACAATTTTCTGTTCTAATCTGCGATGTCAAGGTGAGGAATAAGACGACATCATGCGCACCGTTTGCGCTGTCGTCGTCGTCCCCAGTAGCCACTGCCGACACCAAAAAAGCTTTTCCGCCGCCGGCAGCTTTCATGGACGAGCTGTGCCCGTCGTCCGACAGCATCACCACCCAGTCCTGGGGCATCTCCGAGGACGAATCTGACTCATCCTCGCTGTAGCGCTTGTGCTCCGAGGCGGCACTGTTGCTGTTCGGCAAGAGCTTCGTTGCGCGGGACACGTGAATCAACACGGCTGCTGCCACCGTTCGGTGCACCTATTGTTTTGATACCAAAGAAAAAAAAAGCATGATGCATTATGAAACTTACTGAGTATAGTAATGAAATACGATGAAGGAATCCCTCGTTCCACTCTCTCGCTTTCTTTGCAAGCATATAAGTGACACCAAAAAAAGTACGCCCATCTCTTTCCATCCCTCCTTCTGATATCTTCACCTCGGCAGGTTTCAGGGACACGCCGATGAAGCCCTCGGGAAACTCTTCGGGAATGAACGACGTCGGGGTGTGGCCACTCCGGAACCGAGGCGACCGGCACAGCTCCGAAAGGAACGGCGCGTTGTGAGCGAACGACGACGAACCGCGAATCACGTACCTGTTGCATTCGTAATGGTTGCAATGGGTAAAGAAAAGGGAATGCAAAAAGTAAGTTGAGCTAAGCAGTCGTTTATTTCTGTCGATGTTAAGGGGATGGAACACTTTTTTAATACGCTGCTTGATTCAGAACAAAGTGTGTACTCCATTTTTTCTAAAACATCTGTCAATTATTTTATATGCCAGCTGAGACAAATCGAATATCTATACGCCATGTCTCCTTCTCGCACTTACTCTTCCAGGGCTGACTCCATGCGGTCGATGCACGCTTCGCGCGTGGGGCCGTGCGTGACCAGCTTGGCGATCATCGGGTCGTAGTGGGTGCTGATCTCCATCCCTTCGATCAACCCGCTGTCCACCCGCACCTAAAAGAAGGGTAGAAGGGCAGAAGGACAGACAGTATCAATATAATGAAGTTCAAATTGATTGATGTTGGAAAAAAAACGAGAGAGGTCTAAGGTATACGGCCTTAAAAAGAAACATCTTCGACAGGGCCTCTCAGGAGCCGCTAAAAATGTGTTGCTGAAATCTATTGTGAATGCATGCGCGGTCTCCACATACATCCGCGCGCTGATCTAATCGCTCTCTTTCAATCAATCTCACTTTGTTTCATTTCGACTTTTCTGTTATGCGTTCTTTCTCTCGTGCACTCTCTTACATCGCCGTCCAAGTTGAAGGCAGTGGCGTTTCTGGGCTCCACCAGGTGCATGAGGGAGCCTTGCGAGGGGAGGAACCCCCGGAGGGGGTCTTCGGCGTACACCCGGGCCTCGAGCGCCCACCCGTGGATGTTGTTGCACTGCTTCTCAGTGGTCATGTGCTCCGGCAAAGGGTTTTTGGCGGCGACTCGCAACATTTGTTCGACGAGGTCCACCTACAGATGGAGAGAGAGAGAGAGAGAGAGAGAGAGAGAGGGGAAAAAGGGGTGTTGACAACGAGAAGAAGTTGGAGTTTCTCGGATTTGCGCATGAAGACAACCTATCAAAGAGAGAGAAGGAAGTGCTTTTCGACGACGATTCTACGACCGCAAAGAAGATAGCCCTAGTGTCACGAAACAAGATCCGTTTAAAATGCTTTGTTCGTTTTTCCCCAGTTTAAATTCTTTTTTTCCCTTGTCGAGAGGCCTGTGCCTCACCCACGCGCACACGTGTAGTACCTGGCCCACATATTCAGTCACCGGATGCTCGACTTGCAAACGCGTGTTCATTTCCAGGAAGTAAAAGTTTTGGTGCTTGTCCACTAAGAATTCCACGGTGCCTGCGGAAGTGTAGCCGACTGCGAGCGCCAGCTGAGTGGCTTGCGCGCACATTGCCGCCCTGTAAAGATTTGAAAAATAGGTAAACGCAAGAGTTTGTAACAGGTAACGGGCTAGAGTAGAAATGGCTTACGGTAGGAAATGAACTAAATCGCTTAAGATAGGGCAGGCATGAAATAACATCCGTAGCAACCCTAGATATCACCAGTGCACTGGTGAGCCAATTCGTGACTACCAACCTGGTTTCAGGCGTGAGCAACATGGACGGCGACTCTTCCAGTACTTTCTGGTTGCGGCGCTGAATGCTGCACTCGCGCTCGGGAAAGCACACCACTTTGCCGAACGAGTCCGCGACCAGCTGAATCTCAATGTGGTGAGGCTCTGGGTACAAAAAGGGGGCGAGGCAAGGTGTGAAAAGACACAAAATCGAAATTGTTATAGAAGATGTAGACACTATGATTAGAGACTTATGATTTGGGCCTTCAAACAACGTAGCATATAATCAAGATTTGACGCTCTCTCACTCTTTCCTTTTTTACCGCTACACCTCTCTCCCCGTAGCTTTCTCTATACGAAACATACCTTCGATGAACTTCTCAACGAACAGCCGGTCGTCGCCGAACGACTTCTGAGCTTCTTGCGACGACAACCGAAAGGCTTCGCGGGCTTCGTCGTCGTTGTACGCGATGCGCATGCCTTTGCCACCGCCCCCCGCCGAGGCCTTCACCATGACGGGATAGCCCACGTCCCGGGCCACCACCACGCACTCTTCTTCGTCCTTCAGGACCCCCTGAAACCCTGGAATGGTGTTGATGCCTGCGTCAATTGCGATTTGCTTGGACTCGATTTTGTCGCCCATGGCTTGAATGGCCCGCACGGGTGGCCCCACAAAGGCCACACCCAGGTCGAACACTGCTTCGCAGAAGGCTGCGTTCTCACTCAAGAAACCGTAGCCCGGGTGCACCTTTTTAAAATAGATTCAAGAAAGGCATAGCAACAAAGCAAAAACTCATCTTGGCTTTGCAAAGGAATGGCGATGAATTCCTAAAGGATCATTCCGCCAAGGAAATTTATAAACAAAAAATCATTTCAAAAGATCGCCGACTACCGCCGGAGATGTCTAACGATATCTCACCGCTTCAGCGCCCGTAGCTTTGATGACGTCAACGATGCGGTCGATGCGGAGGTAGGAGTCCGAGCTAGCCGCCGTGCCAATGCAGAATGCTTCGTCCGCCATTTGCACGTGCCGGGCCTTAGCTTCCGGCTGAGAGTAGACCGCCACCGTTTTGATGCCCAGGCGCTTTGCTGTCGTAATCACGCGACAAGCGATCTCGCCACGGTTGGCGATCAAGATCTTTTTGAAAAACGGTGCAGTTGTCTCCGCAGCGGTTGACGACGCGAGCCATCGACGCTGCGCGACCACAGCAGGGCGCAAGAGTCGCGAGTTGTTCAGCATGTTTGTCTAGTGCCTTGTGTGACACCAATGATACTTTCGCTTGCTTTACCGGTCCCGCCGGAGGAGGGAAACAAAATTGTGCGTAACTCTAATATAATATAGCGTGACACAAGAAAATCAAGAGAAAATGGTGTCACGCAAAAATGTCTCGCAAGCGAGAAATGGCACAAGCACTCGTGCATCATCTGGCGACTAACCAACAAGGCTAGTTCAAAGCAATAGTACAGCGAGAAGTAAGCCAGAAATATATCTCAAGCAAGTTGGTGTCTATTGAGGCGTTTCTATACTAATTAGCTTGTTACTAGTAGATTTTCCTCATCGTATAAATGGCTTTGCAGTACTCCGTACTACAGATAGCAGCCTCTGCCTGACTAACTGCCTGCGAAATTATAAGTAGAAAGCCGTTAGGACTTCAAGTATAAGTGCAAGTCATAAGAATGCTGCACTGTTTCGACCACTTCATGTTATAGTGCTGTTTCGGGTGGACGTAACATCTTCTGTCGAAAATCTTCTACTTGGCCTATCATCAATGGCCGCTTTTGGCTCCAGTGTCTGCCAAAGTGCTACCCATGGGAATACATCTGCAATGGCAGTGAACACTCACGATGATAGCAGCACATCATATCGAGAGCCTGACTTCGACTTTGAGGCAGTCTGTGGGCGGCCTTCGCTGTGGCTCGCGCCTATGGTGGGGCAGAGCGAGCCAGCGTTTCGGATGCTGTGCCGTAAATACGGTGCTACGCTTTGCACCACTCCTATGATTGACCCTGCAGGCTACGTGCGCTCTGAAAAGTAAGGGCAACCCGAAATCATATTTACAATCACACTGGTGAAAGTATTGAATACTTGCGTCTAAGTGGTGTCAACAATTACCCCTTCTTTTCTTGCCAGGTACCGGGAGGAATTCCCCTTCTTTCCTGAAGACAGACCTTTAGTAGTGCAGGTGAGGGTCATGACACAAAACTTAAGGCATAAGTGAAGTCGAGTGCCTGGAACTATCTGAGAATTTAAATGGAGTAAGCAGTACACGTGCTTACGATGGATTGATCGTCACTTTTCTGTGAATATTCACTTATGTTGGACATCTCTCTGCATGTGCATTCTCTCTAGTTTGGCGGCAGTGACCCCGCCATGCTTTTTGCAGCCGCACAGCTCGTAGCCCCTCACTGCGACGCGGTGGAACTCAACTGCGGCTGCCCGCAGCGGTGTGCCAAACAGGGTGGGTACGGCGCCTTTCTCATGGAGCAACCCGAGCTCCTCGAGTCCCTAGTGCACGCCCTTGTTCGAGATACTGCTAGTAGTACTACTAATACTACATGCAGTAGCGAAGATCACAGCAGCAACAGCCATAGCTGTAGCAGCAACGGCAGCAGCAGTCCTAGCAGCAGCAGCAGCAGCAACAGCCATAGCAGTAGCGATAGCAGCGGCAGTGTTCATAGCGGCGTGCGGCGGCCCGACGGAACGCGCTTGCCGGTGTTCGTGAAAGTGCGCGTCTTTGACGATGTCGCAGCTACTGTAGCCCTGTGCTTGCGCATTCAAGCCGCTGGCGCAGACGCGCTCACAGTCCATGGCCGCACGCGCCACCAGGTTAAAAACTGGCTTAATGTTACGTTGTTGATAGCCCCCCCCCCCCCGACCGCCGTCTTTTTCTCGTTAAAGTTTTTACTCTTTTTGAAAATCATTGAGAAATGGGGAGGGCAGAGAGAAGAGCTGAAGCTGCAAAACATTCTGGGAGAAACGAAGACGCACATTGTGATGCTTGCCTCGAACCTCAACCCGCTGCCCTGCATCCCTATCATCCACAGGGAGGTGGTCGGCACCAAGGCAGCGACGGCGCTAATTGGGCAACCATTGCGGCAGTAAAACGCGCTCTCCGCATTCCAGTGGTGAGCAATGGCAACGTGCGCTGCTTTGGGGACGTCAAAAGGTGTTTAGCATCGACCGGCTGCGATGGAGTGATGAGCGGCTGTGGCCTCCTCGCCGACCCGACCCTCTTTGCAGGCAGCTGTGGTGGTAGCAGTGCTGGTGGTAGCAGTGCTGGTGGTAGCAGTCCTGGTGGTAGCAGTCCTGGTGGAGATGGCAGGAGCGGTAGTCGCAGTGCCAGTGAAGGCCAGCAAGGCTGCAGAATTGGACACGAGGATAGTAATATGTCCGGCCAAGCCCAGCATGTATGCTGCAGTGCAGCGCCTCCACCGTCGGTTGCAGTAGCAATTGAATACGTGCGTTTTGCGCACATGTACAGTGCCACGCACCAACAAGTGACCAAGCATTTGAGTGCTTATTTGGGGCCCGTGCTGAAATCGCGGCCTCTCCTGCGAGCCCAAATTTTAGCGTTTCGCGGCGGTGAATTGGCCTCCACAAACCGGCAAGAGCCAAAAAGACACCTTTCGGATCATGCACCTGCAGCAGAGGCGAAAGTGGAAGATTCTAGTTTAGCGCGGACCGCTGCCTTCGAGGAGCTCTGCGCACTTTTGGAAGAGCTAGAGCATGAACTTGCATGCACAAATACGCTGGCCCCTCCATCGGAGTCGGTTTGTGCTGCCGTCTCGTGATCGTGCTATCGATAGAGGCGCCGGAATTGCTTTAGGTGCTTTGGCTTAAGTACTTTTGGGCATCAACAAGAGCTGGACTTTCTGTATCTGACATCGGACATCAATATCGGTTCTTCTGTGATCTGTGCGCTTAATGCTTATATTTATTTCAGATAGGAATCTTATATTTTATGATTTTGCACACTACACACCCCGCTCTCATGACCTCATTTAATTCATGTCAGGGGAGTTATATTAGTGTGATTTATTTTGGCGCAAATCAATCTCAAAACCCAATTCCGATTTATTAGCATGAACATTTTGAAGTAACATTTTAAAAATTAACTCCGTTTTATTTTAATCGCCACTTTCCAAAGATCAACGAGAACTGAGGTTCATACAAATATATTTCATAGGCATCTAACGCTTCTTGTTTTGATATCATAAATCCGCGAGGTGAACTATCACGCGCCGAGGCTTTTCATCACGTCAATTTCATACAACGCAAAGACGGAGCACATCCCGTGCCATAACCAGACCCGCGGACAGGTAAAGTCTCTGTCGTAGCCATTCGTCATGTACGTCACAAACGCCACTACCATTGCGCCAACCATCACTGCGACATCGTATACTTTACCCACCATGAGGAGGTGGTACATGCAGCTTCCAACAGCTATGGCCACCGCCGAAGACCGAAAGACATGCACCCGGAACGGATAGTGCACTTTTGTGATGATACCCCCCGACAAACCCACAAACTGAGGACAGTGTGGACCTTGGCTGTTGACGACCAGAAAGTGCTCGGAGATGCTATAAATCTGGCAGCAAACGTATGAAGCAGGATCTCTGGCTGAGTATATCATCTCAACAGGGAGTAAAGTATGACGGACAAAGAGCTTACCGCTGCCACCACCCACGGCCAGTGGTGATAGTAACCAGTGTTAAACGTGTACGCCAACACGACAAGGTTAGAAGCTACCATACCAAAGCCTGCAACCAAAATTGGGTGTTCTTATTATGCAAGCGGGTAAAGAATCAATGAATATGACGCGAGCTATATCAATACCGTCCAGCGTCGATGCGATAAGAGTTAAATGAAGCGGGATCTTCGGAAGCGTGCCGGGCAAAAATGCCTACATGAGCAGAATCAAGTGATTGAACAAGGGGAATAATCCCAACAACCAAGTTAATATTTGGCCTAAACAGCGCTTTAAAATCACCTGAGGTATCACAAACGCCAAGTTGTTCCAGGCTAGCGAACACACCATAATCGTAAACACAGAGTATCTGACGTAGCGTGAAAGTTTTTTTGCATAGAGATCAAGTTTGCTTTCGTGTTCATGAGGATAATAATGTGTAAAATCAAAGGAGTTTAGCAAAATCCTACGATAGATGCATTGCAACTGAAGTGCGCTTTAGTATCTATTGAGGTAGGGCGACGAAGCTTGATGATGACGTAAGCGGCGGCGGCGTGGGATCGTAGGATGCATAAAGAATGAGCACAGCTCTATGCTACCTTGGACAGCGTCTTCGACCAATGCTCACCGTGCGAAGATATCGTTATGCAGCATTCTGGCCGAATACAAATGCGGGACTAGGAAGCAAACACTGCTCAAACCGCGAAACATCCAAAACAGCATACGGTTAGCGAGCGGTGCAACAACATGCTTCGAGGCGGCCCTTTCAACTTCAGACAATTTTGCTGAAGCCGGCGGCTCATCAACTTTCGTTTTCAAGCGACTGCTCCGGCGAAGAGCAGAGTTCGGTGCCATGTTGTCAACTAGCTGGCTGCTTTCCCGCGCACCTACCAAAGTGGTAGTCTACGGGGCAAAGGAAACCGGACGACGCTGCCTGCCGGGGATAAAAATCCGAGAGAAATTTCAAGATATGATCATATGATCCGTAGCATTACTAATATGAAAAAAATATTTTAGGGATGGAACTCAAAAAGTACGAGAAAACGGAGATCGACTCGACACCGAGCTGCTAATTGAGTTAGAACGGCGGGGTATAATAGAGCTAGTTGGTTGGATCAATGAAGCATAGCACATCTGGAAATTGGCACTATTCGCATGCCGCAGCCTTCCTCCCCTCATTTTCTCATTGTCCTCTATATCTATATCTGTACACTCATCGAACTCCGAAATCCTTCCTCGGCTCCTTAAGCAAGCGTGGCCTGGCCCTCAACAAGGCGGTCGGGGTTTTGCAGCTTGATAATCCTCACTTCGGGCCGCGGTGTAATGCTGCTCAGGTCTTGCGGCGTAATGAACACGAACTGGCGGTGCTTGTTCTGTAAGCCCTCGTCGATCAGCTGCTGGAGCGCGATTTTACGGCTCACCGCGTCCATGAACACGTCGAACTCGTCCATGATGCGGAACGGGCACTCCACGCACTCGCCAAGAGCCACCAGGAGCGACAGGGTAGCGTACGACCGTTCCCCTCCCGAAAGCTGCTTCACGTTGCCAATTTGCGACTGCGAGTCGCGGGAGTCCTTTTGCACCGTTAAACTCAGCGTTTCAGCCTTATGGTCCAAAATGAGCTCCCCCGACTGCCCTTTCTGGTTTAAAGTATGGTCGAAGCGCTTGTCAGTGACACGCGAAATGACTTTGCGGAACTTTTTCCATTTCTTCAGGCGCTTTTTCACGTCCAGTTCCAAGAGTTTAATGTTGTCTTCGACCTTCTTCACGTTCGCCACTTTTTCGTTGTACGTCGCTCGCGCAGTAAAAGCTTTGGCGGTGGCCTCCTCCACGTTACGCTCGCCCTTGGGCAGCGTCTTCAAACCGTCTTCTTTGCGCAGCTTCAGCGCCTTGATTTTGGCTTTCACGTAGTCCCGGTCCTTGCCCTTGCCGAGAGTCACCGGCATCTCCGTCCCGGCGCCCATGTGGTTGGTGGTGTGGGTGCGCGCCGCCTCGGTAGCCTCGGCCAGAACTGCTCGAGCTTCTTCTACCGCAGCGTGCACTGCTTTGTTCGCTTCCACGATTTCGTCTACCTTGCGCTGAGCCTTGTCCAGGCCTTCCTTGCCGTCCTTGCGGGCTTTCATCACCCCCGACAGCTCTGCCTCAGCCGCCTGCATTTGTTGGCCTAGCCCTTTGGCGGTTTTCTCGTATTCCTGCCGCGCGAGCACTTTTTGCGCCACGATTTCCTCCGCGCTGGCCTTGGCTTGCTTCGCCTCTTCCATCGCGGCGTTGTTCTCTTCCAAGTCCTTCACGATGTTTTGCTCCTGGGCTTCCCACTCCGACGTGTCCACGGCGGTGCTGTCCTGCATCTCTGCCAACTCCTCCTTCAAGCTGGAAATTTCACGCTGCCGCCCGGGCTGCCCTTTCTCCAAGCTCTGCAGGCTCATTTCCAGCTTTTTGGCCGCTTGGTGCTGGGCTTGGGCTTTGGTTTTGGCATCCCTTTCTTGGGCCTTCACCTCGTTGGCCCGGGTTTTGGCTTCCCAGAGGTCCGCATTGGCGCGCTCCAGCGACTCCACCGTGCTCACTCCAAACTGCACCCCGCTCTGCCGGGTCTTGGCGGCAATCGTGAACTTGTTGCCGTTTTTCACCGAGGTAAAGGAACCCGTCGGGTCGTAGCTCTGCTTCACGTACTGCTTCAACTTCAAGTTGCCCTTGGGCCCCCCAAACACCTGCCGTTCGGCTTCTTGGTGCGAGTCAAACAACACTTGGCCTTCCAGCTCCCGCGCCTCCAAAAGCGCGTTGTACGCCAAGTCGTCGTCGATTTGCACTATTTGTTCCATCGTGAGCACTCCCACGGGGGATTCTAGGGGCGTTTGCCCCGCGGAGCCGTACCGCGCGTGGGGGCGCAGCATGATGGTGTTGTGCTCCCCCAGCGCGCTGCATTTGCGCAAAATCTTGTCGAACAGCTGCTTGTCCTTCGGGGAGGTGACCACGTAGTCTTTCAGAGAGCTTCCCAAGTGCGTGCCTACGGCCTTGGCCCACTTCTGGTAGCTCGGGTCTTTGAGCTTCACGTGCATGCCCAGGGGGCCTACAGGGGGGTGGTCCCAATTGCGCTCGTCGGCAATCGCCTTGTTGATGGCGGGCACCTTGCGCCCGAACTGCACCGCCTGCCCCCCACTCTGCGCGTCTTGCAAGTCTTTCACTTCGCGGTCGAGCTCTTTGACGTCGTGCTCGGCGCGCCGCACGTTGTCCACGCAAGTCCGGTGCTCCACTGTAGCCGCATCGACCTGGGGCTGCAGTGCTTCCAGGTTGGCTTTGGTGGAGGCAATCTCCTGCTCCACCGAGGCGCACTTCTGCTGCAGCTGCTCCAGTTTCGCCATTTTCTGCTGCTCTTCGGCGCCCCCTGAAGCCAGGGCTTCACTCAAAGCATCGGCAATTTGCTTTTGGAGCCGTTTCCGCTCCGAGGCCAGGTCTTGGCTGCGGCGTTTCGCAGAGTTGATATCGCGCTCGGCATTTTGGACAGGTTTCTTGGCGGCTGCCACTTCCTTGTTCAGCAGCTCCACATTTTCTTTGGCCTAGTAAGGGAAACGACAGAAAGAAAAAAGGATGCGAGATAGGAATGAAAGAAAAGAAACAGCAGCGCGAGCTGTATGTTGCCTTCGTTGGCGGCAAATGAGATATTCGGCAAATGAGCAGTAAATGCACAGACACACAAACCAAAAGAAAGCAATGGAAGGCATTTTGGTACCGCGTCGCTGTCGCCCTTGAGCCGCTCGATTTCTGCCAACGCCTCGTCCGGGCTCTTGCTGTTGGCGAACGCTTCGGTGGCCTTTTCTAAGGCCTTCTTGCGATCGACTTCTTTCGCGGCGAGCTTGGTTTGCTTTTCTTCTTCCGCCTGGGGATTTGGATGCGACAAGGAAAAAGAAGAATGCGGCCCGAACGATGAGGCTACTACAGCTACACTCTTGGGATTTTACTGTCTATACTACCGTTGAACTGGATTCAGGGCGTGGGAGTCCTAGGTGGGATACTATTTAGCACGGTGCTATAGTAGAAACATAACGGGGCTCCTACACCAAGGGCAATCATCATCCGAACACACACCTGTAAGTTGGCTTCGTGTGTTTCCACGTCGACCCAAAAGAGCGCGCACTGGGCTTTCTTGATGTCTTCGTCGATTTTCAGCACCGCCTCCAAGTCTTGCAACGCTTTCTCCGCCTAAAAGAGCCGACAAAGACCCCCCCAGATTTCCCCCCCAAAAGAAAAAAAACAGCAACAAAGTACGCGCGCAAGCGAGCATTAACAAGAACGAGACGACTTCAAACAGAAAACTGAAATGGCGCGATATTTTTTCCTCTTAGGTTTGTTTACAGAAGACTCACACAGTGCCATTAAAACTTCACGGCAGCACGAACCTTTTCTGCGTCTTCTCCCACCCCCCGCAGCTTGCCATAAGACGACGTGAAAATGGCCGACATTCTTTCCAAGTCGGACTGGGACTCTTGAATGCTCGTCACCACTCGTTCCAAGTCTGTGGCCTTTTTGAAAAAACGGTATTTGTCGCGCTCGTTCCCCTTGATGAATTCCTTGGAGTTTTCTTGGTCCATGATGCACACCGGGTTTTCCACTTGCACGTTCAACCGGTCCAGCATTTCTTCCAAGTCTTTCTTTTTGGTCGACACGCACCTGTCGTTTTGGTCCAGAATTTTGTACGAGTTCTTGCTTTGGGCGTCGAACACGCGCTGAAAATTAAAAAGAAACCGAAACATGAAAAGTAGAAAAATAAAAGACACGTCTCAATCGAAGTTTCAATACAACAAATACTACCAGGAGAAACAGCCGGCAGCAAAATTTTCCACCCATATATTTATCAATCCACCCGTCCACGATCAAGCTACCCCACCCTACCACAACCGCACCTCCACAGTGATGCGCCCCCCGTAGTCATTGGGCTTGTACGCGTCAGTGCCCCCGTTCAGTAGGGTGACGCGCACTTTGGCCGTGGCGGTGTGCCCACCTGCAGGGTTACGCCGCACTAAACCGCCCAATTTGTCCCCGCGGTGGGTGATGGAAGCCCGGGCCCCGAGGCAAATCTGGAGGGCCGCTAGGATGGCGGATTTCCCGGAACCGTTCTAAGAGATGAAAGAAGAAGAAGAAGGAGGTAGGTGAAGATGGTTGAGTAGGTGGAAGAGTGCAAGTGCCTGCAAAGTGTGAAAGCACAATGATAGAGCAGGCAATGGGGTTAAATATGGCACACGGTCAATAGTTTTGCGAGCGCACCTGGCCGTGAATGAAATTGATGTTCCGGCAGAAGTCGACGCTCAATTTCTTGTGGTTCATGAAGTTTTCACAGTATATTTTGTGAATGATGCCGGCTTCCGCGGTGGTTTTTGGCTTCGCGTCGTCCTCATCGTCGTCGTCATCATCGTCGTCGTTGCCGGAGCAGTTCTCCTTTTAAGCGAGCGAGTGAGGAAAAGAGTAAGAAGGCGGCGCATGAGATAGAATGATTAAACGTCGCGCAGATGATAAGCATTCATTGCTAGTTGTCGAGTTCATGCACGATAATTGTTGGTAGGTGCTCGGGGAATGCGAACGCACCTCGTCACTATCGTCTAGGGAGGCCGCGAAGTCTTTGGATGCTTTGGCTGATGGCGACAACTCTTCATCGCCGCTTTCGTCTGCGCGCTCTTGCTGCATGGTCAGCTCTTCATCCTCCTAGACCCACAAAAATGGTAGCCAAAAGAGTATATAAGAGTATCATATCATAAACTGAAATTTGTGGGCCGCATCGTAACAACAGAGGCACAGAAGGACACGGCATTTAGAATACAGAGAGCTGGCTTGTGTGAATTGAAGTTATTTTGGTTGCAGCACCTCAGGCTCGCTCGCAGGACCGTTGGATGGCGACATGGAAGCGGGTTTCTTGGAGGGCCGCTTGCCAGAAGACGAAGAAGAAGCTCCATCGCGCTTGGACATGGCTTGCGTGATATTCTGTAAAGGTGTTCGCCTAATTTGAGGGGTAAATGGTTGCAACGCGATGAAGGCACGATTGTTACGATGAGATCAGAAGTTTAACATTGAATAAACCACGCGCCACACAGCATTCACCTGGATTCTCACTTCGAGACGGCGCCAAGTCGCCCCCACTAATCTCTGGGCTTATGACTTATGAATGACCTGCTACTAACTACTATACGCGCCTTATTTCAAAATTTTCGAATTCCCACTCCAAAAGGAGGAAAGCGGTGTGAATTCAGAATTGGGAGTTGGGTTTTGTGCTTGTGCTTGTGTTCTGTGTTCTGTGTTCTGTGTTCTGTGTTCTGTGTTCTTTGTTCTTTTGTACATGCCCGGTGGAGCTGGCATCTGGTATGCTGATGCCAATGCCAATGCGCATTTAGGTGCCATCGCTCGCATGCGCCCCCTTTGTATGCTCCCTGACTTCTGTGCACTGGGTTTTAGTCCTAGTGTCCATTCGAACTTGAACTCGAACTCATACAAACCCAAATGACAAAGAAGCCAGTGCTGCCGGCAGAAGTGTACGCGCGTGCGTTGCGCGCAAATCAAAATCGTAAATAGGACGTGTGTAGAGGCAAGGAAGTTTAGCGGACTAAGGAACTAGCCATGGTACTACCTATTTATCACGAAATCTTGACATTCTTGTCATCGACAGTTACTTTCATAATCGAATTCTTCGTTGGGCTGGCCACGTCGCACGTATGACCATGAGCCGGGCACCACGGCAGTTACTGACTAGTTGGGTATCGCATTCTCGGCCGATTGGTTATCGGCAGATGACTTGGGGCAGGGTGTTGGAGAGCGCGCTCAAAAGTAAGGGCATTTCGAAGGATTTCGAAGAGTGGATCGCCACTGCCAAGGACAGGTCGAAGTGGAGACAGCTGACTCACTCCATTCCAAAACCTCCTGAGATGCCTGATGGCTGAAGGACACCTCGAGAGTAAATGATTACAACTGCATTACGCAAAAGGGCGCTCAGCCCAGTCAGACTTGTTCTGAAGGTTACATTTTTCTGTTGCTATATGCCACAGTGGTGTTTCTTTGTAATTTTGGGGAGTATTAGTATTAACTAGACTTGACGCCGCTAAACAGAAGTAAAAACTCGGAAGCGATATTGAGTTCTCAGGTATAGCGAGGGCTGCCTGCTAATCACCAATGCCTCTGGAGGACGACAGCAAGGGCGCATTGTGGCACTTCCCGTAACCAACCACTGTCTATGCTGCTGCTACTATTACTGCCATTTCTGGTGGTGTCGCTACTGTTTCTGCCATCAGGTAGTGAGGTCGCCCCTGTGGACATTCTCGTCCTCGGCGCTTCAACTTTCTCCGACTTTGGTGCTGCGAAATGCGCTGTCGTGTTAAGGCCGCGAGTAGCTGCAATTGTGAAGCCCGCTGCCAAAACTTGAGCTTCTACATAAGCCCACGTATGCGCCCAGCGCCCCGTTGGCTGCAAGTCATAGGGCAGGGATGATAATGCGCCACTAGTACCGTCGCTACTACTACGCTTTGGCGTCTCGTGGTGCATGTTGTGTCGGTTGTTGCGGCTGTTCATGTTGTGCTTGCTATGGTTTGTTGAGTGTCCGTGCACTGGTGGGAGGCAGGGCGGTAAGAGGTCCATTGTAAATGCAAAGCAGCCCCCAGGCCGTAATAGCCTCATGGACCCACGAAAGAGCATCGTGAGGCTGCCGAAATACCTGTGAGCGTAGGAAGGGGTTAATATTTATCACTTTTGTTTGAAAGGGGACGATATCACTCGAATAACAAGAGCTTGAAAGTGGTGCATACGAGGGAATGAGGGTGAGAAAGAGGATGACATGGTTAAGGTAAACTTACGGTGCAGTATCTGCGGCAACCACAAGGTCCATGGAAGTTGCTTGGACTTTAGACACTGCTCTTCGTGTTGAGCCTGACTCAATCGGGGCGCTTCCTGCCATTCCATCTTGAAGCCACCCATCATTGCTATTGTCATTGCAGTCGCTGCTGCCATTGCACTCCCTCCTGTTATCGTCACGAGAGCCCATGAGATTACTGTTGCTGCCGCCACTACTGCTACTGCTGCTAGAGTCTTCCTCGACCTCATTGTCTTCGTCTACTCTACCATGGGCTTGGTGATTTGTTGAGTGGTCGAACATCAACTCAACGTCTCCGAGCACAAGCTCATCATACACTCCAGGCAAAGTGGCAGCATTCTCTTCAAGAGCACGTTTGCTCAAGTCAATGCCAACCAGGTGGTTCGCCAGCCCTTTGAGCAATGCTCCAGCTCGCCCTCGCCCACATCCCAGGTCTAACACGTCGAGTAACGCGAAACCACCACGATTCACGACAAAAGGCCCTGCCCACCCTAAAACTGCTAGGGGAGGCATGCTCGTTGATGCCGCGGATGCGTCTGCCGTTGGGGTGGAAGGATTCATACCATCGCTAGGATTGCGGAAATTGTAGCGGGCGTTGCCATTCATCGCAGTAATAGGCTGTGCTGATGCACTAACATGTGCCGACCATCCCGCTGCAACAGCGGATTCGTTTAATGTGACGCGCGCCTTTTCCATAATGTCTAAGCGCTTAGGTTGTCGACTCAGCCGTGATGTCGGTACTGGGAGCCTATAAGAACTTGCTTCCATCACGTTCTCTACTAATTCGGCTAGAACCATGCTTGCCCACCCTGACCTGTGCACACCAAGGCCGTGCACTTCAAAGAAACGGCTTGTAGTTTTGACACCGGCTTCAGGTAGTGATCCTGATGACTCTACTCTAGCTGCACGGTGAGCAAAGGCCTTCTTTGCTTCAAGGTCAAACAATCGCTTCACGTATGCTGGTGGTGCACGGTGAGCAGGCCAAATTTCTGCGTGTATTCTATTAACAACAGTATTATTGTTAGCAGCAGCAGCGGTGACGTTGTCCTCACTTAAATCAATTTCACCATTCACGGATCCGTTCAATGCTGACGTCACGGCAGCTCGTTGTTGCCACGCATACACAGCTCGGCTGCCGCTACTCATATTGCTGCACTCGCTGTTGTTGGTGTAGTTGGACGCATTAAACATTTGCGAGGAATTGTCTCCAAGAGCACATGCCCAATAAGCCAGTTCCGGAAATTGTCCATTTGGCACTAAGTTTGAAACCTTGTTGAAAACCACCAACGCCTTTGAAAAGGACCAGGACATTTAGCTAGGATAAGAGAGAGCGTACATGCAACGATATTTTGATGCATTACTGCGCAATTGCAGTATTGACTATCAATTGTGGTCAAAATGATCCTGACTCATATTTCACGAAAACCTTTACCTGTTTCACGTTTCCCAGTTCAAGGTGGGCAAGGCCGAGCGCCAGAAGGCTTTCGACGTCGCGCGCCCTGTACTTGATTACCTAGAAGGTATACGAAGAGTACAAAGATTACAGCACCAAATGAGACGAGTTTCAATTAACACTGAATGCTATTAAAGTATAGCCTAATGAAGACCTTTTTGTAGCGTGCGATAGCTTTATCGGGAGCACCCAAGTCACGCCAAAGGTTAGCCAATAGTAAATGCGCAGCTGCATGGCTCGGTTGAACGACTGTCGCAGCTTCTAAATGGGCTATTGCTGTAGTGTGAGCACCTGCCCACAATGAATCTGGCGCAAGGTCTTCAGTGTTGCTCTTGATTCTTATGTAACCAGTAGACTGAGCACCAGTAATAACATAATTGGCTTGCGAGGCACCCGTAAGCAGCGCTCTCGCAGTTTGAAAGTGAGCCTCCGCCAAGTCACTTGTAGGTTGCAAATTGTTTGATCCTGTGGAGCTATCGATGCCAGCTCCTAAAAATCCGGAGGTTGATGGCTGAACGAGCCCTGCATCTTTGGTGCTTATCTCGATGGCATGGCGGTAGGTGTAGACAGCCAAGTCTGGTCGCTGCAGCTGTTCCAGGTACACCTTCCCAAGACTTGAAGCCATACGCAAGCACGCAAGCACGCAAGCGTATTGACACGCAAAATAAAGAGGGCAAAATGAACAGTTCGTGAGCAAGAACAAGCGGAAATGGCGTATTACTGACAAAACAATAGATTACCTCGTGAGTGCCGAAGTCTGATTGCGCTCGTCCTCGACAAGGCTATAGAGATCTGAAGCCCGTTGATAGTGCGTCACGGCAGCCCCCGCGCGCCCAGCTCGAACCAAAGTATCAGCTAGAAACATATGCCCGTCTGCTGTTTCGTCGACTCGCACAGCTTTCTCGAAGAGCGTGGCAGCAGTGGCGTACGCGCCCGCTGCTGCGTGCTCTTCGGCTTTCAGCACGAAAAAGTCGCGTGTTTGATACAAGTCGGAAGAATACAAATTGAACGGAATAGCAGCAAGAAGCAGAAAAAACACAAGCGTAAAGCTGAACAAGCACTCGCAAGTGAGCCACCCGTTCATAGAATCCAATTCGTCCAATAGTGCGCCTCCTTGCATTTGACCAATTCCTGCTGTGGTCTCCTTCTGCCTATCCGCAGGCCGCCGCCGCGGCACATTCTTGAGTGCGCCTCGCGCCATAGATTATCAAGCAAAAATGAGCCTTATTGATTGTGACGAAAAATCGCTCTCAGTAGTTGCTTTGCAACTATCTTACGTAAGAATACCAGAGGTACAGTAGGATTCAGCAGTCGATCACACAGTGTTGGGTTTAACTTCACTACACAAAACTAAACCTAGCTTTTGTGCAGGTTAGCCCTCGAACTAGAAGTGCATGCAAGATTCATCATATTGTTTCTACAAGTTTACATTTTTGATCTTTAGTAAACCCTACTACATTTAAGCACAGTACTTAGGTCCCCGCAGTATTGCTTTTTGTTCGCATTTTTCTTTAGCCTCACTGAAAAAGCAACGTTTTTGACCTGGATACGCTATATGTCTAATACGGCAATACTTATCTCCTCTACAGTACGAAGTACTGTTAGTAGGACCCTACCCGAATTATATGTAATTACGTAACGTCGTCGGGTTTTTACCTGGGTAGTCAGCTTTGCTGAGTATCTGTACAATGGTGCAAGCTTGTAGTTCAATCCATGATGACAGGTATGCTTCTAACGAAATAGAATGTCTCGCTCACGAATATTACAATGTTTTCACGATTCCCTGCGTGTTTTTTTTCTCTTGCTATTTCGCGCCCTCTCAGACCTGTGAGCCCAATCTGGATAATGCGCCCTCGAAGCTGCTCGGACGACTCGTGGCGATGCCTGTACAGTCATTTCCAAATACATTTCGAATGATTGCCGCACGTTGAAGTTATTTCACGTGCCTTCGACGACGCATGCAGCTCTGCCAAGCAGTACCTTCAATAAAAATTATGGCACGTGACAACAAATCTTGCAGCACATACACCAAGGCACTATTTTAACATGTTCGCAGAAGGCCCGAAATGTAACACTCTGTGTGTGCTTAGAATATCACCACGAAGCCAAATTCCTTTGTTTACTTCGATAACTCGCACTATCTGCACACGGGGTGTGTCTTTGAGTTAATAAGGACTACACATACATCGATGCATCCTAAATCGGCCATAATAAAACAAATCCCCCTGTAGAGGAGCTTAACTGGGCTTTATATGCTCTAGTGTGGTACTAAAAAATGCACGACGGCGGAAGCCTTCGTCCAGTTCGTCCACTCCACTACTCCACTCCTTATTCGTCAGGTGCTAATTGCTTTGCTCGGAATTGAATTGGCCTCCAACCCACGCCAAAATCTCCTGAACTGAACTTAACTGGAGGTGCGTTAACTAGGGAGGCTGGAGAGGGGCGCCACCCGTAATCTCCACGTCATCCATTAGCCCCCCCCTGTGCTTGATCCGTTGATATCGATTTATTTCTGAATCAACCCACTGAGGAATAACTACTTCATCCCCCTTAGACTCCTCAGTGGAGTTCATTGGTGTCTAGTGGCTATATCTATATCACGAAATGTTACTTAGGGCCGTGAAACGTGTACAATTATTTGCTGATAATTACAAAAAAATAAGAACGATTTTAGTCGTATGGAACAATTTATAAAAGATCTCACGCAGCTATGTCATCCACTCACTCACTCACTGAAACTTCAAGCCAACAAGCTCCTTGATCATGTTCGGTATTACCGCAAGTGCAAAAACTGGGTTATTCTGGACCCATTCGCTTGGATTGAATTCGAAGATTGACACTGAAGTCGCCGTTACATTTGCTATATATTCTACGCGATGCCAAGTCCAGCATGGTACGAACAACACATCGCCAGGTGTTGTCACGACTTCATATCGTGGAACGTGATGTAAAGCTTTCGGGTTCAAAGGGTCTAAATTGGAATAGAAATATGCCCGGCCGTCTGGGGAAACTGTTGGCTTCAGGAGGCGAGAATGCTCTGGAGACACAAGAGTCCACTTTTTGGACCCAAGAGTCTGAAACACCAAGTTCGCTATGGGCTCAGAATGCAAATCCGTACGTGTAGTTGCACTCAATGCTGATGATTGTCCTCGGGATATGAAAACGGGAGCCGTTATAAAAAGCCCAAGTTGTTTCCAGCGATTGACTCTTCCAGGTGTAAAGACTGCCCCGAGCCAATGACTGTTCTCATCAATTAAGCTATGAAGAATTGTTGGCGAAGCTTCCACAATTTTCTGCGTACCAATCTTTTCAGTGCCTCCCCGAGTGATGTTTTGGACAATGTCGCCAAGGGGAGCACGCGAGTCTGGAACCACCATGTTGGGAAGCCTAGCGTCGGTAAAATAATCGACAGCTATTTCAGAAAGCGGCGGTGATAAAATGGCTTTGAGACTAAAAGCTTCATTAGAAGACAGCCCAGATACTATGAAAGGTTTTGATATGTCAGCTGACGACAATTCACCTAGGGAGGTGAAGCGAGGAATTGGAACGATGTCGCCACTAGCGGATGTCGCAACCCATCTACGGAAGATGTTATTCTCCAGGACATTAGCTTGAGAATAGATAATTGTTGGGAGCGGCAGGCTTCGAGAAATTTGAATGAAAATCCATTGAGCATCGTCATAGATTAGGGCCCCGGCTGCTACCACTACTAGGGTTGCCTTGAAGACGGTCGAAAAGCTAGTCATGCCCATTTTTTGTTCATCGAATATTTACGAGTCCATGCAAGTACATGGGTCCATCGTCCATCAAGAATCTAGCTAGAGTCATAACGTCATAATACTGTAGGTGCCAGCTCTTACCCTTGATAACAACATCATCGACATCGCGACGTCACCAAACACCAATCAACGGAGAAAGAATTCTCGAAAAGAAGCGTCGTGGGTCGTGGCAATCACTACTTTCGTATCGTTGAAAAATGAGGATGTGACATGACTTCAGGATTCTGTAAACTCTGGAATGAAGCGTGAGTGCTGTTGGGCATTGAGCTAAGTGCTGATCACTTTCATTTGGGTGGTGACTTGAATTTTGTAAGGTTCATCTCAGTGGCATCGTGTATTCACTTTATAATCTAAACAAAGGAAATCCCATGCGAAGCAAGAGAATCTTTATGTTATCTGCGAAATCGTGGACTAAGACGGGCATAAAAGGATAGATAAGAGGATTATCCGTAAAGGATTTGGCTACACAAAAGATAAAATCCTCACGATCTTTGAGCTGAACCGTAATCGAGGGCTAGAGTATACATTATGCCTCCACGGCGCCGTCCTCGAAAATGTGGGAGGTCGACACGCGAGGCTAAAATCCGGCGCCCGCCTCCCACGGCGCCTGCCAGTAACACGGGAGTTCAAACGGCAGCTGTGGCGACTACCTCGCAAGAAACAGTTTCTTCCGAGCGAGCACGTCCTGAATTCGAGGTATAGTAAACTGTGAGCTCTTACTTTGGAACTGAATAGTTTTACAGGCAACACTTTTGCGCTGTTAGCATGAGTATTTTTTTGTCGCAGAGTGTAAAGCCCCTCGTGATATTCTCGCTACGAATGCATTGCAACTGATTTCTATTTTTTTTGTTGTTGTGTTTATGCGCCCCAGCTTCTGAGGCACGAGACTCTAGACCAACGTTTAAATCGCGAGCGTGCGGAAGCTGAGACGCGCGGGGCCCTCATCGAAATCATCGACGAGGAGGAGGAGGAGGAGGAGGATAATGACACTAGCGATGTCACCGGCCCAAATTCAAAGCGCCAAAAGAACCAACACAGCGTGGCTAAGCCATCTAGCAATGATCAGAGCAACAACCATCGTCGCTCAGTAAGGTGTCACTCAGAGTTGCCTCTGCTTCTTCTTAAAAAAACAACAGATTCTTTCTTGAGGAAAAAAGTAATCTCTCCTCTCATTCAAAAGTATACTTTTGTGCTTGGTCTTGAAGTAGTCAGAGCCAAAAACCTGGCGAACGCGCAGCCCTGAAATCTAGACTCGATAAACTTGGTGAAAATATGAAGGCGATGCGGGACTCGTTGGAGAAAACGATGGAGGACCTCAGGCAGAGAGCCGCGGGCACGGTTGGAGCAGCAAGGACGCCGCGAAACGCAGGCAGTCGTACTACAACAAATCATTACACCAGTGCAGCAGCAGCTGGGACAAGTCTACATCCCTCAAACGGTGCGCGCGACAGCCAACGACCTGCAGACGCCACGGCGCGGTATTCGTATTCGAGGCCGTATTCATCGTATTATTCGCATTCGTCATCGTCGTCGTATTCGGGACCGCACTCACCGTATGCTTCACATTCGTCATCGGATTCGCGACCGCCGCCTTCACGGCCGCAATCATCGCCATTATCTGCATGGCCGCACGCATCGACGTCGTCTTCTACACTACCGCAATCATCGCAATCATCTGCATGGCCACATGCACCATTCGTCTCGTCGAGGGTGTTGCCAGCATCGGCGTATGCGGCAGCTGCAGACGCTGCCGCACGCCAAAATTCACTCCTTGGTATAGTTCCGCTGACAGACGCTGAAATTAGGAGGTTGCCCTATTCGTCTCCATATTATCGCCCGCCTTCATCGTCATCATCGTATTCACGGCCGTCGTTACCGCCATCATTACCGCCGTCATTACCGCCGTCATTGCCGCCACTGACGTCATCTTGGTCTTGGTCACCAACCGAAAGCGTGCTGAACAGCGCGCAAGACCACACGCACGTGAGCAGGAGCTCAGCGTTGCGTCTTTCGCACGCGAGGACATCCCAGCCTGGTGTATCCCTCGAGGATGAATCTATCTGGTACGAAATGATGGAACAACGGCATCTTGAATACATGATTAATGAGATCCACGGCTTTGATTATCGCGATTGGTGATCGAGTATCGGAGACGTAAGTCTTCGTGGAAAATTTCTTTCGAGATGATCTAGCCCTAGCTGTTGTTCACGGATGACGGAAATTTAGAAAGGATAATACTTTAGAGCACTCCAGCATTACGCATTACCGAGGGATTCGAAGAATGGGCCAACTTTCGTATTAGACCGCCATCATAACTTTCACGACCACAGAGGCAAGTGTGAGCTGTGAGTTTGCGTAGTATTCTGGATTCCAATGGATTCAAAGTCACAAACTTCATTCGGGGTTACGATTCCCCTTTCCGCGGAATTCCCGCGCGAGGGCTAAAAAATCACTTCACACTTCACGTCACTTCACGTGGTATTTGCGCAGTATTTCCACGGTATTTCCACATTTCACGGGTTAGTAGTCATAAAAACGCTGCCAAATCCCCGTCGTGGAAATCACGTCTGAGTGGTGAAAATTTGGAATTTCCCACGGGAATCCGGAGTCCTAACATTGAATATGTTTCTATCTATTATCCATCAGCTGTTAGCTGCTACTGCCAGTGGCGCTACCTTTCTCTCTCTAAATCTGATATGGCCTAATGGCCACGCTGGGGGCTGGGTCCCAAACCGACGATCTCACTACCATAAAAAAGAAGCGATTCCTCTTATTGGTTGTTCGTTATTGCTACTACCGAGCTTGCAAGAATTTTTGGAAATTCGAATTCCGCTTGTTTCAATATTTCCTTGCTCTTTGTTCTTGCCACTTCCACTTGCGACTTCAAATTTAATTCCCTTCACTTCAACTTCTTTTGAGACAGGCCCCGAAGGGCCGGAATTAGAAGACTAAGAGGTAGAGAAGAAAAGCAAAGCAGCGCAAACTAGACCTAGGAAGCTAATCAGGCGCACATGCCCGAGTGGCCATGGAAGTGATGATAGCGGTCCAAAGTGGCACGCTCCTCCATGCTCCTCTGAGAGAGTTGCTCAAAAGAAGAGTTTCCACCCGCAGAGGAGGGGACTACAACGAAGTCCCTGAGGCGATCCAGAAAAAGAGTCGCCCATCCCCGGGCAATTGCGTTCTTTTAACTACTGCAGTAACTATAAGTAAATGTATATGCATTCAGAAAGTAGAATGTTGGACGATGCCAAATGCCAAATGCACATATCCACTTGAATGGCCTCAGCATGGTCATTCATTTAGATGACTTACTTGGCTCTGGGTGTGATCTGAGATCTGGCTCATTGATTATAAATATATCAAAATCAATACCACATGTCTTTTGTGCGAGTTGAAGAAGCAAAATCGAATTAGACCTTATCAGGATTTTTATGTAGAGTTATAGCAATTAGCAAGGAAGGTGCATGTGCTTGATTGATAGGTTAAATAGGGAATGATATGTACAGTAAGAAGATATGCATTTGAATACAATTGCGCGTAAATTTCTGCGACTCTCTGCCATGTAGCATTCAAATTGAAGTTGAATCAGCAGTGCAGGTAGCATCGAGGCTTTCAGATTCCGTTGATGAAATCGCAGGAATTTCAACCGTAACGCGCCCGTGGTCACTCATGCCCGGACGCAAGGCATATCGGTCTACCAGCACTACCACGGCACAAGCCAAGGGGGCAAACAGGTCGCCATTGCTGAGTTCAAAGGCGGCCCCAGCGAAAGCTGTGGAAAGAGCAGCGAGAAACGGCAGTTCCCACGCCAAACGATTCGAAGGCAGCGCAAATTTGCTCTCCCAAGCGCTAGCCATGGCGCACGCAGCCTCAGCGGCCTCCGTTGCCTGAGCTGCTTCAGATTCGCGACCATTGCTAAGAGAGCTGTGACTGACGGTTGCCTCGGGGGGCTGATGGAGGCTGCGCTTCAGCCGTCGCTTGCGCTCGAAATGCGCGTGAGCGATCGTGCGGACGCGCGCTGCAGCAGCGACTTCAGCGTTGGCAACTTCAACTTCAGGGCTGGTACTTTGCGCCAATTCAGCTACAGCAGCTAGTAACGCAAGCATAGAGACGGCAAGAACTGCGACAGGCGCATTCCCTCCACTGAGCCCCAGGTTGCTACTGGTCTCACTCAAACCATGCAGGGCCTGGCCCACAGCATGCGTGGTCTCAAAGGGAGGCCCAAACCATGCAGGGTCAGACAGCAGTGGGTCAAGATACTGGCGACCTTTTATCACTTGCTTCGCCCATGGCGCCAGCACATGAGCCTGCAGCACTCCGTGCACTAAGGCGCAATTGGTCGCTGCGTTCAGGCCCTCGAGAAACACGGCGCCCACCTTCCAAAGCGGCGAGGTGGCGCGCCAGTCCCAAGGTGCAGGCAGTGCGTGGCATTCCAGCGCAGAATCCACCAGCTGCCGCTCTAGAGCCCCCTCTGATGGCTCAAGCCCCGGTTGCAGTGCCCATTTCTTTCGGTCATAAAATGCCGCGCTCAAACCGGCCGTGAAGCCGAGAATCAGCGCGGGCAAAGGATCGTGCCCGACACTAGTTCCATCGGAAACCTGAAGCGATACGTAGAGTATCAAAAATAAGCAAAGAAAGATTTAACGTCGAGATAGGATGCATTATGGACTTCAGTAGCAAATGAAAACGAGCTAACAGGTGTAGATGGCACGAGAATAAGCTGCTGCCATTGCTTACTCACCATCACATGCGCTGCGAGCATAAAAGCCAGCGTCTGAAGACCCGCCCAAAGATACAGCCCGTCGCGCCGAGCGGCCAACTTTTGCGGTATTGAAGTTTGCTTCTGTCCTGAACCAACGACGTTTTCTCGGGCAGTACGGATCTCCTCTTGCAAATATGAAGCAGCGTCGACTACTGCCGAGCGGGGCTTCTCCGATGCATCGTCGGCGTCGACGTCCAGTACTTCAAGGCGGCGTTCGCTGCACGAAACTACTGAGACACCAGGATGAACAATTCCGCGTACCCAGCGCCTCTTTTTGTGGTCAAACATAAATCCCATGGCCTTCAGAACTGCCTCCTGCTTTGGATTTGGAACCAGTGAAGGCGGCAAAGGTCGCTTCGAATCCTTGCCATCGTCATTCGATGCAAGCACATCTTGTACCACCAGTGAGCGTTGTGAATGACTGCCTGCAGAAATAAATCCAACAACTGACTTCGATGAGCACGCTGCTAGCGTGAGCGCAAGTAGCGGTTTCACCATCTCGCGAACAACTGTTAGTGCGTTTTTCTGATGGCACAAGGTCGGAAAAATATTTCGGTGCGTCGTCTGGCGGGTCTTTTGACAACAGTAGGCAAACAACGAGAATCTTCTTCAGCGCAAACCGAACCTTTTTTCGCAATCCTTCAAACCTACACAACCTCCATAGCTACTCTAGCTAGGTAGAGACCGAACAAAACCAACTACTTGCGTAGATTACTTAGCCAGCTATAGACTAAGCGCTCTTGTCTCGCGTGCTGCTATCGATTGACGGAGATTTCTTTAAGTTGATCCTATCGTATTACATCGTATCATACCTTGATCATTCTGTCTTTCTCGAGATATGCCTAGTATAGTTACACGCATCCTGACCTATGGGATTGTTTACGGAGTAAGCGCCACTTTCTTCTTTCCACTCGGCATTATTTATCTATTCGGCTATTTGTATAATCATGTCGGTGGTGGTCTATTCGGGGCAGGGGTCACCCTATTCGTAGCTTCAGTGTACGCATATCTGAATTATGGAGGACGCCCAGAGCGTAGAACAGGAAGGATTTGGCTTGCGTTGAATAAGCGGTGGACGATATCACACTGGTACTTTCCAGTGTCGCTTAAAGTATGGGACGGTACCAAGTGCACTCAAACACCGAGCGCCTCCCACAAGACCGCCCTACCGAAGTGCTTCATTCTCGCTTTACATCCACATGGACCATTTCCGGTATCGGCCAGCATCCTCATGCCTCAGCTGGCTCGCTTTGGAGAGACCCTTGGCGACCTTTTCTCCAACGTTCGCTTCGCAGCATCCTCAGCCGTGTTTTGGTTGCCGGGAGTGCGCGAGATGTACCTTTGGTTGGGTTGCGTTGAAGCCGGGCGCCGAACACTCACAACTTGCCTTGACACGGGCCACTCCGTTGCGATTTTACCGGGCGGCGAAGACGAGCAACTCATGGTGCGTGATAGCTACTTATTCGGCAACTTTTAAGTTATAAATTAAACGCAATGTTAATGTTAAATCTTTATGTTTTGCGTGCATTGTTCTTCTCAGGTGTGCCTAGAAAGCTCTCCATACGAAGACCTGGTTGTACCTCGGGATGGGCTTTTCCGCCTTGCTTTGACCACAGGCACGCCTATCATTCCTTCGTTCGCCTTCGGGGAGCGTAGATTGTATGAATCTTCTAATTTTATGCTGAAGATACGGCTTAATTGGGTCAAAAAGCATCGCATTGGAATCCCTGTTGCTTGGGGAAAGCATAAGATCTTTCCATTCGTGCCTCGGGGTTTCCCAATTACTATCGTTATGGGTAAACCCATCCCATTGCTGAAGTCATCCTCAGGAGACGACACCGCCAACATTGAGAAGTGTCGAAGGGACTATATGACAGCAGTTGAGGAGCTGTTTGAAGCACACAAAGGTTGCGACGAAGTCGCTCGGCACAAGAAAATCCGATGGGTAGCCAGGCCCAATTCAGGCAAGGCCGAATAGACAAAAGAAATGAGGAGCAATCGTGCTATGATCGAAGTGGCATAGTGTTATGGATGTAGTGGTACCTGCATCGGTGTACCACAACATCCGTAATATGTAACATAAGCCAGACTCGAATTTACCACCTTAGATCGAGACCAAGACTATTAGGAGGCCGAGTGGGTTTCCTCGGAAGGTCGGTGATAATAACACAACTAATATGGACTTCGTTAACTGTGCCGGATGGCCAATATGCGGAGGTGCTGATATACGGAGCTACTTTATATCTAGAGAGAGGAGCGAAAAAAAATGCCTTGTGTCCTCTCTCTTTATTCCCTCTTCGGGCGTGCTCAGTGATCGATATCCCCACACCTGAAAGCAATGATAAAAAAGACAGATACAATTACAGTTGGATTTTTATACTACAGCTAGTTGTTTAGCTATTTAAAATGTTATGAATCTGATTTCGGTCCCTTACCCTTGTTGACGTAAAGACGATACGTACATTTCACTGATGGTGCATTAATTTATCTCGTTTTTCGGAGGCGCCGCTCGAAACGCGAAAGGCCTTGACACAGGCCCCGAGGAGCCAGACATAGACGGCTAACTGGTAGAGATAAAAAGCAACGGAGAAAATTTAATAAGCTAATCAGGCACACATTCCCGAGTGGTCATGGATGTGTTGATAGCCCTCCAAAGTGACACGCTCCTCTGTGCTGCTCAAAAGAGGAGTGTCCGTCCGCGGAGGAGAGAACTCGAACTCGAACTAATACAAACCCAAATGACACAGAAGCCAATGCTGCGGGCAGAAGTGTACGCGCGTGCGTTGCGCGCAAGTCATAATCGTAAAGAGGATAGTGTGCAGAGGGCAGGAAGCATAATACTTCCCCCCCTCTGAAGTGGAAACTGTTCATGAAATAATTTTGAAACCGGACTTAAGTCGTTTCTGCGTCTGTTTCTGCATTGAAGAGAGCACGCCGTTGTTCGGTGGGACTACTACGAATTCTCTCAGGCGATCCAGAAGAAGAGCAACTCCTTCCCGAACAAGTATGTGGCCCCATCGGCGTGAAAGCTTCTGCCTGTAAGAGGCTCTTTGGCTTTCGCATTTGCCTGCTTGTCCTTGTCTCAGTCTTCGTCTGTCGTTGTGTTGAGAGCTGAGAGGCTGAAGAGAGCCGAGAGAGGAGTCCAAAACGATCAAAGATTTTTTCTGCAACGCTTCGAATCGATCAAAGCGTTCCTCCGTTTTTTGTTTTGCAGGTTTGCAGCTTGTGCTAGCTAGACTACAGTACTTACTTTGTAATATCAGCTGCCCAAACGCACGCTTAGATTGGTCTGACTACAAGAGCTAGAGAAATGAACTTGGAGCTATTGAATCCGGGGCACCAATTCGAAGTCCCAGCTCGACTAGATTGCGAGCTTCTACCGCCGGAATACCAGAACGATAATCTAATTTCACCCACGCCCACCACGATGAGCTTCAACCGTCGAGGTCACTATTTAGCCATGGGCTACTCTGATGGACGCGTGTTGATATTTGACTTCAACACTAGGCTCGGCAACGAGACAGAGGGTGCTGGTCTGGGCGTTGTCCCAGCACTGACGCTCAATGCGCATGAGGCTGAGGTAGTAGCCGTAAGCTGGACTCGTCGAGCGCGAGGCTTACTCACAGCTGGTCGAGATGGAGCAATACGTCTTTGGGATCTGACAGTTGTTTCTGATGAGTCTGAGGTGAATACTTAAGAATTGCCGCCTTAATTTCCATGTAGTTGTAGAAACCACAGCACAAACGGCAACCTTCCTAGTGATATCAACAACTTCTCAAACACATCAAAACCTCTTCAGGTTGCGGCTACCTTACGTACCCGATGCGTAGCCGAGGTGCAATTCAACGAGGCGTGTATCTTTGCGATGCTTCACCCACGCGATAATGTGGATGCACTATGTACTAATTATCGCCACCAATCCACTCATGATTGTGCTGAGGCTGCTTCTGGGACCGGCACCGCGCCCATCACGACGCCCGTGCGATGTGTGGTGCTTTTGAAGTCAGGAATCCTTATTCTCACCGATATCCAGTCGGGTTCTACTCACTCTATGGTCGGTAGCAGCACCGATGCAGCAAGTCTCAATACTGCGGTTTCGCCGGCGGCAAGCGTCAACGATAGTGGTAGTGACGTCAATGGCAACGCTGATACAAACCATCAATGCAGTAGTAGAGAAGCAGCTTTGGACGGTGCCGTGACTGCCGTGACCCTCGATACCAAGGGTTCCTGGATTTTTGTAGGAACCTCGAAAGGTAACGTGTATGCAGCAAAAATGCCTGCAAACGATCTATCAATGTCATGTTCTGCAACCACGAGAAGTGTACATGATGGTGGTCCGCAAATCAGCAAAGCATCCGATCCTGCAGTAAGTATTGATCCAGCCGTTGCCGCAGGAAGCGTCTTAAATGGTGATGCTTCAACGGATACCACAATGCCTATCGCTAAAAAGAACATCACTGCATCTCAAGTAAGATGGGTGCGCGTGGCTGCCCACCCACCATCAGCCTTGCTTGAGCTAAAATGTTCCAAAGATGGCAGATTCTTGGTTGCCAACTATGGCGACAAAACTCTTCGGCTGTTTGACGCGCCAGCATTGAGTGCAGCCGCCTCAAAGCAAATTGTGAACTGCGATGTTGACTCAAGAGCTGCTACAACAAGCTATGGTGATGCAAGTGTTGCCGAACTCAGCACGAGCGTTGGCTCGAATTTCAGTGAATCAAAGAAGTGTGAAAAAGTGCTAGTGCGGCCGCGGCTTTCTCTCCGAGATTTGGTGGAAAGTCGCGCGTGGGTTACTTGTGGGTTCAGTCATGACGGAGAAAGGATCGTTGGCGGCACACTTGAGAAGTCGTCTTACCACCTCTTTCACTGGGTAATTGCATCAGGACGCTATTCGAGTCCATATCACTAAACCTCACGCTTTTCCGCATTTTCAGACTGTTTCACAATGATCTCAAATGAAGTAATCTGTCTTTTCAGCCTATTTTATCAAAGCTACCCTTCCACAATGCTCATTCACATGTCTCGTGTACGATGCGTACAGGACACTGACAATGGTAACCTGGCTCGTCGGGTCAGCAGCGGTCCCGGCCGCCCTTTGTCGTGTCTTGCTTGGCACCCTGCTCGCAACTTTGCGGCCTGCGGGACGAGAAACGGCCCCGTGATGATTTGGGGCACAGACCTCAAATGGGAGGCTTTCGCACCGGACTTTGAGGTAAACTTATCTGAGTATTATATTTCTGCCATGTCATACAAAAACACAAGTGCTTAGATGTATATGCGTAGGTCAGTGAACAATGCGTCTCTCCTTACTTCAATAACGGTTAACCTAGCTTGTTCTCGCAAGTAATTGACACGATACAATGTGCATTGTTCACAGTTGATTGAAGAAAACGAAGAGTACTTCGAGAAGGAGGACGAATTTGATACAGTAATTTCTGAAGCCAAAGACGGCGAACCCAACAATGGTTATGCCGAAGGCACTCAAGGCTCATTAGGGGCTGCGAGCACGGAGCATCTGGGCCGGAAGAGCAGAAAAGATTATGCTGAAGAATCACTTGACAGCGAAAACGAAGACGTGGATGTTTGTGGAGTAAAGCGCTTGCCCGCATTTGCGTCTGACTCAGAAGATGAAAGCTCGGTCTTTTACGTGCGCTCGAGAGTGGGCTGTGCCGCTGACACCCATGCAAAGCAGCGGGCCCGAGTCATGGAACCATAGCACTTATTCGAATGGGTTTGCTTATATACCATGTACCGAAAGACTAAGTGCGCCTGAGAACTGAGGGGATATATCCTTGGTTTTATTCGTAGAGCATGGTGTTTTCGATGGCATAAACCAAAAAATAGTTGAATTCCCACTCCCACTTCAAATCCAAGCCCCTGTTTACTTTCTCTAGCTCTAGCTGCAGTGCATCGTAAGATATTAGTAGAATAGAAGAACAGCTCTGAACTCCATTTCGCGAATCACAAAATTGGTGTATAACAATATCAATGTAATAATATCAGGAAAATAAGCGGTATATGCGTGCTCTGTTTTTCTTGTTATACGCCCATTGCGTATTTTAGGTGCCAAAAAATTTATGCATCATGGGCCTATGTCAATTTAGAAAGGCAATTCAAACCACAAAGTACAGATTTTCAGTTGAAATAAATCAAAATGTGCTCCCTTTCCGCTGTCGAGGTCTTGCTTGCTTTTGCTGTTCAGTCTTCTCTCCTGGCGGTGCCTCTTCCACTGCTACAGGTTTTGGCGGCGGCTGGTTTTTGTTGTTTTCAATAAACTGCGCCTGCATGGCCATCATTTGGCTCATTTGCTCTTGCAGTGACAGCACCATGTTTTGCAAAGCAGCATCACCTGTTGCAGCAGGAGCATCGTCCTCCGACGGTGCCGTCGCAACCGCTTCTTCTTCGTCTAGCTCATCTCCCATCACCCCCCATCTTGATTGCACAAACAAGTCACTTGCCAATCGGTTCCCCCATGCGCCCATATAATCGTCCGAGACCCACGCATACACCCCATCTGAACTCGCACAGCGCTTCAAAGTGAGGGCTTTCGAGTGCGGGTCTTGCGTAAAGACCCAATTGGCCAGGTCCTTGTAAGCAGTCGACAACACATGCGCGCGCACCACTTCTTCACTCACCGCGCGCTCGATGCGCTGAGCCGCAGCGGCATCGCTGGCGTTGGTGAATGCTCTTAAGAAGTCAGCGGTTGAGGCCTCGCCCTGTGTGCCCCCTTTCACGCCTTTAGTCTTCGGCCTCGCCCCTTTCCCACCCCCGAGAATGTGCACGGCCGCCATCAGGCTCTCCGCGCTCAAGACGGAATCTTCCGCGAGCACCACAGGGGCGCCTGCGCTGTGGGCCAACACGAAGTAAGCTTTGAGCAAACTGAGGCTGCTCTCGAGCGCGTCTCCGTAGGTTTTCACCCAATCCTTCAAATCGCCGGCAATTTCCATGCCTGGTTTCCCGTCACTGAGGTAGCACGGCTGCAGCGTGAAGGCACAAACGAATTGCACGTAAAACTTCTTGCTCAAGGTCTTGCGGGCGCTCAAAGACGTGGTTTGTGGGACCACTGACGCGGGGGTCCATGTTTTCGCGCCGGGCAATCGAATGGCCTTGAGCGCGTCCTCGTCTACTACGGTAAACAAATACGGTAAAATACCAGGTTCGCCTTCGGTCAACGCGTGCACCGCTTTAGTCATCGCGGCCTTGGCGGCGTGTTCTTCAGTGAGATGGTCGTAAGATCCGCCAAACCCTGAAGTCAAAAGCGCAAGCACGCTGTCTTTTTGCGCCCCTGCTCGAAGGGTGCTGCAAATCTTGAGCACTGCCTCAGATTGATTCACGCCAACTTCTGTGGCGGCTGACCGTTGGCTAGCTACCAACGCCGCTTCCGCAGATTGCACCGCTTTTGTCGCAGTTTCCACGTCAGCTTCGGTGGCACTGGTGCTTAGAGCTTTGGCGCCTTTTCCCTCCAGATGGTCTGTTTTCAGCCTCGAATCGTCGCTCAACTTCTTTTGCTCCAATTTAATAGCGTCGAGCAACTTCCTCAGCTTGTGCACTTCTATCCCGGCCTTGCTTGCGTCGATGTTGCGGTAGCAGACGCCAATGATGTCCTGCATGCGAGTGGCCTCGCGCAGTGCTTCTCGGCGACTAGACGCTAATTCGTGCGCACTTCGGTGAAGCTTCTTCAAGGCAAGGGATTCAGGCATCTTGGCCTCTTGATCGGGGGTCATTTTGACACCTTCAAGCTTGGCAGCTGCGAGTGCACTTTCCAACGCTTTCCGCGCCTTGTGAATGTCTTGCTGCACCGCAAGTTGCTGCTTCTCGTCGTTTTCGTGTTTCAACGCTTCTTCCTTGACAATTCTGGAATTGCGTCGATTGGCAGCAGCTGCCACCAATTTGTCCGCTTCGGCTTCGGTCTGAGGAGTAATTGGGGCGCTTTTCGCCTGTGCCAACGATGCTTGCAATGTTGCTGTGTTGCTGGCCTCTGTTGGCGGCGCCGATGTGCCAGCTGGTTTACTAGATGGTGGTGCTGCTTGAGCCTCTGGTGCTGCAGGGCTAGTCTCTGCAGGTTTTGCAGCCTCCAGCTTCTTCGCCGCTTTCTTTTTCCGTTCGTAGGCCAACTTTTTGATCTGTTTCTCGTCCAAAAGCAGCGCATCGTTGTTGCGTTTCTCGTACGCGTTCCACTGCTTCCATCCAGTCTCTGCGTCAATTTCCTCTACATTGGTGACGCCTCGAATCTTGGTCAGCACCCAACAATCGTCTTTAGCCCGGAAGTAGATCTGCAACCAGCCGTCCCCGCGGGAGTCCCCACCTTCTTCCACATGTAACACGTCACCTTTCACGACTGAGAACGCGAGGGCGCCAGCATCCTTGTCTGGTGCCTCTCGCACAGCCATGTTTTTTGAGGCAGTGAAAAATTTGGAGCCTTTAGGAGGTGGTGGCAAAACTTCTTCAACCTCAACTTTCTTGACTTCTTCTGGCGCCTTTTCCTTCACCGGTGGGCGAGGCTTCTTGGTTGCACGGCCTTCCACTTTGATCTTCCTTAACTCGTCCGCATCCAATAGACTAGGAGACCCAGCCTCTTGTTTCGCCCAAACTGGAAAACCTTCTGTCCAGGGAATTTCCTCCACCAGAACTTCGATATCTTCAGGCGCACTTTTGTCTGCATTCTTCTTGGCTCGTTTAGTTTGGACGTGGGCATAATCCTGGTCTCGGTACCATATTTGCATCCAGCCGTCCCCCAAATCACCACCACCGTCTTCGACGTGGATCACTTCGCCTTTTTGAATGAGGTACCTCAATGGTTCCGCGTCATCTTCAGGCTCGGCGCGCGCTGTAATGGTGTCAGTGGCCGTGAAGAAGCGCGAAGGCGGAAACTCCAGCCAGCACGATGCCCTCGCATAAAACTGTTTGGCGGCAGGAGGTGGCCCCTCATCTTTTTTCTTCTTCGTTGCCCATGGGTCTTCCTTTGGTTTCTTTTCCGGTGGGTTCATGGTTGCAGACGCACTTTCTTTCTTCGGGCGACCTCGCATCTTGATCGTCTTGAGTTCAGTATCCGTGAGCAACGACGGACCTTTCTTCTCTTGTGCTTGCCATGCAGGGTACCCGACCTCAGCCGAGACTTCCTCCACCAATGTCTTGGTTGCGTTCTTCGTGCGTAACCACACGTCATCTTTGTCGCGAAACCACACTCGCACCCATCCAGACCCATCCCCCGGGTCGCCTCCGTCTTCCACATGGACAACTTCCCCTTTCTGAACGGAATAGGTTATAAGGTCGGCGTTGGCCTCTGGTGCCACTCTCACGTTCAAGGTTGCGGAAGCTTTATAAAATTTGGAGCCAGCTGGAGCACCATCGACTGCAGTGGCCTCTGCCGCGGCAGCTGGCTTGAAATCGGTAGCCTCTTCGACTTTCTTAGCCACTACCTTCTTCTTTGGGCGACCTTTCGCTTTGATCTTCTTTTTCTCCGCGTCCATTAACAAACTCGGCCCTTTTTCCTCTTGCTTCTGCCATATTGGGAACCCTTCGGCAGCAGAAATGTCTTCAATCAGTGACTTCACAGCGTTGCTCGTTCTCACCCAGCAATCATCTTTATCACGGAACCAAATCTGCATCCACCCATCGCCTCTGTCTCCGCCTTCTTCAATGTGAATAACCTCCCCTTTCTGAACCGAGTACGACAAAGCATCAGCTCCTCCATCAGGCGCCACACGCACGCCCATGTTGGCAGTAGCTCTATAAAACTTGGAGCCAGCAGGAGCACCGCTCTCATTGTTGGTCGGGGCTCCGGTATCTGCAGTAGTGGCAGTCGATGCATCAGCAGCGGGAGCGGCTTCAGGTACATCTGCTTCAGGTGCAGTGGTTGCAGGCTTCTTCTTCGGGCGACCTTTCGCTTTGATCTTCTTCCTCTCCGCGTCCGTTAACAAACTCGGCCCTTTTTCCTCTTGCTTCTGCCATATTGGGTACCCTTCAGCAGCAGGAATGTCTTCAATCAGTGACTTCACAGCGTTGCTCGTTCTCACCCAGCAATCATCTTTATCACGGAACCAAATCTGCATCCACCCATCGCCTCTGTCTCCGCCTTCTTCCACATGGATTACCTCACCTTTCTGAACCGAGTAAGACAAAGCATCAGCTCCACCGTCTGGCGCAACACGCACACCCATGTTCGCCGTTGCTCTGTAGAACTTTGAACCCTCAGGAGGACCTGCTCTGGCAGGTGCTGGAGTGGCTGGAGTACTAGGAGGGGCTGCAGCACCTGCTGCTGGATCTGCAGCATTTTCTTTAGAAGCAGCCGGTGGCGGTTTAGAGGCATTGACTTTTTTCTTTGGTTTCCTGCCAAATTTCTTAATCTTTTTCAGAGTTGCGTCATCCAATAGACTTGGCTGGTCGGTCTCTTGCTTTTCCCACACGGGGAACCCTTCATCAGCTGACACTTCTTCAACGAGTGCTTTTACTGCATTGGCTGTGCGAACCCATACCTTTGACAAGAACACAGACGTCAGCATAGGGTGACGTGACACCAGAAGTATGATATTTTATAGTAAGTGAATAACAAAACGTACATCGTCACGCCCTCTGAAGTAAATCTCCATCCAGCCATCGCCGCGATTTCCTCCGTCCTCAACATGTATGATTTCACCTGCAAGATCAATATATACGGTATGATCCATTAAGGGAGTAGTAATTGCGATAACATACAAGAAGAACATATATGATCCATTGAAGGAGTAGTTTTTGCGATAACATACATTAAGATAAGCCAGCTTGGAATTCTTTATAGGACCGCTTACCTTTTGCGACAGAAAACGAGAGCGTGTCTCCGGCTGAATCAGGTTTATCGCGGACCGCTAAATTTGCCAACGCTTTGAAGAAAGTTGAGCCTTCAGGTGCAGCCTTTTTGGCTGGAGAGGTGTCCTCTTTTGCTTGCGCTGATGCTGAAGAAGAGGCTTCCGACGGCTTTTCTTCTGCAGTGGTTTCTTTAGGAGGCTTATCTGCTGGTTTCGCCTGTGACTTATTCTTCGCCGCAATTTTAGCTTTCATGGCATCATTCTTTTGCTTTTTCTTCTTTTCGTCGTCAGTAAGGAAAGAAGGCTCCGATGCTTCCTGCTGAGCCCAGGTTTTTGCAGCGGATGGATCCGATTCTTGCTGCAAGAACTCTTTGCCACTTCTCGCGTTCTTGCTAAGAACCCAAAGGTCGTCACGATCGCGAAGCGAAATCCGAAACCACCCATCAGACTGCAATTCCAAAACATTCACAATCTGGCCCTTGTTGATGTTACACACCGAATCGCTGTCGGGGCTGGGTCCGTCGCGAACGGCCATGTTTGAAATGGCCTTGAAAAAGTTACCAGAGGGCACTGCGGGTTCGGCAGAATTCTGATCTTCCTTCTCTGCAACTGGAGCAGCGACTTCTCGTGCTTGGTCGACCACTAAACTAGGGCCTCCAGCTTCTTGTTTCTCCCATGTAGGCCTTCCAGATGCTTCATCCATTCCTTCAACGAAAGACTTCACCTCCTCAACTTTCTTTGACTCTTTCTTCCCACCCCTTTTCTTCGCTAGTTCAGCCTCTTTCTTCTTTTTCGCTACCTCATCTGGGGATAGCAAACTTTCGCCAGATGCCTCTTGCTTTTTCCATGTAACCATAGCTGCTGCTGCGTCTGCCACTGCTTCGACCATGACCTTGCCGGTTCTCGCGTTCTTGGAAAGAATCCAAAGGTCTTCTCGACCGCGCAGCGACAATCGAAACCATCCATCAGCTTTTTGCTCCTCGACCTTGACAATGTCGTTCTTGCTGACAGAAACAACCGCGTCTGCACCTCCTTCAGGCTTGTTACGGCACTGCAAGCTCGCAACTGCTTTGAAGAATTGTGCACCACCTGGAGTAAGATTGTCGGGACTCGCTGAAGGCTTTGACATGACCCACACATCACTTCTGCCTCTTAAAGACAATCGGAACCAACCATTATCCTGCTCTTCCAAAGCAAGCATGACGTCACCCTTCGCTACCGACGCAACTTCTTGAGCATTTGAGTCTGGGGCATCTCGCGCTTTGAGATCCGATGTGGCTTTGAAAAAGTTACCAGAGGGTGCTGAAGCTTCAGGAGTGGCAGATTCTTCAACCACAAGGCTGGGTTCCGCTGAATCTTGCGCCCACCATAAAGGTTCTGCTGTGGCGGCGTCCATCACCTCCACGAAGACCTCGAGTGCTTTTGGAGCCTCAGCCTGAACTTCCACGGGTTTTTCTCCCTTTATCTTTTTCTTTGCAGCCAATTCCGCCTCTTTCTTCTTTTTCGCTACCTCATCTGGGGATAGCAAACTTTCGCCAGATGCCTCCTGCTTTTCCCATGTAGCCATAGCTGCTGCTGCGTCTGCCACTGCTTCGACCATGACCTTGCCGGTTCTCGCGTTCTTGGAAAGAATCCAAAGGTCTTCTCGACCGCGCAGCGACAATCGAAACCATCCATCAGCTTTTTGCTCCTCGACCTTGACAATGTCGTTCTTGCTGACAGAAACAACCGCGTCTGCACCTCCTTCAGGCTTGTTACGGCACTGCAAGCTCGCAACTGCTTTGAAGAATTGTGCACCACCTGGAGCCGGTGACTCTGCGGTTGCAGCAGGTGGAGGTTTGGACATGACCCACACATCATTTCTTCCACGAAGGCAGAGCCGGAGCCAACCGTCTTCCCTCTCTTCTTCTGCTCTTAATATTGCTCCTGCTTCTAGAGATGCGACGCTGCTGCTGCCGTCACTGGGGGCGTCTACGACCTTCAGCTCTGTCACAGCTTTGAAAAACGTTGCTGGAGGTAATTCAACTGCATTTTGCAGAGACTCGGCATCGCCTATTTCAGCACCCTGCACGGCTGTATCGTTGTCAGCATTGCCACCATTTTCAATTGAGCATTCATTCTGGTTCTCCACCATTCTTGCAATGGCCAATTCAGCCTTGAGGCTTTCGATCTCGGCGACTAGTTTTTGAATCGATCCCGCCATTGCCTCGGCAACAAAGTTACCTGACTCTGCAGACGTTGTGGCTACTTTATCTTCGATTTCCGCTGCCGCATCTTCAGCCTGAATTCGCCGTCTCGTTTCAGACTCGAGCACCGCCACCACCTCACTATAATCTTTTTCATCGGCTAAGTCCATTGCAGTGTTGCCTTCAATGTCTTGATGGTCGAGACTCGCGTCACGGTGAAGGAGAACAGCGACTACAGCCACATGATTCCGAGCCGAAGCTTCCATCAGAGCTGTCCATCCTTCGACTTCATCCGGCGCATCCACTTCAGCGCCAAGCCGCAATTGGTGCAGCACTTCGTCCACGTCACCACGCTGTGCAGCAGCGCGCATCTTCACGGAAGCTTTGTACTTCTCCGCAGTGCTAAACACTTTCGGAGGAAGCCGGTGCTTTCGACCTCTTTTACCCGTGCCTGGACCTTGCCCTGCTGCTGATTCGTCTTCTTTGAGCTTCGCCGCGGCTTCTGCGGCTGCGTGCTTCATTTCCAATTCTTCCGGAGTAAGCAAACTTGGTCCTTTCATTTCTTGCTCCTGCCATAATACCGCTGCTGCTTGTACGTCTTCTAAGAGCTTAACCAAATCTTTTGGTTCTGATGGTGGAACTGCTATGGCATCAGAAACTTTTTTGGTGGAATCTTCCTGTGTTTTCGATGAATCAGCGGGTTTCTTATCATCGACTTTCTCTTTCTTAGCGTCAGCAGATTTCTTATCATCTTCAGCTTTCTTCTTCTTGGCATCTTCCTCTGATAGAAGACTGGGCATGTCTGCTTCTTGCTTTTCCCACTCAGAGGTGGCTTTCTGTGCTTCTGCCGCCTCAAGGAAGTTCTTGCCGCTTCTTGCGTTTTTGGTCAAGATCCACAGGTCAGTCCTTCCTCGGAGCGAAATTCGGCACCATCCGTCGTCTTTTCGCTCTTCAATCTTCACAATATTTCCTTTTTCAACAGTAGCCACTTCGTCTTCACTGCCTGATGGTGACACTCGAGCTTTCATTGTCGCCAGCGCTTTAAAAAATATTTCTGGTTCGGGTGTTGTAGCTTGGGCAGCAGCATCTTCAATTGGTGCAGCAGTTGCAGATTCCTCGTTTGGTGAACCAGCAGGTTCGGCTTTAACATGAATCCATACGTCTTCTCTATCCCGAAGTGAAATTCGAAACCAGGAAGAATCTTCATTCTTTTCCTCGACTTTGATAACTTCGCCATGAGAAATTGTCGCAACCTCTGTTGCTTCGGCCTGAGGAGCATTTCTCACGATAAATGTGTCCAAAGCTTCATAATAAGTTGCCGAGTCCAAATTTGAGGATGACTCAATTGCTTTATGATCATTTGCCAACAGACTCGGTTTCTTATACTCCTGATCATTCCAAGTTTTCAAAGCGGCGTCTACGTCAAGTTCTGGTACCACAAATGATTTCATCGGCGGTGGTGCTGCCGGTTCCTTCTTTGAATCGGCCTCATGCTTCTTTTGAGATGCTGCAGATTTTTCTTTCTCCTCAGTTTTCTTCTTTGCAGCTTCTTCTTCAGACAACAAGCTGGGTGAATCCGCTTCTTGTTTTTCCCAGAGAGGTTGCGATGCTGAAGCATCCGCGCCTTCAAGAAATACTTTGCCACTTCTTGCATTCTTAGTCAAAATCCACAGATCAGTCCTACCTCGAAGGGATATACGGCACCAGCCATCGTCTTTTTGCTCTTCAACTTTAACATATTCACCCTTTTCTACCGAAATCACTTCTTCTGCGCTGCCTGACGGTGAATCACGGGCCTTCATAGTAGCCAGTGCTTTGAAGAAAAGGGCACCTGGCGCTTGTGCAGGCTCAGCAGGACTATCAGATGTCGAGGAAGATGGAGTATCGGAAGGTTCAGCTCTTGTGTACACCCACAGGTCTAATCGCCCTCCCAGAGCAAGCCGAAACCAACCATCTTCTTTCATCTCTTCTACCCTCAAAATTTCACCTATTGCGATGGTTGCAACTTCATTCGAACTTACATCCGGCTTTTCACGCACGGGCATGACCTCAATAGCTTTGTAAAAGTGTTTGCTACTTGAAGCCTCCTTCGTTCCACCAGCAGTCTTCGCATCAATTTCATTCGTCGACCCGAGAAGACTTGGTGCAGCTGCCTCTTGCTTTTCCCATGCTTTCAAGCCTTTGGCTGCACCCACTGGTAGCAAGCAAAGCTTCGGCTTTGGAGGTGGTTTTGGGGCGTCCACCTTCTCCGTCTCCTTCTTTTTGACGTCCCCATCCTCAGTCTTCAAAGAAGGTAAATCTGCCTCTTGCTTCTCCCAAATAGGCGTTGCAGCAGATGCTTCCATTGGCTCGATAAACGATTTTCCGCTCCTAGCATTCTTTGTTAAAACCCAATAGTTGGACGTACCGCGGAGTGATAATCGGCACCAACCATCGTCTTTTTGCTCAATCATCTTGACTACAGCCCCTTTTTCAACTGATGCCACTTCTTCCCCGCTTCCCGCAGGCTGGTCACGAACTTTCATCGTAGCCAATGCCTTGAAAAATTGGCCTTCCGAAGTTGCCCCGCTTGACGTGGAGTTCTCGGCAGTTGTGCTATCTTCCAATGAATATATCCAAACATCGGTTCGTCCACGAAGCGAAAGTCGACACCACCCCTCCTTCTCCTCCTCCACTCGAATGGTGTCACTAGTAGCAATCGTAGCGACTTCAATCGCAGACGAGTTGGCTGCTTCTCTGACAATAATAGGTTTTGTTGTAGTGTAAAATGTTGATGTTATCGAGGCTACTACCGCTGAGCTTGAGGTCTTGTCTTTAGCTTCCTTCGATACGTCCTCCTTTTTCTGTGCATCCTCAGAGTTCGCCTTTGACGAAGCACCTGATTCTGAATTCGCGGGTGCCTTTGTAGTCTTCTTATCCTTCAAATTCTTGGCCTTTTGCGCTTGTTCTTCAGGGCTCAAAAGACTAGGTTGAGCGGCGTCAGAATTATCCCACGCCGAGGCTCCAGCAGCTTGGTCGTCAATCGCCTCGACCATTGTCTTGACTCGGTTCTTCGACAGCACCCACAAGTCATCACGCCCACAATAAAGAATTCGAAACCAGCCGCTGTCTTGCTGCTCTTCAACGTTAACGACTTCAGCCTTTTTAATCTGGGCAATTGTATCTGCACTGCCATCGGGCTTATCTCGGACAGCCAAGTTGGCTAGCGCCTTGAAAAACACCATTGGGGCAGCTTAGCCCAGGATCTTGCAGCTTCCCAGTTTCTTTTGAATAAGCTCACTCAAGCAGCTTCGATAGAGTTTCCTAAAGTCTAGGTAAAACTACCTAAGAACATGAGTGCCCGACGACCACAAATTACAGCGTTCTCGCCGGACTTAATTTTGAGCCTACAGAGTCTGTAGCACGAAGCAAGATGCTACGGATTTTGCTATCGAAAATCACAGGAATCTCTAGCAAACAATTTTGCTGTTTCTTTATGACTTCTCGCGCTCTAGTCTCTACTCGGGCGCAGTTCTATCGTCGCTTGTCTTGTTTGTATGTCTGTTGCTCGACTACGAAAGCCACGTTTGTTTTGCCGAGCCGTCGTGAAAATGAAAAGACCGAAAATGATCGTTGATTTACAGGGTTAATATTTTCCAACCAGCCAACTGTCAGGCTTTGATGCCTGTGCCCTGTGCCCTCAGGGTGTGCACGATGCTTCTAACTAAGATGCGCATGAGGATTGGAGTAGCAGCAGCAATAGGAGATACCCATACCAAATGCGCTAGAACGCACCTGAGATATACTAAAATCATACGAGGGGGTGTTGGATTGCAATTAGATGTGTGAGTGTGAGAGTTACTAGGGTACTAGGGCTAGGGCACAGGCACAGGGTCACTGCGCACCGCGTAGAATGAGCGAACAAAACTCCATCAGAGGGCTCTTCTTAAGAATTTAGTGCCCTTTGATTCTTTTCTGTTTATGGAGATATAAGTCAACCACTAAGTAATCTGATCCTGACCTAAAATTGTATACCTCCTGTTCGGAAATTAAATAAGAATTGGTTTTGGAAATTTGATTGCTTAAACGACCTCCCGGGCTTCAGCCTTAGTGAGATAAATGATGCGTCCTGTTGCGTAGCTCAATACAGTACCTTTGT
>Ga0307982_1000176_pt1 | contig 48712 bp, 18 predicted proteins | sample OrgLakmetagen989_FD_201847 | JGI IMG/M metagenome (GOLD analysis project Ga0307982, IMG submission 201847) | Saline water microbial communities from Organic Lake, Antarctica - #989 | ecosystem: Environmental > Aquatic > Non-marine Saline and Alkaline > Saline | place: Antarctica: Organic Lake... | reverse complement strand
CACGTACACGCCCAGCTGGGTGTCGTCATCGCCGCCGCCGGCGGCAGCAGCAGCGCCTGCTGGTGGCGACGACGAGGATGCTGCATCTGATGGCAGCGACTTGAGTGTGGGGGATGACGCCGTCGCAGATGGCGCTGTTTCCGTTGCCAGCCCTGTGACAGCCAATGGCTCGGCTGTCATGCCCGGCTGGTTCTCGGCTTCTGCCCCCGGGAAGGATGCTCAAAACACAAGTGTGACAAGTGATTTGAGTATAGATGAGGTGCCTGCATTGCCAGGCAGTGGTCGTGATGAAGAAGACGAAGATGAGGAAAGCAGTGACCTGGATGTGGACGCAATCTACTAGAGCTCACAGGGGTGACCGTGCCGACTGAGAATGAAATTCGCACCCAATTCAAATCAAAGCTGTTTGCACCACTGTGGTGGCTGCCAGCCCTTCGCCCGGGTTCCAAACACTAAGTAAATACCTAAGCGGCGGTGAATCCTCCAAACCTCCTGCTTTGTGGACACTTTGAAGCCCAGGGCATCGAGCTGCGAGACGACGCGCTGCAAGGCGTTTCCTGCATCGTGCACTTCCACCATGACGTTGCGTGTGCGTTGCCAGTCTCGCTGGGTGACACCTTTCAGGACAAACTCTTCGGCACCTTCCACATCAACTTTCAAATAGTCTATGGCGGGCCGCTTGCCGCCCAGCACAGCAGCCTCGTGCTGCGCAATGATTGCACTGGTCGACTGTATGGTCACCTCATGCTTGCTTTTGACGAGCATAAGAGGGACAATTTCGCTCAGTACTCGCCACCAGCAACTGATATCACTCGGCACCATCCCGACAAACTGTGACTGAACGTCACCGCTCTCGCTGAGCACTGCACGCACACGCGCAGGTGCGGCCTTGCCAGGCGCGGCAGGCGAAGACAAAACCTCCAAGAATGTTCGCCGTGTATCTACTGTCAGATCTTGCAAGAATGCTAACAGTCCTGATGCTGGTGCAGGCACGTGGGCATCGCTGCCGGGTGTGCCAGCCTCGCTGGTCGCCTCATCCATCACGGCTTTGCCAGCAACACTACTAGCACCCACAGACATGCCGGGGGTGAACTCAAATTGCATGGTCTGTGCTGAGCCTGCACCAGCGCCGCACTGGTAGACATGCACATCAGTAGCTTCAGCGAGCTTCAGGTTGCAGCGCAGCACAGCGGCAGTTGGGGGGAGTGCCTCCACGGCAATAATGTGTGCACTATTGAAGTTCTCTTTCACCCACAAAGAAAACAGTCCAATATTCGCACCAATCTGTACAAATCTGGTCTGGCCCAACGCTTGCGTTGTCGCCGAAACTGTGCAGCACTCACATCCACAATGTACGGTTTTTGTCCTGAGGACAGGCTGTCAAAACCAGAGTCTTGTAGACGTGAATCCGTACTGCCATGGTACATCTCATGCAACAAGACATGTGCCTCGTAGGTTGAAAAGGCAACAAATTGAGTGCCACCTGGCGTGCACAGAGCTTGCAGTGGGGTGGGGGCACCTTCGCAGGCTATCACTTCGCTGCCCTGGAGCACTTCACCAGATGCCTTGCCTCGGGCTAAAATAACTGACTGGGCGCGCTTCAACAAGACACTTCGCCTCCAGAATGCCAAAATACCCAGAGCAATGATGCTCAGTAGAATAGTCACAAAAAATTGGCCCAGAATAGAGACTAATCTCCAGAACTGATCTGCCCACATGCTAGCTCAACTTCCGCAAGCACACGCCAGCAGCTTTCAAGCTGGAGATTCAGGAGCACACAGACAGCGCTGGTTGTACAAAGGATTGAAGCAACGACAACATTTGTCTTGTGCGAGTTTTACTGGAGTGCACGAAAGGACCAAAAGCCGCAGTGCTGGCCGTCAAGACATTTTTTTGCCCCCGAGCTCCTGCGATCTGTGCCCCCGTGCAAGCTGCTCCGCAGATCACCAATACCTCGGTGGCCGTGTTTGCAATACTTCACACGTGTTCGAACCCATCTCAGTGTTTCTGGCTCCGATTCGATTGGGGCACCTGGATTGAATTGGAGAGATAGTCATCGCTTGCCATGGCTGACAAGGAGAAAGACCGCCGGTTCCAGCCGATCTATGATGCACTGAATCAACATAATCTGGCAGCTGTTGTGCGCTTGTGTGACAAACGTGACATGCAGCGTCATCCTCTCGCAAAGGTTCGAAAAATGAGCGTCTTCAAATTCCGCTTTGACGAACGCAGTGTCTCCACAGGCAATCAAGGCCGTAGCCATGGAGCGCTCTGGTCATCACAAGGATGCTGCAATTCTCGCAGCACAGGTAGCAGTGCGTTGATTTCACCGAATGCTTTTCAACAGCTGTGTGATTGCTGTGTGATTGCTGTGTGCGCAGGAGAGCAAGCCTACAGACGAGCGTGTCATCACTGCACTCATGACGGTGTACCGCCTCTCAGGGGACGACGATGCTGCCATCCGGCTGATTGAGGGTGCAGTAGCCCAGCAGCCAGACTCAGAAGGCCTCAACAAGGAACTGCACTTTTGCTATTTGAACTCAGGGAAGCTGCCTGATATGCAGAAGCTCAGCATGAAGCTCTTCAAAACGCAGGGGAGTCCCGAATACGCAGCGTGGGCGGCGATCACGGCACATTTATCCGCAAACAGCGCCCTGGCAGACAGCGCTGGCTCCCTTCCGCTGCACGCGGCACTGCCCATGAAGGCCGCCATGCCCCTAAAGGTGGGGGGCATGATGTTGACCAAGGGGTACCCGGACCTGCAGCAAGCCCCCGCTGCGGTGCTGCAGCTGCAAGTGCACACCCTCCGGCGCCAGGGCGATTTGCAGGGCGCTATTGACTTGCTGCTGGCACGCCAGCAGACTGAGCGGGCTCGGAATTTCACACCCCCCGCCACCCCCGAGGGGGGGGCTGCTGTGAGCACCCCCTCCGAGGCAGCCCCTGCAGACAGCGACAGCGAGGAGGAAGACATTCTTGCTCAAGAGGAGCAGCAGGCAGGCATGGTTCTGCAGCCCGTGGACGCCCTGCGTGAGCTGGTCGAGCTGTACTGCGCTGCGGAGCAATGGGCCCACGCCTGGCGCACCTACGTGGCACTGCTGCTGGTGTGCGATGGGGACGACTGGGCCTACCTCACAGGGCTGATTGAGGCCGTGTGTATGGCTGTAGAGGGCGGCAGTGCTTCCACAGGGGTGGGCGCCATGGCCAAAGCGGTGGCGCTGTGCCCCGCCCCCCCCAACGAGCCATCTGCCGCCAAATGCGACAGCCTGTGTAGCGCGGTGTGCACAGCGCTGGCCCAGGAGCAGCCCAGCATCCAGGGCACGTACTGTCTGCTGCAGGCCCTGCAGGGCCGGGGGAAACGTCCCTTGCGGGGGGCCCTGCTGTCTGATGCCTACCTGCGACTTCGCCTTGCGGAAGCAGCATCTGCCCACAGCAACGCTGAGGCCGCAAGTGCGCTGGAGGCACTGCCAGCCGTGCCAACTACTGCGACGTCCGCTTTCGTTGGTGCTGCGGTGGGTGCAGGGCTGTATGCCTCCGCCACTGCTGCTGTCATCCGGTACTTGGCGGCATACGGCCACAAGGCCTGCGCTGTGCCTGACCTGCACCCGCTGCTGGCACCGTGGGGCATGCCCGCAGCACTAGGTGTAACTGCAGAGTCCGCACCTGCAGCAGTTGCGGGAGCGGGTGCGGGTGGCGCCACCGAATTCCGCACCCCCTGGAGCAGCCACCCCCCTATGGCCGAGGACTGGCAGCGGGGTGACGGACACACCAAGAGCAGCCCCGTGGCGACGCCCTTCTCGCCACTGCGCCGCTACGCCAAGGCGGTGCGCACAGGTAATGGCTACCACGGCTGGGCCTCGAAGCCCGCAGCAGCAGCAGCCGGGGAAGCTGCCTTCGCCCTCGGCTTCCAGGGGCACTTCACAGCCGGGTCTGCTGGACCGGAGCAGCGTGTGGCGTTGATTGCGGCCCTGCAACAAGCAGCCACCGCACTGCTGCCATCCGCGGAGCTGGAGGCAGAAGTCAAGGCTGCAGTGGGGGTCATGCCTTCAACAAAGGGGGACAAGGGGGGTCACGCCGATGAGGTGGAGGCTGTGTCTCCCGAGGTGGCAGCAGCAAATGGCGTTGTCTCTGCAGCGGTGGACCACATTCAGTCATTTGTGTCTGTTGCACATCTGTCGCTTGTTCTGGATTGCACTCCCGCTGTTCTGCTCAGCACTGCAGATGCGGGGCTGGGCGCTGACAGCGCCAGCCTTGTAGCCAGTGCAGACAAGCTGGCCGCTGCGTGGGAGTTTGCCACCAGCACACACAAAGCCAAGGCAGCCCAGCGCGGGGTGCTGCCGGGGGATGAGCTTCCGCTGCTGGCGGGCGAGCTGCTGGTGAAGGGAGCAGCTGCCGCCATCAAGGCGGGCGCGCCGTCGAGCCACAGCATGGCGCTGCTGCAGCAAGCTGTGGTTCTGTGTGAGTACGCCTTGGCCACAAGCACGCACAACTTTCAGTTGAAGTTGCAGGGCATGAGGCTGTATGCCCTGCTGGGAAACCCAGTGGGCCATTACCTCACTTTCCAAGAACTGGACATGAAGCAAGTGCAGTATGACTCCCTGCAGTACCTGGCGCTGCCCACCATGACTGCGTTCTGCCAGCTGGAGGCAGCCTGCAACGTTGCACTTCGCACTTGTGGGATGCACAAGGATGTTGCAGTTGAAGTGAAGGGCAATACGAAGACTGCATATGCCAAGCTGAACACTGCGCCAGCTCTGGATTTCGACGTGTTTGGTCGCCGCATGCAGCACTCCCTTGGGCTTGCTGCCGCGCAGGCAGTGAATGGCCTGATGGCTGCTCCGGTTCGCTCCCCAGTTGAGGCGGAGCAGTGGCTCAAGGGTGTGGTGATGGGTGGCGAGTGGCGCGACGGTGTGATGGAACAAGACACCAAGACTGCCATGGAGCAGCTGGTTGACAACTCCGACATGGATGTTACCCCCCCTATCAGCATTGACCAGCCCGAGACACTTGTGGGGGCTGCAAGGTGGAACAGGCGCCAGCGTGTTTTTGACGCCAGGCTTCTGGCAGGCGCACAAGCTGTACTTCTGTGGGCACTGCAGCACAACAGCCTCTCAACCAAGGACAAGGTGGCGGAGCTGGGAACACTGGCGGGGGAGTGGGCCACTCACGCATCTGGGGGGGGGGTCGAGGCTGGCGCTGCCCCCGTCACAGCTGCATTCGGCGGAAGCGGCCAGCCTGGGTGTGCGTGGGACGTGTGTGCTGCTGCGCTCACGCACCCTGGGGCTGCGTTTGGGCAGTCTGTGTGGTCCCTGGTACAGCGGGTGGGGGAGGCCTCCGCGGAAATTGCAGATGCCAGCAAGCTCGGCAAGAAGGCAGACTGGGCGGCGGCTGCAGCTGCCCTGTCTGCAGCAGAGGCAACTCTGGCAAACATTGTGGCAGGCATTGAAGAGCAGCCCCTGACCAGCAATGCTGAAGACTTGGCGTCAATCTCGCCACGCTTCGTCAGCCGCGTTGCGATGCTGGTGGGAGTCGGATTCCAGGTTGTGCCCGTGCTGACAGCAGACATGTGCAAGCTGGTGCCTTTCACTAAGAAGTCTAAAAAGGGCAAGGCGGCTCCCTCCTCGTCGCCTTCGTTGAAGGCCATTCAAGCTGCGCTCAAATCGTTTGTCGCTGCGTTGCTGGCGACTGTGAAGAGCGTCTCCAAGAGCCTGCAGTACGACGAAAAGACCCCCAAGGCCTCAACGCTGCCTGAAGGTGTGGCTGTGTTGGGTGTCATCGCAGTTGACACCGAGGACGGTGAAGATACTACTGCCAGGAAGTGCTTCAGGCTAGTGGCAAGAAATGTCGCAGACAGCCTGCAGGGGGTGAAGGCAGTTCTGCAAGATCGCAGTGCTGTGCTGCGAGGACTCAAGATTTAAAGGTGTTTTGTGTTGCTGGGACCTGGTCGGACGAATTCAGGTGGGTGTTTTTGCAATACCTTCTTCGGGGGGTGTTATCGCCTGACAGAGGCAGCAAGCCTTGTCGGACAACTTGGTCCTCGAACAATTCTGTCTTGAAAGTTTATTCAACTTTTTGAGAAGTTGTTCTTTTTTATGCTTATCACTTCGGCCATGGCAGCTGTTGAAACAGACCCTGACAAAGCTGAGACACAGCGTACCGGTAGTTTTGACGCAGCTACCAATCCAGCTGCCACAGATTTGCAGACGAGTTTAGACCTGGGCGAACACGAAGTTGAGCACCTCAATGAAGAAACAGATTCTGATGATGAAGAGGTTGTTGATGAGAGCACAATTAAGATATCCACAGCTGTTGTGGAATCAATGATCACTGTTTTGAGGCAGACATTTCTTCAAAAGAGTGCATTGCAAACTGTATGGCACTACATCACACCCTGCGTGCTGTGCAAGCAGAAACTTTTTTGCAGACATTCCAAGGTGATATTTTCATGCCTGAACTTGGAGACAACGGACAGTTCAATTTGAAGGATTTTCAAGAAGCAGGTGAAAAGAAGCTAAACCACACCTAAAGCTGCATGAGTGCAACATGAACGCTTCCTTGTTGCAGGAGTAAAATGGCTGCTTTTCAATTACTTTACTTGCTCCAACTGCATCTTGGCTGACGAAATGGGGCTCGGGAAGACCGTGCAAGTCATTGGCTTCTTGGCGTGGTTGATTGAAGGGGGCCAGCACACAAGAAGTATCCTTTCAAGCGACAGAAAAACTGCCGGCTGCAACTTTTCGTGGCAATTTCAACCGCAGTTCCTTCCGCCAGTGCTCGGCCTGCCTTCTTTGGGATGCAACGTGAAGCCTGGAAGCAAACTGCCTCTTGCTCTGGGCCCAAACGCATCTGGGCCCCACCTCATCGTTGTACCATCATCGCTTGTGGAAAACTGGCAACGTGAATTTGCTCGTTTTTATCCGTCGGCTAAAATAGTCACCATTGCTGGCAGTGCCAAGACTCGTTCTGAGACCATTCTGCAGCTGCTCAAATGCCAAGCGCAGCTGCAAGACGTGAATATCTTCTTGACGTCGTACAAAACAGTGGAAGCTGCTGGCAAATTCAAAACTGATGATTCGCCTGAATGGTTCCAGCTGCTGGGTGCTATCGGACGTCCCTTCACCACAATGACACTGGACGAGGGGCACACACTGAAATCTTCTAAGACTGCAGTCTTCAAAACCCTGCACGGAACCCCTTCAATGTTTCGCTTGCTGCTTTCTGGCACCCCAATTCAAAATAATATCAATGAACTGGTGAACTTGATGGCCTTCCTGTCGGGTGACATTCTCCTTCGAGCAGCTCATGAGTACACCAAAGGCCTGAAGAAAGGCCACGGGCGCAAACTGGCTGCAGAGCCAGGGGACCTTCAGGTGTGGCATGAGATCATGGATGATGGCATTCTCACCGAAGCGCTCGATACCTTTGCCGACTCTTTGTCGCGTTGGGTGACCACAGCAACGCAGCGTGACTTGAACGAGGCTGCGTCTGCCCACGCAGCCGTTGCAGAGTCTGAAGGAGTTTCAGTGGCGACTGCAGCCGCACTGGAGAAAGCCGCCACCGACAAGCTTGCCGGCCTTCTTGATACAATGGTCCTGCGTCGCACAAAAGCACAAGTGTTGCAGAGTTCAGTGAGTTGTTCGCCAAGGCAAATAGCTTCAACCTTGTTTGTTCAGTTTAGCACCCAGCTTCTAACATTCCAATTTTTGCAGTTACCTGAAAAGAAAGTCGCAATGTTGGGTCTGGGGATGACACCAAACCAAAAATTGCTGTACGAAGCAGCCGTTGCATGCTTGCGTGACCCAGGTGTATTCAAGCCAGCTGCCCTGAGTGGGGCTGGAGAGCCACCACAGCACGCAGCGCAGCCTACTCAGGACCTGCCATTCATTTGGAGCTTGACTGATGTGATTGGATCAGGCAACAAGTACACAGGGAATGCCATGGCAATGCTACGCAAGCTGTCCAGCCACCCGCTGCTTGCTCGGGTACACTATACCAACGAGGATGTTGTCGCCATTGCTGCCAGAATGAGCCATGCAGAGCACCCAGGCAGTGTGCAGGCTTCCCTGCTGGGAAATCGTAGATTGAAGCTAGGGCCACATCAGATTCCTGCGTATGGCCCTGCTTCGCGAGCTGAGCTGCTGCCAATGGCGGGCGGGAACATGGTATGGACAAGGTGCACGCGCGCTTTACTCATTGCTATGGTACACAAGACATTTTGCAGAAACTTGCCCGCATAGCTGAACGAATGCTAGACATGAGTGACCTTGCATTGCATGAGATTGCTGTGGATGAGGACTGGAGCAGCATGCAGCTGCCCAGTCAGTGCTTTCTGGACAGTAACAAGGTCCAACTCATCTTGGACCTCCTCGCCAAAGCACAACCAGACACAAAAATTGTTGCTTTCAGCCAGTTCACTTCAGTCCTTGACCTCATTGAGCTGGCCTGCGATCTCAAGGGCATTCAGCGAGCGCGGCTGGATGGCTCTACTGCGGTGTCTGACCGCATGAAAGCTGTGGACATCTTTCAAAAAGACCCAAACGTGCGGCTGTTCCTAGCAAGCACAAAGGCAGGCGGCGTTGGGTTGAATCTGACGGCTGCAAAGTACGCAGTGCTCCTTGATCCAGACTTCAACCCCACGAATGACGCTCAATGTGAAGACCGCATTCATCGAATCGGGCAGACGCAACTGTGCACTGTCATCAAAGTTGCAACTAAGCACTCAATTGAGGCGCACATTGCTGCCATCGCAGCCCGCAAAATCAAGCTGCAGGGGGCTGTGCTGTCGGATGCAGGCACTGAGCGCACTCTTTGCAGCCGAGACGAGGAGCGCGAAGCACTTCAAAGAGCCATCTTTGGCCAAAATTAGTGTAACACACACAAAGAATCAATTGTTTGTCCACGCAGTATGTTATCTAGCATTTGCATGCAGAGAATTCACACTTGCACTGAAGTTTGCTGTAGCCTGCCCGCCAAGGCATCGAAGCGTGGCTACTTGAGCCCCTGTAGAGCCTTCGGTTTGCTGCACATGCGGTTCCCAGTCTACTGCAATAGTGTGTATTCTGCTTGATTCCCCCTTGGCCCCAAGCAGCCCGTCCAATGCGGCATCACCCAGACGGGGGGATGTGCAGGCCAGCTCAACCTCCTCCAGCGAAGGCAGGGCACCCAGAAACTCTCCAAAGGCCAAAATATTTTGAGGTGAGGTGGAAGCAGGAACACTGCAGCTGGCTGAGCGTAAGTAAGGAAAGAGTTGTGCGTCGTCGGGGCAGGAGATAGCCGGAAGCTGCAGTGCGAGCTCGCCTGCAGCGCCCCCGAGCTTCAAACGCCGCAATGCCTTGGAATCCAGGAGCGCTTGAGGAACTTCCACTGGGTATTCAGTAGCTTTGGTGGTGTCCAAACACAACTCCTGAAGCCCCTGGCTATGGTCTGTGAGGAACTTCAACATTTCGCCGCTTGCTGTGTGGGTGTCCTGGGTCACAGTGCTGTGCAGTCGCATTGGCACATGCTCACCAGACATGTAGGTGGCCGGTGATGAGTTAATTGCTTGGAGAATTTCATCCATGCCTGCTGTTGCCTGAGCTGTGATTCCGAAGCCGTGCCATGGATGCATTGCGGTGGACGCCTGGCCAATTGCCTGTGCCAATCGCCCAACATCCAGCACTGCGTCACTGTCGCCGAGTTCCACATCCCGTAGGCCTCTAGAAGCTGGTATGGCTTTTGCAACGGCATCGAGCCCCGATTGTCCAGACCGGCAGTGATTTACTTTGAGGGAGTGAAGCATGTGCATCATTTGAACTCCACCCGCAAGATCTGCCACACCCTTTGCACCCATGTCAGGATTGAAGGAGACATCAATATGGCCCAAGACAGGTGCTTGTTGTAGACCCCGCCTCAGGAGAGCACCACATGCTGAGTTCAGCCCGCAGTTTTGAAGCTCAAACGACAGCAGACGCTGGCATTGACCAGCAGCGTCGCCCAGGCCATGAATTTGGTCCTCAGCAAAAAAGCAGTCTGTAAAGTGCAGGCTCTCGAGCCAAGGCAGATGTGGAAGGATGTCTGTCATCATTTGTATGTGCGCTGCTGGCAGCAGTTCCGAAGCAGAAAAGCTCTCAAAGTGCCCCAGGTACGCAAGCTGCCCAAACAATGGGCTTAGCGCATCAACTGGCACGAACGAGCGCCCAACATGCATCCGTCGCAAATGCTTAGCTTTGAGAATGGACTGACACATGGCCTCAAGCCCTGCCACTCCAAGACGACACTCATCGATGCTAATGGCCGTCAATCGGTTCATCTGGGGCAGCTGGGACAGCACTTCACGAGCGACCAGAGGCGACTTGAAGCACCCGACGAAGCTCAACTCGCAAATCTTGTCAGCATTGTGGTTCAATGTGTCCAGCATCGAGCTCGCCGTAGAGTCCGAGGAAGAAGCTGACTGAAAGTGCGGCCCAAGAATTGTCACGGCAAGGTCAGAGTGCTCCGGCAAATGAGCATTCATTATGGCCAAGCCCTCGTCACACCCAGTGACGCTGATATGCTGTATAGATGGAGATGGTTCAAATAGATCTGCCTGGCTTCCTGTTGTTGTCCCTGCAACGTCTAACAAATTGAAGTGCTTCAGCAGTTTGCGGAACTTTGATTTCGCCACCCATGGTGAGGGATGCAGCGCCCGAAAGAAAGCCATGCCTGCAGCTGAAACTACTTGTTAGAAAACTGCTGACTACTGATTCTTGGCTGAGCTGTCAGCAGAAAGCTAATGATTGGTACGCCATCAGATGCTCGCGACTGCTAGACACAGCTACCAATCTCACCCCCCTCCACCCCCCTAAACTTTCTCAGGGGGCACTCGGGCACACACTGGTACCCCATCACTTCATACTTATCCAGTCGCTGCAGTGAGAGTGTCTGCGTGGTATAGGCTACTGCTGTAGGTGACGAATGGGGTTCCCTTGTACAAAATATGTCAAAGTACATGTGCTGCCGATCAAAGAATCAATTCTACAAGCTACAGACGCTCACACTGACATGCCTTGACTGGGTACTGCAACCAGCCTTCTAAATTAAACCAACCTGCTGACAATTCGCCCAGCAGTGTTCTGTTGAGCCAAATGTTGTCACCACTTGCACTTTGTGCTCCGGAACTAGAAGTTTCAGCAATCGCAGCCGAAAGCAAATTGAAGCCAGTGATGGCAGCAAAAGACAGCTGGTTTTGTGTAAAACTGAGAGTATGCTGTGGTACATAATAATAGCAGCCAACTCGACTTGCGCAGTTTGCCTTTTGCAAAACAAAGGTAGGTTGAACCGCGACAATATACCCCCCGCCAAGCTCTACGACAATGAACTGCGAGCCATCTGGCACGTGTAAGGTGGTGTTGGCAAACTGTGTGAGGCTCGCAGTAAGCCTGGCTGGCACAATTTGTATGCGCTTGCTAGGCTCTAGATGTGCAACTACGAAGTGAGCAAAGGATGTCAGCTCCCCATACTCTGCCTCCAAACGTTGCAAAAGTGGCTGCAGGGTGACACTGGGATGCACTCGAAGGGGTGGTATGCTCACAAGCTGGTTCACGCATGAAGATGTGGCAAAAGATGTGTCGGTTGTGGTGGGGCTGTTGACTGCAAATGTACTGTCCAGAGTTTCCGACCAACTTTGGTTCACATACGTCTGGGTATCGACAGACTGGGGCACTTGTGGTAATGATAAACTTGCTAAGATCGCTGCTAGTGCTTTGCTTTCACTCAGCTCGCTTCCAACAAGGGCAGACAATACGCTCGATGCAACCAACATTGACGGCTCTCCGGACAGAGCCTGGGGGCGACTTTCCCCGGATGATTCAAATGCTCTCACATATTCACTCCAAAGACTTGAACTGTGCATTTCAAAGGATTGAGCTGGGTATGTCATCACTTGTTGAACAGCTTCATGGAAGTAATTTTCTGCAAACCAACAGGACAGCTGCGTTCCTCGCCCAGCGTTCAACGAAGCCTGTGAAGAACTCAGTTGGTTGATGAAAGACTCTGCCCAAGAAGAGTTTTGTGGACTAAATGATCTGTGGGTCAACAGCTCTTCCACATCCACGTCATTCAGCGGATGCAAGAGATCCCGAGCGGCAAATGCAGTGACAACACTTTGCCAAGAAAGTGGCAGTCCATTTTGGCTTGCCTGCAGGGGGAGAAGGGCTAGAGCAGCCTTGGGCCAAGTAACAGCCATGAAGTTGGACACCACAGCTGTCTGATTTTGGATGAAGCTTGCAAGTGAAGCGGGGCGCTCAGGGAATGTGAAGCGCAGCGCGATGTCCGCTCTCTGCAGCAACGCGCTGTTGCTCATTGGTACGACCATACCCACTGGGCCAGGGTCTTCGCTCGTGAATTTTGAACCATTGCAAATATTCAGGTTTGTGGAGTGGCACACTGAGCCTGTCAAATGCACCTCTACTTGAAGGTCTGCAGCGAGAATACCTGCCAGCTCGCTGCAGGAAACGCTTGTGTTCGTGATTCGAGCTGCACCTATTTCAGACGCAATGGTGTGTTTGTTTACTATTAACGGTGTCGATTCGAGCGGAATTCCTTCTTGCCCGCGATACAGCTGCAAGGGCAGTTTGAGATTCGGCATGGAGCTCTGCTGTGGTGCTGCTTCGCGCATAGTGCCATCTGCTGACAAGGCAGTCGACCCCCGAACAACGTAAAACGGCTCGACATTATTCACAGCATGCACAGCAGTGACGACTTCCTGGTTTGGTTCTAGTGCCGAATATGGCAGCTGCAGCCCAGTGTGGCCATGCCACGAGCTCGACTTGAAAAATGCCGACGCAGCGAAGTGAGTAAGCCCGGGCAGGTATGAAGCTGGTCCCAGCGCTTCCCCCAGACCGGATATATTTGTAAGGCCGGGACACTGGGGCTGTCGAAAAACCCAGTGTGTGGGAATCGGTCCTCGGGTGTTAGCATTCGCTGGGAAGCCAGCTCGCTCCTGAACAAACTCTGCCGGGGAAGATAGAGTTGTACAGCTAACAGATCCTGCTGATGCTGCAAATTCTCCTGCAGTGCAGCGTATGCAAGCAGACATACCATGCACAGGGGAGTACGTTCCTGCCTCACAATCCATGCAAGGGGAGCCTGCTAGTCCTCCTACCGGCGGCACGCTTGAAGTTGTATAGACTCCTGCAGAATATTTGCCAGCCATGCAATTCGTACATAACGTCTGACCAGCAGACGATGTCTTACCGGGCTGACATGTTTTGCAGGCAGTGGCTGCTATCTTGGCTGTAAATTTGCCGGCTGGGCAAGCAACACATGATGTCGGAGAGAGCTGCCCTTCAGCAACGGGAAAATAAGTTCCAGGCTTGCAAGTGCTGAGACGAACACCTGCTTTACATGCCACACCCGATGTTGTTTCACAAGGTGTACAGCTCCTGGCTGTTTGGTTCCGAAAGTAGCCTTCAGAGCATGCATGCGCTAGCCCATTGAAACAGGCAAAGCCCTGTCTGCAAGCTGTGCAGGTGCTTTGTCCCCCACGCGAGAAGACGTCACTGCCAAATTTCCCACATCGTGCAATCTGTCCATCATAGCAAGCAAATCCTGCAGGACACTGCTGCTCTTGCAGTCCCACGCTAACGAAACGCATGTACGCCGACCTGGACAGCAGCGTCACCCCTGGGCGTTCGACTAACGAGTTGCTGAATGTGGTGCCATCGATTTGCTGAGCAATTACGTTGCTGTCAGAGGAACTCTGGGCTGTAACCACGCCGCGAGCAGATACATCTGCGAGCTCGTATGTCGTGCTGGCCGCCGCCTCGTGGCTGCCTCCAAGTGTTGCTGCCAGTGTTGCTTGGATTCGCTGCAGCGCCAGATATGCAGCGTATGTGCCAGCTGGAACTGAGCAAGTGCTTTCCGGAATTTCCCCGGCACCGACACCTGAAAATTGAGCTGTGGAATTTCCTGACTCTGCTGCATAGATCACACGCACAGTCAGCACCGCAATTGGGCTTGTAGGTACATAGGTTGCGTAGCGATATTCCCAATCTGGTCGACCAGTGAAGTTCAATGACAGCACGCGTAGCATATCTGTGTCATTAGACTGCACAAACGATATGCATGCCCGCCTTCCATAGCTCCGAAGGGTGTCGCCACAGGACTCGTTGCTTGCATCTGCAGCATTGTAAACCTCGGCAGAAAACTTCTGCTGCTGCAGTGTGTCCATGCCAGGATCTGCTGATACTGTGCTCCAGCCTAAGGACGATGCATGGTAAACTTCTTCCCCGGCGCTCCAACTTCCCCAGGCTTCTGCGCTGGCAGACACGCCAGACGACCACGTAGCAGCATGTCGCAAACTTGACGAATATGGACTTTGCCGTGAAGTTGGATACATCTTCACAGCGTGTGGAACCGGAAGAAACGATGCCCACATCTCTATCGAGTGCAAGGTGGATTGCTGGTTAGGTGGCTGTCCACCCACCCGAGAGAAAGCCCGGAGAAATACCGGTCTTGGCTGTTCTTGAGCAAGCTCCACTGTGTACACAGCTGCATTGGCACTATCAGCTGATGCTGGCTCTCCACCAAGCACAATGGCGCGCAGCTCTGACATGGATGATGCTGCAACTAAAGGAGCGTCAGCTGCAACAAGTTCTTTCCATTGGAACTGCTTTGGTTGGTAGTTGCCCGGTGGCGACTCCAACGTGCCAGCAGCGGTTGCTGCTGAAGGCAGCCATGTGCTGTGCGTGCCAGCAGCTACTGCGTACTGCCTATCAATGTGAGTCATTCGCATGTTTGACACCGACCCAGCCCACGAAATTGCCGCAAGCTCATCGGCTGTTCGACTGCTTCGAGCAAGCGCCCATTCTGAGCTCAGGTGTTTGACTCGCTGTGGAGTTTCTGTCCCAACGCTGGCGTTTGGTGATTCAACAGGCTGGGCATGAGTCAATAAAGCCATCTGTGCAGCTGCCAGTTGGCTTTGAGTGCACATATTCTCAAGAGAGAAAGAATTTACGGCCACTGCCAAATTTGTGTTGCCAGCAACATATATTGAGTACTCGCTTTGCGGCTGAAACTGTGAAAGGCTTTGACCCGGTGAGATGGCAGCGCAGTTTGCGCATTCAACGACGAAAGATGCGCTTGCCTGATCAATACCTGCGCCACAGATGAGCTGGAATTGCCCTGCATGAGCAAGGCTGCTTTGTGTGGCAGCCGTTAGCATTGCAGCAGTGCAAGGGTTAAAAGCGCGGAAAGACTGAGCAGCAGAATGTGCGACAATCTCAAAGTCAAATCCAACCAGCAGATCTACGCTACGGCTTGTGAAAGTATTCTCAGCTCTCATGGCTTCACTGGATGGAGCCAAGATCATCAGCTGAGCCATATTGCCCAAAGCTGCTTCGTGCAGCTCTTTACAGCTGGGTGTGTTTGACCCCACTTCAAGGTCTTGAGTTGCACCAAACGCGACAACCAAGCGCCTGGGTATGGGATTGTCACTAGTGACTGTTTCTCCCCAAAGCGAATAACTCTTGAATGCGTTGAGTAGTGTTGAGCGGGTTTGTTGGGGAACACTGCCTTGCATGTTGAAATTTTGCAAAGCGGCAGCTGCAGAGTACAAGTCAGTTGATAGCCCGTGTACAGTGTCCAATTGTCGGGAATCCCCTTGCAGGGTTTCGATGACAACCGCAACACGCAGGTTTAGCGAACTTTCCACGAAGCCTGAGAACAATTCCAAAGCTTGGGCGCGTAGTAAGCTGAGGTCTTCAGGCATGATTGATGCCGACACCAAGAAAAATATATCCATATCAGTAGTGAAAGAGCCAGCACTATTAGACGCAGATGGAGGCAGCAGAACGTTGACTTGAGCACCCGGCGCAGCTATTGCATTAACCGAAGATGCAGCGAACCACCTGAAAGTGTCACCGACTTTGGGGAGTTCGTCATGAACGTGTACCTGACTCAATGAGCTTGGACGAGGGTTTACAACCACTTGCACCGCACTGTACAGGGTTCCATTGCTGGAAAGTTGCACGGAAAAACTGCTGCAAGGAAGTGATTCAGCTGCAAGTGAAGTGTTCACCGTGATTTCCAGCACATACTCTCCAGGATGGGCATCAAAATAGTGTGACCCCGATGAAATTACGAATGTATGGTCAGGTTTTGCAGACTCGGGGGCTATGCTGGGGGGAATTGGACACAGGCTAGAGCCAGTTGCTGTTGGGTACAGCTGCAAGCTGGCATTCAGCCAGAGCGACGCGGTGACTGACAGTGTGGGGTCAGTTGAACCAACAAGAGAGAGTTGCAGCTCAACTTCTTGCTCAGCTTTGAGTGTCACAGTGGTGAGCATCATCACTGTACTAATGTCTGTGTATGCCGAAGAGCATCTCGGAAGCACCGCATCTGTCACTGCCTCACCGGCAGAGGTTGAGGACGCAAAATTAGGGTTTCCGAGCTCACCAACAAGAAAATTTGCGCCAATTTCGAGAGTTTGGTCAATACTACATGATTCTTTGGAGCATGTGCCAACAGAGCAGTCATGCAATTGATCCCATCCTGCCTCACAAGCACAGCCACCAAAGATGCATACACCATGTCCTGAGCAAACTTGCCCATTGTTTCCGGTTGGGCATTGTGACACCGTTGAGCAGGGGATACAAGATGCTGAGCCTGGTCCCGAGAAGGTAGCTCGCGGGCATTGCGTACAACTTTGCTGACCCGCGGTTGAGTACTTGCCTCGGCTGCACGGAACGCATACAGTCTCCCGGAGGCCCTGCTCAGAATCCAGATTCACGCGAAGGGTTTCAACTGAACTAGTATAAACATCGAAGATCCCAAATTCTTGCAGCTGCTGTGAGCTTTGAATACTTGTTGGTGGAAGTTCTTGCAGCTCAGGTGCCATTCTGCTGGCGAAGTAGCCAGCAGGACACTGAACACACTTTGGTGCCAAGGAAGCACTAGACACCAGAACCGTTCCATTTAGACACGCTTGACATCTACCGGCACCGATGGCACCCTCATCTGAATTTGGCTTGTCTTCAGGACATGAGAGGCAGGCAGCTGCTTCATTTTGCTGCTCTGGCAGCATCCCGTACTTGCCCTCGCCGCAAGCTGTGCAAAATGTCATGCCAAATGCATGGCTATATCTACCAATGCCACATGCAGCACACACTGCTTGCCCCGTGCTCGGAGCATACCGTCCGGCATTGCAGGGCAAGCAGTTGCCAATACTGCCAGATGCACTGAATGCGGATGAAGTTCCGGAGGGACATGCAGAGCAGCTCATTGATGCAACCGTCTCAGCATAGTGTCCTGGATTGCATGCAATGCAAGCATCAGTAGATGTAGCACCAGATGAAGTCCCTGCATAGCCCACCGCACAAACAGAACACGTTGTAGCTTCCCGCTCTGTTTGGTACGTGCCTCTCCCGCATTCAAAACAACTGGATCGGGCAGCAAGGGGGCTGAACTTTCCAGCCGCACACAGCTGACAAATGGATGCATCAGTGCTTGCTGAGAACTGACCTGGATTGCATGCTGTGCAAGATGTTGCGTTGAAACCTGGCTGGTAATGACCGGCGGAACACCCGGAGCATTGCGACCTACCAGGCTGCCCCGAATACTTTCCTGGGGTACAAGATGCACAAACTGAGCTTCCTGAGTAATCATTAGCAAAACCAGGCGAACAAGGCAGACAGACAGATGTTTCATCGAGCCCCCCTGTGACATTTCCAAATTTCCCTGGTGCACACTGGAAGCAGGTTGTTGCACCAGCATCAGGCAAATACAGCCCAAGGCCGCACTCAGTACAAGTTGAAGCACCATCAAAAGAGAATTTACCCGCAGTACATGCCTTGCAGTCATAATTTTGCGTGGTGGAAGACCATACTCCTCGTCCAGCTTTCCCAGCTGCACATGTTGTGCTTGCATTCGTCAAAATGTATGCAGTGCTATGTGGAGATGCAAGTTCCCTGGTATACCCGCCAACAACAATAGCAGCGGGTAGAATTCGTCGAAACACATTCTCTCCAATGGGCTCAAGTTCGTCGATAGTGCTGTGCTCCAGGACAAGACTCCCAAAAGCCGCTCCTGCCCGGAATGTCGCATCTGTCATCAAAGTTTGAACAGGAGTGATTGTTTCTGCACCATCAAAAGCAGCATTAGAATAATTTTGTTGAGAATGCACCGGAGTGACGAGCAACGTTGCACCACCAGACTGAACAAATCCAGGGTCGAATGCTGTGCCTGTTCCAAGCTCAATTGCCCAGAAATCTGCCATCGACCTCACATTATTTGGCATTCCGCCATGAATGATCAAGTGGTTGTGGTGTACGAATGCTGTGTGTAGGTACCGCTGTGCCGGTGTTGCCTCACCCAGGCTCGGCACCCAGGAGGACCGCTCCGTCCACAATACCGGTGCATACACGTTATCCAGCGGGCAATGCTCCCAGAGATCCCCGAAGATATTTGATCCATCCGTGCCTCCATAAACCAGCAGGCATTGTCTTCCTTGGTTGTTCCTGTACGATACCATTGAGTGGTACATCCTGCCGGCCGGCTTGGGCTGGCTGCATGAAACCATGTCTGCCAAAGTCAGTCCGTAGTCGGACAAGGTGATGAGACCAGCCTTTGAAGCCAGGCTAATGGCTTCACAGCTGTTCATGTCTGGGTTCCACTCAAGCTGCGGGGAGCATGCTAAGCCACCGTAAGCAGCGCCAGTCTCACAAGTGCCTGCTGGACTCCTGAGAGCTTGTTCCACAAGATCAAATGAGCGCACAGTATTGTGCAATGTACCCGCTTCATCAGCGCCACCAAACAAGAATCCTCGTATTGGGCCCTGGCCAAAATTCAAGTGCCCGATTGGAGACAGCAGCTGTTGCCTATCAATGCCCCTGGCGGCCCCATATGCTGAGCGGGACAGCCCGAAAAGCCTCGCCTGTAGGTAAGTGCTATCATCGACCAGGCCAAAAGGCTGTCTGAGATGTTCAATGGTTTGACCTTTGCGTGCAGATGGTACCTCGAAGTTGTTCGGCGAATGTGTTTGAACAGCGCTGTTGCCTACAACAGTTTGGCCAGAGTAGACCCACACTCCTATCTGTAGATCAAACAGCCAAGCAGAGTTAGTGCTACCCAAAAAATCCCCCAAAGCTGATTTACCGCCACCCCAAAAGATGAAGCTTCCAGTTATGTCATGATTTTGCTGTGCTGATTGTATGTCGCACACAGCTGAACCGTGCGCTGAGCTGGGTACATCGTATCGAGTCCACACTTCTTGTTCGAAATGTATGGCAGATAGGGAATTTGTCACATTCCCAGTGATTTCATCTGCTGCCCAGTTGATGTTTTCTCCCCGGATGGAGCTTCGAGAAGTCGCACTATTGTGCAAGGTCATGACTACAGTCGACTGGCTTGCATCAAAACGAATGTCCCCTGCACGACAGTGAATACGCGCAAACCAGTATTCAGACTGACATTTGAGCATACAAAAATTGTAACGCACCTTTTCTTTGGGTCAGTAAATCCTCTTGGAAAATGCGCTCCACCGAGTACTGGTTTTCATCTGCAAAAGGGTGCATGATGAATGCTGATGCTTGATAACAAGATCTTACCTGCAGGAAGAATGTTGTATAGTGCACGAATTCCACCCCCCGCTTCTCTTTCCCAGATGCCCGCAATGGTGCGTGGCAACGCTGGCTTTGCTGCAGCAAGTTGACTTGTGGAAACGCGAAGCAAAAGCGTCGATTCACCCAATGTTTGACTAGCTTCATCGGATGCTTTCTCGCCGCCAAAAATTATCATGCTTTTGTTGCTGGTGCAGGACTGCAATTCAACTAATATCCAGCGAACTTGCGGCACAGACATTTCGTTGGGAAACGCAGCCATTTTGAACTCACTGCTGCATGAACGAAGCTGAGGCCGTCACCGGCGAATGGTGACACACCTGCCTGTATTTTCAAAGCAAGGAGGCTGACGCATACCCCAAGGTACACTCCTGCCCTAGTAAAGGCCATGCGGTAGTGGACTAAAGCCTTCTGCTGCGTTGGGTTAGAGAGAGTAGCAGTACTAGGGCGACGGTAACAAGCTGTCACTATGGCATGAGTCGCTTTTCTGCAGGCAGTGCAGTTTTGCCCGTCTCAAGCTTGTACACTTGAACTTTGGTCTATTCTGCTGGGTCGTCAGGTGTATGGGGGACGAGAGAGGCGTGGCAAAAGAGAGCCCCCCTGCTCTTGCTTTTGAGTGTGTCGCTATTTTGCTTGCAGGCGGCCGGCTTGAGCGCCAGGCCAAGGCAAGCAGGCCCTCATCCTCCCCCTTGTACCAGAGGCTGGCCTTCAAGGGTTTGAGAGGGCTATTGGAGCATATTTTGAGCGCAGTGCCTTGTCCTTGCGATTGTGAGTCCCCCCCGAACCGAGATTGGGGAGCCCCAGAGGCCAGTGGCTAGCCAAGCACGTCCGGGCGGCGGCAAATCTAAGCATCAGCCAACAGGAAGCTCCACGCTTCGATATGCAGGCTTGCGGCATAGTGCTTCGTTTGCAAAGGCCACGTGCTCTCACAGCTGCCTGCTGTGTTACTGCTGCTGCCCCAGCTGCTGGAGCTTCTCGCGCTCAGGCTCTCTTTTTGATTCTTGGTCAAACTCTTTGAAGACACACAAGCCAGAACACTCAGTGTTACTACCCACTGGCAGCCTTCGCAATGGCAGAGTATCAGGAGCCTGTGTGGATTGAAACTACCACTGCCGAAGGTACGGTCGCAGCAAACTGCTGATGCTCAACTTCACATGCCAGCGCATCCCAAGCAGTGAAGTTGACAAATACTAATTTCCACGAAAACTTATACACAGGTGAACCCTACTTCTACAATAGTAGTACTCTGGAAACAACGTGGGAGCGACCGCAGGATGGCGTGGTTGTAAGTTCGAGCACCTGCACGACACTTCTGGGCTCCGGTTGTCAGCGATGTGTACATACGCCTTCCACCGTTTGAGAGCAACTGATGATCATGTGCAGTTGCGAGAGGATGAAATTGAAATTGTGACTGAAGATGATGCAGCAGCTGCTGATGCTCAAGCCGACACTGCAGCAGCAGAACCCGAGCTCGTCATCAGACCCGAAGATCTTCCACTTTGGGAAGCAGTTCAGGACGATGAGGGGGACACGTACTTTTACAATACACAGACAGGAGTTTCGACTTGGGAGAATGTGCATGAGCTCGCAGCATCGTTCGCATCATCTGCTACAGAAGCAACGGGAGCCGCCAGCAACGTTGGGATGCCGGCAACGGATGCAAAGGAGTCTTGGGCTTTGCGAGACCAGCTTTCTGCAACTAAAAGCGAACTCAGATCCGCAAAGGATCGTATTCGTCAACTGGAGCGGGAGAATGGGTGAGTTACACATGCTCGCAAATGTGTATGTGCGGAAGTTGATGTTTTGTCCTGTTGCAGAGACTTACGTCGACAGGTCGCCGAGCTTCAGGACCAGGAGGCAGACCGTGCCACTGACATGGCTGCTGAAGTTGAAGATGCTGTGGACTTTGACGAAGTGACGGATCTCCCTGCAGCATCCGGCGCTGGAGGATTCCCGGAGTCTCCTACCGGGCGTGCTCGCTTTGCCTCGGTATCTATTGGGCGCAGTTTCAGACTGGACAAGGCCGATAGCGTTACAGACACATCTATGGCAGCGCAACTGTCCTTGCTTAAGTCTATTCCCATGTTCATCAAGTTCTCTGAGTCTGATTTCACGCGGCTGGCAACCAGTCTGACAGTGCGGGATTTCGAGCCTGGCGAGTACCTGCTACGCCAAGGCGAGCCTGGTGTTGCTGTTTTTGTGCTCATTTCAGGCAAAGTGGCTGTTCATAAGAAGCCTGTCAACAAAGAAGAGGCGGCGCGCATGCTACCCGGCATGCTGTCCGGGTCTCCCTATGCGCCCAATGTCGACCGGCCAGGCATTGACATGCGCCACAGCGACGTAGTCGGGGAGGAGGAGCTGGGCCCAGTAGTGGCCGAGCTGGGCCGAGGGTTTTTCTTCGGAGAACGGGCGCTCTTGACAGGCAACCCTAACACGGCTTCGGTTGTGGGCGTTGCCTCAGGCAAGCTGATGCAGCTGAACAAGACTGCATTCGACATGATGCAGACCAGCTGCGGGGAGTCTCTCACCACATACTCCATGCAGCACTTTGCAAACTCTGGCAACGAGTACCTGGCCCTGGCGTCGCACTGCCAGCTGTTTGGCCTGCTGGTGGACTCCGCAGTGGCCAACCATGTGGACCTGCATAACGCAGTTCCATCAGACGAAGCCATGAGTGTGCAGCGGGCCCTGGTGGATTCCATGTCCATGTACTCCCCCGAACTGTCCCTGGAGGACGTCATCGACAAGGTGACCAAGTCCCTCGCCTCCCTTGTCTCCGCTGCCTGCGTGCGTGTGGCCATCCACGACTCCGGGGCGCAAGAGCTCGTCGTGGTGGGCAATGGCGTAGAGGACGTGGACTCCCTGCCCCTGCGTGAGGGCGGTATCCTGGCAGCCTGCTTGCGCACCAAGAAGGTCATCCGTGTGTCAGACACCGCCACAGACGTGCGCTTCCAGGAGGCGGGCGAGGAAGCGGCCTCCCTGGATCCAATGGATGTGGAGGCGGAAGTGCCCATGGGATGGGGCACACGCCAAGTTGAGGTAGACCGCATGTACAACGAGCTGGCTGCTGACATGGCTGCAAAGTCCATTGCGCAGCTGTCGGATGTGCGCCGGCGCAAATCGGATGTGTCCCGTGACAATGACGTCATGTCCTTCAGTGTGTCAACAGACATCGGCAGTGCCATGATTGTGGCCCCCGTGATCTCGCCCGCGGGCCGTGTCACTGCAGTGCTGCAGGTGATTCACCGGACCTGCGAGCCTATCCCCGTTCTTGAGGCCGCCCCTGAGGTGCGCGCGCCGCCCCCCGGGAAAAAGAAGAAGAAGCGCCTGTCAATGATGGGCACGTGGACCTCCAAGCATGCCAAGCCCACCGGGCCCAAGCTGGGTGCCATCGCCGACGCAGTGGAGGACGAAGAGGACGGGGAGGCTGCCGACGAGCACATTACCCGGGCACGGGCGGGGCCAGTGGTGGCATTCACGGATCGCGACACATCCGTGGTGGCGGGTGTCAGCGACACTTTTGCTCTGGGTTTGACACATTTGGCTGGCGAGCTGAATGTCATCTTCGGAACAGCCGAGATGACCCCGCTGCACACCGAGAACAACTTCTTCCGCATCAAGGTGCAGGGTGGCGGGAACTTGGAGCCCCCCAAAACCATGAAAGACAAGATGAAGAAGGGCAAGTGGCCCAAACCCATGGATGGCCTGCAAGCCACAGTGCAGCTCATGCTGGTGCATGGAGGGCAGCTCCTGGCAGACATCACCACGTCGGAGCCGGCACCTCTGGTAGTGAAGCCGGGCGAGGGCCCCGCCGACCCCGCAGTTGCAGCAGGCGTGCCCGCCGAGGAGCTCTCACGACCCAATGTTTCAGCCATGTGGGGGCAGTGGCTGCCTGCAGCCATCCGCTTCTGCAACCTGCCCACTGCAACACGCATCATCTTCAAGGTGTCCTATGACGACGGCAAGGAAGGAACACGCGCAGGGTGGGCTGGATGTTCCGCGTTCACCTACGACAACGCACTGCGCAATGGCAAGTTGACGTTGAAGATGTGGCCGGGAGACGTCACGCCTGAAAAGGCAGGCATGACCACGTCACTGGCGAACAAGTACGGCAACCCGCACTTGACGGGGGAGCTCATCATTGAGTTCCATCGCTTTGAGCACAACGTCATCAAGGTGCCAGGCGCCCTTGCTGCCGGCCCCGACCACACCGCCACCAAGGCCGCCCTCCCCAAGGGGATGAGCAAGGGGGCAGACGCCGCCTGGTCCAACGTGAAGGGCCGCACAGACGAGTATGTCTCCATGCGCGCCAATGACGCAGAGTTCCGGCACAACAGGCCCCGCCTGCAGACTCTGTTCAGCTCGGAGCCGCTGTACCGGATGTCAGCAGATGAGAAACTGCTAGTGTGGAAGTGCAGACACCACCTGCTGTCCTTCTCAGAGGCCCTGCCCAAGTTCCTGCAGTCTGTGCGGTGGGACGACTGCATGGCTGTGGAGGAAGCGTACCTGCTCATGTCCAAGTGGAAAGCCCCCGCGCCCCTTGACGCCCTGCAGCTGCTGGATGTCAACTTCCCCGACCCCAAGGTGCGCGCATACGCCGTGCAGTGCCTGGAGCAAATGGACAACGAGGAGCTGCGTCAGTACATGCTGCAGCTCACCCAAGTGCTGAAGTTCGAGTCCTTCCTTGACTCCGCCTTGGCTCGATTCCTCCTGCGCCGTGCACTGCGCAACCCGCGGCTGATTGGCCACGTGCTGTTTTGGTTCCTCAAGGCAGAGATGCACTTGCCCGAGGTGGCAGCACGGTACGGTGTGCTCATTGAGCACTACCTGCGCAACTCAGGGCAGCATCGCACCGTGCTAGGGCACCAAATGTTTGTCATGGCGAAGCTGGAGGCCACTGCCATGCACGTGAAGGACGCCGATTCAAAGGAGGGGTACAAGGCCACCCTGCGGGAGGAACTGCCCCGCATTGTGTTCCCAGAAAACTTCCAACTGCCTATCTCCCCCTACATGGTGGCTGACAAGATCCTGGTGGACAAGTGCCGCGTGATGACCAGCAAGAAGCTGCCCCTGTGGCTCACCTTCACTCGGGGCAAGGGGGAGACGCCTCCGCCCGACGAAATGGACTTCGGCGACGGCAAGACACACATGGTGCTGTTCAAGGCGGGAGACGACCTGCGGCAGGACCAGCTGACGCTGCAGATCCTGAGCATCATGGACAAGCTGTGGAAGGCAGAGGGCCTTGACCTGTGCATGTCGCCCTACCGCTGCATTTCCACAGGAGACGAGGTGGGCATGCTGGAGGTGGTCACTAACTCCAACACGCTGGCCGGCATCACGTCAGACTCCACCGACACCTCGGGAAACTCCAAGTGGTTCGCCAAGCTCAAGACAGGCTACAACGCCATGTATAACGACAAGGACATCCGCAACTGGCTGGAGAAGCAGGAGTGCAACGCAGGGAACATGGCGGAGGTTGAGGAGCGCTTTGCCCGCTCCTCGGCTGGGTACTGTGTGGCCACGTACATCCTCGGCCTTGGTGACCGGCACAACGACAACCTCATGTGCACTAAGGACGGGAAGTTTTTCCACATTGATTTTGGGCATTTCCTGGGCAATTTCAAGTCCAAGATGGGCTTCAAGCGCGAGAAGGCCCCCTTCGTGTTCACCCCCAGCATGGTGACTGCCATGGGCGGGAAGGACAGCGACACGTACGCGCGCTTTGTGGGGTACTGTGTGCAGGCGTACAACATCATGCGGCGACACACCAACCTTCTCATCACCCTGTTTTTCCTCATGATCTCCTGCGGCATCCCTGAGCTCCAGAACGAGGAGGACCTGGACTGGCTCAAGCGCACGCTGCTGCTGGACAAGACTGACGAGGAGGCAGCGGAGGACTTCAAAAAGCAGCTGGAGATGTCCCTGTCAGAAGAGCGCACACGCCTCATGCACGCCATGCATTCCATTGTGCATACATGAGTCAGCATATATACCGCAGTCAAGGATAGCTGCTCAGTCAACTGCACCAACGCACACGGCACCGCCATGGGGATATGCCGTCCGCGTGTGTAAATTCTCAACGTGCTTAGAGTGCACTGTGACAATGAATAGCTGGTATAGCGTACTTGTACCATTGCCTGTTTGCTTAACTGCTTGGAGTAGGTAGGATGAGCGCTCAACATGACACTACTACTAGTATATGGGCAGTTGAGACAGTCAGGCTTCATTTTGCAAGACAAAGTCGACTTCAAGATACATTGACAGAGCACACATAGGAGAGGCTGCCACGAGCGGAATCAGGCGCTGGGAGCGTCTGATCGAATGAGTGTGCCGTCGCTACCCACAGCCCACACAGCCTGTTGGTTGCCTGCCCACACCATGCCGATGAACGGCTGGAAGTGTGCCAAATCCCGGCACTGCAGGGCTGTGGTGGTCTTACTGGGCGTCCAAAACGCCATGCGGCGGTCGGCAGCAACAGAGGCCAGCACGCTACCATCAGCACTCCAGTCCAAAGCCACGGGCTTCGTAGCATGCTTGGTCCACCGGCCGGACACGAGGTTGCCACGCTCACCAGATGCGTCAATGAGCTTCACCTCTCGGGTGCTGTCAGCTGCAGCCACCTTGGATGCATCCGGGGAAATCGCTACGGAATTCACAGCAGAGTTCAGGGGCGTCTTGTTCACGCCGTCCTCCACAAGGGCGCCTGTGGCACTGTTCATCTTATAAAAGTGCACCAGCTTGTCCTCGCCGCCGACCGCAACCAGCAGCTCGCTGCCAGCTGCACGGCTGACGTGAACGCACTTGGGGCCATAGGCGGCCTCGACAGCTGCCACCTCGGCGCCGGTGGAGAACACAGCCACCTGCGTGGCAGTGATGACGACCACGAAATCGGATGCTGCTGCAGACATGCTGACGCCGCGTGCCTGCCCAGCAAGGGGCGCAGCGCTGGTGAAGGCGGCCGAGGCGGCATCTCCGAAGCGGAGGGTGTCATCGAAGCCAGCAGTGGCGAACTTGCCTCCTGCAGCCACCACATGAGACACCTTACCCTTGTGCCCCTCGCCTTCTCCGCCGCTGACAATGGCTCCGTCAAACTGGGTTTTCTCGTCGTTTGTAGGAGTCCACACAATCACACGGCCCTCCAAGTCACCGGACACGATACGGTCAGTGGACGCGTCGTATGCCAGAGCAGTGGCGGGGGCCTTGTGGCCGTAAATCACCTTGCTGGGGGCATCTACACCTTCGGGAATGACATTCAATGCCCCAGACAAAGACAGGGACACAATGGTGCCGGCATTTGCCCAAACAACAGCGTTCTGCATGTCCTCAACGCTCTTGCCGAGCACCACTGAGCCGGTGTTGCTGCCATCTGCAGCATTCCAGAACTTCAGCGTCTTGTCAGCACCAGAAGTGACGAATTTTCCAGAGTCTGGGGCCCAGGACACACAGTACACACTTCCTTTGTGAGCCGCCTTGGACTCAAGCTTGTGCATAACAGTACCTTCCTTGCCGTCATACACGACGCCTGTCTTGTCAGAGGACACAGAGACAAACATCTCGCCGTTGGGGGAGTACCGGATGCAGTTCACGAAGTTGTCGTGCTCCTTGAGGGCATGGTCGTACTTGAAGGGGGGGCCCTTGCAGAAAGACATGCCGGTGGTCACGTCCGCGCCACCGTACACACAGCGCAGGGGGCGCTCGGGCTTGAGGGCGCCAGTGAGCGCGATCTTCTCGTGCTTCATGACGGTGCCGAGCTGGCTGCCTGTGTCCCAAGAGATCACACGAGCAGTCGCGTTGCCTCCGCCAACAGCAAGAATGCGCTTGCCCTCTGCATCCCAGCACAGATCCATGACTGCTCCACCCAGGGCCATTGCCTCGTTCTTCAAGCTGTTCGTGGCATTAGTCCAGCTCCAAACGCGGACACGCCCGGCCTCGTCTGCGTACATCAAATGTGCGGAATTATATTCTCCAGTGCAAATTGCAGCAGGCCACGTCTTCAATTCGTCCACTCACCGCCAGAAGCGACCCAGTTTCCATTGGGTGAGAATTGAGCAGCTGCGACAAAAACATTTGTGTTGTTTAAAAGAGGTACTTCAGCTTGAATTGAGCAAGTCGAGGCAATTGCCGCAGTTTTTCGACACGCCAAACTAACCAGTCACCTTGGCAGTATGCTCTCCGTAGATAAAGGTTTTTGAGGGATCGCTGATGTCCCGAACAATAACAGTGTTCTGGTTGACATAGATGATTTTCTCTCCATCTGGGCTCGCACCAATCTTAGATGGTTCGCCTCGGACAACTGCAGGTGCCAGAGGAATAATCCCTGAGCGAGTGCCCTTGATTTCGTCGCTGCTGCCAGCTGCCGCAGCCATTTCGCTTGGTTTTGTGGAAGACGGAAAAAAACTGAGTGCAAAGGTGATCAGCAGAGTGGGATTTATGCATTCGATAGCGTTGCTCGTCGCGTTGGGCCGAAGCTGAGGGTGACAAGAGGCGAGGGGGGCGATGAAAAAGCCGAAAAAGCGAGGCAGGGAAGGCTTTGCGAACGTGGTAGTTCAGTGTCGCAGGCTGGGTCCTAGCTGCTACAGACCAAGCTGATTTTGAACACTTAACTGCCTTTGCCTTTGCTTGTTGTATTTGTTTGAAGACGTGCTGTATAGTTCCTTCCACTCATACTTTTTTCTGTGGATACCCCCCTTTTCTGTGTGCTGTCAGGAATTGCATGCCTCAGATGTCTTGCTCGGATTGGTGTCACAAAGCAATTTCTTACATACAAAGACGTTTTTGTGAAAAACAGCGGTCTGCTTACTCGTGCAAATTTGCTGTACCTAGCAGGCTACGGCAGAGTAGAGTCACCGGGGCATGGCAACAAGCCGCACTGCCTACGCAGGCGCTGCCAACGAGCTTGGGGCTTCGAGTACATTGTCTCAATTGCTCAGAGATGGCACTAAACCTGTCAATACAGTTCACACTGTTGCATTGCCTCAAGGCACAAGGGGTTACAATTTGATGATGGAGGCTGCACAAAACGCAAGTGAAACGCACAGGTCAATGCTGGCCGCAGCTGGCGCAGAGAGCACACTACGCCGACATATGCGGCTGCCAAAGCCAAAACGGCTATTGACGGCAGATGAGATGGAAGCAACGCGCGTTCGTGATGCAGTTGCAGATGCCCAGCGCCGCAAGTGGGCTGCAATTGAGGCAAAGCATGCAGAGTATGAAAGAATACAGCATTTGAGCTCAGCACGTGCGCCAAATCGATACAATGAAATTGCGTTCAGTCGCAAAGTCAATACGATCCTGGTAAGGCGCATTGTCAGTGGAAGGTACAAGGCACCAGGAACTTGGATTTGCGCAGGAGAAGACACCCCTTCAGGTCAAACTGGATGAAATCATTGATTCAGCAGACATGACTTCACACCAGCGTGCAGTGCAGCGATACATCGATTGGCAAGACAACTTTTACACCCCCTTGGTGGAGGCCCTGCGCTCCGATGTGGACGAAAACAGCCGACAAAGCAAAGCAAGGCGCAAAGCTGCATATGAAGAGTTCCTTGCAGTTTCGAGTAAAGGGCAAGGGGTGTTCCTGGAATCTGCTGCAAGTTCTACATACGACCCATTCGTAACAACCCAGACAAAGGCTCGGGTGCAAATCACAATTCAGGACCCTCTGAAAAAGCAGCTAACGCGCGAAGCTGCTGAGCGCCGGCTCCTCATCACTGGGGTCACAAGCTCTCCTGGGCCTATTCGTGCAGCAAAGCATAAAACCAAACTGACACTCAGCCCAACGCAGTGGGAGCAAAAGGCGCTGAGACAGACACCCCACGGAAGATTTGGCTTCAGAGCAACAAAGAATTTTTCTGGGCAAAGCCGAACTCACAGCGCTGTTACATTTGACGACTACTCCTCAGCAAAGCCACACAGCTTTGACAAAAGGGCAGTTGATTCCGAATTCCCTCGTGGAGTTCGTGCTTTCAAGGAGAAGTACAGAAGCCACGGTGTTGAGCATCGAAGTGCAAACGTGTATGAGCCTGGCGAGAGACTTGCTGGGAGCCCCAGAGTTACAGTCAAGTTGAGTGATATGCCAGACAGTTGAAGTACATTGATGGATATTTACTCCTCCCGCTGCTCGCTTACTGCCAGCGCTGCGAGTGAATGTTATTTTGGGCCTTCTGGATGCCGTCATACATGAGCGTGTTGCCGTTGTTTTCGGCGTCTTGAACTCGGCCAGCCATGAAGGCAGCCACTTCAATAGGAGTATCGCTCCATCGCTGACGCTGACGCAGAAACTGGAGTGTCGTATCGAAGTGGTAGCACTCAAGCCCTGAATCTGCCATGCCAGAGACAAGGGTGTCGATGGTAGCGGCTTGCTGGTGGGCCAGTAGCATGCCACGGCAGGCAAGCTCCTGGAAGTACAGGTATGGTTCAGCACCCACTCCCCCCAGAATGTCTACCATTTCCTGTGTGAGCTTGAACGATGCAGTCTCAAAGCCCAAATTTCCACCGGGGGAAATTCCCAGCAAAAACCCGAAATCAATGTGAATGAAGTGCCCATCTGCATTGACAAGGATGTTGCCATTGTGGCGATCCTTGATCCACAGCAGCAGGCACGCAACTGCATACGCAGCAGACGAGCGTGCAAAGTTGCGCTGGGCCGCAACAAACGCTGGGCTGCCCGGGCGCCCATACCTGTTCACAAAATAGTGATACAAAGAAGGCGAGCCCGATTTGCCGATGTCATCCATGCTGCGAGAGTTGGGCACCACCTCCAGCAGACCTCCTGCATCCTTGCCAGTGCCCACTCTGGACGGCACAACGCGATACGGGAACAGCGTGAGCCCTGTAGCAGTAGCCGCAAATGCAGTTTTAAGGACTTGCACCACTTGCAGTGCCAATGCATCTTGACGAATGTCATCATACACCTTGAAGATGACAGCTCGGGTTCTGGAGGCAGCAGCCCGCAGGCGGCCACCGGCAGGCGATTGCACTGCGCGCGGCAGCATTGCAATTTGCTGCGTCCCGGCCGCGCCTCCTGCAGCTGGGCGCCGACGCCGCAGCCTGAAACGCTTGATGCGAATGCGTTTCGTGCTTTTCTTGGCAGAGCTGAGGACAGCTCTCATGCGGGAGCTGATTGAGCGGGTGGGCCCCCCCGACACCGACGCGTGGATGCTGTCATCATCCAGCACCACACTGCCGGCGTCGGATGCAGCCACCACAGAGCCAGCCGCAGCACCTCCTTGCTGGGCACTGCTGCCAGTGGCCTTGCTTTCGTTTTCCCCGTGTTCCTCCAAGCCCCCTTCTTCCTCGTCGCCGTGGGTGTCCACTGACGCTGAAAACGAGGACAGGGACGACAGGTCGAACTCAGCGTCATCTTCTGCAGCATCGTCGTCTTCCTCAAGCCCTGCAAGGTCCACGCCGTCCTCCAGTGTGTCTCCAGCATGCTTTGGGCCGTCCTCGGGCATGTGTAAGTAGCTGCCTCCGTCACTCACAATCGTTGCAGGCTCGCCCCCCGCTGTCCCGTGCGAGGGAGTCACAGCCTGCCACACTCGCGAAGACAAGCCGACTGCACGCTTCTTGAATGCTCGTTTGATGCTCAATTTGGAGCGGGCAAACTTGGAGCTGATTCGAGCGGACTGAACGGCCAGCTTTGCGCGTGCATGGTCGGAGGCTCGCCCGACGCGGGCAAGGTTCCAACGCAGGCCTGCTTTGCGCGATGGAGTGTGCGACGAGGGAATGACCAGATCGGATTGGTCGTAGTCCGCCCCAACACTCCCCTCCTCAGTGTCAGGCACCACCAGCACCATACTCTCCCGCTTGCCCCCCCCTTCGGCACCCCCCTCCTCCGCCTGCAGAAACATGAGGACTTCCTCGTCCGAGTCCTCAAATGTGTGCACGCCATGGGGCAGCCCTGCTGCACTGCTCGTATCAGCCCCAGCTTGCTGCCGCTGGCGACCCCGCAGGCGGCGGTAATTGCTCGCCAGCTGCTCACGGGTGCGTTTCCACACTCCATGGCTATCCCTACTCTTGCCAGTTTGCCCACGGGTGACTACAGTGCCCCTGGTCACGACACCAGCCTCAGCCACTTGCCCATTGATGGCTGCCTGCTGGGCAGCAAACGCTGCGTCGGGGCCTGCAAAGGGGGTCACTGTGAAGGACAAGAAAAACGGACACTTGGCGGCACTTTGCAGAGCCCGACCGCTGTCAAATTTCACAGACTGCAGTCTGAAGCTTGGCGCCGTGGGCAAGTAGATGACACTGTCTCGCAGCACGGCTGCCAGCTCTCGGCGCACCACGGAGGGGGTGGCTCCCATGCCCTGAGTGCTACTGCTGAAGGCTGAATCTGCCGTACTGCGCCCAGAGGCAGCCTGCCCGATAGCCTGCTCTATCTCCGAGGTCTCCTTGCCCATGCCTGCGGCAGAGCCATCTGCTGCTGATCCTGTGGGGGGGTTGTCCAAAGACTGCAGAGTGCGGCGAGCAGCGTATTCCTTGGTGAGGATGTCCGACACACCCACGCGCAGGCACACAGCAGCGCCCGCAAGCTTGGACTCGGAGCGCAAGGCGATGTAGTCTTGAGGCGTGTGGGCAGCCTGTTCGCTCCCCGCTGCAGCCCCGCTCTGGGCACTGGATCCGCCCTCGCCGGCAGCTGTATCTGCAGCACCCTGCCCGGCACCGTCTGCCTTGTGAGCCTTGGCTGTGCCAGCCAGTTTCGAGATGTACTCGTGAACATCGGCCCTGGCCTGCCCAGCCAGGTCTTTGAGGAACACCTTGATCTTTGCCGAGCGGTCGGCCTTGCTTGGCACTTCGCGTTTCAGCCGCCCAGAGATGTCTGTGATGGCATCCCAGAAGTCATACTGCACCCTGAACATGGCCTTGGCGAGGGGGGGAAAGGCCGACTGCACCTTATTGAAAAGGGCAGTCGCTCGGTCAGGCAGCATGTCTCGGCCCGGCACTTGTCCCTGGAAGCCGTGCTTGGGCCCATCAGCTTCCTTCCCGGCCCCATGGGTGTCTTGCTTGCTCTCTGTGACCAATTGCCACATGAGCTGATGCGCCACAAGCACGCTGACGATGGCAGTTTGCAGCAGGAACTCAGACAGAGCTCCGCTGCCGTCGTGCCTCAACGCTTGCACCAGCTGGGGCAGGTAGAACACAATGGTTGAAGGCGAATAGCGGCGCAGGCACTTGACGCAGTACTGCATCACTCGGGGGTGCGACGCCAGTGGTGCGGCCATGGAGCCTTCGGGGGCGACCCTGGCCAGGAACCGCATGATCTGGGAGGGGGCTGCAGGCGCCCAGGAGTGCAACCACAGCAGCACGGGGCTCTCGCTGCGCACTGTGTTGTGAGTGATGGCGTACTGTGCTGCAAGGGCATGCCTGCAGGCCAAAGCTGGCTGTGCCACGACGCACTCTCTCAAGGCACTTGTGACAGCGGACACAGCAGGAAACCGCTGTCCCAGGGCCAGCGCCAGGGCTGGGTCCATGCGCCACGCAGCCAGCACATGTGCGTGCCACATGCCCCCCTGCAGGCCATAGGATAGCGCTGTACATGACAGCTGCGGTGTGCCCCAGCCCACGTTGTTGGTGCACCGCCTCGCTGCAGTGTCAGGGTGCCAAGGGTCGTTGGGCCCCGTGTGCCCAGCTGTGCCGCTGCCGCTGCCGCTGCCGCTCTTGTCTGACACAGACGCTGCTGTCAAGGCGCTTCCCATGGGCTTGTCGGCGTTAGGGCGCTGCATGTCCAAGCCACCGCTGTGGCGCCCCCCGGCGGAGGCAGCTTCACCCCCTGACTCGCTGCCCCGCAGAGCACTTTCCCCCACTGTGCGGGGTGTGCCGTCGATGCCTCTGGCCCGGGCATACACGTGCAAACTCACCATGTCCTCGTTGGGCAGGCGGCGGTGAATCAGTCCCAGGGGGTTGTGCCATGCCACCATTCGGTCCGCTTCACTGGCCATGAGCAACAGCAGAAGTGCTGAGCGGGAGGCAAGGTCAGACAGGGCGTGCTGCCCGGGGAACGTCTCACCCACAGTATGCTGCAGGGGGGCGTCACCCAGGACAGTGCCCCCTGACGAGCTGCGTGCCGTGTGCAGGGCATCTCTGCTCAGTGTCTTGGTTGGGAGCGCCGAGGCGGTGTTGCTGGCGGCAACGCCAAAGCCGCCGGTCAGCAGCACACTGGTGCCTCCTGTGGTGGATTCAGATTCACCAGACGCCACACTGACGCCTCCCGAGGGGGCCCTCACCCGAGTGTGGGAGGCTTCCCGCACCGGATGGGCCTCAAGCAGCGCCCGGCAGTGTTTCAGCAGCGACGGGGCCTTCCTGGCAGCAGACGAGGACAAGGCGCCAGCAGTGACCGGCAGCGCAGTGGGCCGTGCAGCGTTGCTGTCGTCCATGGTTGTGCTCAAATGCCGGGTGTACGCTGTGTGCGCTGCCGCATACAGCGTCGCATAGTCCCTGTCCCTGGCTTCAGTGCGGTCTGCCTCCGCCAGGGCCAGGGCCAGGGCTGTCAGCGGGTCCTGTGCAGCGCTGCCCTCGTCTGAGCCAGCCAGGCCATCGTACGACGCGTTCCCATCGGAGACAACACTGACAGCGCCATCAAAGTCTGAGCCTGTCCCAGTGCCAGCGGCGGTCAGAACTGACCCAGGTGAGGCCATCCCCCCTGCTCCTTGCCCCCGAATTGCGGGCAGGCCAGAGTACGGCCCTCGCAGGGACACGCACAGGTCAGGGCTGTCCCCACGTGCAGACACAGGGTTCTTGGTTCCTGCCGCAGCAGCAGAGAGCATGCAGCGCACAGCGTCAGCAGCACCTGCGGCCCCCGGCATGAGCAAAGCTTGTCGCACAGCGAGCGAGGACACCCCCATTGACAGCTGGGCAGTCTCCGCAACCACTCCACTGTTGAGTCGCGGAGCATACATTGGACTGAACGACGCTGCTGGGGGGCTGGTTGGCGGGCTGGTCCAGCCACCAAGCAGTGGCGGCCGCCCCCCCCCTATCCAGGGGGATACAGGGGGGGTCACGCTGCCTTGAGGCGATGATACCAATAGACTCCCAGCTGTGTCGCTGCGCACAGCACGAATGGCGCCATCTGCCCCCTGGAGCCACGGCATGGGCGGGCGTGATTTAGACCCCCCTCGTCCCAGGGAGCCCCCCTGTGTCCCCCCAGCACCGGATGACCGCCCCAGCAACGAGGGCATGGCTGAGGGTGCAGCGGCAGCTATGCCTGCCATGGCAGCTGCAGGTGCAGCGGCTTCCACGGTGCGACGCTGGGGCACGGCTGAGGAGTACCAGAACGCCCTGTCAGCTGACAGCAGCTGCATGAAGGAGACGAAGTAGGGCCAGTCAGACCGCAGACGCTCTGGCCCAGTGACCCCCTCATACCAGGAGGGGCGCTCTTGGAACACCCCCAGGGAGCAAGCCACGATGCGAGACCGGAAGAGTGCCAAACTGCCCACACCTAGCACCAACCAAGAAGCGTTTCGCACAGGCCTTGTGCTTGCCCGGGCGGCGCCAATGTAGGCAGCTGGCTCAGGCACGCGGGGGGCATTGCCTGCACCCCCGTCGCCAGCATCGCTCTGCCCGGCCGCAAATGGCACCATGGAGTACCGCAGGACACCCGCAGACGGCGACATCGCAAAACTGGGAACACCGCGACGCCCGCCAGCGTCACTCATCAGAAAGCTTGCCTGCCGAGTGGGGCTGCCCCCTGAGGTGAACTGCTCAGCAGGCAGTGGTGCGGTGCCGTACGCTGCCAGAGCTGCATCCACGCCTGCCAGCGGGCCATTGGATGCGCCCACTCCGCCCAATGTCGGCAAAATAGCTGTTCCCTCTCCATGTAGCCGGCTTGAAGCCAGTGCCACTTGGTGCACGTCTGCTTGCTCGGGCACAGCAAAGCGAAGGTGGGGTGGCAGCGCTGTCCTTCGGGAGGCATTCAAATGCAAGTGCATGGATGTGCTGTGCCCCTTGAAGCTCCCAGTGCGACCCAGGTCCCGATCGCTGTCATCGGCGCTCAGGTATGGCTGCTTGGGCGCCGCGTTGGCCGCGCTGGTGGACCAGGCTGCACCGCTGCAGATGCTGGCAAGCTCCGCATCTTGCTGCTGCAGCCCCGTCTGTGGCCCACTGTGCGCCATACCAGCAGCAGCTTCGAGCCGCGCAGCTGCGGCGATATTGAGCAGCCCGCTGGCTCCTGGCAAGTCACGGATGCTGGGCGCTGCATTTGCGAATCGGGGGTGATGCATGCTGTGCAGGACAGTCAGCGCCAGGTGCTGCAGTCGAATGCGCGTGCCCATGGCAGCTGGGTGAGTGCTCAGTGCAGCTGGCTCGCGCACAGCTGTGGCAACTGCTTGGGCTACAAGCGTCGCTTCCCCCACGGATGACCCCAAGCATGCCCCCCAGCACCTGGCCCAGAATCCAAGCCACAGCCGATGGGGTTCAGTGGATACTAGGTGTGCTGGTGTGGGGCTTTCAGCTGATCCAGATAGATGTCTGTACGCCTGTGCTTCGCTAATGCCGCCACCCAAGACCGTAGCTGAGGGGGGTGTGTACAGCTCCTCACCAAGGGGGGGGTCCTCGTCACTTGCTTCGCTTGCTGGTGCATCTATGCGTCCTACGGCTTGCTCCCCTGTCACTGTCTCGGCGTCTGCAGCATCAAAAGATTGCACCAAGCTCAGCGAGCGCCGCCACTGGTCGCCGGAAAACAGACCCCACCCCTGGGCAAGGCACCAGGCCCAGGCAGAGGACACCTCAGACAGCAGGGCCACACGGGCTGGGGGCACAGCAGACATGACCCACTCCCAAGCCGTGGTGGCCGCCGACACTACTGGTGTACTGTGGGACCGTGCCGGCACCCAGGCCAGATACACAAGCACGGCATCTGGGGGGGTGTATCCTGCGGAGGGGGGTGCATCTGCTTCAGCTGTGGGCTGAGCGGCCTTCCACTGCATGTAGTGCCACACCACATAGGCTGCGCACGTGTTGGTGTGCGCAATCACCAGGCGCTCAAATTCCGCAGCCATCCTGGCACGCACACGGGAGGCATATCGCCAGCCCGCCACAGCCAGCCGCACAATGGCCGGCAGCAGGCGCAGGACACTGCTGCGGCGCTGCGCGTCGTTTACACTGCCCATACCCTCACCATCTTGCTGCGCCCCCTTCTCAGGTTTCAGCAAGGAGCCCCCCAGCTCTTCGCTGAGTGACGAGCGCAGCGCCATAGCGGCGCTAGCCTCCGACCCGCTGATGTCAGACGTGTCACTGCCGGAGCGGGCTCGGCGGCGCCCAGCTGATGGGCGCAGGCCAGCCTTGCCAGCTGCTGTACGCTTCTCCCAAAGCTCAGCCACCATGCCTGCCAGCTCTCTCCGCGAGGGCTCTTGTGGGGCACTGGCTGGAGCTGCTGTTGCCGCCACTGCCTGTTCTAACTTGCCGCGCTGGGCCCACCCCTGACGCTCTGCCTCCCATCGCCGCGATGCTGCCATGAGCAGCTCGTCGCCTTGTGCGACCAGCTCTGTGGCAATGGCGTGCTCCGCAGTGCGCAGCACAGGGACGCTGGACGCTTCGGCCCCAGCAGTGGCAGCATACTGCTTGGCGGATGCTCGCACTAGCTTCGTGCGCAGGCGATTGTGGTGAGCCACCATTCCTTGAATCTGTCCGAGGAAGAATGCGCGACGCTGCAGGTTACTCACTGTGGACAGGCCCACGCCACCACCCAACAAGTTGACAGACGCGGTTTGGTCGCCTGTGCTGTGCACCAACCCCCCTGCGCCGGCCAGCGGCAGCACCCCTGGCACGAGAGAGAGGGGGTGTCTGGACCCCCCTGCACCTATGGCACCTCCAGGTCCCAGTGTGGGCGCAGCGAATAAGGCTGACAATGTGGCCATGGTGGCATTAGATACGGCGTCCCCGTAGCGATCGCCCCCAGCATCCGCCCGTGTCGCTGCAACCAGGGCCGTGGACCACGCTGTTGCTGTGGCTGTAGCACCCAAGGCGGCGTCGCCTTGCTCGCCTGCTGCACCACCCAAAGCAGCTACCACTCGACGGGCAGCGTCAGCAATGCCAGAGCTTGTGGGAATATCGGCGGGCCCTCGCAAGGGAGTAACCAGCGCGACGCCGCTGGAGGCAGCGGTTGGCGCCGCCACCGCCAGGGCTGCCAAGACTCCAGCAGGGGGGGGGTAGACGGTCTCCAGCACGCTGTCATTCAAGCTGGACCTCTGGTTCAGCTCTGTGCTTGCGAAGCCAGCCTTGCGCTGAGCGCTGGCCACGGAATCCATCACACCTGCGAACCGCGCCAGCTGCGTGGATAGCACATGCGCTATTCTTGGAGCAGAGCCGTGTCCCACAGCAGTGGCAATCCACTCAGCGGTCAGCTCCGCCAGTGTCACAGTGATGCTTGTCAGCTCCCCTTGCTCACTGGGGCAGTGCACTGGGAACTCCAGTCCAGGGACAGACAGAGGAGCAACCTCGCTGCCCCCTGCAATATGTAGTGGGCCGCTGTCGGCCATGCCCCGTGCAACGCGCGAGCCCTGTCCCACAAAGGACACGGCGTCTACGGCGGCAGTGTGGCGTCCGCGCACAGCAGCAGAGCCCAACGCCACGTCCACAGCCCCCCCCGACCCCCGGCTGCCGGCGTCGAGCACAGCCGTGGCGGCACCTGCCCGCTGGGCCGCGTAGCCAGGAGCGTACCCCAGCGAATGCGCATGGGGCGCCAGTGGAGACATGCCCTGCACGGCTCGAGCTGACAGGGCCTCAGTCGTGCCCATCATTGCTCGCAGCAGCTGGGCATCCCACGTCAGCTGGGGCATGGTCTGGCGAGCATGGCGCAGGCCAGCCAGGGCTGCCGCTCGCACCAGCCTGGACCGACTGGCAGCACAGCTCAGCAGAAGCATGCATGTACGCATGAGTGGCACCAGCACGTCCTCCTGTGCCCCGTGCTCCCGCTCAAAGCCCCCAGCGGAAGCCATGCGGGAGTGGGCAAGCCGCAGCGCCGCAGTCAAGACACAGTTGGCCACGCCGCTGAACACGGCACCGAGGGCGTCCAGGGACTCCTGCTGATCAGCTGGCGGCCCCAGCAGGGTGGCGCCGGGGGCTATTTCGGAGGGGGTAGGGCCTTGCGGTGTGCCCACCGTCCCTAGTGCCTGCTCCAGCCAGGGCGCAAGCTGGACGAAGCGGCTAGCCCTGCCCAACTGCAGCGCTGGTGAGTCCACGTACGAGAATGCGTGCTCGGCACAGCCACTTTCAGTCGTGCGCAGCAGCTCCAGGTGCAGTACAGTGGCGGTGAACAGCAGCAGAGGCGTTGAAAGGGCCTGCAACGCAGCGGCACACCCCGGCAACGCGTTGGTCAGGGACGCTTGCAGGCGCAACACAGCCCTGCTGGCTGGGGAGCCCTGCACAGCCTTGCTTTCTGCGGCTGAAGCCACAGCTGCCTGTGGCGTCATGCTGCCTTTCTCCATGGCTGACACAAGCAAACGTGAGCTGCGCTCCGCCGAGGCTTGTGCCAGCAGCAGGGGCTCGCTTGCGCTTGAAATGCGCGTCACCAGGTAGGCTGCATCGCCAGGCACCTGTAGCGTGGGCGAGTGTGCGGCAAATGCTTGCAAAGCCTTGCTTGTGTCTGCAGACCACACCCCGGGTGCCGTGACGCCCGACAAAGTGACAATGGACCACACAATGCGGAAGGCTGACACGTCTTCCTGTGAAGGCGGCTGCGTTTCGTCACAGGAGGCGGCGGAGAAGGACAGGGCGGGGAGAAGGCGGGCCATCAGGTGCGCGTGCAGGGGCACATCTTGCTGCGAGGCGTGGGTGAACACGGCCTTGGTGGCCAACGCTGCAGCTGTGCCACTGATGAGGCTTTCTTCAGAGCAGCTGGGTACAAGCGGTGTCCCCATGGGGGAGCTGCCGGCTGCGCGCAGGGCCGCAACGCACGCCGACATGTGCTCAGCCATGTCCTGCTGGCCCACCTTGGACGCCAAGCGCAGCATGCGCTTGCGCAGATCGCTGCGCAAAGCCTCCCGTTTCGCTGGCGTTGCCTGCATGCCTGCTGCTAGGCGAGCCAGGGCCGCAGGGATATCTCGCACGGTGACTCCCAAGCGCAGTGGGTCAGATCCAGGCGGCTGCTCGAAGCGGGTCGTCAATGCTGACACCACAGACGGGTACAGGCGCGCTGAGAGCAGCGCTGTGTCCACCAGCGCAAACAGCAGCTGACACACAAAGCGCCGGTAGGAGCCATACACTGATGCCTGCAGGGCTGCGAGCGAGGCTGCTTCGCTCGCCACAGCCGTGGAGGTCACACCTGGCCCGCACAGGGTGGATACTCGCAGCCACATAGGGTCAGCGCTGCTGCCATCTGCCAGCTGGGTGTACAGGCTGAGCAAGTGTGCACCGGACTGACGCACCAGGGGCTTGAAATCCAAGGACGTGCTGAGGACAGACACCGTCTCCAGCGCAGACATCCCAGCCGCCAGAGCACCGGCGAAAGCAACACAGCGACGGGCAATCATGCCGGCTGTGCTGGCGCTAGCAGTCTCCTTATCGCTCACTTCTGCCCCCGTTGCTGACATTTGCCGTAGGAGCTTGCCGCCGGAGCCAGAGGCGTTCAGCACAGCGTCAATACCTTGACGGGCTTGCTGCACAAGCTTGGCCACAGTGTCCACCATTGGGATGGACTCGCTGCTGTTCAGTCCAAGCTTGCGCTGAGACGTCCCAGCTATCGCGCCGGACGAATCAGAGGTCGGGGGCAAGTGGCTCCCGCGGCGCGAGTTAAGACCGTGCCCTCGCCCAGTGTGGGCGGGGGACACTGTCGCTGCGAGTGCAGAGGCGGCCTTGAGCACACTAAAAGCAATGCCCAGTGGTGCCTCTTGCTTCTCGGTTTGGCCATCCGGAGCACCCGTGGACAGCTTCCCGGAGGCCTGACTGGGGCTTGGGGCAGAAGAGGGGGAATCGTCCAGCTCGGCCACCTCCATGGCGCCAATAGCAGCAAGTGCTGTGAGCAGGGTCTGCCTGCACGGGTGTAGCGGCATGAGGACTGGTAGGGCGCTCTGCGTCGCAATTCCGTCCAGCGGGAGAATGCGCCCCGTGTCTGAGCGGGGCGCTGCAGCGAACAATGAACTGGCCGACCCAACACTGAGAATAGCAGAGCGCGCATTCATGCTCGCTTCGTTTTCAGACAGGCCACCAGCTGATGCGCCGTCAAAGGCAAAGGAGCTGGTGGGAGCCAGTAAGGAGGACACCGCTGCCGCCCCACCATTTGGCCGCAGCACACCCCCTGAGCGCCGCGACCTGAAGTTTCGACCCATACGTGACGTGCGCTGATGTGTGGAGACTGCTGCGTGGCGCCCCCCCCCCGAGGCACGCACTGCCGAAGAGCGCTTTGTGCCTGAGCTTGATGGAGCAAAGGCGCTAGCAACGGGGGCCAGCAGGGAAGTCAGGGCCGCCACACTGGCTCGGGTGCGCTCGATATTGCATGGGATGCGCACGGATGCAGCAGCGCCGGGGCCAGCGCTGGAGGCTGCGAGGGACAGGGCCTGCAGCAGGGCGGCTGCTTCTGGGTGCCCCTGTGCCAGCCCAGCTTGCAGCAGGGCAGACGGCTGGGGGAAACGCAGACACAGCTCCACCACAGCACGTGCGAGTGACTCAAGAAGCAGCTCGCTGGCGCTGGCATCGTTGGCTGCAGACACGAGCTCGTCCAGGAGAAGCGCGTGTGTCTTTGCTTCCAGGCCCACCATCAGTCGGCTGGCCGTCACAAGCAAGCGAGCTGACGCCACACGCACTTCCACGTGGGACGACTCCAGCCCACGCTCTGCCATGGCCACAGCCATGATGCCCGCTTGGGATTCAATGGACTGCACCATGGGCTGGCCCTTGCCCACGTGCAGGCTGACTGTTGCGGCCAACTCCCCCAGATCAGTGCTGCCGCTGCCACCCCAGGCTGACATGCTAGTAATAGCATCTGCTGAAAGCATTCTATTTCTGAGCAGGGATGGGGTGCTGGGAACCGGAGGCGGGTTGGCAGTCTCGGCGTGTTGTCCTGTCGGCACGCTTGGTGGAGAGATCGCTCGGTTGCCAAGCTCTGGCGAGCCCCCGTCAACTTCATCCACCGACAAAGGTAGCTCCAGCGAAGTTTTGCTCTCCAGGCTAGGCTGAGAAGGAAGAATGCCAAGCGACCCTGACCGATTTCTCAGTTGTAGACTTTGCGACATTGCAGGCAAAGGGCTTGCCCCTGCTTCAAAATCCGCTCCAGTCAGAGCGCCCGCGAGTGCATGCATCAGTACAGCAGTGAAGGCAGGTGCAGAGTCGCCAGTCTCGCTAATGGCAGAAGCTGCTGTTGCTGCTGGGCTGAGAAGATCCGCTTTGCCTTCAACGGCGCCTCCCTCGGCTGCACTTTGGACACGCCGGGATAAGTACAGCAGAACCGTCTTGATGCGGGCAAGCTGCTGAGCATTGAAAGGCAACGGGCCACGGCTGTACTCAGCAAATGCACGAAGCATACCTGCCAGTGCAGGTAGTGCTGTCTTCTGCACTTCTCGAGGGGACAGGTTACCCCGAGAGCCCACTGCGGAATCCAATGCCTCCATCGTCCGGGCTTGCAAGGTGAAGCGCTCAATCGCAGACACCAGAGCATGCTGAATGAGCTCCCGACGGTAAGAAACTTCAAACACAGCAAGTAGGGCTGACGCTGTCAAGGCATGTGAGAATGCTTCATTTCCTACAGCAGGCGACTGCTGAGGCAGTCGGCGGAGCCACGCTGCAATCACGGGTGACAGGCGAGCAGCATTGCGGCCATGCGTTGCAATATAATACTGCAAGACTGCCAAAGCAGCCTGCTGTTGTGAACTTGATATTGGTTGAGCGTGGCCCGAGCTTGAGGTTGACTCAGCACTACTTGGTGGCGCAAGTCTCAACAGGTGCTGCACTGCAGCCAGAGGCGTAGTGGAATACTGAGCAGCGGCTGCCAGCCGCTGCACAACGCCCGAAAAATTAGTTGCCGCCATGTTGCATTGATTCAAGCTGCGCTGGAGATAGCGGGAATTTCATTTTTGCCCGCCAGCTCGTGTCGCCATAACAAGCACAGTCGTGACGGCCCCCTCTACAGGGCTCCCGCTCTACAGCCCACGCCCACGCTCTGAGCGGTGACTGGACAGCGTACTACTGCTCATCATGGAGTCATTTCCAGGCGACATGACTCCGCTGACGTCCAGCGCCCCCAAAGATACCTGCCCGGGGGAGCTGCCAGTGGTTGGGGAGACTCGTGCTGCCCCCCCAGACTCCCTTAGACGCCTATGCCCCCCCATCGAAGATCGGCGAACCGTGCCCGGTAGAGAAGGCAGTGTACTGTTACCAGCTAAAATATGGGACTGCGTGGCACTGAAGCCAATGCTGCTCATGTTGCTTTCGTTTGCAAGGGACGCCGCCCCTGCTGCTGCTGACACTGCCGACGGAAGCGGCCCCGCAAAGGCCTTGCGGGCGCCCTGGGTCAAATCCAGGTCTCCACTGTCACCAGTCAGCCCAAGCTCGCTGGCTGATTGCATATCTGAGTCCTCCATTGCGCTGTCATCTTCCTTGAGTGCTTCCGCCAGCGAAGCTGCGTGCACTCCAGCAGCCTGGCCCAGACCACGCCGGGCAGCCAGGATATCGCGCATGTATGCTGAAGCAACTTGTGCTTCCTGGGGAAATGGCAGCTCAAGCACTCGCTTGGCCAATTGCTCTGCTGCATCCAGCTCGCTCCGCTGGAGGGCAAGCTCGCATAGGAAGGTGATGGCTTCGGCAACCTCAGGCGTAACATTATTCTGCAAAGGAACCCTAAATACTGACAGCCTTAAATTGGCGAATATAGATATACGTACACCCAAGTTATCTCTTTGCCGTACGTGCTCTGCGTAGTATTTCTCAGCTTGTTCGTAGTCTGCCTCGTTTCGAGCAAGCTGTGCCAAGCGAATTGTTGCCAAGCCTTCTCGATCATTGCACTCGTGTGCACGCCGATAGCATGTGGCCGCAATTGGGTCTTGCCCAGAGTTCTGGTACACCATTCCAAGGGCACACCACATGCGGGGGTCCCCGGGGCGCAAGCTTGCAGCTTTGTGGAAGTAAAATGCTGCGTACTGCTGAAGCCCAAGCAATTCATACGCCTGAGCCAAGCCGTACCACGCTCTATAGTCCCTGGGGTTGATGTCTACAGCGTTGCGGTAGCATTTGACGGCTTCGTCTGTGTCACGCAGTTCAATATGCTCGTGTCCCATCAACGTCCATGCTGATTCGCAGTCGCGCTTTGCACCCAAGGCGCGTTTGAAAGCCGCCACTGCTGCAGCATGTCTGCCTTCTGAGGAAAAGAGGTTTCCCTGTATACAGTGTGTTTCTGCAGCGTTGGGTGAGTGCAGGGCTGTCCGCTGAGCTAGCAAGGCTAGTTCTGTGTTTTCGCCCAACACATACAACACATTGCTGTATATGTCAGTGCCTTCAATTCTATACGGATCCAGCTCAAACAGGCACTCGTATGCTTCCTTAGCCGAATCGAATCCTGCAGAAAAGTAAGCTCCGCTGACACCACTACATACTTCACTCAGGTGACGTACTTCGCAAGTTGTACAGCGCTTGTGCAGCAAGGGACTGCAGTGCTGTAGATGCTGGAAGACCAATCAGCAGTTCATGCACCAACCCCAATGCTTGCTTGTTTCTGTGAGATGTGAGGTGCAGCTTGCACCAGAACATTTTTGTCACCCAGTGTTCAGGCAATGGCAGAGCAGCCACAGCTGCCTCAGGAGACGCTTCCAAAAGCGATATCAGAGCCTCCCAAGCCGACCAACAGCACGGCACACTGTTGACCACTCGGCAGTATTCGCGTACCGCTGCCTTCGGCTCAGCGCACTGCCTCAATACATCGGCAAGCCTGCAGCAAAACCTATGGACGATGGCCAGGCATGGCAAAACAAACCACTCACTGAAGTCGGCACAGCGGGAAAGCAGAGACTGCATCAGGTGCACTCTGCAGTGCCAACAACGCTTCTTCAAGAGCTGGATTTCTCACTCCTCGGGCTTGTTCGTACGGGTCTGTGCAGCCGCTGGTGTGTCCACGGAGGAGATTCGCAGCTGGCACTGAAAATGAACACTAACCAGTCAAGGCATCCTCCATCAGTTGCTTTTGGCGTGCTCCAGCCTGCAGAGATGGGGCCATGCATGATGAGTCCAGTACGGCAGGGTGCTATGCTCGTACGCATAGTTTGGCTTTGGCCCACAGGCACAAGGCTATGCCGGGGTACTCTGACGTTCTCAAGCCAAAAGCACGCTCTATTTCGTGTGAGACTCGCTGAAACTGTTCTTGTAGCATGTAAGTATGTGCCAATTTCAGAGCATTGCGCTGAATAGAGCTTAGTCTGTCCTCGCCATCCTCGCTGGCGTTACCAGCCTTTTGTGTAACGCCAGTTGGCTTGGCTGCAAGTGCTGCTGCAAGCAGTTCTAGGCACCTGCGAAGAAATCAACATGGCTGAACATACTGATTTCTTCCATGCGTACCATGACTGTCCCTCGCAGTCGGCTATACGGTGCAAAATATTTGCCGTGGCTGCTAGCTCTGCCAGCATGTCATCCCCCATTATGAATTTTGCTGCCCTTGGGCCTCAAAAAGAAACGCAGGACACAGTTGCCAATGGTGTACTCTCCTTGCAAATGCAGCGAATTTTGGCGGTCTGCTGATATCAAAATACGTGATACGCTGGGCCGCACTGATAATGCTCGTGCAAGCCCCCCTGCAGCGAAGGCTGCTGCCCCAACCAGCGCTTGGATGTCAATAGGCTGAACTCGTCCCTCGCGAATTTCTGGCACCAAAAAGAACGACGCCAAGCACCTTACAACACTGCTTTTGGTCTTTGCATGGGATCCACCTTCATTAAGAAGAAAAGCCCAGCGTGAGCACAATGGCTGCGGCACAGGAACTTCTTTGTCAAAAGCCGCAGCGATCGCTGAAGAAGTTTGATACCTCGATCACATGTCCCACCGAGCTCAAAGCATGGGCAACAGCGCAAATTGCCCTGATGAAACAGGAACACGATGAAGAAGTAGAAACTGTGCAGTCTGCACTTGCTGAATGCGACCTGCAGGAGCTGGAGGAGCGAGGCACCACGCTGACTTGTCTCAAGCTTGAGTCTGCGTCCTCGGGCCTATTCGGGCGAACGCAGCTGACCCTAACACACCGACATGGCGAAGCATCTCTTCCACCCCACAAATTTTCCCCTGGCGAAGTCGTTGGGTTGGTTGACCACAAACTCGCCAAGGCGGCTGGGGCTGGTGCTGCCGTCGTGCACTCCGTCACGGGCGTCGTTTCAAGAGTCACGGAAGGAAGCATCCAGGTGTCAGTGGATGACCGCCGCCGGCGTGATGACGATGAAGACGATGCTGCCACTGCACTGCGTGGAGACAGAGTTCGCATCGACGTGCTACCAAATGACGTCACTCACAAGCGAGTCACTGGCGCCCTGAGCGCCCTGCAGTCGGGCCGCCTTGGCCCAGCAGCCCGCATGGCGCGCAGTATGTTTCCCTGGGCATTCGCCGAGCCAAGCGCGCCGTCATCACAGCAGGGCGCAGTCGTGGCGTCATTTCCCACAGGGCACCCCTGCGCAGCAATGCAGGTCAGCCCAGACGATTTGCCCAGGGTCGTGCCGATGGAGGGCCTGCAGCTGCAGCACAATGGCTTGAATGCTAGCCAACAAGCAGCTGTGCGCAGTGCGTTAGGTGCCCAGGACATCATGGTGGTGCATGGCCCGCCAGGTACAGGCAAGACAACCACCATTGTGGAGATCATTCGGCAAGCTGTGGCGAGGGGGCAGCGGGTGCTGGCTTGTGCACCATCCAATGTAGCCGTGGATAACATGCTGGCGCGCTTGGTGCCCCGTACACCATCTGGTGCCGTGGCTGCCCCGCAGGCAAAGGCCGCCACGTATGCTGGGGGGGACGCTGTGGAGCCCTCCCTGGTGCGCATTGGCCACCCCGCACGTGTGGATGAACAGCTATTGCAGTACACACTTGATGCAGCCACTCAGCGCGCTGATGGCGCCAGCGTAGTTGTGCAGTCGCGCCAAGACCTGGACAGTGCCTTGCGAGACATACGCAAAGCGAAGCGATCTCGGGCGTGGGAGTCCTATCGAGACGCCAAGGCGCTGTCTCGAGCGCTGCGCAAAGAGGTGTGGGCACGGGAGAAGAGCGTCACCCGTGAAGTGCTTCAACGCACAGACATTGTGCTTAGTACAATATCTGGTGCCGCGTCCCGCACCATGCAGGATGCAGTGAAGCCGCGCAGGGGAGGCGCAGCAGACGACGGCGACAGTGACGCTTGGAAGCACGCCTTCGACTTGGTTGTCATTGACGAGGCCGCCCAGGCTACGGAGGCGTCCTGCTGGATTCCGCTGCTGCTTGGGCGACGGGCAGTGCTCGCAGGGGACCACCTGCAGCTGCCCCCGACAGTGATGAGCCAAGATGCCGAGGCAGCGGGGCTTGGCTACACCATCATGGATCGCATGGTGCAGATGTACGATCAAGCACGGGTGGGGGTAGAGGTGACAGAGCATACCTCCACCCACGGAAGCGTCACGCTGCCTCCGGGGGGGCACGTCATCAAGCTGCTCAACACACAATACCGCATGCACCAGCGCATCATGCAATGGTCCAGTGACATGCTGTATGAGTCCAAGCTGCTCGCGGATTCCAGCGTCGCCAGCCACACCCTGCTCGGCTTAGCATCTGTGCAGAGCACCCTGCAGCTGCCCAGCCCACCCACCGCTGTACCGTCCAGCGTCAAAGTTGGTGAAATTGACGTCGATGTGGAGACCGTTGGTACACCGCTGGTCTTCATCGACTCTGCTGGATGCGACTGCCGCGAGGCAGCTGGCACCAAGCGCCCAGGCAGACGTGTCGTTGCCACCGAGAGTAAGAGCAATGAGGGAGAAGCGGAGGTCGTAGTGCGATATGTTGCGATGCTCCTGGCTGCAGGCGTGCCCCCGGGAGACATTGCTGTCATCACGCCATACAACGCTCAAGTGGCGCTGCTGTCAGAGCGACTTGGCAGTGACACGTCAACTCAGCGTGTCGCAGTCCGGTCAGTGGACGGCTATCAAGGCCAGGAAAAGGAAGTCATCGTCATGTCGTTAGTGCGTTCTAACGCAGATCGGAAAGTCGGGTTCCTGTCGGACTATAGGCGGCTCAATGTGGCTGTCACGCGAGCGCGTCGGCACTGCATGATTGTGGGCGACAGTGACACCGTGTGCGCTGACCCGTTCATCCGCACGCTGTTTCGTTATGCTGAAAAGCTAGGGGAAGTTCAAACTGCTGCTGGCTGGCTAAGCACATCACCAGCTGACGCTGGCACAACAGCTGTGGCTGCTGACCTCATGGACAGTGTTCCAGCAGCACCCCCAGCTGCGCCAACGGAATTGGTCGAGGCACCGAAACCCAAGAAACGCTCACGAAATGCAGTGCAGAATTTGCAGCTGCCTCGCTCAGCAATGGATACGCTTCTCAATGCTCAACTTCGGACCCTGGCTGGGTTGGCGACCAAAATGCCCAGCTCAGTTGTGTCCAAATGGGTAAAAGCCTGGAGCAGCAAGCACCCAGCCCAAACAACGCGCGAGTTGGATCGGTGCATTTCTGCAACTGCAAGTACTCGGGCCAGCACACCGGCAGCAGAAGCTGCTTTGAGCAGCGTTTCCTCGCTGCTGGCCGCAATTACGCAGCAGGTTTTGGGGGCGGTTGCAGCCTCAGCCCCAGCTGAGTCACGAGCTGCACTCGCAAAGAGTGTAACTCCAGAGGCTGTGTTTTGCCCAGATGTTTCTTTCGGTGTATGTCTGGCGTTTTTGTACCCAGCATCAGCCACTTCGTTCGTTCGAGCTCGGGGCCATGAAGCTGCAGAGCGGGTCGAGTTCCACCACGAGAGCATGCTCACATCTGTGCCAGCGGGCAGCAAGCGCCAACCCCAAAAGAGGCTGTTAGTAGCTGCGTGCTCGCCTGTTGAAGATGAGACAGAAGAGGTGCCGGCCCCAGCTGCTGGAGCTGGTGCTGGCTCTGCAGCCAGCACTGTTCACTCAACACAAAGCAAATACGTGCAGAAAGGACTGGCTGCAGCAGTAGCTGAAATCACAGTCGACAGGGGTGCGCAAACACTGAGGGGTGTCAAAGCACCCACGACAGGCAATGCTGTC
>Ga0307982_1000175_pt1 | contig 48743 bp, 51 predicted proteins | sample OrgLakmetagen989_FD_201847 | JGI IMG/M metagenome (GOLD analysis project Ga0307982, IMG submission 201847) | Saline water microbial communities from Organic Lake, Antarctica - #989 | ecosystem: Environmental > Aquatic > Non-marine Saline and Alkaline > Saline | place: Antarctica: Organic Lake... | reverse complement strand
GTACTAATACACAGGAGACACCAACTATTAATTCTATCACTGAAGGTGATACTGTGAGCACTACTTCTACTAGTAATGTGTTGGTGCCAGAAATGACGATATCGCCTGATTCTGGTACCTACCTCGTCTTATTTAATGCCCAATTGTCCAGCCACCAAACATTCAGTTCAGCCCAAGGTGTTATTGATGCGGCAAGTCTATACGACGAATTAATGGCATATCCAGGCGGAGAAACTCACCCTCTAGCTTTTGGTAGTGGAGAAACTTTGGATCCCGGAGTTTATAACGTTGCTGGAGCAGCATCGATTGCTGGAACACTTACATTGGATGGAGGAAATGCTGTAGCAAATCCCATATTTATTATTAGAGGCTCTGGGACATTCACTACAGGAGCGGGTTCAACTGTAGTATTGACAGGAAATGCAAAACCAGAAAATATATTCTGGGTGAGTGGCGCAGCCATGTCTACTGCCGCTAACACCGTAATGAAAGGCACCATGCTTGGTGGTGGGACTTCTGCAGGAGCAGTGTCATTGGGTGGTGGTTCGAACCTTGAAGGAAGACTATTTACAAAATCAGGGGCAGTAACTCTAGGGGCAAACGTTGTTATTACTTCTCCAACAGTTGCTGCTCCTGTTGATTTAGGAGTCCTTTCCACATTTGCAATGTGGAGTTCTGATGGTGTGGTTTCCGATGTAGGCACTGCAACAACAACAGGAGATGTGGGTACTGCAGCAGGAGCTATAACGATGACAGGGACTCATAATGGAAAAGAATATCCTGCTAATACAACTAGTAGTCCGATTTCCAGTACTTACAGTATTTATCAAAATGAAGAGAAGATAAGTAATTCTAGCAGAAAAATTAGTTCACAAAGCGCAACAGTATCTCTACAGGGAATGGTCATTATAAACGAAGATGATACGGTAGAAATACGATGGAAAGTTGAAACTGGCGAAGTGAGGCTAGACAACAGAACTTTATCCTTGATTCGTTCTCAATAATAATAGCTGTAAATTTATACTAAAGGATTAGGTGCGAAACTTGAGTAATCTTATTAAAGCCGACGGGATTCAATGATATTACCCCCATTAACAATAAGGCTTACACACAGCTTTATTATCATTTTGATTACTCATATAAGATCCGTGTAAGTTATCATGACTAGTCTTTGGACACTATACAATAGTGGCGTTTTATTTTTGTTCAAGAGCTTTTAGAACTATGCATTTGGAGAAACACCTTCATTTTATAGATATGTAGACTGGGTTTTAACAGTACCACTTATGTGTGTTGAATTCTTCCTTATCTTAAGAGTGGCTGGAGCAAAAGCTAGTCTAATGTAGAAACTGATTTTTTTGTCGGTGGTTATATTACAGTTGATCTTGACTCACATCCAGTAGAATATATTCCTTCTAGACAAGAATCAAACACAGCTTTTGCAGAGTCTTTTAAGTATATTCAACCTAACCAAGCCGTTTTTATAGAAAGAGCTAAAACTGCAAATGATCAAAATCATCCTAGCTTGGTATTTAAAGAAGAATATAAAACTGACAACACCCTCAATAATGAAGCTTTTAGTACCCCAGAAACCCTTGGCAAGTTTGATTTAACACTAATCAGAAAAGATGATAATAAAGTTGTGGGTGGTGTTCGCTTTAAATTCAATGATAATTATTCTAACGATATCAATCAATTTGATGCTAGCAAAGTATGAAATACTGAAGAGTCTTTTAGTATTTTAGAAAATGACTCAAATTACTTAGCTATTGAAAAAAGGAAATATCCAACTGCTGATGAGAAACTTAACTTTTGGATTGGAAATTATACGGCTACCGAGTATTCCATGTTTATTACGATGACAAACGTAGAGGAGTTTGATGTCTATTTTAAAGACACTTATACCAGTGAGGAATATCCGCTTAATTCTGGTGAAAATAAAATGACTTTCGAAGTTGATAAAACGATTACTGAATCTGTAAATTCCAATCGATTTGAAATTCGATTTGAGCAAGTTACCCTAGGCACATCACAAAATGAGATGGCAACTCGTTCAAAACTTTATCCAAACCCATCAAATACTGATTATACTTATCTTAAGCATAATTCAGACTTCGACAACGAATTAACGGTTTCAGTTTTCAATATGGTAGGACAAAATATAGAGATCCCAAAAAGATCGCGTGTCTTCTGGAGAACTAAAACTGAATACAAGTAACCTTAACTCTGGAATATACCTAGTTAAGTTAGCCTACCGAGCTCAGACTACTACCCACAAATTAATTGTAGAGTAGAAAAACTCAAACTAAGAAGGTAACAACTCTTTGATGTTTGATATTCGTATGGCAGAATGCGAGGCATGATGAATCACCTCCTTGTTTTGAATCACCAAAATTTGAGGCGATTGGTGCAAAACTCGAAAACGACGAGTAATCTCGTTGGAAATGTCTCTATTTGCTAGTAGATCGAGATATAACATTTCAATATGCTCGTTGGTAAAATCTATGTTATTTTGAAACTGGTGCCAAACCATATTGCTGATTCCACAAGACACTGAATGCTTAAAAATCACAACTAGTTTTTCTTCGGAAAGTTGTTCTACAGCATCGAGCTGGGAGATATCTTCTAGTTGACGCCAAGTAAAATTAGATTTTGAAGTTGTCTCTTCTTGTTGTGTTGACTTCGTATTAAACAGTTTATCAAAAAAACCCATTGAATGTATATTTATAAAATTGACAGTTATTTAGTTTTTGACCAGTAAACCTCAATGTATTGAAGTTTACTGGTCAAATTTATGACAAAAAGTAAACAGTTACTTATATTCGCAAAGTTAAAATATCTAGAGATAGAATGAGTGAAATTGCGGAGAAGAGAATCATTTCTGAATTAGAAATACAGAAACTCAACAAAAAATATAAAACTTTAAGTTTAATAGATCGCATCAAAGCTTTGTATGAAGATTTTGATGAATCAGAGATAATGCTAACAAGCTCTTTTGCAGCAACTTCTGCATTCCTACTAAAATTATTTTCTGAAGTAAATACAAATCAGATTATTTACTTCATTGATACAGGTTATCATTTTGATGAGACCTTAAGCTACAAAAAACAACTTTCTGAAGCTTACAACCTCAAGGTAAAATCCGTTAGAGCCTTAGCTCATGAACATGAATTTACGACCAAAGACAAGACCTGGTCCAAAAATCCAGACTCCTGCTGCTCTATTAATAAAGTAAAACCTCTCGAAGTGATTAAAAATAAATACACTGTTTGGGTATCAGGATTGATGGAATGGCAAAGTGACCATAGACACTCACTAGATATTTTTGAACAAAGAGGTGACATCCTTAAATTTTATCCTCTTGTAGATGTAAGCAAGCAACAAAGAGACGATTTTATAAAAGCACATGATTTACCCTTTCACCCTTTAGTGAGTAAAGGATATCATTCTATCGGTTGTCGACACTGCACTGTTCCTGGAGAGGACAGAAGCGGTCGCTGGAACAATAATCCCAAAACAGAATGTGGGTTACACCTATAAAAAAAGCTCCAAATGGAGCTTTTTTTTATAACCGAGTTTGTTTTTTATAGTAAAGTTGTAGGGCAAACATAGTTGGTTGTTGGTATCTCATCTTCTTCAAGGATTTCCTCAAAGCCACCTTTAATACCAAATTAAGTTTATAATGTCGTATAAATAAATTGAATTATACTACGACGTAGCTCAGCACAGGTTTTTTAATTGATTGAAGTTAAAATAGTTATCATAGCTTAAATTGCGATAATTATTTTTGATAAAAAACAAGCTAAAAACAAACGATTTATTGCGACATTTTAGGTTTAAATTGGTATAACATCCACAACATTGTCGAAACCTCTCTGCTTAAGATGAGATGCTGCTATCTTACTTCGATAGCCTTCTTCGCAATCCACTATGAATTCCTCTTTAGTCATATCTACTCTTAGGGGGTAATTAGCCTCTTTTTGATGACCTAGTGTGTCTGTAGTCTTCTTATTCATCATTTTATGACATGTACTCCCTTCACCATGATTAGGATAAACTACTAAAACATGTGACAATGGCATAATTTTGTTTCTAAGAGAATCAAAAAGATGAGCTGACAATTTTTCTTCAGTGAGATCAACAATCACATGTTGCGCTAGATCTGGACGACCTACGTCGCCAATAAATAATGTATCTCCAGTAATAATACCATGATTCTTTCCGGTTTTATCTAGAGTAGATAAGTAATCGACTCCATTGAACGTACCAGAGTATGAAGCGCTTTAATCGTATACTCTCCAACTTTAAATTCTTGATTATCTTCAGCAATAACTGCTTCAAAATTAGGTTGAGCAGTAGGTCCAAAAACAATATCGGCTTCTATTTTTTTTTAGCCAAATCTAAATGACCGCTCACAAAATCAGCGTGAAAATGCGTTTCAAAAACATATTTTATCTTAGCATCATCTTCGTTGGCCTTGTCGATATAGGGCTGGACCTCTCTCAACAGATCAAAGATCGCTGCTTCTCCATTACTTTCTACATAATAAGCCGCATGAGCTATACATCCTGTATAAATTTGTTCAACTTTCATAATTACGGTTTAAAATTATGCGCCTGAATTAAAAGATATCTGAAAAATTAAATGAAACAAAAGTCACGAATAGGCTGAAAATGAGTGAAAAATGATGTTTGTTAGTTTCTGCGGAACTGATCTAGAATTGATTTTCTAAATTGACTAGGCGTCATACCTTCCTGTTTTTTGAATTGCGTAACAAAATAACTAGAACTATTAAAACCAGTAGAAAAAGCTATTTCAGATAGCTTGGATGAGGTTGTTCTTATAAGTTTTTTTGCTTGTTTTAATCGCTCACTATTCAAATACTCCATCGGAGTTTCACCCAGAGTATTTTTGAAACTTTTATAAAAATACGATTTACTCATACAAGCCTTGTCAGCCAAATCCTCTACCGTAATATCATCTTTATAATATTCTCTAATATATTTTAGGACAAAAGCCATTCTATTGTTATCAAACAAATAAGAATTTTCATCTAGTAAGGCTCCTCTAGCATTTGTTTGTAGTAAGCGGAGTATGAGCTCTTTTATCATGACATCCAATAACGCATCTTTAGACTTATGCCCACTACTAAAAGTTTGCAAAAGCCTCTCTAAAAGATGTTGTACTTGAGTATTATTATTTAGATGTAACGGAGATAAGTTAAGGTTGGAGCTTAAAGTAAAACTTTCTTCTATTTCAGTTGCATTTTGGTAAACATCTATGGTTTCTTGAATTTTTTGAGAATCAATTCCTAGCGCCATACATCGAGTAGGAGAGTCCAAGGTTGCATCTGGAAAATCTATAATCATTTTCTTTTTAGCTGGAAGTACAACAGACTCGCCAGGTAAAAAATCGAAAGTGGCCTTGTTTTTTAAATGCATGATTTTTCTTCCAGAAATCATACTTGCTATAATAGGACAATCAAACTCTAGATAAACCTGATTTGCTTTTTTATGTGTTTCATAAATAGTCATTTCGGCAAATTCAGCAGAATAAATTGTTCTGTTTTCTACTAAAGTTTCAATCTTTCTATAATTTATATGGTTGTGTAAAGTTGAATCTAAGGACATTTTTAAATAAATAGAATAATGATATTTAAAGATAGTATTATTATATTATAAATAGAATTTATAGCCTATTTTTAATTCATTCTAATTTTTAAACACATAATATTATGAATCACTCAAAACCGAAATTCAAAGAAAAGTATGGCAACTATATCAATGGAGAGTTCGTAGATCCTGTTGGAGGTCAATATTTTGAAAACACGTCACCCACCAACAATCAATTTATTGCAAAATATCCACGATCTCAGAAAGAAGATGTAGAAAAAGCTGTAGATGCAGCCAATGCCGCAAAAGTGGCTTGGGGAAATACATCTGCAGCGCATAGAGCTTCTATTCTTCAAAAGATTGCTGACGTTATAGAGGAAAATTTAAACGAATTTGCGGCAATAGATACTTACGATAATGGTAAAGCCATACGAGAAACCGTAAATGCAGATATTCCCTTAGCTGTAGATCATTTCAGATACTTTGCCTCTGTTATAAGAGCGGAAGAAGGAAGTGCTACAGAACTCAACGAAAATACACTTTCATTAATTATAAAAGAGCCTTTAGGTGTAGTTGCTCAAATTATACCTTGGAACTTTCCAATGCTTATGCTCGCTTGGAAAGTTGCCCCTGCACTAGCTTCTGGGAATTGTGTAGTTTTAAAACCCGCAGAGCAAACACCAAGTTCAGCAACTTTCCTTATGGAGAAAATTGGTCATTTATTACCGCCTGGTGTTTTAAATGTAATCCATGGTTTTGGTCCTGAAGCAGGCAAACCATTGGCTTCAAGTTCAAAAGTGAATAAGGTCGCATTCACCGGTGAAACCACTACTGGTCAATTAATTATGCAATATGCATCCAAAAACCTCAACCCAGTGACTATGGAATTGGGTGGAAAATCTCCGAACGTATTTTTTAATTCTGTAATGGATCATGATGATGAGTTTTTGGATAAATGCATCGAAGGAGCCGTTCTTTTCGCCTTCAACCAAGGTGAAGTTTGTACATGTCCATCGCGACTTTTAGTTCAGGAAGATATTTATGACAAGTTTGTGGAACGTGTTGTAGAGCGCACAAAAGCTATTATACAAGGAGATCCATTCAACATGAATACTCAAGTAGGTGCACAAGCTTCCAACGATCAATATGAAAAGATTTTATCTTATCTGGATATTGGTAAAAAAGAAGGTGCCAAAGTGCTTTGTGGTGGAGAAGCCTTCAAGGCTAGTGGAGAATATGCTGATGGTTTTTATATTCAGCCAACTATCTTGGAAGGTCACAACAAAATGAGAATTTTCCAAGAGGAAATTTTTGGTCCAGTACTCGCAGTATGTAAATTTAAAGATGAAGCTGAAGCTTTGGAAATTGCCAACGATACACTTTACGGACTAGGTGCTGGAGTATGGACACGAGATGCACATCAACTCTATCAAATTCCAAGAGCTATAAAAGCAGGTAGAGTATGGGTCAACTGCTACCACGATTACCCAGCTCATGCACCATTTGGAGGTTATAAAAAATCTGGATTTGGTAGAGAAAACCACTTGATGATGCTCAACCACTATCGCCAAGCCAAAAACATGCTTATTTCTTATGATAAAAATAAGCTCGGATTCTTTTAGATCTAAGTCAATTCAAAATAATATTCAACATACGCCTTGACTTTTTAGTTTATTCTGAATTTAATTGTGGAAAATTAAAAAGTTGAGATGTATGTTTTAAACCCATTAGAACAAAAATATTATGCCTTATACTAGAGTTGATATAACTGAAAATGCCGAAAAAAAATTAAAAGAGTTGAAATTAAAGCACGGGAATGTTATTTTCCATCTTAGTGGTGGCTGTTGTGACGGCTCATCACCAATGCTTTTACCCAAAGAAGACTTTTACTTAGACGAATCTGATATTTATATGGGCGAAATTGGAGGAGTTAAATTTTACATGAACGAAGCTCAATTTGAATATTGGAAACACACTCACCTTACCATTGATATAACAGAAGGTCGAGGGTCTAGTTTTTCACTAGAAATACCCGAAGGCTATAGATTTGTTGTTAAATCTAGATTGTTAACTAAAGAAGAAGAACATCATTTTAATAAATAACCTTAGTTTTTAAATTCTTTAAGTCATTTTATCTTTTAAAGTTTCTTAAAAAGATCTTTAATATGTATCGGAGATATGTAAAAAACTCCATTGTGATAAACAAAGAACTACTTAGTATTATAATTGGTTAGTAATTTAACCGGGAATCCAGTAAGTGGCACCACCAACATTTTTATGAATCGAAACGATTTTATAGCTCGGAAAATAAATAATTTTGAAAAAAGTCTCTATTGATATTAATGTTATGATCGTATTAAATCACTAGCAATTACCTTATAAATACAGGACTATCCTCTTTTTCCGTGTATTCTGCAGAGAAATGATAGTTATCGTAATTAAACCCTTTAATTCCTTCTAAGGTTTCCACATCCTTATCCAAAATATACCTCACCATAGAGCCTCTAGCTTTCTTAGCATAAAAACTGATTATTTTCAATTTTCCATTTTTAAAATCTTTAAAGACTGGAGAGATTAATTTTGCTTTAATTGTTTTGGTATCTATAGCTTTAAAATATTCTTGACTTGCCAAATTCACGAGTAACTCCCCTTCTATCATTTCTGAATTTAGTTGCTTGGTGACTTTTTCTTTCCACACAGCGTACAAATCTTTGTCTTGTTCAATAGGCAACTTAGTGCCCATCTCCAATCTGTAGGGCTGCATAAGATCTAAAGGTCTTAAAATCCCATACATTCCAGATAAAATACGAAGAGATTTTTGCAAGGTTTCTATCTTATCTTCGGGAATTGTGTAAGCATCTATACCGCTATAGACATCACCATCAAACATGTAAATAGCTGGTCTGGAATTTTTTGGGCTATGAGAATCTTTAAAGCTTTGATAACGCACATAGTTAAGATCGGCAAGCTTATCACTTATATTCATCAATTCGCCTATCTCATCTTTGGTCATTCTAGATAGCTCTCGATTGATTTGAGCAGCTAGGTTTTCAAAAATTGGTATTGTATGCCTGTTGGTTGGGAGCTTATCATTTTGATTTAACGATTTAGCTGGTGATACTATAAGTTTCATGTTTTATTTTAAAAATAATTGAAATCAAGCAACTTAAGGATCTAGTTAACTAATTATTAAAAATACAGTTATCAAGGAAGTTGATACTAAATATTTTCTTTGCTGTTTTTAGCATAATTTTTCCAACGCTCGATGCATTTGGTCATGTCTTCGGGAATTTCTGAATTAAATTCCATCCATTCTTTAGTTGTTGGATGTTCAAAAGCCAATGTTTTAGCATGTAAAGCCTGCCGTGGGAGTACTTTAAAGCAATTGTCAACAAATTGTTTGTATTTGGTAAACGTGGTTCCCTTAAGAATCTTATCACCGCCATAGCGCTCGTCGTTAAATAAGGTATGCCCTATGTGTTTTAAATGCACGCGGATCTGGTGGGTTCGACCTGTTTCCAATTGACAAGAAATAAGAGTGACGTATCCTAAGCGTTCAATCACATTATAGTGAGTTACCGCGGGCTTACCTTGATCTGCATCCTCTCCAAGATAAACTATATTCTGAAGTCTATTTTTTGGATTACGTCCAATATTCCCTTCAATAGTTCCCTCCTCTTCATCGAGATTTCCCCAGACTATTGCCACATATTCCCTTTTGCTGGTCTTATGAAAAAACTGATTAGAAAGATAAGCCATAGCGGCTTCGGTCTTAGCAACCACAAGAAGTCCGCTGGTATCCTTATCGATGCGATGGACGAGTCCCGGACGATCACTACTATTATTGGGTAAATTTTCAAAATGATAAACAAGAGCATTAATTAAAGTCCCTGAATAATTTCCATGACCTGGGTGAACAACCATACCGGCAACCTTGTTAACAACAAGTAAAGCATCATCTTCATAAACAATATCCAAAGGAATATCTTCAGGAGTCAATAAATTCTCATAAGGAGGATACGCTAAAAGAACTTTGACTTCATCCCCAGCTTTCACTTTATAATTTTGTTTTACAGGAATCCCATTTACATAAATGTTACCGTCCTTTGCGGCTTGTTGCACCTTATTACGCGTTGCATTTTCAATAAAATTCATTAAAAATTTATCCACACGAAGTGGCTCTTGACCTTTGCTCGCTTTAAAGCTATGGTGTTCATAAAGTTCGTCGTTTTCGTCTAAGTCCTCCTGTGTTTGCATACTAATTATCTTGTAAACTCTTATTGATTATTTTATCTTAAACTACCATCTCCAACCACAAGGTCTATGGTACTGGTCTTTTGCAGAAAATCCCCAGCTTCTATGGTCTCTCCTTTATGCCTTAATTCTAATATAGCTCCCTTAGCAATATCGGGTCTCATTATAATGTCTCCAATTTCAAAACCCAAAGCTATTAAGGTAGGCTCAACCTGTCGCCTTGTTTTTCGAATTAAATTCTGAGGAATTTCAACATCGATATATCCCGAAGGATTAAGCGTAAGGTATATTTTTCTATTTGCTTTTACGCGTTTTCCTGGTTTTGGAACTTGATCCAAGACAGAAAATGGCGGGTATTTTGGATTAAAACTAGCTGAGTCTAATATTTCTCTTCTCAGATTCATTTCTTCAAGTTTCTTGTCTACGATGTCCAATTGAAACTTTGAAAGGTCAGGAACCTCAATCGTATCGTTGTGATTGGTAGTGACATCAAGGTACTTTAAAGCACCAAATACCAGAGCGACTAAAACAACCACTGCTAGAATCAATTGAACCAAAAAAGTCTTACTGAATATAAATTTAAAGAGTTTCATAGGTGAAATTAAATACAAATATAGATAAGCGAATTATAGAATGAAATGAACTAGGCGTATATTCTTAAAATTATAGTTTTCCCATCTTTTGTAAAACAAACAAAACTAGAATAGGAACCGCTAGCAGAATAACCATTAGTAGGTGTTCTTTTAGCACCCAAGGCGATAGCAATAGAGTAATAAAATACCCTCCCATAGCTCCACCAAAGTGGGCATCGTGGCCTATATTATCTCTTCTAGCTTTCATTGCCCAAATGGAATAAAATAAATAGCCTATTCCAAATACATACGCTGGCATAGGAATAATAAAAAATAAACCTAACATCATATCGGGCTGGAGCAAAATGGCAGCGTAAAGAACTCCTACTACAGCACCACTAGCTCCAACTGCCGTATAAGCATAGTCATCTTTATGAAAATAAAGAGACAATAGATTTCCTATAATCAAACTTCCGAAGTAGACCAACAAGAACCCCGTTGTCCCCAAAAAACTTGTGACACTAGAAGCGAAAAAATAGAGGGTCAACATATTTACAAAAAGATGAGTAGTATCCACGTGAAGAAATCCAGAGCTCAAAATTCTTATTTTATCACCTGCCTTGATGGAAGACACCTCAAATTTATACTTATTGAAGAATTGAAAATCGTTAAATCCTTTAAAAGACATCAAAACATTTGCTGCAATAACAGCTATAATAACTAAATCGATTCCACCCATAATTTAAATCACTAAACGCCAAATATACCTATCTTTGGTGAAATTTTAAGTGATGCATGCACTGGTTTTTTATTTAGTTTATCCCTTTATTTGGTTGATTTCAATTTTGCCGTTCAAGGTTTTATATTTCCTTTCCGATGTCTTTTTTATTGTGATTTTTAGACTCTTTAGATACCGTAAAACAGTCGTTCTTGAAAATTTGAATTTAGCCTTTCCTGAAAAATCGAAGCAAGAGAAAGAAAAGATTGCCAAAGAGTTCTATAAGCATTTTTGTGATTTGATTTTTGAATCTATAAAATCCCTGAGCATTTCTGAAGAAGAAATCAAAAAACGCTTTACACTTATTAATATTGAGGAAATTCAAAGAATTGAAAACGAAGGGAAAAGCGTTGTTTTAATGATGGCTCATTATGGTAATTGGGAATGGATTTTTATTATGCAAAGACATGTAAAGTCAAGGGGGTATGCTGTTTATAAAAGATTGAAAAATAAATATTTTGATAAACTCATTAAAAAAATCCGGGCTAAATATAATACTGAACTCATTACAACTAAGGAAATTATTCCAACTTTACTAAAGGCAAAAGTCAAAAATGAAACTTCTATCAGTGGTTTTATTTCTGACCAATCGCCAAAAATCGATAAAGCTTATCACTGGCAAAAATTTATGGGCATAGAAGTCCCAGTCCACACCGGTGCAGAAATGATAGCTAAAAAACTGGACTCTAGTGTTGTTTTTTGTAGTGTTACTAAAATTAAACGCGGGCATTATCAAGCCAGGTTTAAAACAATTGCCAAGGAACCCAAAGGTTTTGCTGATTTTGAGATTACGGATCAGTTTTTAAAATTGGTCGAAAGCCAGATACACGAAGCTCCTGAATATTACCTCTGGACTCATAAGCGATGGAAACACAGGCGAGTTTCTAGCGAATAGATTTAATTTAGTTACTAAGTTCTCTAAGTTCAGAAATAAAACGCTGGGCTAAATTATCAGCTTCATTCTGACTTTTAGCTTCCGTATAAATTCTGATGATAGGTTCTGTATTGGACTTTCTTAAGTGAACCCAGTTCTCTTTAAAGTCAATTTTCACACCATCAATAGTCGTTATATCTTCAGTTTGATACGTTTTAGCGATAGCCTCCAACAACTTATCGACATCCAAGTCTGGCGTTAGCTCAATTTTTTCTTTAGCCATAAAATAGGAAGTATAGGTCTGCCTGAGCTCCGATACCTTTATTTCTCGTTCAGCCAATAAGCTTAAAAATAGAGCAACCCCTACCAAGCTGTCTCTTCCGTAGTGAGACTCTGGGTAAATCACTCCTCCATTACCCTCTCCGCCAATCACCGCATCCACTTCTTTCATCTTAGCAACTACATTGACCTCTCCTACAGCGCTTGCAAAATACTCACAGCCATGCTTTTCTGTGACATCTCTCAAAGCCCTAGAGGAAGACAAATTGCTTACTGTCGCTCCTTTTTTACGACTTAAAACATAATCAGCTATACTCACTAAGGTATATTCCTCTCCAAACATCTCCCCTTTTTCATCGACCAAGGCCAGTCTATCCACATCGGGATCTACTGCGATGCCCAAATCTGCATGTTCTTCTTTAACCAACTTGGATAGGTCTTGAAGGTTTTTGGCCAAGGGTTCTGGATTATGAGGAAACTCTCCCGTGGGCTCACAATATAGTTTCACAACCTCTACCCCTAGCATTTCTAAAAGAGGGGGTATAGAAATACCTCCCGATGAATTTACGGCATCGACTACCACTTTAAATTTGGAATTCTTTATTCGATCGACCTCTACCAAGTTGAGATTTAGCACCTCTTCTATATGTAAATCGATATAGGCATTATGAAATGATATTTTTCCTAGATCGTTAACTTCTGCAAAATCAAAATCTTCCTCTTCTGCAAATTTCAAAATCTGCTCACCCTCTTCTGCATTTAGGAACTCCCCGTCTTTATTGAGTAACTTTAAGGCATTCCATTGTTTAGGATTATGGCTTGCCGTAAGAATGATTCCACCGTCGGCATGTTCCATAGTCACAGCAACTTCAACCGTAGGTGTCGTAGACAGTTCTAAATCCACCACATGAATACCCATTCCAGATAAGGTTTGCATCACTAGTGATTGAACCATTTTTCCAGAAATCCTAGCATCTCGACCAACAACAACTTTGTAATTATCTTTTCTTCGTTGTGTTTTGATCCATTTTCCATAAGCTGCAGAAAATTTAACAACATCTAAGGGGGTTAAATTCTCACCCACTTTGCCTCCAATGGTGCCTCGAATTCCTGAAATAGATTTTATTAGTGTCATATTTGTTTGGATTTAAAAGGTTTTTAGGTGTAAATATACAAGTCCATAGATTTAACTCCATAATAATTTGCTAAAAGTGATAAGAAAATTTACTTTAGGGCAATGAATTATTTAGCTCATATCTATCTTTCTGGAAATGATGATTTTCTAAAACTAGGAAATTTTATCGCCGATGAAATTAAAGGAAAGTCTTACAAAGAATTCCCTAAAGACATCCAAAAAGGGATTATACTCCATAGAGCCATAGACGATTTTACGGATCATCACCCTTTAGTTTCAAAAGGGGCCCATCGCTTTTTTGATGCTGTGGGACATTACAACGGTGTTGTTATCGATATGATTTACGACCATATATTAGCTAAGCAGTGGAACACCTATTCTGAAGTGGATTTAAACCTGTTTGCAGAGGATTTTTATCTGCTTCTAGACACAAATATAGATATCTTACCCAAAAAAATATCCAGAGCAGTTCCGTATATGATAGAACACAACTGGCTGGTGAGTTATGCTAGCATTGAAGGTTTACACGAAATCTTAAAACAAATGAACAACAAGACTAAGCATGAAACTACTCTTCAAAAGGGAGTCAATATTTATATAGATCATCAAAAAGAATTTGAAGAGGAGTTTGAATCGTTTTTTAAAGACATAAGGGCGTTTTGTAAAGAAAAAATTAAAAGTATCAATCAGAATTTATGAAATGGATTTGGAAAACACTCAAGGTTATTGGAATTATCATCCTCTGCATAGTTGTATTACTAACGACAATTGGAGTAATAATTTCTGAAGACTTGCCAAAAGGCAAAGAAGGTGCAAAGGCAGATGAATTAGCCAAACAGATTTTAAAAGAGCTTAACTACGACGCTTATAAAAACACCAAGGTGATTAGCTGGACATTTGCAGGAATGCATTCTTATGAGTGGCATAAAGACAAAAATTATGTATTGGTTAATTCTGGTGACGAGGTGGTGAGACTAAATTTAAAAGATTACGACTCTAGTCAAATTATATCTCCTAAAGTTATAGACGACAACATACGTCAACAACTCATCCAGAGGGCTATTAAGAATTTTAATAATGATTCCTTTTGGTTAATTGCACCATATAAACTCATGGATGATGAAGTAGAAAGAAGAATTGTGACTATGGAAGGAGAAGAAGCCTTATTGATAACCTATACCTCTGGGGGAAGTACACCGGGAGATTCCTATCTTTGGATTGTCGATGAAAATTATAGACCTAAAGCTTTTAAAATGTGGGTTTCTATAATTCCAATAGGTGGAGTTACCGCCAAATGGAAAGACTGGGTGAAAACCCAGTCTGATATGATTTTATCTAAAGAAAAAACAATTTTTGGTTTACCTATTTCTATTACAAACCTTGAAACTTCAAACTAAAAGAAAACAATAATAGCGGACATCGCGAGCATTAAAAAAGCGGGTAATGAACGCTTAGGAGTATCTTTTATTTTGACGTGCATACCAATAGCACCTATCATTAAAATTCCCATACCTGCGGCTCCAATAAAACCAAGATTTGCATCGGTTTTGAAAATGCTTATTATCAAGAGTGCTGAAAAACCTATTTTAAGAAAACCTATCACAGGAACAAACCAACTAGGTAAGCCATAATTGCTGAATTCTTCATTCATATTACTAGCTCCATCGCCTCTCCATTCTGTTTTGGAATTAAACCTTAATAACCAGACGTTTAAAATGCCAATAGTGATAATGACTTTTAAAATTATAATAATAATATCCATAAATGATTAATTTTCCATAAATATCTTAAATAAATTCAAAGAACAAGAGCATATAACATAATTTTAATGGCCCTTTAAGTTTATTGCATCGAATCTTCCATAAGACCTTCGAAACCAGAAATTGCTCCTAGGTTAAGTTGATCTCCCATTTGGGTTATTTTAAAAATATCGTTAGGTTTAATATTACTCCCTCTCATTCTCAGCAGCAGCATCCCCATTTTTACATCGTATCCAAAAAAGACAATTTCTTTAATATCCTCTTCATTACCAGAATACAGAAATTTAGCCTCCCGGTCTGCCCCGTTAAAGTTAATAAGAGACTTATATTCTGTTTGATTTAAAATGGAGCGCAACGTGGTCCTTTCGGCTTCTAATTTGGATTCTCCTTTATCCTTTAAAAGAGCAAGAACATTTATTTTTTCTATCTTCTGTATACTCTCCTTTTCATCTAGACTTAAGCTATCTAGGTTTTGAATAAGAAGATCCATGGATAAACTTGCTGAAATAAATTCAGGATTACTTTCTTTTTCTACTAAATACTTCTGGAGACTTGGGTTAGAGTTACAAGCCAATAAAGTACTCAAAGCCACTATACCTATTATAAATGATTTCATCTTACTTTTTTTTTATGTTTTCTAAAGATTTTGCTCCAGGGATATTCATTTGACTGGTTAACTTTGAAATGTTTTTCAAATCAATATTTCCGTTGATAACCATCAAAACCGATTGCGTATCCGAAGCTTCTGAAGAATTAATAAACATCAAAAGTTGACTCACATAATCATCGGTTTTACCTGGTTTAATGTAAAAGTTTACATTTTTACCATCATCTTTGATTCGCATCAATTCCTCTAAATTATTTTTAGATTTTAAGATGTTAAAATCAGCTTGAAGCTGTTTTCCATAGTCAAGACTCTCCGTGGTATACACCTTTATGTCATCTAGATTTTCTACTAGCTCCAAATAGGCCTTCACGTCTTCGTCATCACTGCCGAGATCGAGTTTACTCATTAATTTAAACATGCTTTTGTTAACGACAATAGAGGTGATTTCTCTTATGTTATCGTATTTAGTAAAATCTTGTGCAAAAGACTTAGTGCTTAAAAAAGCGATGGTCATTATTAGACCTAAAATTTTAATTCGTTTCATAGCTTTATTTTATTATTTTGTTTTTTTGAGTGTTGAATACTTCTATATATTCCAATTTTTCCAAACCTTCATTCATATTAAAGGACAGAAAGTTAAGTGCATTTTGTGTTTTTTCGAAAGCTATTCTGGCTTCTTGTATATCCTGTTGCTTTTCATAATATGTGAAAAGCCATACCCCACCAAGAATAACAACTATACTCGCCGCGACGTTGAGCCATAAAAACTTATTAGGCTTAGGAGATTGGATACCAATTTCTACTTCCGAAGTGGTTTTCAATTCAGTTTCAAAATAGCTGAATAAAACAGCGTAAGACTCGAAGTCTTTATCGTAGGACTCGCTAGCAAAGTAAGACTTTAAGTCACGTTCTTGTTCTAAAGTTGTTTCTCCATCGTCGTACAGATCCAACAACTTGGTTATATATGCTTTACTGAAGTCCATAGGCGGAGGTTTTTTTCAATTCATTCATAATTTTTTTTCTAGCTCTCGATAGGGCTACTCTCACAGATGTAGAGTTCATTCCCATAATTTCTTCAATTTCTTTATTCGAAAATTGCTCGACGTCTCTCAACTGTATGATAGCTCTTTGCTGATCTGGCAAAGCATCTATAAACTTTTTGACCAAGTCGACTTCGTCTCTAGCTTCAATTTGAGATCCAAGACCTAAGTTGGTTTCAGAATAAGAATTATGGACCAACTCCAGTGTTTTGTAGTGTTTCGATTTTAAAACATCGTAACATAAGTTTTTGGTCATCGTCATCGCATAGGCTTCCACGTTGGTTACCGCCGATAACTTCGCTCTCATATTCCATAATTTCATAAGAACATCTTGAGTTGCATCTTTAGCTGCAGCTTCAGAAGACAACAAACGCAGTGAAAACCTAAAGATTTTATCTCTTAAGGGCAGTATATGTTTGTTGTAATCTTCAGAAGTCATGTAGAGTCTGTTTTTAAAGAAGACGACGTAAGATATGTTTTGTTACATTCATAAAGAACTTTCGCAAATTTGTTTATTTTTATCTAAAATTTGATAAATGAAAGTATTGAAACTTTTTGCGTTTTTAAGCCTATTTCTCTTATTCCTTAATTCTTGCCAAGACGACCGGGATGATAACATTACCAACATCAACGAGCTCGCAAATCAAGAAAATATTAAAGATTATATCTGGAAGGCGATGAATATCTTTTATGTATACAAAAGCGATTCTCCAGATTTGGCAGACGATAGATTTGAAAGCACTCCAGAGTATAGGGACTTTTTGGAGAGTGTAGAATTCCCTGCAGAATTTTTCAATTCTCTATTAGCAGACCAGGATCGATTTAGTTTTCTAGTATCCGATTTTGTTGCACTCGAACAAAGTTTAGATGGAATTTCACTTGATAACGGAATGGCATTTGGTTTAGTTAGATTTATTGGAACCAATACGGTTTTTGGCTATGTGAGGTACATTATCCCAGGTTCCCCTGCGGACTCTGCTGGTTTGGAAAGAGGTATGATCTTTAACCGTATAGACGGCACGGTCTTTTCACCAGATACAGATTTTAATCGGCTCCTCAATCCTGCGAGTTATACCATTGGGTTGGCAGAACTTCAAAATAGAGACCTCTTCCAACTTGACCAAGAAGTTGCTTTAAACAAAGTTCAATTGACAGAAAACCCTATCCATGATCATCGTGTTTTAGATCTTGATGGCCTTAAAATAGGTTATCTAATGTATAATAACTTTAGAACGCCTTTTAATACGGAGCTCAACGCTGTATTTGCAAATTTTGCTACTGAAGGTATTAGCGACCTAGTTTTGGATTTAAGATATAATTCTGGTGGGAGTATCGAAACGGCTAAAGATTTATCGAGTATGATTACTGGACAATTCAACGACCAGGTTTTCGCTCAACAGCTTTTCAATTCCAATTTTGAACCCGAAAACCTCATCTTTGATAACCAAATCAATACTGGTGAAGCCATTAACAGCTTAAACTTATCTCGCGTTTTTGTCTTAACCACAGGCTCTTCAGCCTCTGCTAGTGAACTAGTCATCAATGCGCTGAACCCTTACATCGATGTGGTCCAAATTGGCACCACAACTAGAGGAAAGTTTGAAGGCTCTGCTACTCTATATGATTCTGAAAATTATACCAGAAACAACGTAAGTTTAGAACATACCTACGCCATTCAGCCGCTAATTTTAAAGACTGCCAATAAGGATGGGTTTACAGACTTTTTCGATGGTTTAGAACCAGATATTGAGTTAGGAGAAAGTTTTCCAAATCTCGGTATACTAGGGGATCCTGATGAAACTTTACTCAATAGAGCTCTTCAGGAAATTATCCCGGGGTTTGCTCGCACGCCAGATGGAGTGAAATCACTACACTCTATTGAGCTTTTAGGCGAAGACAACATGAGTTCTCCCAGCTTCCAAAGAATGTATATAGACTATAAAAAGAAATAATCTTGGAAGAGGAAAACCAGCTGATATTTAAAAATTTACAACGACAAGTTGAGATTTCACTATTGTTCTTGAGTCTAAATGCAGAGTATAAGTCATTATTATATAAAGTATCTCACGACTTAGCCTCCCCACTTAGTTATTTAAAATTTTCTTCGGAAATTCTTCAATCTCAAATCGGTAGTAATAATCGAGAAGACTTAATAGAAACAGGCCGTGTTATTTCTTCCTCAACTACCAAACTTAGCGAGGAGGCCAACCAACTCGTCACAGAAGGAAAGTCTATACTGCATCTTACCGAGTTACCTAAAACGAGCCTAATAGAACTCTTGACTTCAAGCCTAGACCTAATGAAGTTCAACGAAAAATCCATAAACCTAAAAGGAAACCTGACTGCTAAAGTTGTTGATTTCCCCGAGCTGTATCATTATCTCTTATTTTCATTGATCAAGGAATTAAGGAAGATTGAATTTCAATTAAAATCAATTGAAGTGATGCCTTGTAGAAAAGATTTGAAAATCACTTTAAGTGGAGATTTAAGTCAGCCTATAGATGACTCAAAGATGGATACTATAATGAATGACCTAAAACAGCAGCCTTTGTTTCACTCAATCTTGGAAGTGCTACAATCAGATATCTCCTATACCAATACTCTAAAACAGCTTTCTGTGGAAGTCGTGCTATCTAAGGCAATGTCTTAATCGACAGAGGTATTGTAGTCTGTTCTATACGCATCCACTAACCCAATATTATTATTGATATTTAGTTTTTGCATAATGCGTTTCTTATAAGTACTCACCGTTGATTTCTGAAGATTAAGCTCATCTGAAATATCAATATTCGATTTGCCTTCTGCTAATAGAGCTAATATCTGAAATTCACGATGCGACAATATATTAGATAAAGATAGGTCATTTGCTCCATTATTATTAAACACTTCATCTTCAATATTTTCATCTACAAACCGTTTATCGTTTTCTAAAACTTTAACAGCCAAGGCTATTTTTTGAAGGGGTTGTGATTTTCCCAAGTATCCATCTGCCCCATTTCTAATAAAATTGACGGCATATTGGGGCTCTTCGTGAGCGGAATACATCAGAATTTTGGTTTGTGGGTAATTAGCTTTTATGTCTTTGACAATTTCCACGCTATTCCCACCTGGCATTTTGATGTCCAAAATGATAAGATGAATGTCTTTTTGACACAACATTTGATTCCTTAACTCATTGATAGAGGATACTTTAATGATGTCAGGACAAGAGATAGTTTGGCGTAAAACAGCTTCTAGTCCATGCTTAACTACATCATGATCGTCTGCTAAAATGATTTTAGTGATTTTTTTCAAATTAGTTTGGTTGGATGAAAATATTATACTAATATATACAAAGTAGATTTAAAACTACACCTTTATTCACACATAGATGCGAAAAAAATAAAACCTTCGTTTTATTTGATGAAATGAGTGATTTGCTGAGCTCAATCTTGATTTAAATTTTAAATTTGCAACTTCTAAAAGAAGCGATATGAAATCAACTGCACTTACAGAAGTTCATAAACAACTTGGAGCTAAAATAGTCCCTTTTGCAGGCTATGATATGCCTGTATCTTATACTGGAGTGAATCAAGAACATGAGACCGTAAGGCAACATCTCGGTGTTTTTGATGTCTCCCATATGGGAGAATTTTTTATTGAAGGAAAAGAAGCTTTACAACTTATTCAAAAAATAACCAGTAATGATGCCTCCAAACTTATTGACGGTCAAGCACAGTACACCTGTATGCCAAACGAAACGGGGGGTATTGTAGACGATCTCATCATCTATAAGTTTCACGGCGAAAAATTTATGATGGTAGTGAATGCTTCCAACATAGAGAAAGATTGGAAGTGGGTAAACCAACACAACACATTTGATGCTACCCCTAACAATCTATCCGATGAGTATTCCTTGTTAGCTATACAAGGCCCTAAGGCTTTGGAAGCCATGCAAAGCATCTCACCCCTCGACCTATCTGCTATCAAATTTTATCATTTTGCTGTGGGTGAGTTTGGGGGAGCTCAAGATGTGATCATTTCGGCCACGGGATATACGGGCAGTGGTGGATTCGAAATTTATTTTAAAAATAAAGATGCTGAGTTGATTTGGACTGCAGTATTGGCCGCTGGAAAAGACTTTGGAATTAAGCCTATTGGCTTAGCAGCTCGCGATACCTTGCGTTTAGAAATGGGCATGTGTTTATATGGTAACGATATCGATGAAACAACCTCTCCAATTCAAGCTAAGTTAGGTTGGATTACTAAATTCACCAAAGACTTTATCAACGCTGAAGCTTTGAAAGCAGAAAAAGAAAATGGTCCTTCCAGAAAGCTTGTTGCTTTTGAACTTGAGGATAAAGGTATACCAAGACATGGTTACACTATCGTAGACGAAGAAGGTCATGACATAGGACATGTCACCTCAGGCACCATGTCTCCTAGTCTTAAAAGAGCTATCGGTATGGGTTATGTTAAAACAGAACACTCTAAATTCGGAGAACTCATCTATATCCAAATTAGGAAGAAAACAATAAAAGCAACTATTGTAAAGCCTCCATTTTACAAGGCTTAAGCCTAAATTTTATATAATCTTAAGCCATTTCTAAATTTTGGAGATGGCTTATTAAGTTTTTAAATATATCAAACAGACTAAAAAAATATTAATTCTCGGTGCTAGTGGTTTTCTAGGCAATACCCTCTTCAAGGAATTGTCCCCTTATTATGATGTATATGGCACTTTCGCAAGGGACAATGCTGACTTAGAAAAAAACAAACGCATGTTCCAATGGGACGCTGAAAAGGAATCCGTAAATCTATTGATGCAAGAATTAGCTCCAGATCTTATTATTTCTTGTATTCGAGGGGACTTTGCAGCTCAAACTCAAGCCCATTTTGAGATAATTACTTGTTTAATCAAGTTTCAAAAGAAATTGATCTTTTTGTCGTCTGCTAACGTTTTTGATGTGTTTAGCAACTACCCTTCCTATGAGTATGACAAAACTCTATCTGAAAGTGTTTACGGCAGATTTAAAATAAAGATTGAAAATGCCTTACTCAGAATTCCTAATCACCTTTACAACATTGTAAGATTACCGATGATATATGGTCATAAATCACCACGGGTAAAAGAATTGAAGCTTTTATATGACTTAAAAGAACCTATTGAAGTCTTTCCAAATGTGGTAATTAATGCCACCACTCACGATAAGTTTTCTCAACAAGTCCATTACCTCATCAATCGCGATCTTGAAGGAGTCTATCATCTTGGCAGCCAAGACCTCGTTCATCATAAAGAATTAGTATATGATATTTTAAAAGGTTTAGGTTTGGAAAACCCAATTTTTAAAAATGTGTATAACTCTAATGAAGACCGGTATATCGCCGTTATTCCTAAAACACATATCTTACCAAAGAACCTGCAAATCACCATTGAAGAGGTCATTAAAAATTCAACAAAGCTCCAGTGGTAATAATCAGTTTTTTTTTTGTAATTTATGAGTTCACAAAAAATAATTTTTATGACACCATTATCCAAAAAAGAAATCGATAGCCATTTAGAATCATTAGAGGGCTGGTCTTACAACGAAGATGCTATCCATACTACACTAGAGTTCAATGATTTTAAAGATGCGTTTTCTGCCATGACAAGAATTGCTTTTGAAGCTGAAGCTCAGCAACACCATCCCAACTGGTTTAATGTGTACAACACCTTAGAAATCAGTCTATCGACTCATGATGCAGGTGGCGTTACTGAAAAAGATTTTAAAATGGCAAAAACTATAGAATCTATTGTTTCTGAAAACTAAGATATTTAACAAAAGTTGAGTTAATTGTATTAAAACTTAAACGCTTTGCTAAGTTAAGTTTTACCTTTGTTTGAATTAAAATATGATAACAATGATTGAAGCCCTAGAATGGAGATATGCGACTAAAAAGTTTGATGACACCAAACACATAGATTCCTCTAAAGTGGAAGTGCTTAAAAAAGCATTTAACTTAACGCCTACGTCTTACGGTTTGCAACCTTTAAGATTGGTGGTAATAAAAGATCAACAGCTAAAGGATAAACTTTTCGAGAGTAGTTATAATCAAATTCAGGTAAAATCTGCCTCTCACGTCTTGGTGATATGTACCGAAAATAGTGTTGATGAACCATTTATCAATCATAATTTTGAACTGCAGAAAGAAATCCGAAATGCGAAAGATGAGAACATAAAATCTTTTCGAGAATTTTTGATTAAGGACTTTGGTAAAAAGTCTGATCAGGATATTAAAAAATGGGCGATTAATCAGGCGTATTTAGCCATGGGTAATTTATTGACTATCTGTGCCGCAGAAAAGATTGATGCATGCCCAATGGAAGGATTTGATGGTGCGGCTTACGATAAGATTTTAAACCTCAACGAAAAAGGCATTTCCTCAGCTCTGGTTTTACCTGTAGGTTATAGAGCAGAAGATGATAAATTTGCTGGTTTTCAAAAAGTAAGACGTCCTCAAACTGAAACCATTATTGAGTACTAATACTAATTTAAGCTTATAATGTTGTAATAAATCGTTTTACCGTAACAAATTCGGCACAGGCTTTTTTTTCGGCTGATAATTATTTTTAACTTCGATCAATCAAAAAACTTGTGCTGAGCTGCGTCGTAGTATAATTCAATTTATTTGTACGACATTATAAATTTAATTTGATATGACTCATTAACTATTTAGGATACTTTAAAAGACTTTTCAGACCCCTGAAAAGTCTTTTTTTTTTATTAGAACTAAAAATATAATTTCCTCGAGATATTTTGGACTATTATGGATTTCGCTAGAAATTGAAACCAAATATAAATTCAAATAAATCATTAAATTTATCATTGTCGGTGCTATTAACTATTTACAAAGAAATTCAGATAATTTTGAATTATTCTTTTCCATCTACGAAATCCTGTAAATAGCTATAACGATGGGTAAGCTTTCCATCCTTAGTCATTCTAGCCCGTTCCAATATTCCATCATGGTCTCCATTGAAAAACGCAGGAATCACATACTTCGCAAACATATCGCCAAAGCCTTCACTAGCGTCTTTAGGAAGCTCACAGGGTAGGTTATCGACCGCCATTACAGCAATTGCACCTTCAGCATTGAAGGCGACTTCCGACTCGGTTTGTGGATCATAACCATAAAACGGATTAGCAATAGTTGAAGGTCTTATAGTGGACGCCACTGGCCCATCGATATCACAACTGATATCTGCAATAAGATTGATCTTAAAGTCAGGTCGCTTAGCGTCTTCTCGTGTTATTAAATATGGGGCATTGTCACCGTAAAAGTGCCCAGCGATAAAAAAATTGGTTACTTGGGCAAAACGCATAAAAGTGGACTCATAAGGCGTTGGATCAAAAAAGAATTCTGAAGTCTTTCCAAGTTTACCATCTTTGCGCTGGTTATAATCCAACACATTGATAATTGTGTAGACCGGCTCATCGAAAGAAGCATTGAGATACTGCTCTACCCCTACTTTTTTAATCTGCAGATGGTCTAAAATTTCTTTGGCGCCTTTGGCGACTTTCCCTAAACCAGACAGACAAATCTTTAGGTTTGGAATTTGAATAGTATCCAACTCCTGCAGAAGGGCCTTTAAGTCAGCAAGACTTTCTACTTTGGGCAAATTGAAAAGACCATCGCGCAAGCCTAAAGCCCGAAAACCATTATAGGCTCCTACCAAACCGGCATAGCGACCAAAACCGATAAGCCGACCTCCTCTGGGATTGGTAATCACTTCATGATCGTAGAGCTCTATGCTCTTCTCTAAAACAGCCTTGAGTAAATCGCGGTTATAAGGTTGTTTTTTGATAGTGTGGGAAAAGAAAAAATAGGATGCCTTAGGAATTAAAGCTTCAATAGGTACTTCCTTGACTCCCAAAAGCACATCGCAACTGGACAAGTCGTCTGTGACTTCCAGACCATTCTCTTCGTAGGCAGTGTCTGTAAAAATACGAATGTCTGAAGACTTTACCGCAAATTCCAGGTGGGGATATTGATTTTGGACTGTTCTAGCTTTTTCAGGAGAGAAAACCACGCGACGATCTGGTGGCGTTTTGCGTTCTTTGATAAGTCCAAATTTCATAGGCTTTATTTTAAGATGATTTTTGCTTCAAATATAGTATTTATATCTATTTTTGCAGTTCAAGTTGGAAAGGTAACTTCCTTTTAATAATGAAGTCACACGCATAAGGGATAGAAGCGGCATCCCTTATTCCAGATAGGTATCTGGAATAAGGATACAGCAGATAGCCCGGCGCTTTGGAAGGCTAGAGCCGACCAAAGGGAAAAGCCCAACTTAAGATCATTGACAGATAAAGTGATAGAAAGCTTAACTTCAATTACTGACTTTGTAAGTATGGGGTCGATTTGGTTTTGACAGCAAGGCCAATTGGATGGTAAGCACGCCGAGCGCTGGAATATAGCTCGTAAATCTCATGGTTCACACTTTTTTAAACGGCGAAGATAACTACGCCTTGGCTGCATAATCCGAATCACAGTAGGATATGCTTAACCGTTACTAGGTAACGGGCTAAGATGTCTCGCAAAAGCCTTGATTTGCGGCGATTGCACCAGAGGCACCGGTAAAGTAAATATAGCTAAAACAGGGTCTTGATGTTTTGGTGAAACTCAATTGAGGATAAGGACAAGGTAGGTGGTTTTCAGCCAGTCTTGTCTCGAAAATCCAAGAGAAAACTAAGCGTGTAGAAGACTATTGAATTGCTTGTTTGGACGGGAGTTCGAGTCTCCCCGACTCCACATTTAAAAACCTTAGTATGTTGTATATCAACGTATTAAGGTTTTTTATTTTTTAAAGTTGTACCATAATTGTACCTTTTTCTTTTTTGATTGATTTTAAAACAATTATAAGATAAATAATAATAGTGTATTAAAAAAATAACCTATCATAATTTTACACGACTCTTTTAAAATATCATAGAGCATTTTTCTTTGTTTTCATAGAAACCCCATGATTCTATTGTTTTAAGAATTGTGTAACCAGAGGATATATTCTCGTCTTTTTTCAGACATAAAAAGTCAATATCCCAACGCATGGTAACAAAAATTTGAACTTTGGAATTTTGTCCAAATTCTTTATCTAATCGAAAGGCTGCTTTTTTAGCATTACCAATTATATCATTAAAATTATCAATCTCTCTTTTTTTACTTTATATTATTTTTACATATCAGACAGCTCAAGCTCTATTGATAAATTGTGAAATTTATTTTTGTAACTAGGAAGAATAGATTTTTCAATTTCATTTTTTCGCCACCCATTTTCCCCTAGTATAAGTGTATCGCCTTGAGTTGATGGATATGCACCAATTGATGGTTCTATAATACTACCTATGCATTTTTCTCCCTTTCCCCTGAAACGATAGAAAAACCTAAACTCATTTTCATTAATTTCTAACCATTCTATCACAGTAAAAATTCCTTGACTCGGGAATCTTATTTTAAGGTCCGTTATATCTACTTCTGTATAAGTTTTACCCTCATAAGCTTTAGATAATATCCCTGACTCATTAATTAGAATACATGGCATTCCTTTATCATCTGTCTCGTAAAGCCAAATGATAAAGGAAGCTGACTTTAAATCTGTTTGTGTAAGAACTATTATTTTTTTTATAAATGGGGTATTAAAGTACTTGTCTTCATATTTAAAAAATTTGGCAACCATCTTCATGTTTTTTTTACCAAACGTATAGAAGTGTTTTATTCTTGAAATAGAAAAGTCGTTAGTTGCAGTTTGAATTGTTTTTCTATTCAAATTTGGATGTCTTAGAATGTATATTTTCTCGGAATAAGTGTGTACCCTTAATATATCTTGCAAGTATATTCGGATGATATAAGTAATTAACTTCTATAACTCTCTTTGGCTTCGTTCACCAACTTTTTAATAAGTACTATATTTGTATCAATGTCCTTATGGTTCACTCTAAATCGGTATTGTTTCCATCTCTTTTCATACTCCATTTGGTCTATATCATAGTCTTCTATAAGTTCATCATACTCTTCTAACTTCTCCAATTTTATGTGTACGATGACTGAATTTTTTCTTGGCTTAAAATTCACGAAATTGTTGGCCATACCATTTTTTTCGATACCTATATAATGTTTGTTATATTTCAAGTTATATTCGTCTTTAACCTCGTCTAAATGACTAATGATAGTATCTACTAGCTTTAGCATTTTCTTATTAGCTTTCTCTTCCCAGTACTCTCTATTCACTGTCTCTACAACGATATCCTCCACCAGCAATTCAAATTTGGTTTCGTCCAAGACCTTAGTGAAAAACAAAGAAATTTTATCGCCAAACTTAACAGCTTTCACCTGTATGGCAATAATGGGGATAAACCCATTGAATAATGAAATAACATTAAGAAAACGGCTGGTAATATCTTCTGCAATAATAACAGCACAATGCTCGTATTGTGGGTTTCTTTTGCGTTCAATATCCCAATATTCAATGGTACGAATTATATGAGATTCATCCGTTTTCCCTAATTGAATTTCGACTTCGTAGCGTTTTAATTCCTCTGGGTCATATAGAATAGTATCTAATCTACCACCACCTATAAGCATTTTCTCGGTGTCCCTGAATTCAACATCTCCTAAACCCAATAATGCTGGGTCTTCTTCGATTTTTTGTTGAAGCCACTTTTCGTTGTATTCGCTGCTATTTTTCAGACTTAGGATTTCGGGTTTTATAAAATTTAGGCTCATTTAAAAAGATTTGAATTAATATGATTTTACTGACTTTACACTGTAGTATTTTACGTAAGGAATAAAATCAGAGATTATTTTTTTGGCGTTTAAGGATTACTACATTCTTGCTATTCAAACTAAGCATTAAACTAAAATTATTTTTTCTATTTCTTTCTGAGCATCATTAACCGATGCAATAGCTCCTACTTGCAATTTCTCAGCCTTTGCTCTCATACCACTTATTTTTAAAGCTATTTCATTTTGCTTGTCCATATCAATTGAGCCATCAGTTTTTATGGGCAATACTATTGATTGATTAAAGTAATTTGACATTATCAAATTTCTAATCCCATTAGTTTGACTTTGCATTGATTGGGTTAGCTTAATGTTGTGCATTGTTTTTAGATATGCGAAAGCATATTCTGGATTAATAAGGGATTTATTTAAAGTGATTTTATGAATAAAATTACTGTAACATATTGTATTATTTCGCAAAATATCGCTACGTAAAATAGCCACTCTTCCTACTGGTTGATATGGGCTACCGCCTGATTTCTCTATCAAAATATCTTGTTCTTGAATATTGATTTTTTTTAGTTTATCTCTACTAATTGAACGATATTTTACTCGTGAGTTGTCTAATTTTAAATTAAAATCATTATCAAATTCTGTAGCCCTAATAACAAGACAAGCTTTTAATCTTTCGTTATCTTCAACTGACTCAGAACCCCAATCTCCAGCATTACTTTGTATAATTAATTCCTTTAATGGTACAGATTTAAATTTAGAATCTTCAATTGCCTGTTTTAATGCTTTTGTATGGTTATTGTATAATCCTGGGTCGAATCTACTTCCGGTTAACTCTGTATATTTTATTTCAAAAATACGACTACTTAGAGTGTTGCTTTTTAAGGGTAAAGTGATACCTAATTCATCAAGTAAATAATCGTCGATACTATTTAAAAGTTCTTTTGCTTTTTTCTCTTTTTCAATTTTAATACCGTACTTAAAATCATATAAACATACAATTTCATCTTGAACAGATTGCGAAACTTTAGGTATTGGTAAATTATCAATATCACTTGTTTGCAAACGTGGTAAGGTATTACCAGTCATCAAATGCTTTGTTTGTTTTACAATAAAATCTGACCGCAAATAAATAGCAAGAAATTCATTTGAAAATTCAGTTTTTGAATTAAAAATGTGAAATTCCGTAGAGCAAATACCATCAAAATCAGCCAAATAGACTTTATTGAGATATGGTCTTAGTTTAGAAAATAAAATTTGTCCTTTTTTAAAAATACCTGCACTACTAATAGAACTTTTACTTGTAGTAGGTATGTATTCTCCTGTATCTGATTTGATGTTTTCTAACCCTATGTAAATATCATTTTCTAAAATTTCAGATGTAATTTTTTTTGCATTAGTAACAACATTTTTCAATTTGAACAACTTGCCTGTTCCTTCAAGTTGAGCTATTACCTCCTGTCGTTCGAAGTGGTATGCCGATGGGTCAATCCGACCATCCAACTCACTAAAATATGTGATGAATACTCTTTTCTTTAAATCTTGTTTTATTTTAAACTCCATATTAACAATTAATTTATTTGATTAATAAATCTTGTTAATTCATCTTCTATGACATCTAACTCATTATTTCCTGTGGGTTTTCCCGTAGCGTCATAGCCTATATCTTCTGCAATTGCCATAAAGATTGGGTAGTCCGTAAATTGCTCTTGTTTACGTTTTAAAAATTCTTCTTCAAGCCCGTCTTTTAAATCATTGATTTTTTGAGAGTACTCTGATGATATTTCTTTTTTCCAATCCTTAAATTCATCTGTTTGTTCAATCAATTTTTTATCTGTTTTATCCGTAATATAAACAAAACCTGTGTGTGCCTTAATTACCTTTCTTTTTTCGGTAGTGATAGCGTTTACTTGTTTTGCATATTTATTATCTTGCTTTACAGTGTCTTGAATACTGCGTTTTAATTGCTTAATTTCTTCGGTTTGCTTTTTTGTCCATTTACGTAAAAATAATACTGAACTCTTAACACCTGCGCCTGTATGTGCGAATGCTGTTTGTGGCATTGATACCACTGCAATAATTCGATACCATTCTTCTATTTCATCACGTACATATTGTATGCTACTGTTAGTTAAAATACCATCAGGTATTACTACAGCGATATAACCACCTTCTTTTAGAAAATAGTGACATTGTTCTAAGAAAAGTACTTCGGTACTCTGATTTGCTCTATTTTTTACACCTGAATTTTTAAGGTCTAACCAAGATGTATCTTTATTACCTAAGCTATAGTTTTTCAAATATGCTTTCTCTGTCAGTTTTACGGATGAGCCAAACGGTGGATTCGTTATAATAAAATCAAATGAGTTATACTTAAAACCCTGGTTGCCTGACTTAGCAATCATAACATCGCTATTAAGTAAACCATCTGATGCTATTACGTTAGTATGCCCATCATCGTGAATAATCATATTCATTTTTGCAGTACGTGCTATTTGTTCATTAATCTCTATACCAAACAGATTTTTCTCTGCGAAATCATGCCAATGTCTGTGATGTTGTACTGTACCTTCATCATAATATCCACCAGCTTGCTGTCTTACTTTATCTAATGCATATAATAGGAACCCACCACTACCACAAGATGTATCTAATACTCTGCTACCATTTGTTATAGGTAACGTGTTTACAATAAATTTAACTATACTTCGTGGGGTAAAATATTGTCCAAAATCTCCCCTAAAATATGAACCCATAAAGGTCTCAAATGCTTTCCCCTTGCTGTCTAAATCAGTAGCACTCAAATTTATGGTTTCTAAATAGCCAACTACCGTTTTAACCTTAGTGTGATTCAATCTAATATCATCTTTAAAAACTTCTGGGTCTTTCTTTTTACCTTCTGCATACAAAGCTTTAATACGCTTAAATAGGTCAATAGATATTTTCTCTTCAATCTTTTGCTTTTGCTCTTTAGAAGAGTTATTGGGAATGGGTTCATTGAATAATTGGAAGTCGTAAGGCTCTCCTTTTTTACGTGGTAAACGTTCATCCCATATTTTACAAAAAATGAGTTTATCAAGCTCATCGAAAGCCTCTGATGGGTTTAGTTCACCACCTGCCCAAAGTGCATTATGTGCTTGCTTAAAACGTTTTGTTAATTCATCTTCTCCAATAGTATGAAGTTCAAAATATTTTTGTTTTACTTCATCATTACCTGCCTCTTCTTCATCCTTTTTTCCTCCTTTAACATACTTATACTTTTGAATATCTGTAGTACCAAATCTTGGAATATCTGGAATTGTTTGTTTGACGCTACTTTCTTTATCAATTTGATAGCTTGCATCTTTTATACGTGATGTAACCCAAAGATATTTTATTGTACCTGATAAAGCGTAAGCGTAGCTTGCTGCTTGTTCTACAGCTTGAATAAATTCGAGTTCAGAAACCTCTGGTTTTTTGCACTCAACAACAATGTGCGGTTTTGTATGCTCATCATCATTGTACACAATAATATCAGCTTCCTTTGTAGTAGAAGCCATCGTTACCGTTTTGAATAACACAATATGTTCTACGGGATAGTCATAGACCAAAACCAATTTTAAGAATGATTCTACCTGTACTTGTTCTTCGGGATTTTTGTAATTACGTTTTTTATCTTGATGTATGTAATGGACATATTTTTCGTCTTCTGAAAAGGCGATAAATCCTTTCGCTACTCCTTGTTCTATTAATGTCATATTAGTTGTTAGTGTTACTATTTTTGATGTATTTTATTTCTTCTCCTTCTACTTTTAAAATTTGTACGGGGCCTCTTGGTGTTTGATTATCACTGTTACTTGGTCCTATAATCAAAGCCCGACGAATTTAAGAAAAGGAAATAAAGAAGCAATTAAAAAAAGCAAAAGTTAAAGAACTATTTTTTGTGTTATTAAATATTGCATGGATAAATCATAATAAAGTGTTGTTAGGTAAATATTTTGTAAATACTGATAAGTACAAATCCTTACATTTAAGACAATCAAAAAAAAAAGTAAAACTAAAACATCATAAGTAGGCTATAATCAGTAGAGATTTTAACTGGATGACTACAATTTAAATTTTAAAGGAACTGCTTTACCTTCTATAATTTTATAAAGGAAAAGTGTAAATAAACTATTTTTTATGTACTCATACTTTGAAATTTGGTTACTCTTGACAAAAGGCTTTAATATCCTAAACTCAATCTCAACTACTTTGTTTAGAATAGCTGAAAAGAATAAACCTGTTTCCCCATTATTACTAATAAACTCTAAGGTGAATAATTTATCTCCACCACTTGCTATTCCTTGAAATATTCTATCAAAAACGTCATTAACACTGTGCGGCTGTTTTTTCATTTTATCAATAGTATCGAATACTTTTTGACTTTGTAAATCCCAATTGTTATTACTTAAATTTTCATATAGAATATAATCCCAATCAAATGGATTGTTTATTTCCATTGGGGTTACTTTTTTGAAATGTACTTTGTCTTTTTTAGATTTATCTAAGTTGATTATACAGGTATAAGTGGAGGCGTCGGCAAAAGCCATTTCTGAGCCAAAGTGTAAAATACTTTCTACTGTTAGTCTTTCCATAAAAAACTGTCTTATACCTACTCCAAAATCGGTAACTAAAAATTTATGAGGTAAAATATATGATACAATCCCCGTCTTATTTATAAAGTCAAAACTCCTTTCAATAAAAGGGCATAAATATCATAGTTCGAAGTTGCAGATTGATATTTATTCTCATAAAAATCACACATTTCAGGGTAACTTTCTATCAACCCCTGTTTTCTTAAATATGGTGGATTACCAATCACCACATCAAAGCCGCCTTTAGCAAATACTTGCGGAAATTCCTTTTCCCAGTTAAAGGCTTTATCGCCTGCTACTTCAGGGTCGTCTATTAAGGAATTACCACATTTAATGTTTCCACTTAAGTCGTTGAGCTTACGATTGGGTTGTGCGGTTCTAAGCCATAAGGACAGTTTGGCAATTTCAACCGATTCATTATTAATGTCTACCCCAAAAAGGTTGTTTTCTAAAATGCTGTTCTCCACATTGGGGAAGACTAAACCACCGCCCATCAGTTTAGTTTCCAATTCATCAAGGTACTGGTGTTCTGCAATTAAATAGTTTAAGGCTTCATTTAGAAACGCCCCAGAGCCACAAGCTGGGTCTACAACGGTAAGTTGTAATAACCACTCTCGGTAAGTGTTTAGCTTTTCGAGTAAGGTTTTTTTAGTTTTAGCTTGCCTCTTTAAATCATAATCTTCCTCTACAAGATTGGCTTCAATTTTCTTTTCTTCACAAAGCTTTCCAATTGTATTTTCAACAATGTATTTAGTGATGTGTTTTGGAGTGTAAAACACACCATCTTTTTTCCGTTTAGATAGTTTTACCTCAGTTGGATTTTCTTCCAGTTGAGTTTGAACTTCTTCAATCTTATTCAAGGAATTTTCAAGAATATGACCAAGTATGTTTACATCTACTTCGCTGGCAAAATCATATTCAGACAGTTTAAGGGTGTGTTTATAAAGCAATTCGTCAGTTATGCTTATTTTGTCTAAAACCCCGTCTGGTCGAAATAAACGACCATTACAGAGGTAAACGTCCTGTTGCTTTCCCTCATGTCTTATGTTAAGATACCCCAAATTCTTTTATTAACTAAGCAAAGAATGTATCGTAAATCTTGATAGTATAAGAACGGTCTGCGTCCGAAACGCAGTCCTATCAATTGAAAATTAAAAATTAAAAATATTTAATAATTAACATAAATAATTTTATATATAATAAAGTTATATGTGACCCTACTTTTAAATATAAGCCCCCTAAGAGCCAATGAACACTAGTGTTTAGAATGATTAAAAACGGAACATAAGTTCAATTTATTTTAAATTAAAATTGTTAAGTAGAAAGTTATATTTATTTTTTTAACAACAAATCATTTTTTGAACATATAACATATACACAATTTTTTGTGGTGATATATAAAAAAGTGAATGAAAGTAATAATTCCAATAAAGGTTGAGCAACAGATTAGATTATCAATTCATAATTATTCAAATTTTGAAAATAATACAGAATTACAAAATATTAGACTATATAAATTGCTGATTAGTCTCTGGTTCTTTATCTATCAACGACAGCAGAGAGACGATACTATTTTAAATTTAAAGGGATACACTAATATACACGTAAAGCACCTGAAAAAATTTAAAATCAATATAAATAAAAAGACTTATTCTTATAACTATCTATTAGGAGTGCTTATTACTTCGAAGCTGGTTAATAGGAATGGAAAATATAAAGTTGGGAATTTTACTCAATCTTATAAAATAAATACAAATGTACTAAATGGAAATTATGAGGAGGTTGAGGTCAATTTTGATAAATTAATTCATAAGCTTAAAAATAAAAAACATTGGGTCAGAAAATACTCTTCTTACAAAAAGCATATTAGAGACTGTTATGACGTTAAAGTTGATTTATCAGATTATGCAATGTGGCTGAGGAAAAACAAAGGTATAAAGCTTAAACCTATTATAAAAAAAGGCATTGTAATAGAAAGAACACTAAATGAAGAAAGAATTTTTGACTATTTGAATACCGCTTTAAAAGTAAATCTAAGCAACTTGTGGTTTAAGGTAAGTGAAGAGGGCCGGTTTTATAACACGTTAACAAACATGAGTTATACAGCATTGCCTTTTATAAAATTAAAGGGTGAAAAAATAGTAGAGATTGATGTAAAAAATTGCCAACCTCTTTTACTTGCTACTATAATTATTAACGGAAAATATAAAAAAGATGTTGAAAAAGGAGTATTTTACGATAACATGGCAAAGAAATTAAATATGAAAAGAGATAAATTTAAGGTGCTGAGTTATAAATATATTTTCTTTTCAAACAAGAAATTAAATTCAGGAAAAATATATAATTCACTAAATATCCTGTATCCAGGATTCATTGACGAAATAAATAGATTGAGAGAAGAAATTAATATAAGCAGAGAATTACAGAAATTAGAGTCGCAAATCATGGTAAATGCGATTGGGAATATGGATTGTAAAATGATGCTACGACATGACGCTGTCTTTGTATATAAGGAAGATTATAAGCATATACGTAGTCAAGTTAAGATTGAATTTTCTAAATTAGGTTTAAAAGTACAAATAAAGTGAAGAGAGTATAACTTAACCTTTTCAAGGCTTAAGGTTTGAGAGATACCAAATTACATTGATAATACATCTTTAGACCACTATTTTTAAAACAATAAAAATTACCTAGATTTATATTTTAATAAAATGGTGATAATACAACTTGTTGAGTTGTCTATAAATTGTGGTGGACTTAAAAAAAATATGGCGATGAAAGAACAGAAAGGTTTTTATGTCCCATAATAAAGCATTAATAAACTTGATGAAGAATTTTTAAAAACGTTAATTCATATCCTAAAAACAATAAATTAAAATAGTATCTTATAAATAGTTCTTTTTATAGTCAGGATTAAACTCTTTATAAAGCCTAAAAACAGATGGTATTAATTTAGGTATTTCGGAATGAGTAGAATAAATATTACCTGCTTGACGACAAAAAGATTGGTAGACAAGTTCGACTATTATAAATTTTAAATCAAAATACTCGTCATCTGATTTTGGAATAAAATAATCCAATTCACCTTTGCAGATATAATCAACTTTATTTTTTCTAAAGGTAAGTTCTGTTTCTATTCTGACTATATGACCAAACTCATCCCCGTGAACATGGGAAGTATGTTTAAAATCATAATCCTCATACTCTTTAGGATAATCAACATAACCTAGAATATCTTGAACCTTATATTTAAAATCTTGGAACGCCATAAATTTATTTTGACTAAATTAACAAATAAAAGGAAAGTAAATATTAGAAATACAAATTTAAATAGCAACAAACAAACTAATAATGAACAAACTCTATGTATCGTTTTTTTGTTACTGATTTTTAGCTCTTGCAAGAATGAAACAGAAGCGAATAGATTAAAAGCCGTAGAACTTGAATTAAGAGAGAAAGAGTTAAACCTAAAAGAACGTGAATTGAATTTTAACGAAAAGCAAAGCCAGGAACTTAAAATTGAGTCTAAAAAGCCACTCAATAATTTATTTGAAGAAAATAGAGAGTCAATTTTTTAATTGAAGCAAGTAATAATACGAATAACAATTCATCAATGGAAGTGGTTTTTTCATAAGAGAAGATGGGTTAGGTGTTTCAAATTATCACGTTTTGGCAGATGCAGAAAATGCAATTATTTATACAAATACAGGAAAACGATATATGATTTCTGAAATCGTCAACTACAGTAGAGAATCTGATTATGTTGTGTTTAAAATTTCCAATAGTGCATCCAATAATTTCAAACCTGTTAAGTTTGCAAAATCAAACCCTAAAATTGGAGAATATTGTTTCGCAATTGGTAATCCAAGAGGCTTGACACAAACACTTTCAAAAAGTATAATTTCTGGTTATCGTGAAAACTATATTCAGACAACAGCTCAAATAACTCACGGTAGTAGTGGCGGTGCATTATTCAACAATGACGGAGAAGTTGTCGGAATAACTACAATGGGTTTTGAGGAAGCCGATTTAAATTTTGCATTGAATACAGTAAATTTTGATTTCTTTAAAATAAATAATATCGTAGAAAAACCAATAAACCAAGAAAATGTCAATTACAAGGAACAAGCTGTTGCAATTATAAGACAATATTTAAAAGCTTTGGGTAATAATGACTTTGCTAAATTGGATAATTTATTTTCGCCAGAATTTACAAGGTTTTACAACAAATTTAATGTAGACAAATATGAAGCAATTGCCGAACATCAAAAATATGCAGAAACATATCCATATCCCCAATCAAACATTTTCACCAATACAATTAAAACAAATCTTGATTATGATGGTTCTGTTACAGTAAGTTTAAAAATGGCTAATACAATTAAGAAAAAGAGTTGGAATAAAAGCAGAGCTTTTGAATTTGAAATGTACGTTAGATTCAATAAGAGTTTGAAAATTAATTCTGTCTTCACAAATATCATAAACTAATTATCTAGGAACATTAGAACGTTAGAACCCAGTACAACAACTAAGTAAATTGCTCATAGCTGTTGTAATAGGTTGGTTTTTTATAGGATGGATAATTAATTATATTTTTTATTCAGAATTGCCACAAGAATTACATGGTACTTCGCAAGGAGCAAAATTTGCTCATATTTTATTAAATATAATAACTGTTATAATAATAATCTTAATTGGGTAAGTGGAGTAAAACGTTGCACAATAGCACATAGCAAAAATTGCGAGATTTTGTGATGAAAAGAGAGTTTTGTGTACTTTTATAAACGTAAAAGTTTAACCGAAAAATAAGCGTTTTTATGCTGCTGCTTTTGTTATACAAACACGCTGTGCTTAATACATAAAATCATTTCTTTTTCATGAATTTTGTTTTCAGCCACTAATCAAGAAGGCATAAAAAACTATGACATTACAATAAGCTTATAACTTTTAAGAAACTTCTTAAAACCTATTTCATCATTTTTGTATTGATTAAGACCTGTAGTAGTACCGTGAAAATCAAAGACATCTTTACTGATGTCAACTCCATAAGTTTCTTTATATTTATTTACAAGAATTGATTTATAAAAGAACTAGCTACTGGTATCATAACAACTTAAAATAAAGACCTAAAGCGTTATGGAACTGAACGTGGTTTTAGTAGTAAAAGAGAAAGGATTATTTCCAAGGCTTTTTGATTGTCGAAGTTTGAAACTTCACCGTATATTGAAACCTTAATTCTCTCCTTTGTTCTTTCTGATTAATAACTAAAACTAAGTATTTTATTAGAAATCAAACTTAAACCGTACATAATTTAATGCTTGCTTCTTGCCTAGTTACGAATCCCGAAGCGTCGGAACCGCTAGAATTTCTATCTGTGAATTATTTAGTAACTTTAGTGCTTAACACAGTAACTAACTATACACAAAAATGTTAGCATTTATTGGAAAAGCCGAGATGATAAATAACAATAAGTATTAACTATTAAAAACAATGCAAAAATGAAACATATAAAAATCAAGTTAAGTGTTTTGTTGTTAGGTATTGGCATGACAGTACAGGCACAACAAGCAACTACTGCCTCAGGCGGTGATGCTTCGGGCAGCGGAGGAACTGCTGCTTTCAGCGTAGGACAAGTAGTTTATACTGCAAATACGAATGCTTCCGGTACAGTAAGCCAAGGTGTACAACAAGCCTTCGAAATATTTACACTCAGTATTAAAGAAACAGAACTGAATATTTCCCTTAAGGCATTTCCAAACCCTACATTAAATAATTTAACCCTACAAATAAGTGATTACAAAAACGAAAAATTGTCATATCAGCTTTATGATATCCAGGGTAGATTGTTAAACAACGGACAAATAGTAGCTCAGCAAACGAATATTGAAATGACAAGTTTGCCAACTGCTATTTACTTCATAAATGTTGTAAATCAAGAAAATCAAAAAGTTCAATCATTTAAAATAATTAAAAACTAAAAATCATGAAAAATTTAATTACAATATGTGCTGCAATACTAATGACTGCAAGTGTTTTCCTGCCCCAGCAATCAAGTGCACAATCACCCGAAAAAATGAGTTACCAAGCCGTTGTAAGAGACGCTAGTAATAATCTCGTAAGTTCAACTGCCGTTGGCATGCAAATTTCTATTTTACAAGGCTCTTCATCTGGCACAGCGGTGTATGTAGAAACACAAGTACCTATTTCTAATGCCAATGGTTTAGTAAGTTTAAAGATTGGGGCAGGAACCATACTAATTGGGGATTTCAGTACTATTGACTGGGCAAACGGCCCTTTTTTTATTAAAACTGAAACCGACCCAACAGGTGGTTCGTCCTATACAATTACTGGCACAACACAGTTATTGAGTGTGCCTTATGCTTTGTATTCTGAAAATTCTGGGTCACGTAAAAAAAGTAAAACAATGTCATATTTATCCGATGGTTTCTAATTTAAAATTTAAACAAATGAAAAAAACTATTTTTATTCTTGCTATTATATTTCTTTCCTTTTCTTCGGCTTCTGCTCAAGGTAATTTAGAATTCAATAGAGTGATTAAAGAAAATTATCCACTTAGTGGAAGTACTTATGGTAATGAAACTATCATTGTACCAGAAGGCAAAGTTTGGAAGATTACTTCAGCCACTATAGGTGCAATCCCTAGTTCAAACGCATCAAGACTCCAACCATGGGCTAGAATTGACGGGCATTTAGTTGCTTATGTTAATGTTAGTACGCTAAACTACAACATGTCTCCATTTCCTTTATGGTTACCTGCTGGAACTTATTCTTTAACCTATTATGGAGGATTTGCAAATGGAGCAATAGCATTTTCTTACAGTGGTATAGAGTTTAACGTCGTTCCATAGACAACAACGCAGAAGACTATATATAAAAATGGCTTGGTAAGTGCTAAGACCAAAGTAAGTGACTATCAATGAAGAATAGTGATAAGCCAAAAATTTATGTGTTTTAAGCCGCTACCTTTTATGTTGTGCCAAGAATCAGCCAAGGCAATAAATAAAATGGTTGAATGCTGTAATTAAGATGATGGTAGGTCCATCAGGTTCCCCGTATAGCTTATGGTCTTAAACCACCAAAAGGTGCTGTTGTAAGGAGCAATGGTGCTGAGCGTTTAGGAGAATCTAGTCCTAGAGATTAGAAGTTTGAATAAAGGAGTTGAAATTTCGTCAAGCTCAGGATAAACTTAAGTGAGCCATCGATGAGGTGTCCCCCGAAAAAACGGGGCAGGCTCTGTGAGGGGAGACTTTTAAGCACGGTTCTGTGAAAGGCTTGGGGTGAAATCCCTTAGTCTACTCGACCACATAAATGTTAGCATCCTTTTTTAAAAAACACTAGAACTATGAGAGAAATAAAGGATTTGATAACTAAAAGTCTATATAGCTCAAGAAATACGGGGGAATTGAATTTTAGCAGATTTTCAGATATATCAAGTCTTGAAAGAATGGGCTTAGAATTTGGAATAGAACATTTAAAAAAAATATTAGCAAACAAAGAGCTTACCCAAATTGCAATCTCGCCAATAATTCATATACCAAATTGGATAAATGACTTCATTAATTACTTAACTGAAAATGTGAGGTCAAAAAAGATTTTAGACCCTTGGATAAACAGAAACTCGTTTCTTGTTAATAATGTCCAAAAAGATTTTAAAGGTTTTTGCATTAATCCGCAAGAAAAAAACCTTATTGTTCAAGGATTCAAAATTGACGAATCAAAAATATTGTTAGGCGAACCGCTTGAACTAATAACACAAGAAACGGAAAAATCGGATTTGGTGGTTTCATTTCCGCCTTTTGCAATGCGAGCTAAAACTCGTGAATCAGTCTCAAAAGACTATTCTACGGATTTATTAATTGAGTCTTCAAAACATATTACGAAAAACGGAAAACTGATTTTCTTAATGCCAGGAAAATTTGTATTTGATAAAAAAATCGAAAAATCCTTGAAAGATAGCGGTCTATTTGTAAATGCTTTATTTTATATTCCAGAAGGCAGTCATTCACCAACAACTTCAATACCATCATATCTTGTAATTGTATCCAAATTAGCTACGCAAAAAACTTTTATAGCTCAATTATCTTCAAGCGTTAGTACTAATAATAATATTGCTGATAATTTCAACAAAAAAAAAGAAGGAAAAACAACTTCTTTGGGTAGTTTTATCGCATTAGAGAATTTTACATCATATAAAGCATTTGAAAAAGACGAGGATGTATTTAAAATAGGAAGAAGAACAGGTTCAAAGCCAACTATCTTTAAAAATATTGCTGATTTCAGAACAATTAAGAATGTAAGTCCCGAGGAAATGGAGCATTCAAACAACATAATTTACTTACCTCGCATTGGAAATAGCGATGTTGTCGAAAACCCAAGCAATTTTAATATCAAGCCACATAATTATATTCAAGTAATTTTAGAAAATCAAGTTAGTCCAACTTATTTAGCAAAATATCTCAATACGTCTTTAGGTAAACTTACAAGAGAAAGCAGAAAAGTCGGAACTACAATAGAAAATATTACACTATCATCATTAGAAGATGCACCATTGTTCATTCCAAATTATCAAGAACAAATTAGTTTAATTGAAGTAAACAATAAGATTGAGAATTTGCTTTTGGAAATTTCTGAATATCAAAATCAACTTTGGAAACGTCCGAGCCAAGCACAAGAAATAAATAAAAATATTGTTAAATACGAAGAAGATAATAGTATTGAAAAATGGTTAGACAGTTTGCCATTTCCGATTTCCTCTATTCTTTGGAAATACATAGCAATATCAGAAAATAAAAGTAAAGTTGATTATTTACTTCACTTTTTTGAGGCATTTTCCGAATTTTTATCGATGCTCTTATTGAGTGCTTTTAATCAAGACCAGCAATTTTACAAATCCGAAAGTCACAGATGGATAAACAATGATGGTCAATACGAGGATTGGATTAAAAAAGCAACATTTGGAGGTTGGAATAATTTGACAGCAAACCTTCTTAAAGCGATTCGTACACTAATTAATGATGCTGATAAAAAAGACATCATTCTTAACCTTTTAGGAAAACCAAGTAGTGAATTTTTAAACCTTATAACAAGCAAAGGAATCATTCCTGTTTTAGAAAATGTAAGAGAATATCGTAATGATTGGAAAGGACACGGTGGGATTTCGAGCGAGCAGGATAATATCAATCGGCTTACGTTACTTGAACATGAATTAAATAGTTTAAGACAAGTTATTAAAGGAGCGTTTGATGATTGTAGATTAATAAGTGCAACGACTGGAAATTATAAGAATGGAGTATTCAATTTTAAGGCAAAGGAATTAGTTGGAAATAAAACACCTTTCAACGAAATAGAAGTAATTTCATTAAAACCACTTGATGAAAACAAACTATATTTCGTACATCAAAACCATAATGAGCCAATTGAATTACTACCATTTATCAAATTCAATCAAGAATCAAAAGCTTGTTATTTTTATAATAGTATTCAAACAACTAATATAAGATGGGTTTCATTTCACTTCGAACAAAATTCAGAATTAATGGAAGTCGTGGATGAAAGGTTTGAAGAAGTATTGAGCATTTTAAAGCAACAGAGCGAATAAAAACGAAATGCCAATAATTGGGATGATTATTTTGAAATAATTAAACAATTTTCGCAACTTAAACGAAACTACTAATTTTATGCACTACGTTTTGTATCAAAACCGTTATTGCAGCAATTCCTCTTTTTACGGAAAAGGAAATAATTACTTTAGGCTAACGCTCGGTTAGCGAAAAAAAAGCAAAAAACAAAACTGAAAACACTAACAATTGATTTTTCAGAATATTATAAAAACGTTAGTCAGAATTTGAAAAAAATATTAAAAATATGGAATACGGTAAATAATCTACAAAAATTTATCTTATATTTTAGAAATACAATTTTAGATTATTAGCTGTCAAATCGAACAACTGAATTTGACTTAAATATAATGTTGGGAATTAACCGAAAAGTCAATAAATTTTGAAGTAGGTAAAAGTAAATAAGCCTCGGGGAATTAAACCCAATAGAGATTTAAAATAATTTTGATTATGATTAAAAAAACTTTTTTATTAGTTGCTTTTGTATTTAGCTCAAGCTTTTTATTAGCACAAGATTTAAGTTACCCAAGATTAAGAGTTGGATTCCAAGCTAATTTTCCAGCTTGAGTACTAAGTGTTAAAGCTGATTTGACAGAACAACATTCAGCCCAAGCAGTTATTGGAATTTTTGGTCCATTTTCAAGTTACTATGGTAGATATATTTATAATTTTTCCTAGAGTGGAGAAAATTTACTACTAAAGCCATATATATATGCACAAGCTGGTATATGGAAATATTATATATAATCTTATGGTTTAAGTTTTATAGAAGATTCTGAAAGTAGCTTTGGATATGGAGTTGGTGGTGGTTTAGAATTTACTTACCCTCAATTATCAGATAAATTAAAATGCAGCATTGAAATAGGATATAGTAAAGTAGACTTCCTTAATTATAATTTTAACTCAATCTCATTTGGAGTTGGATTACATTATTATTTTAATATATAAAACTGCACACAATAACTAAACATTCGTGTTGTCGGTAAAGCCTATGCTGTATTTTCGGTAACCGGACATGAAGAACCTATTGACTGAACCGATTGTTTGTCGACAAACTTATGGGGATTACTTGATTTTTAGGGATAGTTTTTTTGGTTAAGACGAGTACTTCTTTTTTTATTGTGTAGCTCTTTACCAACTTAAGCCTATTCAAATTTAAGTAATCTAGGCGGCAAGCTGGCTTGTTCGCTAAAATGTTCTTAGGTTATTTTCTTTCCCCGCCCTATAGCTAATGACATCTTTCCAGCCTACGCTAAGAAGATAGACAGGAGGCTTTAATTAGTTTTCTGAAGTATTTATATAGATACACATTTTGTATCCTTTAGACAAGCCAATAATGTGCTTGCTTATAAGTGTAAAAATGTCTCATAAAAGGTTACTACTTGGTTTATCCTGAGCTTAGTCGAAGGGTCGGTTCAGATTTTTGAAGTTTCGCTTACTCCACTTCTATGGTCGCCCTTAAAAAGCTAGCGTCTTACTAATGGTTCAAAGAGCCTGTATTGAGTAAAATTGAGGGGTTAACCCAGCCCATAAGGAACTTGCACCCTCTAGATTAATTAACTACATTACTGTAGTTAAAAAGATGACCATGCTGGGCACACACACCGTACAAAATTAATTGCTTTAGTTCTGGCTTATTTAGGAAAGTCCTCGCGGACTTTCTATTCAGTTATTATTTATTAACTTTATCGCTTAACCAAAGCAACTAATCTTGTAAAACAACTTTACCAAACAGTTAAGGAAAACCATGAAAATCCAAGAAGCTAACGATTTGTTAAAAAAATTAAAACTATTAGAAAACCAGTCAAATACGAAAAACAGATTTCCGATTCATTGATTTTTTATATTACCAATTAAATATTTATGAGAAAATAATCTTGAAATTGATTGGTACAAACTATAGGGAAATGATAGTCTTTTCAAAGACTTGACCGAAGATACAGACATGGATTTTCAAATAGTTGCACTTCATAGAAGCATCTACGGGACTTTTTGGACTTCAACAGATATTGAGCATTTTAAAACACTATTACAAGAACAATAAAAGATGAGAAAAAACTTACTTCTATTATTTACTTTCCTATTAAGTTTAAATATAACCTCTCAAGTAACTATTAAGCGAGAAACTGAAACGCAAGAAACTATCGAATGGATAAATAGTAAATTCGTTGAGCATCAATTTGAATCAGAAGGAACAAAACAAGTACAGTATTTTGACAGCGTAATAGAAATAAAAGGTAATTATTATTTAGCAGGAACTCATATACAAGAAACAACCAAGCCTTGGGGTTTTAGTCGTGCTTTTTTTATTCCACTCAATAAAATTAACAATATTGAGTTTGTTGAAAACCAAAATAATTACTGGTTAGAAATCAAAATTAAAAATAGTGAAGATGCTATTTTAATTACTAAAGGAGATGACAACTGGTCTAAAAAAGAAAATATTTCATTTATGCTAGATAAATCACTAGATGATGACAATTTAAGGCTTCGTTTAACAAAAGCATTTGAATATTTAATGGAATTATATGGAAATACAAAAACCGAAAAATTCTAAAAAAAACCCGTTTGGTAACAATGTGTAGAGTCAATTGCTTGTTATGTGTGTACTCGGAAAATCCTACGGATTTTCCTCTGGTTCGTTTTTTTTACTAATTTAGTTGCTAGCCAACGTAACTAACCATACACAGCAAGTTAACCATCAATAAAAAAAAATGAAAGTCTTAAAATATATCTTATACATCTATTTATTTATTGGCAGCGGATTTGCAATAAAATATAATTACGATTATGCGAAAGAAAATAGTTTTGGGGATTGGCTAATGTTTGGAGAAATTGTTTCAACTCTTAAAGGTTTTGCTTGGCCATATTATCTTCTAGACAATAGCGAAAAACAGGAAGAAAAGAAAAAATTTAGTGACGCAAATGAATTTAAAAACTCTATTGTCTATTTACAAGAGGCTTTCGCAGTAGAAGGAGAAAATGTAAATTCTGGATATGGTTTATTTACTGATAAATCATATTACAACAAATCTAATGAATTACGAAAAAAAGCGTTAAATGAGAGTTCTAAAGTTTCTCTAAATGGACTAAAAATGGTGGATGAAGAATTAGCGGTTGCATATGAGAAAAAATTTATAAAAGGACTTGAACTATATTTCGAAGGATTAAGAGTAAATGATAAAGAAACAATAGAAAATAGCTCTGAACTTTTAAACGAATTTGGAGAAGTTTACAGAAGCTGGGCGGAATAACAACTATTGCCAATAACGTATAAAAATAATAAGGAAATTGACGCTTAACTCAATGTTTCAGGCACTTTTACAAGGTCTCCAAATTTTTAAATTTGGCTTATTGAGAGAAAAAGATAATAAGAAAAATTTAAAAATTCGCTTGTGTGCAACCGAATAGTAGTCGCTAATTTGCCCGCTACGGGTCATATACAAATCCGTTGGTGCGCCACGAAGTTGTGGTTTTCCAGTAGGTGTAAATCTTACCTAAATAATTTGCTGTTCATTTGGAAGAGCTGCCGACAGATAATTTTTGAGGATTTCGCTGAAGCCCGGCATGTTCAAATAACCAAGCTGTAATACGCAAGTGTTAATCCGTAGTAGCTTCGATACGCTTATCTGTAGATTGGGGAAAGTTTCGACGTTCTAGAACCCTGCTATATTACAATGATAAATAGCTATATGAGTTGTAATAATTTACGGTAGTCACAGGGATGGCGTGGTTATAGGGGGAAAACTACGTAACCCCGAAAAAACGGAGCAGGCTGTGGGAGGTCTCTTGTTACAAATGGTGGCAACTATAAAAGCTAGTAGATAAGTATTACGAAATCACTAGCTGTAGCAAGAGAAGTCGGAGGTGTTCATAGTACCTATGATGTTAGAGACAACAAAACTCTAATTAGGAAAGGGACACTACTTTAGATGTGCGAATATAGAATCAATACTATCAGTACTGGCTTAGTCCTATTGGCTGAAATTTCAAATAGTTGATTTTAAATGTCGCTATATGTTTGTTCAAATATGAAGAGAAAGCATTCGTGGTTCATTAAGCCTATGAATTATACCTATGCTGGGTAGATTTATATGAAAAGCAAATAAAGAAATCTATCGGTAAGCCGTGTGAGGGAAAACTTCATGCACGGTTTGATGAAGGGGTCGCTGATTGTTTTATTATATTCGTATAGCGTATATAATAAAACAATCAGGCTCTACTCTAATAAGTAATTTCAGGAAAAACCTAAAAATAAAAATCAAATATGAAAAAACTAATTTATTTATTAATTGCGGTTGCTTTTTTAGCTTGTTCCAGTGATGAGGACAATAATAGCAATCAAGAAACTACAGCTCCAGAAATCACTCTTATAGGAGAAAACCCACAAATGATATTTCAAAATCAAAGTTATGTAGAATTAGGAGCGACTGCTGTTGATAATGTAGATGGAGACATTTCTGATAATATTGAAATTTCATCTTCGGTAAACACTCAAGTTATTGGTAGTTATGATGTAATTTATAGTATTAATGATACTGCTGGTAATTCAGCAAATGTTACAAGAATAGTAAATGTAATTGAAGACACCACAGCTCCAGTAATCACCCTTGTAGGTGAAAATCCACAAACTATATTTCAAAATCAAAATTATGCAGAATTAGGAGCAACAGCTATAGATAATATAGATGGAGATATTTCTAATAATATTGAAATTTTATCTTCGGTAAACACCCAAGTTATTGGTAGTTATGATGTGATTTATAGTGTTAGTGATACTGCTGGTAATACAGCAAATATTACAAGAATAGTAGATGTAATTGATGATAACCCAGTATATTTAGATGATAATGGCATCACTGTAAAAGCAAGGGATTGGGCGTCATATGGAGATGGCGGAGTAATAAATGGGACTTATTATTTAGTAGTTAGTTATAATATGTTAAAAGATATGATATTAAATGGCCAGGATGTTAGCAGAATTGCAACAACGAAAATTGTGCAGACGAGAGAGTTGTTTTATGGATATTCTTCTTTCAACCAAAACATTGGTAATTGGGATATGAGTAATGTGACTGATATGAAGTTTATGTTCAGGGACGCTGATGCTTTTAACCAAGATATAGGGAGCTGGGATGTGAGCAATGCGACTGATATGAACGGTATGTTTATTTCTGCCGAGTCATTCAATCAAAACATTGATAATTGGGATGTGGGTAATGTGATAGATATGAATGGTATGTTTCGAAACTATACTAGTGTAAACTCTACTTTTAACCAAGATATAGGTAGCTGGGATGTGAGCAATGTGACTGATATGAGAGGTATGTTTGGTGATACAACAGTATTCAATCAAGATATAGGTAATTGGGACGTGAGTAATGTGACTAATATGTTTGGTATGTTCTGGGATGCAGATGCTTTTAACCAAGATATAGGGAGCTGGAATGTGAGTAATGTGACTGATATGGGAAGTATGTTCAGGCAAGTAAATGCTTTCAATCAAAACTTAAGTTCTTGGGATGTAAATGGTGTTACGAGTTGCCTTGTTTTTAGAGATAATACTCCCCAATGGACATTACCCAAGCCAAATTTCACTCATTGTAATCCTAATTAAAAAGAGAATACCCAAACACAAGTATCCTAAAGAACAAACGAATTGTCTACAGTATTAAAGAAAATAATTATCGTTCAATTTTGAATTCCAAATTTGACTCTCTAAAATCATTTGAACTAATTTGGAATAATGGAGAAAAACCAAAAGTTATTGCAACTGACAAACGTGGGAAGTTTTACAAAAAGGAAATAAAAATACATTATAAACGGAATAAAAAACTACTTATAACAAAGAACTGAGGCAAAAAACAACTCTTTTCTCCATTAATTTTGAGGCACTATTATTCTAGACTCAGAGATTCACATTCATGATTCTTTGAGTTTTTTGTTGTGTTTTCTTCTACATATCTAGGTAAAATGTGAACGTACATTTCATCATGAGGTCTACCAGATTTTGCAAAAGCAAAACAGTGTTTAAGTAGCTTATTTACCATTGCAATTAGTAATTTCTGTAAAGACTGTTTTAAAAAAAAATCTATAATAATCAAATCTAAAAGTTGCATTTAATAGTTGAATTCCAGATTTCAAAAAATCGAATTATTACTTTTTTACATTAAAAATAATCTAAACTAGATGTTTAAAATTATTAAAAAAAACTAAACTTTTTCATTTCTGATAATATAAAAAGAAAGCGAAATGAGATGGAAGAAAACACAACAATGATAGTAATATCAGAAAAAAAATTGGGTGAAATAGTCAGCAATGCTGTAGAAATTGGAGTCAAAAAAATTATTGATGATTACAATCTAAATAACAGAAGAATCACATATTTGACACAAAAAGAAACTGCAAAATATTTCAAGGTAAATAATTCAACGATTTCGAGATGGGCTGATGATAAACGTTTAACCCGACATCACGTCAAAGGGAGAATTTACTATAAGTTACTTGAAATTGAAAAAGTACCACAACCTGAATTTTAGCCAACAATGCACAATAAAAAAAGCTCTAATATAATTAGAGCTTTTTTTATTTAAAATATTTCATTTAATAAATTTACCCAAAAAAGTCGGAGATTTAAATCTCCGACTACATGTTTATAGAGCAATTAATTTCGAATATTAATTCAAATATTTAAAGCTTTCCAAAGCAAACTCTTGATTTGTTTTCCCAATATATTTTAGCAACATACCCTCGGAACAATGTCCAGTTATTTGCATTAAAAAGGATGTGGGTAATATGCCATAGAACATTGTTGCAAATGTCCTTCTCC
>Ga0307982_1000173_pt1 | contig 49159 bp, 32 predicted proteins | sample OrgLakmetagen989_FD_201847 | JGI IMG/M metagenome (GOLD analysis project Ga0307982, IMG submission 201847) | Saline water microbial communities from Organic Lake, Antarctica - #989 | ecosystem: Environmental > Aquatic > Non-marine Saline and Alkaline > Saline | place: Antarctica: Organic Lake... | reverse complement strand
TACCCTGGCAGGCCTCACTGACATCGCCTTCCGCTAGCTTGGCGCCACGCTCCGGGTCGAAAGCTGGTTGGCAGGAGCTGTCGCCCCTCTCTCAAGCTCGGGGCCACCCCCTGTTATGGTGGATGTAACCTCGCAAGAGAGCTAAACCAAGAAAAAGCTGGCGCACACCCGAGCGTCTGCCTTGGTATAGCTACAGGTGTGCCTCCGCCAGCCAGGCACGCAGAGCCCCCAGGAAGGGTGTCTGTGCCGTCAAGCACCCCAGCTTGAACTGCTTTGAGACCCTTCATCGTTCCAATACAAGCTGACAGCCGCTTCATTGTGGTGTGATGTGCGCTCTCGGGTTCATTCAAAATATATATTCAGCCCCACGCCATCGTTGCCGCACGCGTGTGACTCAAACAGCAGTCTCCAGAGGAGGGCGGCTTTCTTGGCAAAAGGTTGAAAACTCGTCCCACGTGATGCGCGTGATGCCTCCTTGCTGGTTGGGATCCTGCTTCCCTGCTGGCTCGGCAATGAGTCTCATCATGTACGGGACGATGCTGTCTTCCACAGGAATGTCAATTTCATTGCACACCACCGCGAGGTGGTGCGCCTCAAACCACCCAGCACCTGGCTCATCCAGGGCGCGGTAGATGTCATTGTATCCCCCAATGGCACCAGACTCCAGACTGCTCTGAATTTTTTCGTGAAACGCACTGACAGACAGCGCTGCGATCTGCTCCGTGTCCAAATCCAAGTCATCTTCCTCCTCTTCCTCGTCCTCCTGCACCTCAGGCGTGGCTTCCTCCTGCGGTGGGGACACCTCAACGGGGGCTGGGGCCACGGGCACCGGGATGTGCACCTTGGCGGGGGCAGCAGCAAAGCCTGAAGCCACAGAGCGCACGTGTGCCCTGGCAATGCTCTTCAGCATGGCGTCTGTCTCCTCCTGTGTGGAGGGCAGGGAGGCAGTCTTGTACAGGGGGGGTGGCGCCCCCCCCCCTCCCGCCGCCTTGTGCAGCAGCTCCTGCATGGCGCTGCCGCCAGGGGCAGAGGGGGGCACGCAGTCAGCGGCAGTGCGCGCCCGGTCATCCAGGGCACTTGCACTGGCGCCGCCATCCAGGATGGCCTCCAGTGCGTCTGTAGCGCCAGCAGCGGCGGCGGCATGCAGCGGCGTGGCTCCAAGGGCATCCACGGCGGACACGGGCGCCCCGTGCTGGGCCAGTAGCCGACAAATCTCGCCGTCATCATTGCGGGCTGCAGCATGGAGAGCCGTGCTGCCTGTGCTGTCCACTGCCTTGAGATCGGCCCCTGCCTTGAGAAGTAAACGCACGATGTCTACATCTCGACGCTGCACTGCAGCATGCAAAGTGGACCCGCATGGGGCTGCTGCTGATGCAGAAGTGGCAGCTCCAGCATTCACATCAGCACCAGAATCCACCGCATCCTGAATCAAGGACAGTGAGTGTGCAGAGATTAACGTGTGTAAAGCAGTCTCGCCCGTCTGTAAAAGCCAAATTGTTTGAAGCGCGTTTCGGGGGTGTTTCACGTTACATACAGCTCCAGCGACCTGCCAATTCAAAGAGGCGAAGTCAGCGCGAATGTCTGCCTCTGAAGTGGAACGTAAGTAGTCCATTATGTATTTTTGGCCTGCTAGGAGTTGAAGACAACACCGTTGAATACTCGCAGTGTGTACCTTCAGGCAGTGTCTGCTGCTGCGCGACAAGATCAGCCAATGTGATCGAAGTGCGGAGCATATGCATGGGAAGCAGCAAACAAGCACACTTGGGGATATGTGTTTTTGCGAGTGGGCCCTGTTGTCGGTGTTGGGAATGATTTCCCAACGGTCGCTGTGCAGAGGGGGTCTCGGGTAGTACGTTTTGACCAGGCGCAGCTTCAGCTCAAGCTCGTCGAACCCCTGGCAATTCAATGCACAACAACTTCACGAGTTGAAATTATTCTGCGTGTGGTGACCCTGACACACTCTCTTGGTTGCTAGCGCGTTGCTCTTTGCTTTCACTCGTCAAGCCATGGCTGGCTCGTCGCAGCAGATGGAGCTAGAGCTGCAGGTTCGCAGAGCACATGCGGGGGATGTACAACGCATCAGCTCATTGATAGGCCAGCAACACGATGCATTCAAGCAGCAGTTCGGTTCACTGCCCGTTCGCCAATTGGTGGAGACTGCATTTCTCACTCTGGTTGCTGAGGCCCACGGCTCAGTCGTGGCCTTCGCATCCATGACTGATTTGCCAGCAGTTCAAAACCTCGATGCAACAGTTGCAGTTGATTACATGAAATACATGCAACCGAAAATGCCTATATCTGTAAGTACCATACATGGTCTCCTTCCAGATGGAGCATGTGGAGCCCAGGCAAGGGGTGGGAAGTGCGGAAGTTGAATTAGGCGCGATGTCTCGTAGCTGCTCATGCATGCACTCGCGTCACCTAGAGTCCACCGCAGGTATCAAATACACTTTGGATGGCTGCGTTTGCAGCAGATGAACAGAGCGTGTCGGGTGTCGATGCTGCCTACCAGCTGATGTTCACACTGTTTCAGTCACAGCCCGACATTGCGTATGTCGGTTTGGTGCTCCCCAAGGGGTTGGCCGACGCAGACGTGCTACACCCGGCGGTGTTCGCCCCCCTGGCAAACGCACATCCCCAAGGCAGTTTCAGTGCCGTGCGTGGCTGCGGACCTTTGCTGGAGGAGCAGTGTGTGGTGTCGCTGTGCTCTGGCGCGGCGCTGTTGCCACACCTGTCCATCCGCAAGGCGGCTGTGGAGGACCACGACGACCTGGTGCCGGTGTTCGACGGGCACAGTGAAGTGATCTCCTCTGACGTAGGGGAGTTCTTCTTGGCGGAGCTCATCTCCCAGCAGGACGAGGACCGGCGCTCCGTGGTGGGCACTGCCCAGGGGCAAGCGGTGGGCCTCATGTCTGTGGCGCGGCACGTGGACGTGCACACGCTGCAAGAGGCATTTGACCTCTCTGCTCACAACGGTCTGCAGCGCCGCACAGTGCGCCAGGCACGACAAGAGGCAGCGGCTGCGCGGGACGCCAGTCGCAGCTCCTTCGACTGGCTATGGTTTCTCATGCAGCACGCCAGTGAAGTGGCCTCCCTATTTAACGCCCTCACGGCACCCTCCGTGGCAGGCAGCGGCCTGGGCGCCATCCGCGCTGCACAGGCCGCCAGCTTCGGCACCGCTGCGCACACAGTGCAGCTGGGCAGCGTCGCTGCAGCCCTGGATGTCAGGGGGCTGGCATGGGGGTACGCTGCAGCCGGCGGCGTGGGTCTGGGCACAGCCATGCTGGCAGACATGATTGCTGCACAGGCCTTGCCATCCTTGGCAGGCAGCCGCACCCCTGCTGACGTCGCCTCTGTGACGGTGACGCGAGAGGACATGGGCATGGCTGTGGCTCGGGTGGCGGATGGCCGCGAGACACAGCGGCGCCGGCGGCGCCTAGCAGACGCGTGTGCTACCCAGGGCGTGGGGGGCTTTGATGCCCTGCGCGAGCTTGCCTTGAGTGAGTTCGACACTCTGCAGGAGAGCATTGTGGCGGAGAAGCAGGTGGCTGCCTCCGCTGCCCGGGAGGCGGCTGCGGCGCAGGCGGCAGAGGCACGCCAGCGCTTCGAAGAGGAGGAAGCACACAGGCGTGAAGCAGAGGGGTATGCAGCCGATTCCACTGGCCTGGCGCTGGATGGCGAAGGGGCTGACGGCCTGGCCGCGGGGGGGGGCAGTCGCGGGGCCCACACTGCGCCTGCTGGGGCAATGCCCCCCCCCTCGTTTGGAGACGAGGAGGAAGACGGCCAATTTGATGCCGAGGCTGTCAAGGTGCCCGTGATGGAGTTGGCAGCGTCTATTTCTGCAGCAATGTCTGAGCGGGGCGTGCAGTACAGCGGGGAGCACGCTGACACCGGCGCAGGTGAGGAGTTGGTCATGGAGTGTGCACGCGTGCTGGGCATAGATGGGTGGCGCACCACGCTGCTGGCACACTTGGACGACGAAGACAGCATGGACAGGGAGGCCGCTGGTCTGCTGGGCATGCCTGAAGGTGTGCACCGTGGGGGGGGCATCAGTGGCGGCAAGGGGGGGCTAGTCGGCGACGCCTCCGCCATCGCCCTCATCACCCCCGAGCAAGCCACGGACCGCATGCTGCTGGAGGTGGCCCTGGACCGCATGGAGGGCGTGCTGTCCATGGCGGCAGTGGGCACCTCGGCTGCCGCCGATGCCATCGCCGCAGCCGGTGCCGAGGAGCAGCTGCTGGAGGCGGTGGAGGGTGTGGACGCCGCAGCAGGCGCAGGGTCCCTCCTCGGGGGCGTTGTGTCTGCCCGGGCCACCCGCCTGGCCATGGCGTGTGCTGACGGCGTGTCATCCGAAGCAGAGGCAGCTGCTGGCAGCGTGCTGGCAGCGCTGCTGGGCGTCCCCGTGGTGCATCTGCCCACTGTGATGCGCAAGGTCACCCTGCAGCTGCAGGCAGAAGCCATAGACGCCACAGAGAAAGCGGCTGCTGCGGAGCACAAGCGGCGGGCAGACGAAGCCAAGCGGCGGAAACGGCACCAACGCAAGCCCAAGGGGGAGGAGGAGGACGAGGAGGGGGAGGAGGAGGACGAAGAGGCAGCAGCGGCAGCCGCGGCGGAGGCGGCGGCAGCAGAGGCGTTGCTGTACAAGGGGCAGTATGCCGCGGTGCTGTCGGTGCTGGCGTCCCCCCTGTGCTCGCGGGGGTATGTGCTCACGGGTCTCACGGGGGCGCAGGACTTGGATGTGGAGGAGCTGCGTCTGGGCTTCGACAAGGTCACCAGGCTGCTGCTGACGGAGATGGAGCTGCCCCAGGAGAAGGAGCGGGCACCTGGCACAGCTGCAGCCAAGGCAGGCAGCGACGACGCAATGGCTGCCCTGGCTGCAGCTGCTGCAGCTGAAGACGCGGACGATGCCGAGGCCGTTGATGACGTGGGCGTGAGGGCTGACGGCACCCGCATCCCCATGCCCAGTGGCAGCCTGCTGCCCCACGCAGTACTGCTGCTGGACAACCCCGCCACCCAGCAAGGCATTGCGCAGCCCAGCGCCGCCGCTGCGTGGCTCACTGCCCTGTCCTCTCGTGTACTGCGTGTCACGCTGCCGCCTGCACTGGCCAGCTTGACCCCACAGGTGGACCTGGCTGTGCGGCCGAGCAGTGCTGCAGCCGGGGGCGCGGGAGGCAGTCCTGGGGGCGACGGGGAGGGCGACGGGGAGTCTACTGGCCAGGGCTATGCACTGCTGCGTGCTGCCTCCGAGGCCCCCAGCGGCGTCAGCATGGCCATGTTTGGCTCTGAGGACGCCAGTGCGGACGACGGGAACAGCGGCACGTTTGTGCCCCCAGTGGGCCACAGGGGCGTCAGTGTGGATGTGGACTTGGACGTGAAGGGGCTGGGCGCCCTGGTTGCCAAGGCCGTCCCTGAGGGCGTGCAGGTGTTGGTGGAGACAGCAGCAGAGGAGCGCAGGTCCCAGGAGGAGGAAGCCGCCGCCCGTGCCGCAGCTGGGAAGAAACCCAAGCGTGCAGTGGACCCTGCTGCGGCAGCAGAGGAGGCTGGCCTGCCCCCCCCTCCCCACAAACGCACCCCCTACAACGTGCTGCAGCTGAACGAGACCACATCAGTGACAGTGTCGGTGTCCCTCGTGCCGGATGTGGTGACGGCGTGGGCAGGCGCCAGCGGCCCCCATCGGGACCCAGCAGCTGCCCAGGCGCTGGTGGACGCCCGGGAGCAGCTGCTGTCTGTGCTGCTGCGGGAGGGCCTGGTGCTGCAGCGGCGGGTGCAGGTGGCCGACGAGCGCCGCATGGCTGCCGCCCAGCGCTCCGGCATGAGTGGCTCTGTGGCACTGCTGCGGCCCGTCAGTCACGAGGAAACCTGCTTCGACGACCGGCTGGTGGAGCAGGAGGGCGTCTCCAATGCCTTTGCCATTTCCCTGTTTTGCCTGGCGGAGCATTTTGAGTGCCGCTCCAGCGACTTCCTGCCTGCGGTGTTTGCGCTGTTTCCAGAGGCCGAGTACGCAGTGCTGACCCAGCCCCACGCCGCGGCTGAGTCACCCCTGCTGCAGTACTTCAGCTCGGCGCCTGCACGGCCCAGCTCCACGCTGCCCCATGCCCTGTACGTGATGCACCGCACCGCCTTGGGGGCCCCACACACCGTCACCATGCGGGTCGTGCGCAACAGCGACCGCATGGCCCTGTCTCAATTTGCATCGCAGCTGGCGCCAGCGGCGTTTGTGGACGTGATGAGTGACGCGGTGGTGGCTGCTGCCCGCACAGAGGAGGCCCTGGCGTCAGCACGGGGGGGCAGCACCCCCCTTGACAGCGAGCTGGCCTGCGCTTCCTCTCCTGCGGCGCTGCTGGCGGAGGTGGAGGGGCAGATCATCGGGGTGTGCACATTGGCGGCAGCGGGCTGTGCTCGGGAGGAGGTGGTGGCGGCAGCCTCCGCCTTTGACATCCAGCAGTTCCTGGACTTGGCGCAGTACTCCAGCGACAACAGCACGGCCCTGCAGCTGCCCCCAGCCATCGGCGGCAAGTGGCGCACCCTGCGGGACCTGGAGCTGAACCCACTGTTTGCGTCGCCCGTCACACGGCGCACAGTGCTGCGTCGCGCCATGGCGCTCACTGGGGCTAGCGCCATCATGTTCCGACAGTGGGGGGCCGCGGTGGCGGGGGCGGTGGGTGCATCCGCCTTGGGGGGGCATGGCGCCCAGGACGCAGCTGCCACTGCTACAGGCGTCATTGCGCAGGGTGTGACAGCGGGTGCGGCTGGCGACACCGACCCCTTGCCCGGCGTGGTGCGGGATATGCTGCAGGTGGCGCCGCGCCGCATGCCGCAGCAGCGCCCCCACGAGCTCCCTGGGGCAGCAGCCAAGGATGCCCGCCTGGTGATTGGCAGCGCCATTTCACGACAAGTGGCAGGCGCCGCCCTGGGTCGCAGCGACATCCATCCCCTGGGTGGCGACAGCAAGTACGATGAGAGCAAGGTGGAAGTTGGGGGGGGAGTGCCTCTCGTGCCGTGGGCCCCCAGCCGGTACGGTGCCGCCCTGGACCCGCAAGATGAGGCTGCAGTGGCAGACACCGAAGCCCGCATGGCTGCCATGCACGCCCGTGGCTTCGGGTACGTGGCTGAGCTGCTGCAGACGCTGCCCCGAGGCACAGTGGGAGCACGGGAGGAGAGCAACACCGACCTGAGCGACCCCCGTCAACTGTCCCATGCACTGTTTGTGACCACCCGCAAGCTGCTGGGGGAGCCCAAGATCACAGTGAACACCCGGGTGGTGGTGGTGGGTGCCTCCCAGGCAGCCCTCTCGTTCTTGGACAGCCTCCTGCGAGTGCCGTACCTGCGCTTCGCCCATTTGTCGCTGGTGTCCCCTGGGGGCATGGCACCGCACCCCACACCCCCAGCCATCGCGCCGCCGCCGTACACGGCGCAGGAGGGCGCTGTGTATGAGCCGGCCTCCCAGTCCGTGGCCCTGCAGCACGGCTGCCTGCCGCTGCGCGCAGCCCCCTTCTTCCCCTTCTCCCCTGACCTGTCCCCGGCAGCGCTGGCCCGCCTGGGGCTGCCCAGCTCCGTGGAGGTGGTGGACGCAGCCGTGGCAGGTATCGACAGGCCAGAGGGCCGGGTGCTGCTGGCGGATGGCGCCGGCGCCCTGCCCTATGACCTGCTCATGCTGGCACCTGGGCTGGCGGAGGGCACCCTGGGCAGACTGGGCTTGACTGCAGCAGATGCCCCCAAGGGCTTGCACAGCTTGACCCACACCGCTATGCTGGCTGCCTTGGAGGAGGACGTCTCCGCCTTGGTGAAGAACGTGCCTTTCCCGTGGGCGCCCGCTGCCTGCGCTGAGAGCATTGTGCCCCCCGCCCTGCCAGAGGGGGAGGCTGCCGCCGGGGCAGACGCGGAGGGTGACGAACTGCACGCCCCTGATGGCTGCGGGGTGGCCTCTGGCCGTGACGTAGTTGTCCTCGGAGACGGCTTGGAGGCGTTGACAGCTTTGTCCGCGCTGCTGGACAGAGGCGTCCATCCCAAGCGCATCACCTTTGTGCGCCGCAGCCGACCTCTGATCGCACTGCGACATGGTGCCAGTAGTTCCGAAGCAGGCATGGGCTTCGGAGGCGCCAGCACAGCGGGGGAGGCCGTCAGCGCGGAGCACACGGAGGCGCTTGTCACCGCGGCCATGTGTGCCTTGGGGGTGCAGCAGCTGGTGGGGTGGGAGCTGAGCCACGTTGAGGGGGCGTGGGCTGACGCCGGTGACAGCGACAGCCCCCGCTTCAGCCGCGATGCCATGCTGACGCTGGATTTCTCCAACGTGCTGTCCCCTGAGCAGTCTGCAGCCGAGGAGGGCATTGCGACCGCTGCCCGGGGGGAGACGGGCGAGGAGGGCAAGGGGGAGGAGGACGCCGAGGAAGAGGAGGAGGAAGAGGGCTTCACTGACCTGGGCATGTATAGCACAGATGACCTGGAGGGCAAGGGGGGTGAGGCGGCTGCTGGCATGGGTCCTCAGGTGCCGCAGAGCATGCGGCTGGATGCACGCCTGGTGGTCGCGGGCGACCGCCGTGCCGTGGATGAGCGTTTCTTCAACGCCGTGAATGACTGCGGACTCGTGTACGACGGGCGTCTGGTGGTGAACCACCACTTCTGCACAACGGATCCGTCTGTGTTTGCGGGAGGAACAGTGACGAAGTTCTCCCGACGGTACCGTGCTGCCCTGCCCATGCAAGCTTTCAATTCTGCAGAGGTGGGTGCAGCTGCGGCAGCCAGCGTGCTGCGTATGATTGACCCCCTGCAGCACGCCGCAGCTGTGGCTGCAGGGGACCCCATGGTGCTGGAGGGCCCCTCCGCCGCTGTGGGACGGGGCTCTCACCTGCTCCCGGAGTTCAAGTCTGCCAAGGTTGTGAGTGCTGTGCTGCCTGGGGGGCTCCACTGGATGCACGGGCGTCTGCCACGGTATGACCTGGGCAAAAGCGGACGCACCATGGCGACGCACACACTGGGGCAGCTGCTGCCGTACCTGCCTGCCAAGGCCCAGGGCTCGGCCATGCTGGAGGCAGAGCTGCTGGCAGGGGCTCTCATCGGAACACTGCAGGCACCTCCGCCGTCTGCTGCTGCCGCCGCCTTGCAGTTGACCGCCGCGGGGGCACCGGCAGTGGCCACGGTGCCCAGCTCAGCAGGCGCCCAGGTGCACGTCCCCACCCAGGCCTTGAGCAATGTGTTGGCGCAGGCTGCCAGTGTAGTCTTCGGCGCACCCATTGGCCGCAATGTGTTCCTCACGGTGGACCGCTTCTCCCGTCTGTGCGAGGTGAGCCACTTGGGAGGGGAGCGTGTGGAGGAGGGCAACCTGGCCAGCCTCATCGGGCAGCAATCTGCCATGCTGAATGCAGCGGAGCGGGACTTTGACGCTGGGCGCATCTCAGACTGGGCAAAGTGTCTGCGGGAGGACTGGGCAGTGGCTGTGGTGCATGACCGCTTCTCCCAGCTGACTGCAGAGCTGCGCCGGGAGCTGCTGCAGCATGAGGACGTGGCCCGGCTGGTGCAGGAGGTGCGCACGCAAGCCGAACAAGGCAATGTGGACGGGGTCATTGCGAAATTGCGAGATGAGAAGGTGGGTGTGGCGGGTAAGGGCCTGAGAGACACGACGCGCAGAGCAGTGGAGGCACGCTTAACGTCGTACCTGTCTGCAAACCGCCCGCTGCTGCCCATGTTTTTCCTACCTGGACATGCTGCTCTACCCACAGTGGATGGAAAACCAGCTGAGTCGCACCCTGCTCGTTAGATGCTGGGTGAATAAGACTTCACCAGATAGAGTGAATGAATGTGAGCTGTCGTTTATATTGCTTTTAGGGGGTTCATTTCTCGTAAAGCATCTCATGCACCAGTTGTTCCTCACCATGTGGATAACATTCGGTAGATGATTGCTGTCAATCTGTTGTAAATAAAGACTGCTTTCGTTCACTGCAAAGGGCAGGACCCGGCTGCTACATTGTGCCAGCGAGTCACAGCTCGTCACGAAAAGTCTTGCGCCAAGTCTCGAAACTCAAGACCAAACAACCAGTGCCATTACTGCTTAGTTCACGACATATTTACATTCCTGCCTGAGTTGTTCTTGGGGGCATCCCTTCGCTATTTGTATGGCATCAATTTCAGCTGAGTCTCACAAAAGGCAGCAGCGCGGTGCAGATGCAGCCAATCTCAAGCAAGCAAAAATTCTGATTCAAGAAGCAAATGTGCTAGAGGAATGGGTCGATGTAGCTGGAACATCTCCCAACAAACTGCAACGCACAGATGTATTTGCCAAGCTCATCCACAAAGTTCGCCAACTCAGTGCTGCTCTTGTCAAGCTGGCCGCTATTCCAAGCACATCAGATGCAGCACACCCAACAGAGATATTCGAGCACATTGACACTGCATCACGCTGTGTATCTGGTGGTTTAGCATATTGTAGGGATGTGCTGAAGTCTGTGCCGCCTTCAGATTGGGAAGAGCCAGAAGGTATGGTTGAGATTGCTTGTAACTTCGGGCTGGCAGAAGCAGCCATACAATGCTTGAAAGCATTGCCGAAGCGCAAGAGCTTATGTGCGACAGTTTTGCTGTGTATATCAGCTTTAGCCCTATGCAAACCTGACCTCCGTGACTTTCTGATGGGTGAATTGGCTGTAGACATCGCTGCAGTCTTCAAGCAGCACAAAACAGACGTCCCAATTTCAACAAATGCCATGAAATTGGCTCGCATTTTGTGTTCAAACAGCACTTCAAGACAAGAAACCCTTGCACAAGCAGGGGCTCTGCCCAAAATAGTACGCTGCACAGAGGAACACCTCAGGATTGCTACAATCCAAGCCGAGAGTGCTCGACTCATGGGAAATATGGCATGCATTGATGGTGAGATATTGCTTGCATTGAGAATGATCTATAAAGCACTTGCACTGCAGAGAAGTTGCGAGACCAAGTCGTACAAATGGGAGGCGTGAAGCTGTGTCAAGAAGCGATATCTGCTCACAATGGCGACATGCAAGTGGTAGAGTGGACCTGTGGAGCTCTCGCGAACATGAGCTTTGGAAACTGTGTGTTAAAGTGTCGTCTGTGAGCATAGCCTGCGTGTTACTTGTTGCCTGCACAGATGAAGCCCAGGAAGCGGTGAACGGCACACATATTTTGGCATCGCTTTGCGATGCACTGCGATTCTTCAAGGGCATACCCCGCGTCGTGGAAGCTGCCACTCTTGCTATTGGCAACTTATGTCTGCTGATGCGTATGTTTCCCCCTGTGCCTTGCTTGCAGCCTGTGAGGGCGGCACCTGTTCTTCATGTGCAGCTGAGAACCAGATTGACGCCTGTAAGCACGGTGCGAGCCTGGCATTGTGCAGAATCCTCCAGGAAAACTCTACAAACAATGACATTGTTTTTGCTGTGTGTATTGCACTGGCTAACATTCTCTGCGATGGTACGATGAGCTACGGTCGCGCCGCCTGAGCTGCAGCAGCTTGCATTCCTGTTCCGTACAGATCTGTACCGCAAAGAGGTAATGGAGACGGGAGTTGTCACCCTACTTGACCGTCAATTAAATGATCCGTTGTCAAATGATCGTATGATGTCAGCAATTCTAGCGTTGACCTTTCGCATGGGATACTTGATGGAGTTCAAGTGGGCAGCGTATGATTTAAAGATTGTGCCAAGGATTTTGGAAGCCATGCGATTGGTCCGGGACGAAGCCAGCATACAAGAAAAGGGGCTTGCCGCTCTGGGGACATTATCTGCAAATTGCCGTGGGAACAAAAATGACCTGGTGGACTTGGACGGGGCTGCACACATAGTGGATGCCATGGACGCTCACCAGGAAGAGCGGACAGTACAAGAGGCTGCACTGTGCTGCTTACAATTCTTCACTGATGGCATTGATAGTGAGTGCAGCGCAATGAGGCAACCATGCACTCCCTTCTGCACAATAGCACATCCGCAGGGCACTTCAGGACACGAGCTCGAGACCTCGGACTTTTGCCGCGAATTCAGCGAGCCAGGAAAATGCACCCCGCAAGTAAGATCATCGATGAGACATCTCAAGGTCTGATGCAGCAATATTTCGAAGCTATTGACGGCAATGATCCGCGGCTCGATGAGCCGCCAGATGAAGCAACCTTGCACGCAACACACGTATCCAGGCGGCCTCTGCCTTTGAAACGGCCAATGCTGAGACAGCCTAGAGAGAGACCACAAGACGGTGCGCGCCCGCTGAAATCGCGTGCAGGAACTGCACCAGTGCCATCCCGTAGTGCAGCACCGTTGCCCATGCAGCCAGTAGCCTCCGGGCGACGGGCTGGATCCCTCAGGTCTGAGAACATTCAGTCACCAACACACGGGCGCAGGAGCACACAACGCGCACACACGGCTGCAGCTGCTGCAGGTAGCTCAAGTGGTGCCAACGACGAGGGCCTATTTGAAGACGGCGTGTAATTCTACAATGAATTTCGTACACGAAGCCTGCATCAAAGCACGTTTGGCTCTACTCGTCAGACACGGCGCCAACCTGTGCTGCGCGCAGCACACGGTCCTTGAAGGTAAATCCCTTCTTGAGCACCTGAGCCACTGTCCCGGGCTCGGCGCCTGGTCCAGGGGGAACCTGGAACATAGCATCGTGCTTGTTGGGGTCAAACACGTCACCGGAGTCGCCAAACTTGTGGATGCCCTGCTTCTCGAACAGCTTCAGCAGCTCGCGCTCGGTGGCGGAGACGCCGTCGTGCAGCTGCAGCACATGGCTGTCCTCAGTCAGGCCGTGCTCTGGGGTGGCTGCCAGCGCGCGCTCCAGGTTGTCTGCTACGTCCAGCAGCTCCTTGGCAAACTTCTGAATGGCGTAAGTCTTGGCGTTCTCCACATCACGGCGTGCGATGGTGCGTGTGTTCTCCATCTCAGCCAGCAGGCGCATGCGGACACTGCGCAGCTCCGTGACCTCCTTGGTCAAAGCCTCCACGTCCACCTCAGAGCCCGCGCCGTCGGCCGCAGGGCCGGCACCTGGAGCACCTGCGGCCTTCTGTGTGGATCCCGATGATCCCTCCTCATCTTCAGCCTCTGCATCAACTGGCGCACCAGCGGAGCCAGCTCCTTGCATAGTGAATGCAGTGGTGCTCACGGGCTGAGCCATCAACAGTTGCGACAGGCAGTGCGCAGCTGGCACAAACAGTGCAGGTGCAGCGATGCGGGGCTTGGTGGCATTCTTGGCTGATGCAGCGAAGCGAGTTGCTGCAGATCTGACTCGTCCTGCAAGCATGTTGTTGTTTCTGTTCGAATCTCAAATTCCGCAGATGCACGTGTTTCGCAAAGTTGGTGCAGGCAATTGAAGCAGGCACGGTGAAACAGAAGACAACAAATAAGTAAAAGTCTGGAATCAAGTCTTTGGACACACCAGGAGCGCCGAGAAGTCTGACTCACATGCACTGTGTGTAGTACGCGGCAGCAGGGGGGCTGCCAACGTATGCGTGGAGGCCAAGCATGCTACTGCCGTGCTGCCCACAAACAGTAGCTGGCTTGAATCACCGAAAAATTAATTCAATAAGCCTGCGATTGTGGTGATGCTCTTCAAGTTTCGCCGGTGCCAATAGAGGCCTTCTGTTGTTTTGGGCATGCGGTGTGGGATGGGCACCCAGCCAGCGACCTGCAAATCTGCAGCTTGCGCTCAAACTAGCGCCGCTTGATCACAGTTGTGGGCACCATCCTATGCACACCTGCATTCTGGGTAGCCGGTATTCGCTTTTTGTTCTTGCCATTGCCTGCCTTGGCCGGTTGGCTGGTGGCAGCTTGCAGCGTTGCGGCTTTGTCCAGCAGCAGCTGACCCGCCGCGGCCCGGGCGGTGGCTGCAGCCTGTTGCCGCTGAGCAGTCCCCTGCACGGCTGCAGTTTGCTGCTGAATCTGTGCCTGCATGCTGCTTTGTGGGGTTGGCTTGCTGGCTTGGGGTGGGGCCGCCCACGGGGCGCCGCTGGTGGCAGCGCCAGCGGCGTGCTGGGGCGCAAACTGCGAGGCACCATGCGGGATGTGGTGGGTGTGCATGCCCCCACTATATGCCATCTGTGCGTGCTGCATGGACATGGCATGCATGTATGCAGCCTGGCTGGTGGGCTGCCCAGGGGTGACTCCTGCGGAAGGGGGCGCCACTTGGCCGGGCATTGCTTGCATGTACTGCCCACGCTGGTGAACCTGCTGGCCTTGGAAAGCAGGCGGTGCTTGGGCGTAGCCACCGCCCATGTAGCCCCCTTGCATGTACCCAGGATGCATGCCAGGCCGTCCCTGCATCATGCCATGGGGTATCCCAGCCTGCCCCATGCCGTGGCCCTGCGGCATCTGACCATGCTGCTGCGTGTGTGCAGCACCCTGCTCCACAGCAGCGTGCGTGTAAAGCCCCCCCCTGTACTGCAGGGGCACTGCGCTGCTGCCTGGGGCAGTGACAGCCGAGCCCCCCCGCTGCTGGCTCTGCTGCAGCATCTGCAGCGCAGTGGAGCCTGCACTGCTGGACGCCGGCACCACCTTGGCAGATGCAAACAGGCTGTGCAGGGCGGCACTGCCGGCTGCGGCAGACTGCTTGCCGGCTGGGGACTGTGCCATCTTTGCTCGGGCAAGGAGGCGGGAGGAGGCACTGTGCGCCTCTGCTGCAGCAGGCGTCTGTGCAGGTGACACTGGGGTCTGCTGTGGCGACTGAGGGGGGGGCGTGCCTTCACCGAAGGCTCGGGAGATGCGCTGGGAGAGGAGGGACCCCCCTTGACCCCCGAAGCCTGCATGGGCAGCGTGCCCCTCGTGGCGGGGCGAAGGCGGCTTGCTGCCCAGCAGCCCCGGGCTGTGCTCCGGCACTGTGGGGGTGCCGCCTGCCGCCCTGATTTCTCTGTTGCGTGTCTCTGTGGCCAGGCGTCGCTCCTCCTCCTCCTCTGCCCACTGGCGGCGCTGCTGCAGGCGCTCCGTCTCAACCCGGGCACGCATGCGCTCGCTCTTCTTGGCTGCTGCAGACAAAGGTGCCTGCTGCGTGGCGTGGGGCTCCGGAGACATTGACCCCCCCTCCAGTGCACCATCTTCTTCTTCGAGCCCACCCAGACCCCCGTCGTCGTCATCGTCGTCTACCGGCTGGAAGAAAGCTGGCAATGTTGCCAACTCCCCTACTTGCTCATTTTCAATGTCGTCAGTGCGCTCGTAGTCGATTCGGGTGGATTTCGATGCACTGCGCCAGTCACCGGTGCCCCCGTCGGTGGGGGGGGCATTTTTGCCTCCACGCCCCCCACGAGCAGCAGGTGCAGGGACAGATGCCGCCGACTCTCCTCTCACTGCTTTGGGCACACGGCGTCGCCCCGCTCGGGAATTGGCTGTGAGCACTGGCCCGGAGTGCTGAACGGCAAAAATGGGGAGAAACTGTGGCCACATCAAGTATTTGCGCGGCCAATCCCATGGACCCGCACCAGGAGCCCCTGCACGTCTACCCGAATCACATGCACCATTCTCAGGTTTACCTGCTGCTGCTTGTGCAAGGTGGTCCTCCCCAATACGGCGAAGCTCGTCTGCCCCCATTGGTTTGAAACTCTGCTTTGCAGCGCCAACGGGCGGCGCTGCTGCAACACCACCGCAGCTGCCATACACCTGCATTCGCAGGGAATGCAATGTGCCTTTCTTGTGATGCTTGCTGTTCGCCACAGCGGACTGCGTCCTTTCTGCAGAGTTACCTTCGCTGCTTCTGTCAGCAACGGCAGCAACCCCCTTGCTGCCAGAGGATGCACGCACCCCCTTGGGCGCGGCAGGCTTTATACCAGCAGACGATAACATAGCAAGTAAATTGGCCCCACCCATGCTCATTGCTCCTCCTGCTGTGGCAGGTGCCGGTGAAGAGGCAGTCGCAACAGCAGGCGTGCTGGAAACCCCAACAGGCAAACCAGTTGCCGGATCAAAGCTTGTCGCCTTGGTGGGTGGCCCCACTGGACTTGCCCCACCACCTCCAAGTAGCTGACCAAGAAGCTGGGCTTCATTCATGGTGGCAGCGGATGACTGCGGTGCGACGCCAGTATCCTCGCAAAAATCGAAATAAGCACTTCTGCGCTTGGCTGCTCAGTGGCTGCTTCTGCGCGCAATTCTGCTTGCAAGCACAAAGGGGTGCTCGGAATACAGCAAGAATGCGTTGTGCGTGTGTGTGTCTGTATTTTCTGGCAACGTCAACCCGACCGATCTCGAGGCACGCAATCCCTTTGCCCCCCGCGCAAGGTCACAGAGGTGGGGTCATGCAAGGTGTAAAAATTGCGATAGGTTTACCGCAGCACCAGTCACGAAGCAGTTGCAGAAAGCGACTGCTGTGGCAGTTTAGGGCTGGACCGCAAGACCAGGGGATTGTTGCGAAGACCAACAAGGCTCGGTCCCCGGCGTGGCGTCGCCCATCCGTCACGGGCAGAATTGCTCCGGTTGTGACTGTCATGCACCTTGGCGTATCGTTGCAACCAAAGTCTGCAGTCTACTGACCTCGCACGGTGTGCAGGTATCCATTTCCGTAGCCGAGGCCCTGCTTTGAAACCTGAGCCCCCCCCAAAACCAACCCCACCCCCGCCCCTTGAAAACGACTTTGCAGCGTCAAGGGCCGCTGAGATACGAGACGCCCACAGTGAATGCCGCCAGAGAAGTCATTGGTTGGCAGGAGCTGTCACCCCTCCCTCAAGCTCGCGACCGCCCCCCGTTGTGTGCCATGAGGCACAAGTGCACTTGCTTGGGCTGCCTCGGGATTCTTTCAGCCGTCCCAAACCAGCAGGCACTCGTACTTGCTGCGATGCATGCACATGACCGACCTGATGCTCCGAAGCAAACCATACTAAATTGTGGATGTTGTCAATGCACTACGCTACTTGGACGCCTGCACGCTTCGCCCAATGCGCTCCGCAAGCGAAACGTGTGTCTGTGTCAGCGAGGACAGGTATGACACCATCAGCATGTCGTGCAGGCCTGCGTTGAACATGTCGCCAAACTCGCTGGCATCCAGGTGGGGCACGGCACTGCACGCGTCTGCCATGGCGCGTCCAAGTGCAGCATCGCCTGCCCGCTGCCCGGAGCTGACCGCCTCCACGTACCCAATGCAGGAGCTGAGCATGTCCTTCAGCTTCACCATGCTGGTCTCCAGCGCCTCCAGGGAGGAGGACAGGGACGTCACCGCTTCTGTCTCTGTGAGGGTCTCCTTGCCACGCAGCATGGCGTCCAGGCCCACGCGGGAGGCCTCGTCCACCACGATGCGCACATCAAGCGAGGTGAAGTCCATCAGCACAGCGGACACAATGGGGTTGGAGCGGTTGATGAATGCGTCGCACTGGATGTGTGCCTGCTGCAGTGCAGTGTCCACACTCAGGAAGACCATGTCAGGGTTGCTGGCACGGTCCACGAAGAACTCGTGCAGGCCGGCATTCACGTCAGTCAAAGCCTTGCCATCAGAGCAAGTGGAGCACCAGCCCACGATCTCCTCAGCAGGGAATACGCGCTGGTGCAGCTCGATGAACGTATCCAGCTGGGCAGTGCCGATGGCAGCCTCCTCACGGCCTTCTGGTCCCTGGCTCAACTGCACTGGCACGGGCAGCATGGCGTGCACCTCAACGTATCGTCCGACACGCTTGCCCATCAGAACGCCTGTAAAAGAGAAACTTGGTGTGAACAGTCCCGGTTGTCAAAAACGTGTGCGACGCGAGAGTACGGGAAAGGTTGTTCGCTGGCACAACTTTGAGAGCGGCCGCAGAGAATTGGCAGCAGCAAACGACGCACCAATCACGCGATCCTGGTCATCTGAGCGACGTAAATGATGATCAATCACACTGAAAAGGACAACTGGGTGCACCTGCACCTCGAGAGGGCTCCTAGGGTTCAAATGCAGGCCATTCATCTTGGGCCGCTTGCTGTCGATTTCCGCACAGGTTACTGAACGACGAGTGGGTCAAGTTGGCAAATGTAGGCTGGAGAATGGTTTGACACGACAAACAGATGCAAACCCCTCAAGCATTCAGAGCGGTGTACACACCTCGCGGACTGGGGTGAGCAGGGGGCGCCGGCTGTGTGCGTGTGAGCCTCAGCTGGATCTCGGATCTCGCGCTGGCTCCTTTCACTTCTCAAACTTTTCCGGTACATAGCATACCGATTTGATGTTGTTTACGCGTCACATCTTTCCAATTCATCATGTCGTAAGTGCCACGTCGTAAAAATCAGAAGGATGGTGCCCTCACACGAGTGATTCCGCAGTAAGCTCGATCAGGAGTTGGTGGTCAAGGCCATCCAGAACATCCTCAAGTACTCTTCCGGAGAGGCCATCCAGGTTGATGGCGCTGAGGTCAAGGGCAAGCAGCGAAAGTTCCTCGAGACTGTTGAGCTGCAGATCAGTGAGTACACACAGTTTGCGGCAGCCGCAGCTGCTCTTTCCAAGCTGCTTTTCCCCGGCAAGCACGGGATATTGCGCAAGATTTCCTTCAGTTTTCCTGTATGGTGTCCTAAATTTGTATTGCTTGACCTCGAATTTTTGTGTGTTTCTTGCTTCTGGTGCAGTGTTTTGCGAATCGTCATTTCCTTCCCGGGAAAGAACGCCATCACTCCCCGTCTCAATCTGGTTCGCTTTCGTTTTGCTCAACTTGACTGACTGCACGGGATGAGCTGTCTTGAAGCTAAATTATTGAGTGGTCGGACGTCCTTGCAAACTCTATGGTTCTGTGCACTTTGCTTTTTGGATTGTCTCACCTATTTCCGCTCATGCCTTCACTGACGTTTTCGTGCAGGCCTGAAGAACTACGATCCCTCCAAGGATAAGCGTTTCAACGGATCCATTCAGCTGCGCCACCCCAGCCGCCCTAAGCTGGACATCTGCGTGCTCGGAAACGAGAAGCACATTGAGGAGGCCCGCGAGCTCGGAGCCATGGAGGGCTACAGCGTTGCCGCTATGTCCGAGGATGACCTCAAGAAGCTGAACAAGAACAAGAAGCTGGTCAAGCGCACCCTGGCCAAGAAGTTCGATATGTTCCTGGCTTCCCAGAAGCTGTCCAAGAAGGTCCCCCGTATCATCGGCCCCGGCCTCAACCGTGCCAACAAGATGCCCATCCCCGTGCCCGAGGGTGAGGCCATCAAGCCTAAGGTGGACGAGCTCCTGAACACCGTCAAGTTCCAGATGAAGAAGGTGTTGTGCCTGAACGCCGCCATCGGCCACGTCGGCCTCAGCGAGGAGGACCTCCGCCAGAACGTCACCCTGGCCATCAACTTTTTGGTGTCTCTGCTCAAGAAGAACTGGCAGAACGTCAAGGCTCTGTACATCAAGTCCACCATGGGCCCCGTGCAGCAGATCTTCTTCTAAGCGCTTTTCTAAGCGCGGTGCAAACACCCCCTCTGTCTGGGCGATTCTTACCGGAGTTTGTCAGGCAGGGAAGGGTGGAGGCAGGCATTTGACGTGGCCCCCATGCACCTATCTACGTGAGTGCTCATCACCGTTATGCTATGCGGCGAGTCAGGGCGGGGTTTGTGTGGCTGTTCGCAGCAAGTGGAGGGCTATTTGCGTTGGTGTTTGTTTCAATGTACTGGATCGAGATATCATGCACGTCAAAAGTCGTCTTTCTCATCGTCTTGTAGATCGTTGCGTAGGTGTGCCAGGATGCCAGCAAGCCCCGTGGCCCTCTTGTTCCTGTCCTGCTTCCGCTTGCCCTGGCGCGGGCGCTTCTCGGGGCGGCGCTGCGGCACGAAAGTGGGCCCGGCCTCGAGGGCTTCACGGCCGCCCCGTACCCCAGACAGCAGCGACGCAGCGCTTGTGCCTGCTGGCAGCGCTGCACTGTGAGCTGCACTGCTTCTACTTGCGGTGTGCGGCATAGCAGTGCTGTCGCCTGAGGCCCACATGGCGTCCACGGCGCTGAGGGTGTCCACTGCCGCAGCAGTCAAGCCACCAGCCCCTCGCTGAGCCATCCCTGCACCAGCATCGTACACCACCACCCCCTGCTGCGTTGCATACTTTGCCAGCGCTGTGCTGTTGCTGCCGGCATCAGGCGCTGCCAGAGCAAGGTACTGCTGCTGCAGCACCGCGTCCACATCCTCCAACTCAACCCTGACGCCAGGCATGGCCTTGCCGTCTGTGGCTGCTGCACGGGTCATGTCGCGCTCAGTGACTTGGGCGTCTGACGCCCACTTGCCGGCGCCCGCCCTGTCCACCAATTTGAAAAAGTGTGGGGCAGAGCGCATGAGCCAAGACTGCTGCACGGCGCTGCAGTGCAGCACATACTCGTCATCTGTCAAGAGGGCCTCCGTGAACACGATCCACTGAGGCGCCAAGCTGAAGCGGTGCAGCACCGAGCGTGGGTGCACCCGCACCCGTCGTGCATCCTTCAGTGTGACGTATGTCCCATCGCGCTGCCGCTGTGCTGACGACGCGAAGAACGCCCGGCAGATGCAGCGCTGCAATACCTCTGTGTCGTCCTCGCACGAGACGAGCTCTGCCTGCGCCAGCGCCCCCAGGGTGATGCTGCAGGGCCACAAGGCGGCCTCGTCCTGGGCGCCGCCGTCTGCAGCAGGTGGCGCCACAGTGTCGGCCCGCTCGCGCTGCACAGCGCGGGATGCCTCCTGCTCGTCCTGGGGGCGGCCCGCTTCGTCCCATCGCTGCCGTGCCGCCGCCAGCAGGCGGGACACGTACCGCCGCAGCTGCGCACGCACCTGCCGCACCCGGCGCAGAGTCAGGAACTGTAGACCCCGCTGCACCGCAAACTCCTTGGCAAAGCCCTCCTCCTCCCAGGCCTTGTACACGTTCACATAAGACAGCAAGTCTCCCTGCACGGCTGCCAGGGCAGGCAGCTCCGCCGTCGTGCGCTGTGCGGCTGCCGTCCCATGCGCGTAGATGCTCTTCACGCCCAGTACAGCTGCAATGGTGACAGCTTCTTCGGCACAGCCCATGACCAGGGACCACATGAGCATGGCGGCCACCTCCGGCTGGGCAGGGAACTCCGCCAGGAACTCCCCCATAGGGCGGACGAGCTCCCCAGCGGGGCGGGTCAGGGCCCCTAGCGCCTGCAGGTTCTCCAGAGCCCGCATGAGCGTCAAGGGGAAGGGGCGGGTCAGCAGGGGAAAGCGGGCGACGTTGCGCACCCCCAGGGCCTTGAGCTGCAGCACGAAGCCCTCCAGGCGCACCCGCAGGACGTCAGGGATGCTGGCCACAGCCAAGCCGGCGTGGGCAAGCTGTGTGTACAACCGGAAGCACTTCCCGGGGCGAGTGCGCCCTGCGCGTCCAGCTCTCTGGTCCGCTGCTGCCTTGGAGGTGGGCTGGATGATGTGCGCGTCAAGGCCGGTAAGAGGGTTGAACACAGGCAGGTTCACAAAGCCAGCATCCACGACGTACACAACGCCGTCGATGGTGACAGATGTCTCTGCAATGTTAGTGGCCACCACGCACTTGCGCACTGGGCGACCCGCCCCATCTGGGGAGGCAGCCGGGGCAAGGGCGGCCATCTGGGCCGCAGGGGACAGCGCTGCGTACAGGGGCTGCACCTGCAGCACTGCGCCGCGCTTGCCAGACAGCAGGTTGCGGTGCTCTGCAGCCATGCGTGCTGCTGCTGAGTTGTGCGCCGGGCCATGTGCCTGTTCACGCAGCTGTTCCACCACGGACTCAATGCTCTCAGAGGTGGGGAGGAACACAAGGATGTCTCCTGGGCCCTCGTGCAGGTGTACATCCAACACCGTTTGCACGGTGGCTGTCATGAAATCGCTGCAGGGGGCCTTGAGGTACTCCACATCCACGGGGTGAACCCGCCCCGGCACCTGCATGACGACAGCGCGACCGTGGTGCCCTGCGGCGTCGCTAGCACCGCCTACCCTGCTGCCTTGCACAAAGGAGGTGCTAGCCATGGCTGTGGAGGGACCCCACCTTGATTTTCGCGACCCCCCCCCTGCACTGGGGGCGGAGGGCAGTCCCTCGGCGCTGCTGGGCAGGGCGGACACACTCGGCACCGGGTCTGATGACGAGAAGAAGGCTGCGAACTGCTCGGCCTGCAGCGTGGCTGAGGCAACCACCACTCGCAAGTCCGGCCGCTTTGGTAGAATGCGCTTCAGCAGCGCCAACAGCAGGTCCGTGTTGGCGTTGCGCTCGTGGGCCTCGTCAAGCATGATGACGCTGTATTGCGTCAATAGCGGGTCCCGCAGCGTTTCACGCAGCAGCATGCCGTCTGTCACAAACATTATGCGTGTTTGACCTTCTGTGCTCATGTCTTCGAAGCGCACGCGGTAACCCACGGTGCTGCCCAGCTTGCAATGCATCTCATCAGCCACGCGAGCGGCCACTGAGGCTGCAGCCACGCGGCGAGGCTGTGTACATGCCACCTTGCGACCACCTGCAGTCCACCCCGCTTCATGTAAGAATTGAGGGATCTCTGTGTGGAAATTGGCGTCGTGAAGCTGAAGCCTGATGCATAGTTGCTCGGCTGAAGAGAATGCCTGGCCAAAAGCCGCACGTACGAGTTGTTTTGCCACTGCCTGTCTCGCCCACAAGAACAAGAACTTGGTACTGCTCGAGAGCATACAAAATTGAATTTCTGTATTGAAATATTGGAAGAGCTCGCCGCTGGTGCCCGAAGGACTGTCCGTGCATGGCATTGTAGCTTGGGACTGCTGCGCCTGCTTCCAAGTTTGCCGGCGTGTCTGGGACATCTGCTGCCGGGGCGGCTGCGCCTGGCCGCCACATAATACCAGGAGAGTTGACTATAGACCACACACCGACTATGCACTTTGCTGTTGGTGCTGTTTTGAATCTGCAGCCATGCTGAACTTCTGGCAGGGGCTGGCTGACCCCCCTTGACACCCTCAAGCTGGGCCCAGCTTCACATCCCCCTCTGCATCAGCGTCTTGTGGTGTGTCCAGCCATCCGTTGTCGCCATTCCCCGTCTCTGCGCTGATGTCCGGCTTGGTGTCCACGCCTGTGCCCTCCAGCAGTGCCGAGGAGGCGGGCGTGGCGGCCAGCACGGGGGACAAGCCGAGGTCAGCAGGCGCCTCGGCGGGCTGTGGCCCCCGCACGCCGTCAATAGCTGCCTTGCCCATGCCCACAGCCTTGGCCCAGATGGGCAGCAGTCCCTCCATACGGGGAGCCGCCACCAGCTTCCGCTGCACCTGCCCCAGCTGGATGAAGCTGCCCACCCGGTGCTCCTTTGCTGCTGCAGGCGCCCCACCGCCGACATCCTCCTCCTCAGCCTCTTCGACTTCAGTGCGCAGGGACACTGCCACTGCCTCCTGCAGGTGCCGTGTGTGCGTGCCTGACGTCACATCCAGCTCCACGTCCCCCAGTAGCAAGCTCACTCGCCCGGAAGCGTGCACTCGCAGCGTGCCCACCCGCCCAGCTGGGACGCCCTTCCACGAGTCACGCAAGCTGTGGGGATCCATGCGGCGTGCCGCAAAGCTGCGTGCTTCAGCCAGACGCGCCGCCTTTGAGTTGGCGTCCCCCTCCACCCCCTCCTCTGGGGCGGCGGCCGCCTGGGGGGGGATGCTTGCGTCAAAGGCGTACTTGTCAGCAGCTGCCTGCAGGGCCTGGGCCAGGGGCAGGCGTGTGGGTAGTTGCAATAGCATCAGCTCGTCTTCCGGAACAGCGTGACTGGAGGAAGGCAGGAACAAGTGGCCAGCCTGGGCCTGGGCGGCATCAAGCAGCGCGTCCCCGTCACGTGTCAAGTCGGGGTTGGGCATGACTCCAGCTGCTCGGGATGCAGAAGCAAGCTTCACTGGGTCTGCTGCCAGCATGGGCCCGACATCCTCCGCTGAGCTCAAGCGGCGGCGCCTGGAGGCGGAAGACCCAGCCGACCCGGTGGAGGCCGACCTGGCCCGCAGGCGCTGGGGTTTCCCATGCGTTTCGTCCTTGCTGTATGTGTCGCCAGGCGCCTTGATGAATGGCAGCGCCACAGGGGGGTGTGCCGAGTCGAACCGAGGGGGCCACACACCCTCCAGTGCATCTGACACGGACGAGATGTCAGACGCTTGCTGTGTGTGGGGGGGAGGGGGGGGTAGAAACTCCGGCACCCCCGGCTGTGCGGTGGGGGGCGACGCGGCAGGCGCCGCCTTGCTCTTGCGCTGTGTCTTTGTTGCGCGTTTCTTCTCCCGCTCCTTGCGCTCGCGCTCCTGTGCAGCTGCTGCCGCCGCCAGCTGCACGCTGTCCAGGGCAGAGGCGGTGCCGGATGTGCTGGCGCCAACGTCGCCACCGGCAGCAAAGGCGACGTGTGCAGATGCAGATGTGCCTGCAGGGGCTGAACCGCGTCCACGCCCTCGGCCTCGGCCTCGCCCCCCCCCTCGGCCGCGGCCGCCTCCGCCGCCCCCAGCCCTGCCACCGCTGTCACTGCGAGGTGCGCTTGCACCCGGTCGCGCAGCAGGCGGACGGGGACCAGAAGTCTTTGAAGCTGATGGTGATCTGTATATAAAGCTGCTTGAATTGCTGCTGCTTGGGTCACGGGAATGGCGGGCAGAACGGCAGAGGCAGAGAATGAGCTCGCCAAATACCGCACACAACTGGCAGCTGTTCACACTCACGATCGACGCCCGGCTCTTGAAGGAGGAATATTTGGTGTAAACTGCGAAGTGTTGTTAACATTGGCACATGGCTAGGTTGTGCTGCCGTGTCCTACATACCTTGCCAACAGCAGCTGGTTTGGCTCGACCTTCCGACCCACTGCATGCATGATTTGTGAAGACGGCACACATCATGGGGCATCTTGCAGCACTTACGCAGCTGCAGCTAGCTTGGTTTTACCCGCAAGTCCCCTTTCTGGGCCCGGATTGGAGCTCATTGTGGCGCAGTCCCAGTGTTACCCTCAGCTGAAGACACGCTTTTTCTGCAGTCAACTGCTGACCGTTCGGGACTTCTCTGCCTGCACGCCCCTGAGCAAAAATGGCACAAATTGAACTTATGGAATAATGTCATTGATTTTCACGCCGTCTGATATTTCGGACTGAGGCCAACGATATTTCCAGGCAAAGTGCCCCCCAAACGAGTTTGAAGCCAGGGTCTACAAATCGTCAATGTCAATCTCTGCGTCATCCTTCCAGACTGCCGCCCCGTCAGTTGGAACCGCATCAACACTTTCTTGTGCCTGCTTTGCATGAGTCACCGTTCCATCCGGTGCATACGTGGGCCCCGATGCAGCTGCCTGTGCTGCAGCAGGAGCCGCAGCTGCTCCGGCCGGCGGGGCCATGGGCTGCACAGCAGGCTTCCAACCTGCAGGAACGGTGCCGCAGTGCTCCAGTCCAAGCGCTGCCAGATATTTATCTGTGAATGCGTTGCCTTCCGCAGCTGGGGGGGGCCTTCGGTCCCCTGGGTACCCCCATTCCGTCGCGTGCTCGTCGCCAGGCTTGCCGGCGCCCCGTCGCATGCGACCCAAAGCAGCGGCCTTGTCGTCATATGAGCTGACAAACCCATCTGGGGGCGAGAATATGGGCGCCGTGCTTCGTACAGCTGTCGGCACAGGCACCCCCCCTGCACTTGCACTGCCCCCCCCAAAGGCTGCCTGCAGGGCTTCTGCTGCGCTTGGGACCGCAGCTTCCGGCAGCGGCGCAAGGAATGGCAAAGGACCGCTGCCTTCAGAGCTCATGGCCATGCTGTGTGTGGCCTGCACAATAGCAGCCCATTCGCTATCAAAGCACACAGTGTGTGGCGCACTGCCGAGCTCTGGGGAGGCTGAGGCGTCGTGTGGCACCGATGCACCAGCCGCAGCCGCCATGCGCTTCGCCTTGAGGGCGCTGGGGTCCACATCGAGAATCTGCACAAAACCCCTGCCGGGCAGCGGCTTGTCCAGGGCCAGGAACCGAGTGGCCGCGTAGCCCGGCTCCCGCTGGAAGGGGGCCCGGTCGTTGGTGGGGGGGGCTGCGAATGCGGCTGCCGCTGCATCTGCTGGAGGCGAGGCTGGGGCCTCTGCGGGAGGAGCCGCCGATGGCCTGCTCTGTAAGTCAGAGTATGCCACAGCCCACCACCCCCTGTTCATTTTGGGGTGCAGGGGCTGGGGGGGGGAGTGTGACACAATTGCTGGGAACTTCACGTGCAAGTGGGCGGCAAACCAGAAGGCCGGGCGCAGCAGCGTCATGAGGTTCCAGTTGGCGGGTGATCCCAGTTCCCCCTTGGCGCTGTCTTCAGCGAAGAAGCGTTTCTTGCGCAGGAGCCACTGCTGGTCGCCTGCCATGTCCACGCCAGCGGGCCAGTCGTGGGACAGCACAATGTCCACGGGGGAGGCCAGCTGCGCCAGGCGCCACACATCGCGCTCGCGGGTGTGGTACACTGTGCGCATGCTGCGCTCGTCGTACGGCGCCTGCTCAAAGTGGGGCTGTCTGAAGTCCCGTTTGTCAAAGATGCCGCTTATGCCGGCGATGCGCAGGCCGCCGAAGTTGACCACTCCCGCGTAACCCATGAAAAACATGTTGGGCGCGATCATGCCGCCATAAGGCATGCTTTGGAAATGTGCAGAAGCCTCGTGGTTGCCCCCAATCACCAGTGTCGGCACTGGCGCTTTGCGCTTGCCCGCATAGTATTGCCAAAAATCCCCCATGGCCCGAAAGCGCAGCGGGCAAGCCATGCACTCAAGGTCCTGCTCATTCCGTACAGCCTGGAAATCACCACAAATTACCACAAGGTCCGGGCTTTTGCCGCCGTCGGCAACACATGCAGTTTCTATGGTGCTGTAGATTACATCTAGCTCTCCATGGCAGCAGCCGACCACAGCTATGCGCAGGTTGCTGCCTGTGGAGGCAACTGGTTGCTCTGCCATACCGCCCAATACAGTCTAAAATCAAAACATACAACGTGGGTCCATGTCAGTGGTGGGCTTTGCGGAAAGAAAGTTTGAGCGTGTCAGGGCATTTCTAGCGAAGGAAAGCATTTTCCGCAAGCATGTTGGGGGGCCTTTGCGACAAGCTCATGTGCACATGGCAGCTGGCAGGCCGTGCTTGCTAATGCAGCCAGGAGTAGTAACTAAAGTATCAGCCTGCTGTATGGCACGCCCAATGCTTGCTCTGTGACAGCCACATCGCTGCAGTACCGTTGGACTCAGAGCAGTGCCCTGGCTTGTGAGGTACACATCAGTCATCGTGCTGAGTGCCCCGTGAGGCATTCCTTCAGTCGAAGGGCAAGATGTCAGTCTCTCTTGATGATGGCGCCCTTGAAGTAAGCCTTAAAGTTATGCGAGCACGCTTCGATCGAACCAAACTGTGTTTGCACGCAGGGGCTTGTGGAGTGGGTGGCAGCCATTCAAGAGGAGAAGGACTTAGAACCGATTTCCTCATTTGTAGACTTAGTGAAGTATGATGAGAGTGGTGATTTACCACTTGTGGCATTCTTGCAGCTGGTGTAAGTTCGCAACATTGCCCTGAAATAATTACTGCCAAGCTGAGCTCTGCACTTTTGCAGTGATGAGGATGCATTTTCTTCCCTGAATGCTCACGGAGATTCAGGGACACACATTTCACACGAATCTTTGAGCTCTGACATTTTCCCTGCCCTGTGTGCTTGTCTGGCCCATGCGGCTCAGGTGCCCAGCGTGGACCTGCAGCAGCTCGGCGTGGACGTGGAAAGCCTCACTGGTGACAGCGACGAGGATGATGAGCACCACGCCATTTTTCTCGCCTGCCTATTGTACGCCTCTGTGCACTCTGCAAAACGCGGTGACTTTATCGCGCGCATTATGGCGCTGGACCAGGCAACGCAGCAGCAGCTCATGGGCAGTATTCAGCGCATCACAACGGCACTGAAGGACGCTGCAGCCTCAGATGACGAGGGGGATGATGTGGAAGCATCTGCAGAAACAGCTACCCTGTCGCAGCTCAGGTCGCAAGTGCGCGATCTCACGCTTCAAAACGTACGCAGTAGCAAATGACGACACTCCCCCTTGGTATCACGACTTACCCAACCCCTTTGCAGGAAGACCTTATGGAGACAAACGAGCACCTACAAGCGAAGCTGGACGCCGGAGCAGGTGCATCAGGCTCCGAGCAGGGCGACAGCAGCAGTGGCGCCGCTGCCAAGGGCGGCGACGCGGAGGGCTTGTTGCAGGACCTGCGTCTCACAGAAGCAGAGCTGCAGCGCAGCAAAGACGCCGCAGCAGCGCAAAAAGAAGAACTGGAGGCCGAAGCGCAGACACTGCGGGACGAGGTGGAGGTGCTGCGGCAACGTAACCGGGACCTGTCCGCAGCAGAAGCAGACGCACTTCGCCTGCGGGGGCAGTTGGCAGAAGCGGACGAGCTCAAGGCACAACTCAAGCACAGCCAGGCAGAGGTGGGTGAGAAAATCAAAAAGATTCTTGATTTAGAAGAGGCCGCCAAGGCTGTGCCCGAGTTGAAGAAGCAAGTGGAACACTACAAGCGCGAACGCGTCGAGTTGGACGCAGCCACCTCAGCCGCCAAAGTGGCAGCAGACACTGCAAAAGGGCGCATTGCAAGCCTACAAGAAGACAACGCACAGCTGGAGGGCAAAGTGCAGCAGCTGGAAAGCGAGCTGGCCAGCGTGCAGGCCGAGGTGGCTGCCCTGCAGGAGTCCGCCAAGGGCTCCGTCGACAGTGGGGGCGATGTTGGCAGCGACATTCGGGAGCAAATCATGCGTTTGGAGCGCGAGAATGCGTCGCTGAAAGAGGCCAATGCGGGGGGCACAGCTGCTGGTGGCGACGGGGGTGACAGTGCCCTGCTGCGCTCCCAGTTGGAGGACGCACAAGCTGTGCGGGAGCGCTTGGAGGCCAGCACTGCGCAGGCAAGCACTGCAGCAGAGGAGCTGAAGGTGAAGCTACAGCGCTCAGAGAAGGAGCTGGCAGCTGCCAAGGAGGCCGCGAACAGCAGTGGCGCCGCGGCGCAGCAGTTGGCCGCCGCTCAGGCCCAGCTGCAGCAGGCACGGGAGGCACTGCAGGCCAGTGAGCAGAAATGCGCCGCTACCGAGCTGGCCGCCGAGACAGCCCAGGCAGCAGCCAGTGCTTCAGGGGAAAGCTCCCAAGAAGCAGAGAGGCTGCAGATGCAGCTGGAGGCAGCCTCAGCAGCCACAGAGCAACTGGGCACCAGCAACGCACAGCTGAAACAAAAGGTGGACAAGCTGACTTTGTACACCACAAAGCTGTCAGCGGAGCACAAGAAGGCCCTTGCGGGGGAGCAGGCTCGAGTGAAGGAGCTGCAGCAGGAGCGCAGCGCCATGCAGGCACGCCTGGAAGCCAACCACCGCACCTCAGACCAAGAGCTGAATCGCATGAGCGCCGCCATGCACAACTTAGGACGGGAGCTGCAGCGGTACATGCTGCAGGGAGGCGCCTTTGGCTCCGCCCAGCCAGCTGCAGTTGCAGGAGGGACGCCTGGCAGTGCAGGGCAGTCATTCCTACAGCAGCAGCGTAGCATGCGCTCCCCTCTGGCGCAGCGTGTGGTGGCTTCCTCGCGCGCCCAGGCCAATGTGCATGCAGGCTATGCGTCCCCACTGCGCAGTGCAGCAGCAGCCGGCAGCAGGGGCACCCCTGGTGCAAGCAGGTAATACAGTGCGTGCATTTGAATCCATGTATACGAGTGACGCTTGTGGCGCGCTCACACAAACAGTTCCCCCGTGGCCTCCTCCACAGACACCAGTGTCTCCTGCACCTTGCGCCCCCAAGCATCAAACTTTTCCTTCAAGCCGGCGATTTGCCCGCTGTGCAGCACCCGTGGCTGCACAAAGGTCACCTGCACTGTCTGCTCCACTTCGTCGATGCTGGCCTTGATGAGCTTCAGGGAGATGGCTCGCATGAGCATCCACTCCACCTGCTCCACGCCCAGGCGGGTGGCCTCCGCAATGGCCTGGAAGCTCAAGGTGCGCTCGGCGGGGGGCGTGTTGGACACCAGCTCCATCACACACAGCAGGGTGAGTTTTTCCTTCATGGTGGTTTGCCCAGCCTGCAGCGCCGCGTTGCTTTCGTATGCAGCGGAGTGCTCCGACACTAGGCTGTTGAAGGCGTCAATGTCGCCAGTCTGGAACGCTGCCAGCAGCTCCGCCAGCCAAGCGTCGTCTGTGCCTTCGAGAGATGCCAAAACGGGGTGTTCCACGATCTCGCCAAAGTTGAAGACGTTGTTCCCCACCAACGCGGCCAAGGCCAGGTCAGTGGCCCAGGCCGCTGCAGTGGAGGGGAGCAGGGCAGCCACATCGGTGTGCACCATGAACTGCATGGCGTTCAAGAAGAAGTCCTCTGCAGGACCAGTGACTTTGTACAGCTCAGCTGACACCCTGTACACGGTGGCCGGCACCACGGGTGGCGCATCCACGCACTTCTTTGCAGCACTGGAGCCGACCTCAATCAGCTCCTTGGCCTCTGCTGTACGGCCTGCTTTGATGTGAAGGGAAGCCACCTCCATAGTGGCTAGCACGAATGCCTCGTCGCCAATGTCCTCGTGCTGCGCTCTGAAGCTCTCCAAAAACTCAATCGCCCGGCCCAGCTCTGCCTCAGCAAATGGGCTAGACGGGTAGTACTGCTTGCTGATGGCCACAAGCACCCGCATAAGCTGAAGCTGGTTCAACTTGGACGAAAAGCTGCTGATAAAGTTCTCATAAAGCTGCACAACGGACAACACGCACCGGTGAGCAGCGAAACGCCGAGCGAAACACCTAATTTGAACTCACCTGCAACAAGTTATCACCGCGATCAGCAGTGGCACTGGATGTGAAATCTAGCAAGGCATCAGTCAATTGATGCCACAGCCTGCGCACGTGAGTAGTGCTCATCAGAGGCTTGCCAATGTAAATAACCTACCACGCCGACATGGCGTAGGCGACGCCACCGGCAAGCGCTAAGCGGCAGGCACTTACTTGCGTGTATATAAGCGACCAAGTTCACTGTATGTGTCTGATAGATCTGTGTACGTAACACACTGTGTGTCGATGAAGTCCATGGCAGCAAGCCGTAGTAAGCTGTTTGCGGGTGAAAAGCCGGACAGCTGCCTGGCAAAGTCAATGAGTTGCTGTTGCTGTCAATGCAACATTTCCTTATATGCCGAGAGATATCCCACGCCATCATGCGCTACAGACTCTGTTGAATTGTGCTGCCCCCCCCCAACACGGCCAGCGAATGCCAGCTCAACGGCAGCTGCAATCGATTTGCAACTGCACTGCTGCAAATCATTGAACAAGTAAGAATACGTGCTTCTCGTTGAGGTCAATGTTATGCTCCATTGACTGGTGTGAAACTCTCTGCTCAGAGAAACCTGAATACCTGCTCGAAATAGGAGGGTCGCGGACTCTTCCCGGCAAAGCCCATCCCTCACAACAAACATGGGCAATAGCTCATCCCAAGGCAAGCATGCCGCAACTGGGGGTGGTCAAAGCACATCTGATGCGATTGGTGGTGAGATATCTGCACAAGTGCTATGGTGTAGCAAAGACTTTCAAACGCATGCAGATGAGAGTTTCGCTGACATGCTGAAGGTCCATTTGCAGCGGCTGATTGTATACGCCCAAGACACGCACTCAGGCCTGCAGCGACCGGTAGCCGAAAGATTGGGTAAGTTTATTTGCATTACATATGGCAGTAGCACCATCATATTGGTTCTCCGCAGCAAACGAAGCAGTGCTGCCGGAGCGGCGCGCGCAGATTGTGGAGCTGGGTGGCCTTGAGCTGCTGCTCCCACTCACCCAGTCCCCAGACATCGAAGTGCAGCGCTTGGCAGCGCATGCATTAGCAAACCTCTCAGTGCTGCCGGAGAACCAAGTCACCATAGCTGAGCAAGGCGGCGTGGAGATGCTGATTCCCCTCCTCAGCAGCAGCAGCGTGAAAGTGAAGCAGCAGGCTGCAAAGGGGCTTGCGAACCTGGGTGTGAACGTGGACAACAAGCGCAGGATTGCTGATGCAGGCGGAATCATTGCTCTGCTGCCGCTGCTGAGCTCAACAGAGAGCCGCGTGGTGGTTGAGAGCATCGCTGCTTTGGCCAACCTGGCTGTGGACGATGACAATGAGGCGGCCATCGGCAAAGCGGGGGCCCTGGGCCTAATTCTGAACGCGTCAACGACCTTTAAGGATCATGCAGAGGTAACCAACCAGTGTGCAAGAGCGCTGCGTAATCTCTCTGTGAATGGTACGTGTGCTGCCGGATTGACCCCCCCCCGCATTCACAAAGCGAATGGCAAACCCGCACAACAAATACTCACACCATGCCATTTCGCAGAAGAAAACAAGGAGCAACTCATGAAGCTGGGGGCAGTGGCAGTGCTGCAAGCTATGGCTGCTGGGGGCTCAGACAAGCTTGTGGCGCAGTGCAAGCGGGCACTGACGAACCTGGGGGCAGCACTGCCTGCTGCTGCTGCTGCCGGGGGTCGGCACAAGTGATTCATGCGCGTAGTTTGGTGTGCACATAGCGATACTGGTGATTCTGTGGAGTGTAATGTGAATTCAAAGGGCTCTTATCTGGGGCAGTAAGTTTATCGGTCCTCTGTGATCTCGCCGCAGTCCTTGATGGACACAGGCACACGGGTCTGGCCGGAGCCAGAGCCGCAGGCCTCCATCTCGCGCACCACATCCATGCCCTCAACTACCTCTCCGAACACAACATGCATGCCGTCCAACCAAGGGGTCTCTGCCACGGTGATGAAGAACTGGCTGCCGTTGGTGCCGGGGCCAGCGTTGGCCATGGACAGCAGGCCAGGCTTGGTGTGCTTGTGGATAAAGTTCTCGTCTTCGAACTTCTGCCCGTAGATGCTCTCCCCCCCTGTGCCGTTGAAGCGGGTGAAGTCCCCCCCCTGGCACATGAAGCCGGGGATGATGCGGTGGAAGGGGGTGCCCTTGAAGTGCAGGGGCACGCCGCTGACACCATCGCCCTTCTCGCCAGTGCACAGGGCACGGAAGTTCTCGGCCTGCAAGCCAAATGCGGTGCGCTCAATCGATGAGTTGGGCTGGCAGTGTGCGCGGCACAGCGCACACAGTGCGTAAAATTGCGCATTTGTGACCACTCACAGTCTTGGGGACATCGTCACTGTACAGCTTGAACACAACCCGCTGAGGCTCCTTGTTGTCGATTTGCACGTCGAAGAAAACCTGCACGTACGTTGCCGTGCTTGCTTGAGCGAGCGTCACTCGCGCGTGATACTTACGTGGGCACCGCCAGCAGTGGAGCTAGCACAGCGCACCATGTTCGTTCCATGGGCGGCCACACCAAAGGTGGCAACAGAAGCAGCAGCACGGGCAAGCATATTGGATCAAACTGTGGAGCAGTGCGGGTGGATAGCATTGGGCGGAGGGGCATGCGGAATTCGCGTCAGAGGATCAAGTGAACACAGGAACCCTAAAACTCACCTGAGTGAGATAAACTGGACAGCAGCTGGAAAAAATAAAGCGTGTCATAGAAATTGAAGTTGCTAAATTCGGAGTCAGTAGTCTCAGGCGCGTGTAGTGCCGGGCCCCCTGCATGTCTCTACCGTATGCATTGTTTTTCATGAATTACTGAACTTGCATACCCTCTTGCAGCCTAATGCCACGAGTGCGGCATGCAAAACAGATACAGCATATCCTACTTAATTCGGTAAGATGGGCTTGCAGTGCGTAATGCAGATTCTAACAGACTCGGCTGCTGCTGGCGGGTGTGCAGCTGACGTGGCCATGTGGCTGCTTCCTCGGCAGACTATCCCGACAAGAGTCTACACCAGGCCTGTGGCGCTCATCAGAGGCAAGATTTGTACTTGGCCTGCTTGTTTATTTCCTACAGTGGATATGCAGGCTGGCAGCGGCTGCACCCTTGGGAGGACAGGTGGCCGGTGTCCCCACCCCAGCCTGCCGGGCTGGCCGAAGCTGAGGGGCCCTTCCAGGCAGCGAACGATGGTGTCATTGCAGGCAGTGCCTGTGAGGTGCTTCTCCATTTCGGCGGCGGCCCTTGCTGAGCCGTGCCGGGGACTGCATTTGGCGACCGGGAAGCTCAAAACAAATCATGTGCTGGTACGGCGGCGCATGAGGTCTCTAAGCGAGTTGATCACAGTGGCGCACTTCCCCTCCGGCGTTGCTCAGCTCTCGTCTTGGTTTATCTTGGGGCCTGCAGCTGTCACGCTAAGCGAGGGTGGCCTCTGCTGATCCGGCCGAGGCATTGGTGCATGCCGAGCTTCAGGGCATCTTCTCATCAAGCGGCTACAGCGTGTTCATGAATCGGAGTTGCTTTGAGTGCAGCACCTTGCCTGCTCCTACTCTAGCCACTGCCGTGGGCTGAAGCGTGCTCCTGAAAGGGGTCACGGGGGGGCGCTGTGCAAACTGGTAGCCGCACCTGGCACAGCGCAACCTGCGGCAAGCACTTCGAAAATAACGCCTCAGACCTCCATTGTTTTGAGTGCCGCATCTCCTATACAAGTTTTCAAAATGACTTCCTACGCTGATAAGGGCGAGCAGGTGAGCATTGGCGGTGCACGGACCAAGTGCACTGCACCACAGCACTTCAGCAGCAACTCGCTCACGATGCCCTTGCTTGTTTGCAGCCCGACTATGGCAAGTTCTTTGGCTTCGACCACATTCACTGGTGGGTTGGCAACGCCAAGATGGTTGGTGAGTTCAATGAAGCACATAAAGCTTCGACGTTTCGGGCTTGCTCCATGGCAGCGCGTATCACACGTTTTCCCCCAATTGCAGCCTCCTGGTACGCTGTCCGCATGGGCTTCGAGATTGTTGCGTACAGTGGTCTCGAGACCGGCAACCGCGACTGCGCTACCTGGGTCGTGCAGCAAGGCGATGTGAGTGAAGTGCGCTGATGGCTTGTTCGATGGTGTCTTGACACGCCAATTGGTTTCATAACATGGCAGCACAAAAGCAGCATAATGTACTACATGCAGATCAAATTCGCTTTCAGCTCTCCGTTGAGCCCCACTGCCGAGCAGAAGGAGGTGCTCGGAGCTGACATGGGCGTGCACCTGGCCCAGCACGGCGACGGCGTGAAGGACGTCGCCTTTGCCGTCACCGACGCCAAGAAGCTGTACGACGCCGCCATGGCCAAGGGCGCCGAGTCTGTTCGGGAGCCGCACACCATCACCGACGAGAACGGCAGCGTGGTGCTGGCCACCGTGAAGACTTACGGCGACACCGTGCACACCTTCGTGCAGCGCGGCGAGTACAGCGGGCCCTTCCTGCCCGGCTTTGCCGCCAAGACCGTGGAGGACCCCCTGGCGGGCGTGACGCCCTCCCCCAAGCTGGGCGTGATCGACCACATTGTGGGCAACATGCCCGACCAGGAGATGATGCCTGTGGTGGAGTGGTACGAGAAGATCCTGCAGTTCCACCGCTTCTGGAGCGTGGACGACAAGCAGATCCACACCGAGTACTCCTCTCTGCGCTCCGTTGTGATGGCAGACTACGACGAGGTGATCAAGATGCCCATCAACGAGCCAGCAGAGGGCAAGCGCAAGTCCCAGATCCAGGAGTACGTGGAGCACTACGGCGGCAAGGGTGTGCAGCACATCGCCCTGCGCACTGAGAACATCCTGGAGGCCATCACACACCTGCGTGCCCGCGGTGTGCAGTTCCTGAACGTCCCTCAGAGCTACTACGACGCCCTGTCTGAGCGCATGAAGGCGGCTGGCATCTCCACCAAGGAGGACATTCAGGCTATCAAGGACTTGAACATTCTTGTGGATTTCGACGACCAGGGCTACTTGCTGCAGTTGTTCACCATGCCCCTGCAGGACCGCCCCACTGTGTTCCTGGAGGTCATCCAGCGCGAGGGGTGCCAGGGCTTCGGCGCCGGCAACTTCAAGTCGCTGTTCGAGGCCATTGAGCGCGAGCAGGCCAAGCGCGGCAACTTGGTGTAAACCTCCCTGCCCAAGCTCAGCAGCCCCCTCCGAAGCAGTGTCCTGCGTGTGGCACACGGGCAGCGAGCCCGCTTAGACCATCCTTAATGCACACCATTGCACATCACGCGCGGCCGCGAGCACCTCAGTTGCGCGAGCTGTCTCGTCGGCGCTTGCCTGGGCGGGCAGCTGCCCCACCGGCAGGCTTGCCCTTGCCCTTGAAGCCTGCTGGGAGGGAGCGGTTGGCCTTCATGCTGAAGGTGGAGACGTTGCTCGTGCTCTTGCGGTCGCCGTCCTTGACGTGGCGCTTGGCGCCGCCGAAGCCGAACTTGGTGTCCTTGTATCGGCGCTTGGCGTTGGTGCGGGGGGCGACGTACTTGCCGCTCTTGGCTGCGCCGGCCCCGGGGCCAGCGCGGGGCTTGCCTGGGGCACTGCCGGGGGCGCTGATCTTGTGCCCGCTGCCTGACAGCATGGCCTCCAGCTGCTTGGAGGACTGCTCGTCCACCACAGCGCCTCCACGGGAGGCCTTGGTCTTCTTCCAGTTCTCGATGGCGGCCAGGCTGGACTTCTTGTCGGCGGCCTTGGACTTGGTCTTCTCAGCCTGCACAGCCTTGGAGAACTTGCGGGCGGACTGCGAGCGACGGCGCTCCTCAAACGCCTCCATGCGCTTCTGCTCAGACAACAGTCGGGTCTTGACCTTGGACATGTGCCCGTCAGTCTTCAGCATCTCAGCAAAGTAGTCGTCGGGGCGGTAGTGTGAGTGGCCCAGGCGCTCCCACTCAGTGCGTGCAGCCTTGACGGCAGCCAATGACTGGTTGTAGCTGTATAAATGAGTGGTGGTGCACACTTGCGGCCCTACCCAACACTGCAAAGAATCGTCCTTGCGGAAAATCACTCACAATTGCAGCTCTCGAGACAAGTCGTCATTCACTTCAGGCACATCCAATTCGTATCCTGCAGTGACATCCAGACGTTCCATCCATGGCAGTTTTTGTTGGAAGCCCTTCAAAGCCATCTTCAAGCCGGCCTGCGAGGATGGGATGTGCGGAATTTGAGGCGAAGACAGTTCTGCAGTTCGAAGAAAGAACCCAGATCCGCTGCAAGACGCACAGTGTTTTTTATCTCTTTGCCTGGAATGACCGAAATCAAGCCTGCTGCGGCCATCTCCTCTGCGATGTCAGCCTCATCTGCGATGTCATCATGCTCCTCCTTCGTTCGTCGGCGCTTGCCTCCACGGGGAGCTGCCATGGCGATTGCTTGTGTATTTGGCGAGGCTGGAAATTCAACAACGCAAATACGATGATATTATTGTTGACAAATTAGTTTGGTGGCTCGTATGACGCCGCACAGGCATGGTCGGACAGGTTCCTCGAAAGGAGGCCCCTCTGCAGAGGCCTCAGCCCATACGGGTTTGAAGTGCCGAAGGCGGCGCTGACAAGACACAAGCATGCCCGTGGCACTAGCCCACGAACGCTGCTTGCTCTGCATCGACCAGGCATGGCAGGTGGGGTGTGGCAACGGTGCCTTGCCAACACACAACCCTGCTCACATGGGCGGCATTTTGCTTTCCATGAACAGCTTCCACCACATGTGTTCCAGCTCGCCCTGCCGACTTGCCGCATCACGATCCCACGGCTTTGGTGAGCTGCTGTAGTGCACGATCCTCAGGGGCTGCACGGCGGCCCAGTACCCAGGGGCCTTCTTTGCTGTGAACCAGTGCAAAATTCGCTGCGCATTGTCACCAAATGGCAGCCTGTGCTCTGCGCCCCAGGTGTACCAATCTGGAAACACCGCATTCAGAAAGCCCGTGTCACCACCATCATGTGACGGTGTGTCCGCTGCCAAGCCCTGCAGGCGCTGAAACTCCGCCGCATTTGGGTGCACCACCAACACACCTGCGTTGAATTTGTCGGGGGGGAACACGTCTGGCGCAGCTGACATGTTCGGCCGCAGAAACAAGTCGTCCACGCAGCTCAGCACAACTGCATCGGCGTCGATGTACACCACCCGGGAGAACTGAGTCAAGTTCCAGACATGGAGCTTTGTGTAGCCTGCAAACAGCACGAGATATGTGTACAGCTGGGCTGAAGTGTTCGGCAATTTCGCGTTGAAACGTACCAGAATTCACCCAGCCGTCCACATGCACAGAGTCTGCATGAGGATTTGGAATGGCCTCCACCTCCAGCAAGGAACACAGCAGGAGGCGGCGGAGCTGCACGCGTGTGTGTTTCTTCACCTGTGCAGTGGCCATGATGACCAGCGGGATGCGGCTATGCTTGTGGAGTGTGTGCGCTAGTGCCTGCACGCCAGGGAGGAAAGAGTCACTTGTGAGCAATGTGACGTATGCATGGCCAGCAGTCGACACGCACTGCACTTCATCCCCGCCCACATCCGAGGAGGCTTCTTTGGGTTGTTTCGCTTGGTCTGCGGCCAGCTCTCCATCGCCAGACACCGTGGCAGTCCGGCTGGCATCCACCGGGTAGTACCAGCGCTGGCCCAAGTACAACAAGAACACGATGTCGTCGCGGAACACGCTGATGCGGTGCATGGTGGGCATCTTGATGATGAATGCAAACATATCATCGATGAATGTGGAGGAGAATCTGTAGAACAGCACATTCCATGGCATGTGTGCCACGCTCTTGAGTTTGTAGTTCTGCGCATGTGACGCTAGTGGGGTGCAGCAGCATGGTGTGTGAGCTGCGGGAACATACGATGTACAGCTGTGGGACCATCATGATGAAGCCGCTGGTGTACACGACGCTGACCGCTGTCGTGAGCACATAGTCACTCCATCCCTCGTGTTCTGCGCAGACACGAAGGGGGGGTGCTGGGAGTGCAGGAAAACGTGTGCATGCTGGATGAAACGCCCGGAAGCGCCTCAGATTTGCCTTAAGTGTCATCACTGAATCTGTGGGGGTAGTGTGGAGGCTGGAGGGGGCGAGCACACACACATACACAACACGCATCGCCCCCAGCCAGCTCTCTTCCCACAGCAATGCAGACCTTTTACCTTCACGTCATCGGCTCGCAGCAGCCAAACCCCCGCGCACAAATGCAGCCTTGGTTGCACGTACCTATGTAGAACAGGCTGAACACTGCCCAGCCCACCAGGGGGGGCATGAGTACCCAGGCCACATAAGCCATGGCTGTGGAGTCATACGTGGCCACTTGCGCTTGCTGCACCTGTTGCTGCTTCAGCTGGGCAGCTGACTTCCCCTTGCCGTCCAATTTCACGCCGCAGGTCTTGACCACCTTCCAAGCTCCAATGGCGACGCCGCCAAACACAGGGAGCATCACAAGAAATGACGTGTCTCGCTGGCTGAGGTACAAAGCGACAATGCCTTGGAACACAAAGTCAACCCGAACAGATCGAGAGGACAGACGAGCAAGCGTGTCTGACTTCATGCCGCGCCAGTACAGCACATCCTGGGCAAACGCCAAGATGTCCATGCACAGGTGCACCATGGCCACAATGAATGTGAGGCCAAGCAGCCACGCCTGTGTGTCTACTAGCAAGCGGACCATGTCGTCGGTGTCCTTGTTGGTGGTGCCCCACTGTGAGTGCTGCTGCGTGATCGCGTGTTCCATGAGAGTCAGCAGGTTCAACTTGGTCGGCCCAGCCACGCTCACAGTCAGGTGCAGCGGCAGTGCTTCCTGTGAGCTGTTCTGCTGCAGCAGCCACCGTCGGCGCTCCTGTGTGGGCCGGATAGCGTTCACACTGAAAGAGGGCACGTACAGTGACTCCTCCCACAGAGAAGTCCTGGCCAAGTTCATGCGGGCCAGCTCGGGCACAAGCTGCGTGTCCTTGGAGTAACGTGTTTCGTCCAGGATTATGCGCACATCTGCAGCCCCCAGCCACTGGGCGGCAGGGGCCCCCTCCTCTGGCCAAAAGGGGGGAGGGGGGGGCATGGACTGCAAGAAGCTCCACCCCCACCATGAGCTGGTGTCGCGCTGCACGAGCATGACCTTGCGTTTTGGGGGCTGGAACGGACTCTTGCTTAGCAAAGGCGCGGAGGCAGACAGCACCCTGCCCCGGCTGCGCAGCGAGGGCGGCAAGCTCCCGTTGGGGCTGAGCAGGACAGCCCAGCAGTGCAAATACACACCAGCTCCGCGTTTGAGTCTTCGTTGAAGATTGGCCATCTCGTCAGCATGGGCCTTTGGTGCGGCCTGGGCAAGGGTGGAGTTGGCAGCCGAGAGGTCGCCCGGAAGCCACGGCTGAGCCACTGGCCGAGAGGCAGCATCAGAATGCGTGTGACTCATGAGCTCAATTGATGCCATGCTTTCTGCACTTGGACTTCCGTCGGAAGAGAACGCTAGCTGGACAGTTTGGTTGAGCACCACGACAAGCGGGTTCAAATCTGCTAGTGAAGCGAGCTGCGGGGCTGACTGGCGCTGGCTCAAAGCTGCAACGATCAGTACTGAGCTGTTTGGTTTCCATAAGGGCTCTAGTGCATTGCTGCCAGCAGGCACACTTTCTGGGGGCGAAATGAGATTGACAATCTGCGAATTTTTAAATTCCGCATGAGCGGCCGTGCAGCACTTTGAGAACATACCGTCACAAGCGCATTTCCAAAGAAGCCCAAGAACACAATGGCAAATAACACGCTGCAGGTAGTTGCAAGTGAGGGGCACTTTCCTCCCATCTCACAGCTCCTCGGTTGGGCAGTCGCTCTCAGCAGTGTGAACGGTAGTGGCAGAGCCCTCCGATGTTTTGCAAACACCAGAAAAGCTGAGCACAGTAGGGAGCCCTGCTGGTTTTATGCCGATAAGATTTGAGTGCATTCTAATAGTTTGGGCAGCGGTAGCAAACTGTAGTAACTGGTTTCTGCCGAGCTGGTTGCGTGTGTATCACATCATGCATGGTGCCCCCTGCATTCGCCTCTGCGGGTGCGCACTCATTAGCAACGGTATGCTGGCATGTTCACACTGCGTGCATCAAACTGTGACTGCGAGCGGAAGTTTGCGCGCCGGTTTTGTTTTTGCCTGCTGCTTGCGCGGGCAGAGAGCACCTTGTCGCACTGGGCCTTGATGCGGCGTTGGATGCTGGGGTCGTGCTTGGCTGCCACGGAGTTGCATGCCACCACCGGCAGCAGTGTTGTGCGCATGTATGCGTTGTGTGCGCGGCGGTTGGAGCGGTCCTTGATGGCCAGCTCCCTGTCGTCCACGCTGATGATGGAGGTCACGTGACCGGCGGGGTGTGGCTCGAACTTCCCGCTCTGGAAGCGCTGTGCCCCGGCGGGGGGGGCGACGCCAGTGGCAGCCACCGCGTCCCAGAAGTCGTTGGCTGCGTACTCATCGTCTGAGCTGTCGTCATCCGCATCTGCCCCCACGCGTCCCACCCGCATGGTGCTGAGTTTCTTGCTTTGCCCCGAGGGAGCGACGCCCTCATTCCACAGCAAAGCACTGGTGGCCAAGGCCGACTGCCCGGTGAGGGCATCTGTGAGGCGTGGACGGTGCCCCCCTCGGCGCCTGCCAATGGGAGCTGTCTGGGCGCGATAGTCCAGCGCGCTCTCCCCCCCGAGCACGTAGCTCTCAGCTGAAGGGTCGGTTTTGACCACGCTGCCAGTCAACCCTGCACCGGGATGCACCCGTGGCCTGCGGCCTAGTGCCGACCGCACTTTCCCTGGGGCTGGCCGGTCCAGTGACTTGAGCAAGCCGCCCGTCCGCGCTGAGGGGGCAGCCCTGGGCCCAGCGAAAGCTGCAGCAGGAGTTGTGGCTTTTTGTCCGACAAAGCCTGCACAAGAGGTATGAATGTGATAATGCTGTTGCAGATGAGCCAAAGCAGGGCCTTGAGAGAGGAATACAGAGCGCACAACGAGACTTGTGTTGCACGCAACCTGTAGCATTCGACACGCAGCTGACGCACCTGAGGACTCAAATCCACGCGCAACATCCGGATGAACATCCCCTCGTGCAACTTTTTGGGCAAGGGCAAGCCGCATCATGTGGGGTCGCACTATGCCGGTTCCAGCTGCAAGAGACAAGGTGTGAGGCTGTGCATGTCGCATGCGAGGCAAGGTAGCTGGTTGCTGTCGAAATGCTCACATCGATCGATTGATTCCTGGCGAGTCCGGCGCTGCTGGAAGACAGACTCTGGACGTCTTGCAGACAGCGTGTCAGGCATGAATCCAGCCTTGGTGTTTGAGCGGCGAATAGGTGAGAAGGCCTCATTCATTGCGGTGTTTGATCCCACGCCTCGAGCGGACAATGCATACGCGCGGACAGAGTTTGAGGCAGCTTTCATTGACCGATCTTTACGTTCACGGGTGAGGCGCCTCGTCCGTGCGGGATCCTCGCCGCGATAAATGAAATCAGAGTTGAATGCCGTCGCCATATTGATGCGATGAGAGCTGTGTGTCACAGGGCTGCTGTGAGCCAGCCGTGCCCGCGTGGTACTAGTATCCTTGCTGAGCTGGCGCTTTTTCTGCGCTCAACTATAAACATTTGAATAAATTTGATTCCCTGGCTGATTCAGTCCGTGGTTGCGATTTGAGTTGGAAGGCGCTGCTGAGCACCCCCTCACCCCCCTTGCTGGCGGCCCCACTTCCTCATCGCACCAGAGCAGGCAAAGCCAATTCAGGCAGACTTTTTGGACAACAATTGCGAAATGGGCAGGATTTCATCGTCGGAGCTGCTGATGCTGCCACTGCCACTGCCACTACCGTCACCACCACTGCTGGAGCCCCTGCTGCTCCCGTCGCCTCCCACTTGGAAGCTGCTCACATGCGACCCAGACTTGGTCGCCATTTGCTTCCGGGGGGCAGCCAACCGCCTGCTCTTTGCCGCACTCAAAACATCAGAGCTTGAGTCAGTGTCGGAATCACTGGACAAGTCCTGCAGGTCCTGGGTAAGATCGATTGTGGCAGGCGGTGCCTGCGACAGGGGCTGCGACAAGCTCACGCGCCCTCGCTTTTTGCCGCCAACACGTGGAGCTGATGCAGCAGCGTGCTTTGCGTTCTGCTTTTTGCTGGTGCCTGGCGGCCGTCCCTTGGCGGCGGGGGCGGCGCCTGCCTTCTTGGGCTTGGACTTTGACTTTGACTTGGGACTGTCTTCGGAGCCGTCAGCTTTTGGCGAGCGAACAGAACTCTGGGCAATGGCCAGCAGCGTGCTTGTGCTCAGGGCACCTTTCCCTGCGCTGCCCTCGACGTCAGTGGCGTCTTCATCGGCATCTGTAGCATCGGAATCTGACCCTGATGAGCTGTCGGCACCGCTGCTGCTGCCGGTGCCACTGCTGCCGGTGCCACTGCTGCTACCACTTGAGCTGCTGCTGGCTGCTGCTGGCAGCTTTGCTTCCGCGCTGTCTCTGGCCTGCTTCCTTGCTTTGGGCTGGGGGGTGGAGCGAGTGGAGGGGGCGTCCTCGCCCTGCGACGCGCTGGGGGAGCCCGCCACGGAGGGCGTGCTCGACCCCAGGGCATATGCCACCTGCTTGTCCAGCAGGGCTGACACCGTATGCACAGCCTTGCGGTTGTCCCGTGCATCTGGGTGCCACACCGCCCCTGCGGCGCCAGCAGCACCTGCACCGCTGCCCCCCCCGATGGCGTCTTCAGTAGACACGGGCTGCACATGAGGCACGAGTTGCAGGGCACTGACAGCGGGCTGAGGGGGTTGTGAGGACTGCACCACACGCTCTGCCAGTGACATGGCACTATTGTACTGAGCCGCGGACTGCGATGCGGACTGCGCTGGGGAGTCTGGGGGGGGCTCAGCTTGGCGCAGAGCAAGGCTTGTCAGGCGGCGAGTCGTGTCCTGCATCTCAGACACCAGCTGGGCCACGCGCCGCTCCTCCAGCTGGATTCGCTCCCGCAACACGCCGCGTTCATGCTTGAGTGTGTCTACCGACCGCTGCAGCAGGTCGTTGGTGGCTGTGCTTTGCTGCAGCTTGGCCTCTCCTGCGCGAGCTGCTTGCACCTGTGCTTGCAATGTGCGCACTTGCTGCTGCAGAGCATCCACCTTGGCTGTGTCCTGCAGGGGCTTGCCCAGCAGGGCGTTGCCCAGCGCACTCTTGGCTGGAACTGCAGCGCTCAGTCCGCTTTGGGAGACTTCCTGCACGATGCTGCCCCAAGCGGCTTGCAGCAGGTCCGGCACCACCCGCCCAGCAGCTGACGCGGCCGCGCGGGCGACCTGTGTGTCTGACAGCGGCTCGGCGGTCGCTGCTTCTGCCACGCGAGTGAGGCCCCGCACGTGAGCCTCGGCGCCGCGCAGCAGACTCCAGTTGCTGTCCTGTGAAATGCCATAGCCGCCTTCGAGGACAGACACGATGCGCGGGACAGGCATCGCTGCACCCACTTGCTGGGCTGCCCACTGGAAGTCGGCATCCACCAGACGTAGCTGGCCCACTGGGTCGTCCACGTGCGCATCGAAGCCCGCTGAGATGAACACGAGGTCTGCCTTGAATCGCTTCAGCTCCACCATAACGCGGTCACGGAAGCGCTCTCGCCACAGATCGTTGGAGCTGCCACAAGGGACGCCCTCCGTGACCAACGTGACGTTGGCACCCCCCTCACAAATGGTCTGCGTCGCCTGTGTGCGCCCGTCTTCGTCGGGGTTAGCGATCACGTTGGCAGGGTACGCTTCGTCGTTGAATTGGTGAATAGACGCCAGCATGAATGCAGGGGCGTCTGCATTGGCGCTGCGCGCTGCCCGGGCCTCCAGATGAGACTGCCGCACTGCGCCACGCTCCATGGCTGCCAGTGCAGAATCCGTGTCCCGCATCAAGTACGTGAAGTCGTCACTGTCTGCGCTGTCGCTGGGTGTCAAACTGCGAGCCAGTGCTCGCGCAATGGCGTAGCTGCCGTTCCCAAAGTGGGTGTCGATGTCCACAACAGCGACGCGAGTTTGGGGGGCCGAGCGCAGCACCTCTGTCACGGCACACATGACATTGTTCACCAAGCAGAAGCCCTGGCTGCGCCCCACGTGACTGCAGCAGCCCGCGTGGTGTCCGGGTGGGCGCACCAGGGCAAACGCAGCCACACGGGTGCCAGACAGGACTTCCTTGGCGCCTTGTAGCACCGCCGCAACGGACTGCCGCACTGCAGAGACGGTTTTGGGGCTCACGTACGTATCTCGCTCCAGCAGCTTGCCAATGGAGGCCAGCCAAGGGTCGCCGCCCGCCGCACTATCATCGCTGTCTCCAGCGACCGACTCTTCCCTGTCTGAGACGGAGATGAGCCCGTTGCTGAGCCCAGGATGCACCAGCATGGGCTCAGCGGCCCCAACACCGTACCGCTGCCGCATGCCGCTTTGTAGGCTGCTGGCATCATTCAGAGACGACTGTGAGGCGCCATCTGCCGCATCACCCCCCCCTTGCATAGGGGACCGGGGATACAGAGGGGGGGGCCTGTTTTTGGGAGGGCGCCCACGCCCCCTTCCGCGGCCAGAGGCGCCACTTGCCTTGCCCACGTGCTGTTTCAGGCCTATCATGCTGTCTGATCGCACGGACTGCATGGCTGCGGTGGCTGCTTTGCGCAGCTTGCCCAGGCTAGACCAGTACTGCTGTCCGTGCACACGCGTGATGAGCTCCTCCTGTACGGGGAGAATGTTGTGCTCATAGTCCAGGCGGTCACCCAGTTTCATCTGCAGCCGCTGCAGCGTCAGGGAAATGCGGGCGGGCGCCTCCACGTGCTGAGGGGGGGTTTGGTGCTGCCACGCCGCGGCGGGGCACAACACCAGAACACGCCCACGGGTAGATTTGGCTGTGTACAGCACATGCTCCCGAATGCCTGAGACAAACTGTGACAGCAGCAGTCGCACCACAGGGCGCTGCGCTGGACTCAGTGCCGCGAAGCCTTGGGATGCCTGTGCTTGGAGCCCGCCATGAGCAGACTCAACTGAGGACTGTTTGGTTGGCCTGGAAGCACTTGACGTGCTGCTGTGCTCCCGGTGGCGTGTGCTGTCCGGCGTGGGTGCTCGGTGACTGGCGCCTGGGGTGGGCGGGGCAGGGGGCGGAGCGGCTGCCGGCTGTGCTGCATAGCCTGCAGCGCGCACCTGAGGCTGTTGGGACGCCGGTGCCTGTTGGGTCAACAGCAAGGTGTCTGCTCTGTGGCTAGCTGCACTTGCTGAGGCAGCTCCAGAAACGATCAAATGCATGGAAGACCTTGGGGCAGCCGCGGCGGAGGGGGGGGCACTGGGGGGGGGCATGGAGGCAGAGGGGTGGGCGGCTTGGATTGCTGTGGCCTGCACTGGCGGTCCTTGGTTTTGCTGCTTGCCCATGGCTTGAACCGCCAGGTGCAGCTGCTCGGCGGCATGCTGAGCTGCCGCAAATGCCTCGTTGGAAGCGTTGGAACCCCGTGCCGGCTGGGGGGCAGCTGACTGCACACTTGGGGCCCTGGGAGATGCAATGTACTGCAGAGTGAATTGGATGGGCCACTGGGGACCGTTTGCGCCCTGCTGTGGGCTGGACAAGCCTCCCGAGACGTTGTAAGCACCCGCAGGAGGATTTTTGCCATGACCCACAACTAGCATTTGCTCGCTGATTGTGAGCTGCAACCCAACCCAAGGGTTGTTTTGGGTTCCCATTCGGATACTGCCGTTGTAAATAGTGCTCAAAATGGGCGCAAGCAAGCCGCTGCTGCTCTGGTGCGGCTGCACGCTTCTGCAGTTGATGAAATTGGTACACAAACTCGGCAGCAAGCTGCCAAGCTGCGGCAAACGTACCGGAGATAAAATGATCCTGGTTGGTTCAAGGCTTGGTCGTGTTTCCACTGGCCTGCAATCACCCCGTACCCCTGATGGTCAAACTGCAAGCGGGATTTGAAAGTGAGCCTGTCATCACAACACCAGTGGCCATGCTGCTGCCACGGACCTCATACATTCCACTGAAGCGCATCATCTTGAAAGAATGCAACTTATGTATTTTGCGTCTGGTGGGAGATGTGATGAGTCCACAGCTGAAACTTTGAAGCAATCTGAAGGCGGTGCGAATGTGCTGCACACAACAGGTCTCAACACAGAAAAATGCTTGTAAATGCCACAATCTGTCTTGTATCGCACAATTCGATCAGCACGGACACAAGAGCTTGAGCTTTTGTGTAAAAACCGTTGGCATACCCACATCTATTGATCCCCGTTCAGCCCAGGCAAACTTCTCTGCTTTGAGAGACAGGCTTTTGTCAACAACCCTTGAAGGGGGGTTGTGAGCCTGTTTTGGGGCTTGCACCAATCTTCATCTTAAGCTAGGAGGGCTCAGTAATTTAAACTGCATATTTGATAGCTCTGCTGTCATGAGGCACATGTCGCTGGGTGGTATTCCAGAAACTGAATTGCGGAAATTGCTGCGTGTACCGTGTGGGCTCGGCAGAAATGGATTTCAAGTAAGTCACTCGCTCGCAGGCACGCACTTCATGCCATATAACTTGCTGCAGGCGACCACGGCGTTTGGATGAAGAAGCATTGGAATATTTGAAGCAGCTTGAGCTGCCCCTATCAGACGCCTCGCCTGAGGAACTCCCCATTCTCACAGAGCGCGTCTTCTCAGAACTGACTGGCAAAGAGGCTAGCGCAGCCACCAGCAAGCAGGTCAGCTACTTGGTGGAAAAGGCAGTTAGTGTGAGTCCTGTTGGCACAGCCATCACATTCCTCACATCCCTTCTGGAGTATCTGCCCTTCGTGACTGGAGACCGCTTTGGGTCTCACGTCCTGCAGTCCTCCCTGGCACGCCTGGTCAAGCACATCGCATCGGGGTCCAATGATGCAGACGCATTCAATGCAGGCGAGGTCATCGTGAAGATGTCTGACGAGCTGCTGCAGCACGGGTACAGCGTGATGCAGGACACCACTGGCACACACGTTGTGCGCTCCGTGCTGGCCGCCCTTGGGGGGCTCCCCGCCCCAGCCCAGCGCAAAAGCGGCTTCGACGGCTCCAAGAAAGCAAAGAAGAAGAAGTCACGCGCCAAGCAGGCAGCAGAGGACAAGACACGGGCCGACATGAGTGCCCTGGCCGCAGCCGGCGGCGTCACCTGCGCCACCCCCGAGTTCTCCTCCCAAGCCTCCGTCAGGGCATCCATCAAAGCGTGGGTGGATGGGTGCTCCCAGTGGTCAGCTGCCAACGTCATGGAGGCCGCCTGCGACACCAACGCCGGCCCAGTGCTGCAGATCCTGGTGCAGGCTGCTGCAGCCTCGGATTTGGTAGTGCGGGAGGTGGCGGCAGGGGCGGGCGCCCCCAGCACTAAGAAGCGGCGGGCGCTGACCTCTGCAACGCTCAAGGGGGATGTTGAGGGTGACTTGCTGCCGCTGGCCATCGACGTGGTACTCACCCGCAAGCACGACGAGGAGCCAGAGGCAGGCGACTCGGATGCCGACGGCAGCGGCAGCGGCAGCGACAGTGACGGCCCCGTGGCGTCTGGGGCAGGGGGGCACTCCACTGCAGGGGGCAGTCATGCCGACGGGGGCGCATCTGGCGCTGCAGACTCCTCCACCGCTGAGGAGCGCGTGGTGCAGCTCATGGAGCAGGAGGTGGGGTGTCGCCTGGTGCAGTGTGTGGTGAGCACCGCACCGAGGTACATCGTGCCGTGGCTACTGGAGGATGTCGCCGAGGATAACTGGGGAAACATCCTGGGACACACCACCGCCCACCATGCAGCAGCGGACTTGATCGCGGCCTCTGCCCACACCGGCTCCCAGCTGGAGTCGGGTGTGCTAGTGGATGTGCTGCCGCTGCTGCACAAGGCACTGGAGGCGGGGCATGAGCGCATCGCCACTGCACTCACCGTGGCAGGCAGCGTCAAGGGCGTGAAGCAGCGCACGAAGAACGCCATCGCCACGGGGCTGCTGCGCACCGCCAAGAAGTACGTCAAGGCGGGCGAGGGGGAGAGTGAGGAAGCTGTCGCCACCAAGTACGTGAACTGGTGGCTGGACATTGGCGGGGAGCGCTCTTCCGGGACCATGTCGGCTGAAACCCTCATGCCCTCCGCAGCGCCACCTGCTGCTGCTGCTGCCGCTGCCGAGAGCGATGCGGAGGAGGAGGAGGGTGCTGAGGGTGATGAGCCCAGCACACCCCAGCGCAACACTGGCATGGGCGTGTTGGCATCAAGCACCAACAAGCGCCTGCCTGGCATCAGTGCAGCAGCGGACACAACTGGTAGCTACGTGTCGGTGCACGGCGCACGTGTGGTGGGCACTGTGCTCCTTTGGCAGGGTGAGGCTGCAGAGACCTTCCGGGGGGGGTTGGGTGGGCTGTCAGGCGACACCATCACCCACCTGGCCATGCACCCCGCCAGCTGCAAGTTCCTGCTGGAGCCGCTGCTGGCCCCCGCTGCGTCGGGATCTGCCCCCCCCCAGGAGCTGGCGGGGGCCCTGGACACCCTGCGCCGCAAAGTCATGAAGGCACTCAAGGGGAACTGGGCCACCCTGGCCCTGGACCGCTCTGGGTGCTGGTTGGTGGAGAAGGCCTTCCTGGGCAGCGACTTGCCCGGGAGGGCGCGTCTGGCGCACGAGCTGGCAGGCAGCGAGCGCACACTTGGGGGCACGCCATCGGGCAGGGCCATCC
>Ga0307982_1000169_pt1 | contig 49629 bp, 20 predicted proteins | sample OrgLakmetagen989_FD_201847 | JGI IMG/M metagenome (GOLD analysis project Ga0307982, IMG submission 201847) | Saline water microbial communities from Organic Lake, Antarctica - #989 | ecosystem: Environmental > Aquatic > Non-marine Saline and Alkaline > Saline | place: Antarctica: Organic Lake... | reverse complement strand
ATGTGGTTCCACGTAGAGCAAGCTGCACGATCCCATGACGCCTGCATGCAAGATCCACGTCAGCCGCCATATCTAGTCGTTACTTTCATGAATCAATGAAAACCTCAGCCGTGAAATCAGCAATTATACGTGTCTGCCGATGTTGCAATACTGACTGCAAACAAACATGATTGGTGCCATGAGACTTGCATTTGGCAGACAGGGCAGATTTTGGCAAAGCTTCATCCGAAAATGGGGGTCTTTGAAGTCCACAACAAAACAGTATAGCAAGCTAATTCGTGCAAGCTCCAGCGGAACCCTGCGAAAGTGGTGCTCGGGCCAAGCTTGCGAGGCACGCAAGAAAGTTCGAATTGCAGTAGCCACCTGGGGGCACTGTGCTATTTGCCTTGAGCTTACTGATATTTACAACTGCCGCACAGTGCGTTCAAATTTCGAGATGTTATTTAGTTGGGTGTTTGGCGTTTGAGGTGGCAGAGTATGGATGCCCTGATGCTTGGACGTCGAAAGTGATTTGGGCAAAATATTTTGCGGGCCCCCCCACCTAGGGGGCAGACAGGGGGCCTTGCAAATGCTTGTCGCGTGCAAGCGCCACCCCATTCAGCCACCCGAAGGCACTTTGTGGCTGCGTTATGGCAGCTCAACAATATTTTACAAAATATGTTGCTGCAGCAGTATTTCTGAAAGTGTCAGTGTATCAAACTTTCGGGAAATGAAAGTGCTCGCGTTGCTTCTCGCTGCTGCTGCCGCCGCAGCCAGTACGACACAGAGTACTAGTCTAGTCCTACCAGCTCATGTACCTGGTCCATGTTCACTGACCGCTCAGTACCCATCCGATGAAGAAGGTTGTCCTGTATTTGGTTCCAGCCTTGAAAAGTGTCAGCGGCTGATGCAAGTGCAGCCCCTGACGGGCCACAAGTTGCGGGCACCGGCACAGCTGCTGATCCCTTCCTTGTGCCCGTAAAGTTCACGCACGACGGCAATCGTAATTGCGACTTGGTACAGCACTATAATGTGTCTGTCTCTCTTGTTGACGGTGGGATTATGTTTGCCAGGCTTTTCGTATTCGGGCCGGGAGGCCAGCTTGATTACATTGGCAGCTCAGAAGGGTCAAACCGAATCGCTGGCGCATATGGAGCCACTAAAAGTGCCCCTACGTGCAATTTTGATTGGATTTTGAACAGTGGTTCGTGTTTCCTTTTTGGCGCCCCGACTCCCAGCCCAAGCCCAAGCCCAAGCCAAGAGCCAAGCAGCTCCGCAGCACCCTCCGCAGCAGCTGCCTCTCCAACCAGCATGCCCTCAGCATCACAATCCACTGCCAGTGAAGCTGCCCAAGCCTCAGTTGCGCACACCATGTTGCTGGTGATAGCTAGCGGTGTATGGTTGTTGCTTTGAGCCACCTGGGCAGTTTCGCGATCGGCAAGACTTTGTCAACGTGCTACCAGGTGTGCAAACAGGACACTTGCTTGCTACACACCACTAAAGAAAATTTACGTTAACGATGTGTCCACTCACTGCCGCCTGCTGTGGCTGCCTGGTCACATGTGCAGATGCCAGTGCATCACGGACGACCCTTGCCTAGCCACGCGCCGCCGCAAGTGAAGCCACCAGCTCAGGATCATCCTGCAGCTGTAGCAGCTCCTCAATAGCGCTCACCCACACACGCGCCCGCGCACGCTTATCGTGCACCCGCACTGTGAAGGAGTGCGTCACCTCCCGCAGCACAAACCAGCGCATGTCCAGGGCGGTGGCATCCATGCTACGGGACCAGGCCACGCGGCCCTTCAGCACCCGCTTGCTGGGGTCGAAGTACAGCAGCTGGGGCCCAGAGGTGAGCACTAGGTCCCTGGGCAGCTCCCGCCCTAGCACCCCCCGCTTCTTCCCCACGGAGCCCCACATGACGACGCCCTCCCCAGGCTGCAGCTCCATCTGCAGCAGGCTGTGCCAGTACTGCGACTTGTACGACTCTTCATCCAGCACCGGCACAGGCAGCGGCCCAAACACCTGTGGCATTGAGTCCGTCCGCCCCCGGGCAGTCGCTGCGCTGCTTTGTGCCGCGGTTCCGCTCCCAGCGGAAAACCCCACCGCCTCGCCGCCAGCAGTGCGCTCTGCTGCGCTGGTGCCCGTGGTGGGCGTGGGGGGCGGATTCACCACAGTGCTGGACGGCATGCTGCTGAGGCTGGGTGAGGGGGGTGCAGGGGGACTCAGCCCGGCCTGTTTGCGCAGTTTCGCCAGGACGAAGCTTGGGCCTGCAGAGTCCACAGCCCCCCGGGGCGGCATGCCCGCTGTGCCTGTTGCTGATGCGAGGGAGGCCCCCCTCACTGTTGTGTCCCCCTGTGTACGAGAGGGGGTGGAGGGGGGTAGCTGCCCCTCCTCGGGGGCAACTGTGCGAATAGGGGAGGGCCCCCCTGTAGCCATGGACCCCCCCCCACTGCTGGCGCTGCCTGAAGCGGAGCCATCTGTGCTGCCAAGCCTGACATTGGCGGGCGTGGCTGGAGTCTGCGACTTTGGGCGCTTTGACCCCCCCTTTGTGGTTGGCACGTAGTCTTCCTTCAGTTGGTTCAGCAGACTGGCAGCCTCTGCTGATTTCCCTGCCTGCTCCAGGGCCACCACCTCCCCGACTGCCTCCCAGGACAAATGGGACGCATCCACTGGAGCAGGCAGGGGCTTCGTGGTTGGGACGTAGGGGGGCGACCCTGGCCCCTTGGCTCCAGCAGCCTCCTCGGCGTGGAGGGCACTGGCCCCGGGCACTAGCGCTGCAGCAGACACCTTGGCAGCTGCAAGCAAAGCCTCCCACTGCACGCCATCGAAGAACGAGTGGGCCTTCAAATCAGCGTACGTGGTGAGGGCTGGCAGGTCTGTGGGGGGCACTGGCGTTTTTGCCTCGGTCGTCTCTGGTTGCACGGGGGAGTCAGTGACTTCCTCCAGCAGGTCGTCGCTGGAGTCAGACCCCTGCCCAAGTGGCATCCTAGTGCCGGCCTTCAGCTCAGAGTACCTTGCAGCTGTGGCTTTGCTGCAGTCTGATCCTGCCCCTAGCCTGAAGCACGGTTCGCCAAGCGTAAGCCGCAGCACCAAGTCGCGAGCATCGGCTGGGAAATCCGATGGAAATTGCAGCAACTGCTGGCTGGCATCGCGTGTATACGCTTGAATTGCCCGGAATGTGAGAAACTCGGTGCCAGCCTGAAACGGGGGACGGCCTGCCAGCATTTGGTACAGGATGCACCCCAGAGCCCACAGGTCGGCAGGCATGTGTGTGGGCTGGTCATTCAGCACCTCGGGTGACACGTACTCTGCTGTGCCCACAAATGCGTCCTGCTTGCCCCCCTCCTGTTTTTCGTCCTTGGCTGTGCCGAAATCGCACACCTTCAAGTGACCGTCCGCGGTGAGGAGCAGGTTCTCGGGCTTCAAATCGCGGTGCACAACTTGCAGCCGCGTGTGCAAGTACTCGAGGGCCAGCACGAGCTGGGCTGTGTAGAATTGAGCAGTCTCCCTGGGCATGCCCCGGCAGGGCGCTGTGGTGCCACAGCCGCTCACAGTTCCCTTGGCTGGGGATTGGGCACCATTTTCTTGAGCTGGCTTCAGCGCCCGGAAGTGTGAAATTGCACCAAGAAGATCGCCTCCACGGCAAAAATCCATCACAAAGTACAGGTACTGTGCGTCCTGGAAGGTGAAGTATAGCCGCACTACGCTTGGGTGAGTAACAGCAGTCATGACGTTTCTCTCCATCATCACCAGATGCGTTTTGCGCTCGCGTCTGATGAAGTTCTTTTCCAAAATCTTTACTGCAAACTCCTGTTGTGTTTCCTTGTGCTGGCAGTGCAGCACCTGTACAAAAACCAAGGTCCAGTGAGACTAGTTCAAATTCCGCGACACGCTTGCTCGGTTGGCCCCGAATGAATCATCTTACCCTAGCAAATGCACCCTCCCCAAGCACGGAGCCATAACAAAAATCAGATGTGGCTATTTTCTTCTTTGCATCCGCAGCGGCCATGCTTCTGTCGATTACGCTTCCCAGTGCGAGCGTGGGTGGCTGCGACGCAATTGAATTTTTCAGGCCTTTGCGAAATGGCACTTTGTCAAGCTGCTGGCACACCGTGCAGAAGACCCCTTTATATGTCACGTACGCATGAACTGGACTGGCATGCACGAAACGCATTCTCCAGGGAGCTGTTGGGTGCGCTTCATGTCAAGGCCCCTTTTACGGAAGCCATTATAATACAAGGTGTCGCCCTCCAGTCACGGCCCGACTTCAGTATAAATGAGGCATGACCCGTGGTGTATGATGCGTACCAGTTCACTATACTGTCTCACTACCATCATGGGCACGCTCCTTGGCCTGGTGGGCACACCTCGCTGCTGCACTTGGTGTGCTCCTGTCCTCAGGCCAGGGCAGGCGGCTCACCGCCCGCAGCACTGCAGCGTATTCCGCATTGCGCTGGCGGATAAATGCACATGCCCGTCCAGATGTGCTGTGTAGCACCCACACCTGTGTGCTGCGGGGTAGTGGCCAGTCGGGGGGCAAGTCCCCGCCAGATATGGGGTGCAGACCGTCCAGCTTCTTGGGGGCACTGTGCAAGACCATGACATGGATCAGTGTGCGCAGTGCTTGCACACTGCATGAATTCGAGGCTTACCGCTTGTATGATCCGCTGAATAGCGCTTCAAAGTGCCGCTTGCCGCTGAAGACGACATGCGCTGGGGCACCTGAGCACTTCCCCTGCCAAGCACCGGCACACAGCCGGCACTGGGCTTGAATGGAGCATGATTGCACAGCACCTGCTGTGTTGCTCTGCACGTCGGCTGCACATTCGGTCTCCCGTGCTGCTGCAGTGTGCAGCTGCAGCCGCTTGTACAAGTGTGCCCTCCACTTCGCCATGGACTGGGCTGGGATACGGGCGGCAGAGTTTCCAGGGATCAACGCAACATCTATGAAGCCAATGCCGGCGTGATAGGGCATCTGGGGCTGCTGCTCAGCGCCCCAGTGCGGTGGCAGCAGCGTGGACAGTGCCCCAGTGGCGGGGGCTCTCTTTTGTGCTGACTGGCCGGATGCTGCCGCAGCTGAAGAGGTGGCTGGTGGTGCAGGCTCTAGCACATGTAGAGGCGTGTACAGGGGTGCTGCTCCACCTGCTGCTTGCGTGGGCTGTGCGTGGGCAGCCTCTTGGGTGGGTTGGATGCCTGCTGCGCCTGCCTGCAGCAGCTTCATCATGGCATTTCCAGGATTCGCGTAATACGCTCCAGATGCCCACGAAGATGTACTTGGATTGTGACCTGCGCGGAAGTGTTGGTATAAATGGCCTCGGTGTTGTTTTCTCATGGTGGTAGGGGTAGATTGGCACGCATTGGTGATTCAGGACAATTTCTTGACGCATGCCTCACCCAGTATGACCAGCCGAAGCGCTTCAGCAGGGAAGCAAGAGCAGGGTCGGCTCGTTGCAAATGCGTCTGCACATACACTGCGCAGCAGCTGCCTGTACTTTCCTGGCCGTGGTGCTGTACAATTCCGAAGAGGTGGCTCAATAAGGGGCAGAAATGTCGCGTGGGTGCCTGTGCATGGCTCACCAACAAAGTCCACCGCCGCTTCATGCGTAGGAGAGTGCGAGTCGCTGTGCATGCGATGTGTTAGTTGTTGTGCTTCGTTTCGTGGCCGTTTCAGGCCTCTCGGTGGAGAGGGCAGTTCGACTGCCACGGGCGAGCTGGAGGAGCCAGCATCGTCGGCAGCCAACGCTGGGGCTCCTAGTGCTGCCGCTTGCCCACCATACGCAAAGCGCGACAGGTCCATATATATCTAACAAGCAACATCCAGTATAAGTCAGTCATGTGAGGCACCTTCAGAACTGCTGATTGCTGAGGCAATGGCACAGCAACCAGTGGAATCTGACAGCCGACGACTTGGGAAGTTACTGCGGTGATAGGGGGGCTCCTGACCAGTGCTGGTCTCAGTCACTACTAAAACACGACACGCTATCCACAAAACTTTGCATGCCGTCAACTTGGCCCTGCTGCTTGCAAATTTGTGTTGCTATTTCTGCGTCAGTGTGAAACTGAAAACCCTGCAAGTCATTTGACCTCGTGTGCAGTTTCCCGTGTCCTGCCTGGGTTTGACGCTGGTTTCCTGCTCAACCAGTTTGACTTACTGTGACGGGCCTGTATCAAAGCGTGAATACTGATGGCTTCATCCAAACACGCGCCCAAAGCTCGCTTCAGCTGGTTGGCTGATGGCACCTGGTTGTCGCACTTCGAGCCAGCAGCTCAAGCTGAGGGAGCAACTTTGCCTGAGTTGCCAACTGCAGACAGCATGAAACTGGCGCATATAGTTGCTCAAAGGGGCTCTACAGATGTCTTGCGCCGGCTTTGGCAGTCACGGGATTGCGTAGAGCCTCGGCTCCAAGCACTGGAGAATTCGTCACTTGCTCATCGAGCTGCACAGTCGATCCGTCGAATGCCCCACATGCGCGGAAGATCGCAGGAGGAGCTCGAGGGACGCAACGAACTGGGTGCAGTCCCTCCTACCATGGACCTTTCAGCTACAAGTGACGCTGGAACGCTTTCACGGATCCAGTGGATGTAAGCGTGCCGACTGAGCGAAACGCCAGCGCAACGCCACACCTTTCTCCCGCTTTGCAGTGCAATGCTGCAATCAAATGGCCCTGAGACGATTATTGCATTGAATGAAACAATCAACACTTTGGTTGATTCACAAATCGCTGCTGCTTCTAAGCCACTTGGCAAGGCTACCGTGCCGGCTGATTCAGACGGATGCATTCAAACCGCGAGGGCACTTCTTGCCGGACAGTTTGGGCCACGAAGCGGGGCTGGCATCACCCAGCAAGGTGGCAGAGCTGCATTGCAAACAACTCTTTCACACCTTGCATGGCATTGGTTGCTGCATATCTGTCTTGCGAAGGGCCAGTGGCTGGCTGTGGCTCGTTTGCTCAGCAAGCCTCCCTCTCAGCTCCTTGATGGGCGGCAGGAGAGCGACACGAGAAGCCCACCGTCTATAAATGCAGGGTTAGGCAGGCAGGATGAAGGTTCGAGTGAGGTAGAATCTCTGCGTGTTGTCGCCCGTTGTACCCACGAGCAGCATGTGCGTATTCTGGCATTGCTGCAGGCGCTGCGTGTGGCCGGTGGCGGTTCTGGCCCGGCGCCTGTTGGCACTGGCTTGAGCGGCCCACAAGCTGTGCAGTGGTCATCTGCAGGCAGCTCATTCCCAGGACATACAAGCGTAGGGGATCAGGCGCGAGCGGCTGCACCACAGAGCAACTCTCGCCCTGCGCTTGCTTCAGACCTGCCGGCTGTGGGGGAGCTGGACATGTGGCTGTGCCAGCTGGAGCTCGCGCAGACATCCCCTCGAGCCGGCAACCACACCTCACAGCCGTCATTTTCCGAAGGCGGTGCGCTCACACCCCAGCCATGCCTAGATGCTGCCATACACATGTCCACTCGTGCAACTGGGAACAAGGGTGAGTGGATGGTGGCTGTGGGGCGCCTAGGCGTCTTATCGCTTGTGCGGGTGACACTGCCAACGTACGGCTTAGATGTTCATGAAGATACACTGGGTAGCTTTGTACCTTCACGCAGCACAGAGCGAATGCGCACTGCATTTGTGGATGCTGCTGGACCTGGCCTGGGCAGTACCCCCCTTGTGTACCCACCTGCCATCGCATCTCAAGCCCATGCAGCGAAGCTGGTAGCCGCAAAGCTGCTCGCACAACAAGGCAGCAGTTCGAGCTCCAGCGTCGCAGAGGCGGAGGTAGTCGCCTGTATGCGCTTCTCCGCTGTCATGCTGCCCCCTGTGCTGGGCCCGGAGCAAGACGCCCTGCTGGCGACACAGGCAGGGCATAGCGTGAAAGCGGGCAGCCGCAGTATGACAGAAAATAGCTTAGCCCTGGAAGATAGGTGTTTTTCGGTGCAGCCCTTGTTTCTCGGCGCCGGCACTCTGGCGGTACTAACGCTATGGAGCCGCAGCGATGGAAGTGCAGTGTTTCGCCTGCTGCGGTGCGACCCAGCCACTTTGTCCCAAGCAAAATGGACACCGATGGGAACTGCTGCGAGTGGAGCGCTTGCTTCCACACTCCCAAGCATGGCAGCTCTCCTGCATGGAGCAGCGGCCTGTGGACTTCCCATTGCCGTGAATGTGCGGTGGACCCAAACCCAGGAAGCGGCCAGCGCAGATAGTGGCTTCACAGAGAGCACCCGACAAGTTGCCTTGTTTATTCCTTCTTCGCACTCCACCCCTTTGCGCGTTGCTGCGCTGCGCCTGAGTGTGGCAGAACAGGTGCCTGGTGCAGCCCGCCTCTACGTCGAGACCACCAGCCTGCAAACTGCTACGCTACAGGTGGCCTCTGACCACAGCACAGCTTCGCCCTATGATATAGCACCTGTCGCGTCCCCAAGAAGCGTGCTGTGTGCGCCAGAGAACACGCTGGCTCACAGCTCCAGCATGCATCCTGGCACTGTGCCCCCCGGCTATGCAGTGGCGAGACGGGTGCCCTGTGCAGGCATTCTGCATGGCATTTGGCTGCGCTGTATGCACATGTCGAGCATTATTGTGCGCATTTGGCGCCCTGCTCGAGCCTCCAGCAATAACACCCACTGCCTGGTGCAGCAGTTCACTGTGCCTGCCCGGCCCCTGAATCCCATGGTGGACTTGTCGGCGTTTCCCACAGCTGGGAGAAGAGTCTGCGAAGAGTATATTGTGACTGTACAGGCTGAGCCGACGCCGGAGTGCACCCATGGCGCTGGCTTGGGCTTGTTACACAGCCGCTCCTTGCAGGCCCAGCCTGGTGTTGCCCACAGTGCCAGCAGCCAGGCAGGTTGCAAGGCCCGAAGCGCATCAACAGTTAGCTTTGATTCGGAGCTATCTGTGGCATCCTCACGTGGCAGCTTCAGCAGCGACACAGACCAATCTGTGGCCGAAGCTATACCAGATCACGAGGCGGATTCTGATGGAGTTGCTCCAAGCCCCACAAGTCCTGCCGTGGACTTGTCCGGCGAATTGGGAGTTGCTTGCCTGCCGCTGGATGATGTCGAGGCAGACTTCACTTCGTTTCTCGGTTTGCCACCCCCAGTGTGCCAACTTGCAGTGGGGATGGTTCTGTTCACAGCAGCTGCCATGCCCTCGGTTGCAGTGCCGATAAGCTGTCACATTGCTGGGAACACACCCACAGCAAGCTGTGCTGGGGCAGATGCCGACCATACCAAGCTGGCTTCAGCCCACGGCTGCTCCTTTAGCGTTTGCCTGGGCACGGGTCATGTGCAGGTGGATGCTTCCACAGCATGCAACCCCAGCAAGGGAGCACGGCAGATGTCTGCTCAAGCATCAGCTCGTGTGCAATTGGGCAAGCAGACACTGGCAGTGGACATGTTTTCTGCTGTCCAGCCGAAAGCACGTGTTAATGGCGCTGATGTGGACTCGCTTGAGTTCCCCTTTGACGTCTCGACGGGCACGGACGCGCGCGTTTGCATACATGCTTGCATTGAGCACGCCAGGGATGCTACTACGCCGCTGACTGGAACCCTGATGTTCTCAGCATTTGTCAAGTGCATTGAAACTGCTGATGCTGCTACTTTGATTGCCTGTGTCAGCTCGCTTTTGGCCAAGAGCGAGCACGAAGCTGCAGACAGCAGGGCCATTCTGCTCCCTGGCGCACTGGCTGTCTTCCAGAGGCGAATGCTGAGTGTGGTTCGATCGCACTGCATTCAGCAATCAGTGCTTGATTCTGTTTTCATGGGGCTAGTGGATGCGTATTGCCAAGCTACGCAGAGTGAAGCAAGTGACGCAGACTTCGTGAAGTGTGCAGTTGTCTTGCTGCAGGGGAACTTTGAACTCGGCTTTGAATTACTCCGGATCGCAGTGCAGCCCAATCACCAGGAGGGTGTCGTCAAGCAGCTCGGAGGACCAGCTGGCAACAGTCTGGCAAAGATGAAACCACAGTTGCTGCAGTCGACAGCCGCCGCCTTGTTTCCAGATGAAGTCACAATGGGGGCATTCATGTTTAAACTGCTTGACGAGGCAGATCTTCTTGATGCTGACGCGTGCAGTCTGCTCAAGCGGTTCTTCCGATTCTCCCATACCTTGTTGAAGCAAGCCCGCCGTTCAGAGGAGCGTCCAGAAGGGCGTGGACTCCAGCCCCCTTCCACTGCATTCTGCGAGGCAGTGCTGCAGCTCGCGTGCCAGCACCTGGCCCAAGGCCCCCAGCAGTGTAAGCTTGTCATGAAGACTTGGGCCCTTCTTGTTGCAGCATATGTTCTGAAGTCTGGGGCTTCAGTGTTGCAGTTTTCGGAGCGTCAAGGCAATGTGGCGTCGCTCAGACACAGCTTCTGTGCAAACGCTGCATTCGTAGCAACTGCCTGCGTTGGACACGCCCTTCGCGCTGCTGAGACAGTGACTCCTCCAGATTGGTCACATGTGCTGGCAGACTTTGGGGGGGGGGCAGAGGGAGGCTCGCCCTCCTGGCTTCCACGGGAGCTCGCTGCAACTGTTCCTGCCACCTTGACCAAGTGGTTTGCTCTGTTCGAGGGAATTCTACGTGTATCGTCGACTGTCACTAGCGTGCCAGCGCTTAGGGAGAGCCCATATGGCTCAGGCCGTGGGCATCTTGCCAAGCCCATGCCTGCACTGCACATCCCTGCGTCAAACGCCCCTCCAGGTGTCCAATTAACGCAGCTTTTCCCGCTTCGGGGCAAGGCCAAAGATGCGAACACATCCAACAGCTGGCAGAATATCTGGCCGTTGCTGACTGTGCTGATGCCGCGTGCGTCCGTGGTTGAGGCGGCTCAAGGGTCAGCTCATCTGGGGGCAAGCTCGCTTGGCAGCAGTGCTCAGCCAATCTTGCTTCATTTGCCAGCAAGTGCCGGAGCAGTTGCACCCACAAGTGCCGATGCTCGTGCTCTCTGTGAGCAGCTGATGAAAGGAATTCGGGCAGGTCGTGTGGCGCTGGCCGGACAAGTTGCGTGTGTCACCCGCTTCATGTCTGCCCGGTCCATGCTGTCGTTGTGGGCGTCGCCCCACCGCCGGGAGCTCATGCATGCATTTGCGGTTGCAGATGGCCTCCCGGAAGAATCCCTGGGTGCAGCACTGGAGGGTTCTCAAGGTGCTGCAGTACCAGCCACATTTGGTCAGTACTCGGTGCAAAGCTACGGACCCGTGCAGCAGCTTGCCGTGGGGGCTTCAGCGCAGGGCATGGCCTTCGTTTCGTTGGACCTTTCCCAGCTTCCAAAGTACCATGGCTCAGAGTCAAGTGATGTTGGAGACTGCATGGAAGTGCTCTTGTTTCCATCAGCCCACAACTTGCCACAGCACTACCTGGAGCGATGCACCCAGCTTTCGTCTGTGCGCACCCCCCCATCAGCCCCTTCCTCGCCTGCTGTGTTACAAGACACCAGTCACACTCAAGCTGAATACCAGCTGTCCAAAACTGAAGCCACTCATGGCCAAGACGATGACACGGTCAGCGAAGGCTCCTCTTCGACCGACAGCGCGCGCTCAGAGCACAGTGCAGCCCACAGCGAACACAGCCATGCAAACACAACTGGTCATGTGGGGCCCTCATCTTTACACCATGGGGGGGCTGCGTCAGTTGACGGTCAACACGATCCTTCGATACTTGGGACACATTCAGGCAGTGGTGGCGTGGGGGGCAACACAAGTGCCGTTCCAGACGAGGAGCCTGCACAACTTGCACCGGCGGCTATCACGAAGGGACCACATGGGACAATGGCTTGGACGCTATCTCCACCTGTGCAACAAGCACCAGAAGACCTATCTGTTTTGGTTCGTCTGCGGTTTTCGCGAGCAGCTGGTTCACAAGCATGGACAGCGGCTGGAGTGGTTGCCTCAAGTGTCCCACAAGCGGCCGGCATTCAATTCGCAGGCATTTCAACGCAATCCTTAAAAACGAGGATGCAGCTGCAACCAATTGTGTGTGACTCAGAGTCATTGACGACTTTTGCGCTCCCAGGCTGCTGTCCGACTGTTGTCTTCAGATTACCCGGAAAGGCCTCATCCAAAACGTCCTCACTGGCATCTCCGTGTGCTGTATCTGTGCGTATTGTCCCGCGCGGACCTGCCGTGGCCACGGATTCGTCGCAAAACAGCAATGAGGACACCCTGAGAGGGGCCTTCGATTTGACCGCCATGCGAGAAGCTTCTCTGAATTGTGCCATGCGTGTCTTGAAGCATCGCAAGCTTGGGCAGCAGGCGTCAGCAGAGCATGAGCGCGGTGCATTCTCCACTGCCGAAAACGACACATTCCAAGACATCCAGTCCCGCTTCAGGCTTCACCTTCGAGCGCGCTTTTCTGAGCACAGCAGTGCTCGGGCAGCCCGCAAGACAGCACCGTTGGCCCTGGAGGGCGCCGCTGCCGTGGGGGACAGTGGGCAAGCCAGTTCTACGAAAGCTCACCAAGTTGCACTTTCGTCACAAGTCTCCACAGGATCCTCATTCCCGCTGCACTCTGAAGATGCCCTCGACAGCCAGGGCCATGTGCCACCAGGCTCCCCCCCAACTCGGCCCGTCCTTGCAGTAGCTGAATCCACCTTGTCTGTGCTCAACGACATGAGCGCACATAGCCAAGGCGCCGGCATCCTCCAAGGGAGCACCGCCAAGCAGCCTGCCGCAGCTTCCAGTCTTGGAGCGCCTGTGCGCTCAAGCCCCCACTCCAGCCAAAGCTCCAGGTCTGGTGATGCATGTGCAGATCCAGCAGATGCTGTACAATTTACACCAGAGGCAGCCGGCGCCGGGCATGCAGGGCCGACGTGGATGGCGCCCCGGGCACAGTGGATGAGCCCGATTCGGGGGGTGTTGCAGGAATCCATTGAGCCCATGGGCATGACCCCGTTCAGGTTGGACGCAAGTAGCGCGGGTGATTCACGGGCGTCCCCCACTGAAGGTGATACCCCTAGTGTCCACGGCGATGATGGCGAGGCTGCCACGCCGCTGCTATCTGCAGCTCCATCCCCCCAGCTGCGCGCCTTGAGGGCAACTGGCGGCGCAGCCAGTGCCTCGGCAACTCAGCCTTCGTCTGTAGGCAGCTCATCTGTGCTGGCTGCGCTCAGTGGGACGATCACACCTCCAGCACTTACAGCTAGCCCGCTGGCGGCGGCAGTTGTTGCAGTGCCTTCAATGAACTCTGGAGCCGAGAGGGAGGGGTGCATGTTGCGTCGTGGAAGTGTTGGTATTGACATGAACGATGTCACGGCTGTGGAGATGTCTCCTGCAATTTCTGCGATGCACTTGGATGCGGCTAGTGCCGCAACTCCTGCAGCACTGTCGCTCGGCAGTGCCCAGTCAGCCAAACAAACCACGTCTGCGGCTTCAGTGCTGGCGTCATCTTCAAGTGGCGGTATGAGCCTGCTCAGCGTTCTCGCAGGGAGTGCGGCATCTACAAGCCTGACGACGCGCACATCAGCATTGGGGTTGTCTCAGATGTCTGGAACCCCCCATGTTACGACTGACGCCCCAGCCACTGACTCGCAGGACGATGCATCAGCTTGGCTGAAACGCAACATCCGTCCCTTGGCAGCTACTAGACACGGCAGCTCGTGGTGGGCTGCTCACTCGATCTTCTCACGGGGGTTTGAGTGGACTGTGCCTGAAGGCCCGGAGCGGCACAAGGGGACCCCAGGTAGGTCGCCATCAAGCTCCAAAAAGCACAGGGGACTAGTCATGCCAATTCGTGCAGTTGAAGAATTGCTGTTTGCTGAGTCAATCGTGCGGTTACGGCTATCCGAGTCGAGACACGAAGCTGTGCTGCAGCTGCATGCTGAAGCATTGGCAAAGTGGTCCAAAACTAACATTGCGCCAACGTCTTTGACGAGCTTCAGCGGCAGCCAATTCAACGGGGCCTGGAGTAGCTTGGTGCCGGATTTGGCAGCAAGAGATACAGCGCCCCTATCCTCGCCTGCAGCTTGGGCGTTGTACTTGCAGGCTGCAGCTCGCGACTCTGCTCCCAGGATGCAACAACGAACCCTTTGGCAGCCAGTCCGGCCGAGCATACCTGCTTTGCTTGCGTCTGGTAGTTCTTCCCTTGATGATGAAAGCAGTGCAGTGCACGAGTGTGAGCGGGCAGTAGTGGCGGCGCTACTTAAACACAGCTGCACCCTCCCTACTGCAATCGAGCACTTCAAGCAGTTCCGAAAGTGGGAAAAGCAGGCAACTGGGGTAGTTGGTGCGGATGCGCTCAGTACGGAACTGCAGCCACCCCCCCCCGTGCCGCCTGCCCTGCTGGCGCTCTGGAGCAGAGCAAGGCGCGTGCGTCGCTGGATGAAAGATGTCAAGGCGAAGGCCCCAATGGATCCACATGTGTACGGCAAGCTTTCATCTGGTGTTGTGGAGCGTGCCATGCTCCTGCTGGACGTGAAGACGCAGCCTGAAGGAGGCGGTCTCGAGCACCATGCATCACCTGGCCGCAGCCCAGCCCGGCCCGCCGCCTTTCCAGCCTCCCCAAGCCTGCAGGCACTGCGTGTTGCGACTCGCATGGGCCTGAAACAATCACCCGACATGCTGGCAAGGGCTGCCAAGTGGCAAGCCCGCTCCTCCGCAGCCCCTGACCGCCCGCGTGCAGCTGCTGCCCCTGTGCCAGGTGGCTTCCAAACCCCAATCATGGCGCCACCCGTGCCTCCTCGCATGGTGTCTCCTCTCTCGGCCAACAGTGGAGGGGCACGCTCTGTGAGGCACATTGCATCGCCGTCCCCTGGTCGCCAGGCAGCACCCGCTGACTTGTCAGGGGATGAGCTGCTGAGCGCTGTACTAGTGTTCTGCACCAGCCATGCCTTGAGCACAACCAGGCTGACGCGAGCGGTGGAAAAAGTTGTCAATACCGAAGAGCACAAGCGCACCTCGCAGGTTTTACTGGGGCAGTTGTTGCACATTGCAATTTTGCTGACGGAACAGACGGAGCAGAGCCAGTCGTCTTCTGGCAGCGGCACGGCTCCTTTCGTGCAGGCGCTGATTCTGACGGAGGCAGCGGTGTCACAGGGAGAGTCGAATGTTGAAATGAGCTTAACTGTGTTCAGCACTGCAGCGCAAGCCATCTGCGAGTACTTACGGCGCTCCATCCTTCGCCATTCAGCCGGGGTGGCTGACGGCAGCTTCCTACTCTCTGACATTGAACTCATCCCGTGTCTGTTCGCCACTGCACGGAAAGTGCTGCAGCAGTCATGTGCACTTCCGTCTGATTCAGATGCACTCATACACTCTCACGCCGCCATGGCTGACCTGCTTGCATTGACGGCGGCACTGCAGCGCTTGGCGTGCAAGGAGCCTGTGCAGCGGCTCCAAGTGCCCTTGTCGGCGCACCCCCCCTCAAGCTCTGGCATGGTGTTACTGGATGTGTCAGCCCTGTGTGCTGCCAGTGCCTCCTCCGGTGTTGGCTCGGCTCGAGCTCTGCTCCTCAGCCCACACCACCAAATGCGCCACGCGTTCACTTCTCGGCGCTTTCAGAAGTACACCAAGTCGCTCTTCACAAGCGATTTCATCCACTCGGGCTGGAGCAGCTCTGCCAGTGGAAGCAGTGCGCCCTGGAAGCAGCCTGCCTCCGTCTCTGTGCTGCGGCTGATGGATGAGGACCTGGTGACGTGGGACATGCTGCTCAGCCAGCTGTACAGCGGGGCATCCAACGAAAGCACGCAGAACGCAGCCTTGACAGAAACACGTGCCGCTGTATCCACTCCCCTGGTCGGGGTGCACGAAGTTGTGCCCATTCTGTCCCCGGAGTCAGCTCAGCGCATCCTCACCTCTGTACGACTGGGACCCGGGGCGCAACAACGCCGCACCAGCGCAGAGAAGATGATCAAGCACGCTACGGGTGCAACATGGAAGGGCATTGTGCACAGCAATGCGTTCTTGCCCTCCGTACCGGTGCCAGCGCAGTGGGAGCTGCCTCTCCCGGCCTCCGTCCAGCAGGCTTTTTGGAGGGATGGGCCGCAGGCGACCTCCGCTGCTCTTCCAGCTGGAGACGCGCCAAGTCTCACAGCAACTTTGACCACAAGAGCTACCACAGAAGACACATCTTTAGCCAAGCTTGGCGCCCAAAGTGGAGTAGTACACTGGATATCGCCTCGTGCAATAGTTGACATACAAATTCCCCACCTGGCATGCCGGTCATTGTTCTCGGTGGAGCTGTTCGGAACATTGACCAGTGATGCAGTGCGCGAGGTTGTGATTTATGTGTCTTCCTTTGGCAATGCCTCAGAGTACCAAGGCTATGCGAAGCGTGCAGGCAAGTCTGGAGTGCCCATGAAGCAGTGGAGCTTGGGCAAGCGTGTTCGCATTCCCCGGCTCAAGGCCTGGGTGCCAGTGCTCGCACGACCAGAGTTCGTGGCTATGCTCAGCACCTGCTTCCTTCACCCACTCTCAAGCGACCTACTTTCCCCAAGCGGCATGCTGCCAGTGCCCATTCGCCGAATTCGTGTAGGTGCGATCGTAAGCTCCGCGTCGTCAGTTGCCGTGCAGCTGCAGCCTGTTCGCATCTGCATGCAGTGTTCACCAGCAACTAGCGCCACACAGGGCGATTTGGGCACCTCCCATGGCTCAACGTACACGCCTGCAGATGCACTCCGCAGTGCAGCATGTGTTGCTCAGCGAGCCGCAGCTTCAATTGGCCTCGCCCTGCAGCAGAGCTCAGACTCAAAAGTGAAAGTTGCCAGAAATGTGCTTGATGCCGTGGCGGACACGCTTCAGTTCAGCAAGCAGCAGCTGGAGCAGCGATCAGTTCCTGTCACTACCTGGGCTGAGGCCAGTTGCAGTTCCCTTTCATCCGTTGCCCACGTGGTAGGGCGCTTGTTTGAGGACCTCCACCCAGCTCGCCACGGGGAATTGTTCAGCTACACGCAGTCCATTCTTAAGCTGGCCCTGCACACGATTTATGGGATGCATCAGCGGGACAGTGTGCATGCTGGCCTGCTTCGGACTTTGTGCGTGTTCGCTTCGCAATTTTGCTCGCTGATTTGCAGCGGTGGAGACACTCTGAGCAGCACGGCAGTGGACAGCATCTTGACCCAAGTCCTGCTCATGTGTGGCCGTGTACAGTCCCGGCTCGGTCCAATCTTGAGCTTTTCAGTGTGTGCAAGGGGCCTCGTGGTGGCACTGCTGGAGGAGGCAAGTTGTACTTCGGCCATGGAGTCGCACTGCATGCAGTGGATATCCACCACCTTCCAAAACAGCATGCTGGACACTGCACGTCTAGAGCTGGGTGCGCTTTTGGGCAATCTGCTGTTGGGGTCTGCCTCCGAATCGCTTGCCCCGGGCCAGAAGCTGCTCCTGTCTCACGCATCGTCCTGTGCAGTGGTTGTGGAGGCAGCAGCACACATCACACAAAGCCCGGCATCAAACGATTTCCACAGCGCCTCGGCTGTTGTTGGTGTGCCTACCTCGTGGCAGGCGGGGCACACGTACAGTCTGGAGTCCTTCATGCCGGCAGCCGTTGTGGGTGAGCGCAGGGGCTGGGAGGCAGCCGATTTCCAGGTGCTCGCATACACCACAGAGGAAAGCAAACATGCTCAAATGATTGGTGTAGTGGTCTTAGTGTCTTTGTGTGATCGCGTTATTCCCTGGAGAACAACGGTGCACAGGTCACAGGTCTCAGTGTTCTGCCCCAAGCCTGACCGAAGCCTGGGACAGCTTGAAGCAGTCCAGCACATGCTCACGTGCGCAAGCAAACACATGAGTAGCAACCATGCCTGTAGTGCAGCATGTAAGGCATTGTGTGTGCGGCTGTGGCTGGCTGCCCTGGGTAGTGCGCAGCTCGACCACGCGCCAGCCCATGCACTAAAATCTGACCCGGCCTTCGTCAAGTGGCTCGCAGAGAGCTCACAAGCCGAAACCATCGCTCATGTAGATGCATCTCTTACATGCGGTGGTTTTGCTGGACTTGCAGCTTCGGAGCTTGCGGTGCTGGAGCCTGACGCTATTGACGGCCAACCAGGACCTGACCAGCAGGACACCGCAACTGCACAAGCCCAGCTTGCATCCACGCAAGAAATTGAAGTTGACCTGCACCAGAGTGGTAGAGGTTCAAAGCAGCAGCTCCATGCTTCTATCTCCGTCACCTCTGGCTGCGCCGTTGTTAACTTGTGGCTCGGAGGCACCAGCATCTGCAGCCTGGCCGGGATGGAAGTCACCACTGCACCAATGCACGCTTCAGAGGTGCCCCTGATCACTGTGCGACATGGGGTATCTATTCCTAGCTCCAGTGTGAGGGGCAACATTGTGCTGTACGAAGTACCGTCAGAAGCTTCAGGCTCGCAGGAGGATTCGACAAGCTACCCCGCCGCGATTGCTCACGGCACCAAGGCACTGACAGCAGCCGGAGCTGCCGCAATTGTTATCAGTGTCATTCAAGATGATCTGGGCTCTGGCAGTCCCACATGGGGCTCCAGTAGTCTCGGCGAGAGCTTGTGTCTACTGTTGGCCTCGCCATCAAGCCCATCGGCCCAAATCCACGAAAGCAAGGACCCGGGGCAGGAAAGCAGCGATTCAACATGCGCCGTCTTGCTCACGGGTGCGGCAAGCATTTGCGCTCAAGCAGCTACCCTGGACGTGGCAGTGTGGGCTGCTGCTTTATCTGTTGGCTCCCGTGTGGACGCCCAGTTGCCACTCACCGGAGCCTGGGCAAAAGCTACTGTGATCACGTGCGCGCCTCCGCCTTTTTCACACTGGTACAGAGTTGCCTTCGATGGCCTGGGCTACGACTATGCCCGCTGGGTATCGTGGGAGGGCTCAGCGGCTGCTGTATCTCGTGGCTCTGTGCGCAGCTCGGAGGCAGCACAGTACGAAACTGTGCAGCTGGCCAGAAAACTGGAGGATTGCAAGCTTGATAGTGGGCCTGTAGTCTCCGAAGCAGGTAGTGTGACACCGTCCAATGCAGATGCACCAGGCGACACACAGCACAGCACTGATGGAACAGGCACTTTTACTGGGAACACCGTGGCAACTGAGCTGGCAGCTTCGACGCACACACGTGTCATTCTGTCAGACATGGCAGCCCAGGAGCAACGAGCAGCATCGGCTGGTGCTCAGGGCCCAGGAACAGAGCAAGCTGGGCAGCATGTGGATATGGGTGCAGCTGTAGCGTGGGGTCCCATGCAAATGGCCCCGCTCGGCTGGGTGACTGGAGACATTTCGTTGGTGGATCCGCGGTCCCTGGACTCAGTGTACCAGCCCACTGAGCCGGATAAACCCCTGCAGGATCTGTCTAGCCGTATGTCCCTCTCAGCCCTTGCACCTGGTGCCCCCTTCATCGCAGTTCAGCCCATTGTGCTGCCGCACTGGCGACACTCAATCCTCCAAACTGCAAAGGACATGTGCCTGGGGCAGCGGCCCAGTGACCAGCTGGTATCCACAGTGTATGCCACACACTATGATGATCAGCATGGTGTTGGGGAGGCCATGACGGGCACTGGTGGGACCGCTGCCCTGGCTTCGGTCCGATGGGCCTCAGAGCTCGCGCCCAACTGCTCTATTCCCATGTATCCCTCGTGTTGCCCCGTGCGTGCTGTAGCAGCCCAGAGCTCAGGAGGTGCAGCTGCTGCAGACACCGAATCTGGGGAGCAAGCATTGGTGTTTTCCCACGTGCTGGTGGCCCGCTCAGCCGCTGCTGTGAAAGAAGCCACCCTGCGCTGGCGGCGCAGCCTGGGAGCGGGGGACATTGTGAACGCGTGTGATGTGCATCGCAAGTGGTTCGAGGCTGTGGTGCTTGGTGTTGAGAATGGAGTCGCCCGAGTGCGCTACCTGGGCTGGTCCCCCCAGTCGGACCCGGGTAAGTACGACGAGGGGGTCAGCATTCGCTCTCCCCGCCTGCTCCCTGCTGGGACAAAAGCGCGGGACTGGCGACGAGTGCAGGTTGGGGACGAGCTGGAGACGCGTGATGATCGAACTGTGGACCACAGTGTCGTCACAGGCGTGGACAGGCATTCAGGCTCCGTCTCTATCATGGATGCCCCGGGGATTTGGGTCGGTCTGGGAAACTTCTTTGAGCTGGCATCATTTGCGACCCACAAGCGGCCTCGCCTGTACACAAATATTGACTCTGAGCCGCTGCGCCCTCCGCACGAGTGCCACAGCGACACCCCTGACAGGATGGACATCTCCGTACCCTACGCAAAGTTTATCTGGCACCAACCCTCCATCGCCCAAGTCCTGCAGCTGCTGGCCTATCTGTCGCTCTCATGCCCAGGCGCAATGTTGGCCTTGCCTGCGCCTGCTGCTGAGGCTGCCTCGAGTGGGACAGGGGCTGCACAAGGGCCCGTACGTGCCAGCATGGACAACTTGGATGGCTCTGCATTCTGCCCAGATGTTGAGGATGGATTTGATTTTCGCGGCTCAGGAAGCTCCCTTGTCAACATGGAACAGCTGGTGTGGCAAAGCCCCCCCGGAATTGCAACTCCACCCCGCGAAAGTACTGCACTACGGTCTGGTCAATCGTCCAGCCCTGCCGTGTCCCACAGCCTAGCAGTGGCCCGGGAGGCGTCACCTGCATCCCCTCCGTCGCCTGCAGGTACTGGCTTCCCGGGCATCAGCAGCCCTGGTACCTGGGGAACCCTACTGGACTCCCTCATGCAGCCGGGGGGGCAAGCCCGGCTGGCAGACCTCTTGGAGCACGCACTGGCAAACGAGACCGCACACGTAGTTGCTGGGCCTGACGGCGAATTCACTTTGGATTTCCAGTCGCTGGATATGGCGTGGAGCAACGTCTTGTCGGATTCCATGCATGATGGGGCTGCTGCTGCAGCAGGTGAGCAGTCCCTGGAGGGCACCTTATATGAGGCTGCGGTGGATGCAGAGGCGGCCGGCTCCAGCGAAGAGCACGTGCAGTCTGTCTTGCAGGCAGTGTTGCACGCACTGGTGAGCGTTGCTGGTGACGATGTGCGCTCTCTGGCAAACGGATGGGGGCGTGTGCTCTTGGGCGATGCCTTGCGAGTGGACCCCCCTTTCAACGGGTTTGACGCAATTTCAGGGCAGGTGGTTGCACACCCGTCCATGAGCCCCGCAGCTCGCCTAGCCCGACACACTCGTCAACTGCTGGCACACGTGTGGCCTCGCTTGGCGCCTGTGGTGCAGTTTCCGATTCGGGAGGGCAACGCCGGGAGCCGCCGGCCAAAACGCGCTGTTGAGCTTGCCAGTCTTGAGGGCAATCAAACAGAAGATTGCATTCTGAAGGGAGGCTGGCAAAGTGCAAATGGCGGATTGCATCCCTTGCTCATGCAGCGGTTGTCCCGTGCATTTGGCAGTGCGACGCCCAGCTCGCCTGAGGCTATGTTCCATGAACTGATGCAAGCCGTCGCCGGGTCACCGTATGGATATACTCAGGCACTTCGCTTGCTGCCTGCAAGCGTGTCGGTGTACCCCTCTCCTGCAGCAGACGGCATCTCCTGGGGAGGCGGCGCCCAAGGCAACCTGCACATAAACACGTACATACAGCTTCCGAATGCAACCGAAGGCCTCTCGTTTTCCGCCTGGCTTCGAATTCCCAAGGGTGGTGTGGGGCCTGGCGGAGTGCTGATGCACCAGCCAGCGCTCCCCGACTCCGCTTTCCTGCACCCCCTGCCGGAAGGCACTCTCGCCCAAGTCAAGTACAGCGGTAGCAGCTGGTATGCTGGGGCAGTGGCGAGTGATAGCGACAGCCATTCAGCAGTCACGCAGCAATCTGCAGATGGATCAGCCCTGTGGGATACCCAGGCGTTGCAGCGAGCTGCGAGGCAGGGGTACGCAGTGCTGTACGAGGACGGCGATCGCAGTGTGGGCATGTCCTGGTCGCGCGTGCGACCTCGCCCTGCTGCCCGCCAGAGCTTCACTGTTTGTGTCCTCGCAGATGGCCGCCTGCGCGTGGCCCTAGATGTGTTTCACACGTCTTACTCTGAGGCATGCTGCCGCACTCCATTTGTGTCGTCAGCTCATGACGCTGCTGCTGCAGCAAGGGGTGCTACTGCTGACCATATCTCTCCCACACCGGCGTATTTCAGGCAGCTGGAGACATACGAACCGCCTGTGGCGAGCTCCACAGCTGGACTGATGGATGATGACGCTGATGCTGCAGCCACATCTTTGAGCCCTCAGCCACCAAGACAGCTGAAGTTGAGGACTACTGGGAGCAGCACTGATGCGATAACATCACGGTTCCCTCTCCAAGAGGAGACGTGGGTGCATGTTGCTGCCACGGTTGGTGGGGGACAAATGGCCCTGTACGTGGACGGCGAATGCGTCTCCATGTCTGAAACTGAATCACACCTGCGCTCATCAGGCGTGTGGGTGCAGGGAGTAGCATCCTCTGCTGCTGTGCACCACTCCAGTGCTTCGGCAGGACAAGCAGCCTCTCGTCACCAGTTGATGATGCACTCTCGAGAACCCAACACTGCTCAAAACTCGGGCTTGCCTCAACTCGCTGCTGATGCAGGTGTCCTGCCCAACTTCGAGCCCGGGGTGCGCTGTGACTTGGCAGGTTGCCATATATTTCCAGCAGTGCTAAGTCAGCCAGGCGTCCTGACGGCCATGTTGGCCACTAGCAGTGGCCACAAACTTGTAGAGCTTGGAGGAGCTCAGGTGGCCATCAACGCCACTGCCCCACGCACTGTGCAGTCCTGGAAAAGGAACCCTGAAGCAAGTGCCCTGACAGCTCACCCGAGCACTCAGTCCCTCTCTGGGGCATCCCGGCCCCGATCTACTTCGCGAAACCAAGCCTTGCAGCTGCAGCGGAGGGGGCCAGGCGAGGGCATGTTTCAAGTGCAACAGGAGCGTCTGGCTCGTGCAATTGCAGCCAGAGGTGCTCAGCGAGATGAGCGTGTTGCTGATTTGGACGTGCAGCATGGACAAAGCAGTGACAGCTCCCCCGACTCCAGTGCGGGCGGCGCGGTGGATGATGCCCTGGCAGGCTTTGCGGACGCTTGGCTGGGGCAGCGAGATCGGGCTGTGTTCACCCCAATGAGGCCCAGACGGACGCAGCGAGTACAAGATGCGAGTGTGGACTCTGAGCCTCCACATAGCCCGCAGATGGCCTCGACTGGAGCAGCTGCAGACTTAGCGGCAGCAAGTCCCCCAGCAGCCCCTGCCGCACCCTCTGTGCCCTTCGTGCTATCTGCTCCCTTGCCCCCCAGTGAGCAAGCTTGCATACTGCAAAGAACCTGGGAGAGCTTGGTGTCGATCTTGCTTTGTAGAAGGGCCAGCGCCTCGTGGGCGGCTGGGCTCATGGACGACAGTGCGCTGCTGTCAGTGCAGCCGTGGGTGGCAGTGACTTCGCTGGTGTCACGCATCCAAGACGCACCCAGCGCCACAGCCTCTGGCCAATACATGGAGAGGGAGGGTGCTTCGCTAATTGGCCTCCCAGGCGCTCCAGCGTTTTACCCCGACCTCGCCGGGAGGGCCCTTCCTGCCGTAGATACAGCGCCAAGGCCCGGCAGTGCGTCTGAAGCAGCCAGCAGCAATGCAGCTCTGCATGTTCTCCTGCAGCCAGGCGCACCCGTGCTGCTGGATGTGTACAACAGACAGCTTTCTGGGGTGATTTTGACGGAGTTTGACCGGGAGCACAAGTACTGCGCTCGCATCACCGGGATGTACACAAACCCGCCACCCTGTGCACAGCCAGACACTGACAGCCCAGGCAGCCCAGGCAGCCCAGCAGCAGCAAGTGGGCCTAGCAGCGCACGCACTTCAATGCAACCAACGAAGCTGCTCTCCTTCCCTGGCGCCAGTGCCGTGGGGTTGCAGGGCTGGCCCAGCCGAGCCAACCCATCCCTGACTGAGGCAGCCCACAGGGCATCCAGTGCCTCCCCAGAGTCTGCACATGACGATGCACACATCCAAAGCGCACTCAGCAGTGTGTTCGATCGTGAGCAGCAGGAAGCCTGGTCACCGCAGTGGGATGTGGCTGTCTTGCGCAGCCGAGCTAACCCCATGGCACTGGCCAGCGGGCTGGCGGCCACTGCAGATGGAGGTGCCGGATCGCCCATGAGGCCTCAGCATGGCACAAGTGCCATGTTCACCCCGCCGTCTGCTGCATCTCAGCGGCGCACAGGGGCAGCTGCCTCGCCTTCATCTGTTGTGCTGACTCCCCTCAGCGGGGGGGGGGCCTCCATACATGAGGCTGCCCCCCAAGGCCCCTTCACGACAGCATCGCCGCACTCGCAGCATGCACTCAGCCCACTGTCGCCCCCAGGTGTCGATGGTGATTCGAATGGTGGTGCCAGCGGGCATTTCCACAGAAGCGCAGCTGCTGTGGATGAGGGCTCGCCCGTGCCCCATTTGCTGGGCAGTAGAATCGTCGCTGAAACACAGAACATGCACTTGTGGGCGTCGTGGGTGATGCTCACTCAGTTCATTGTGAATGTCCAGCCCTGCCAGATTACCAGCTCCCCCTTGGATGACGCCGCTGTGCTGCGGGTGGTGTTTGGCAGCCAATCCATTATTGCCCTGGCGGCTGCGACGGCATCAGCGGCAGCAGTGGACATGACGGCTGGCGAGACGGACGATGACCTCGTCTCCGTGGCTCATCTCATCCAACGCAGGCTGCTTGGCCAAATGCTGGTGCTGCCTGAGCGCCTGAAGGCCCCACAGCTGCACTGGCTGACATGGGCTGCCAACCAGTACCTCGCAGCCCAGTGGGGCGGGACAATGCGTGCGGCAGACTCGGTAATCAATGCACAGCTGACGTATGAGCAGCATCTGGGCAAGGAGTTACAACGGGTGGCAGTCAGCCTGCTACCGTTTGAATTCGTACCGCACGCAAGCAGCCTTTCCCCGGCCCTACTGGCAACACTGGCCACTGCATGGAAGCCTGGACCAGCTGTGTCAACAGGCGCACTGGTTCGGCTGGCTACACTCGATATAGTGGGCGCCATCAGGGGAGGTCACGTGCCGCCAGGTGCCTGGGTTCCGCTGCTGAAACGAGCACTGTGTGCGTGTGGTTTGAAAGCGTGTGTGGAACTTGTGTACCCGTATGTGTCTGCGACAGCGGCCCTGTTGCAGGAGCGGGGGCTATCCACTGAGCAAGCCAGTGAATTAGTCACGGCCCTGGCTGATTGCTTGAGCAACCTCGCCTCGCACCAGGGCCAGCTGCAGACGGAAGAGCTTCTGCGTGAACTGCGGAGGGCGCTCTCCGTCCTGGCTGACTGGGCGCATGTCGCCGTCACGAGCATCTCACAAGAACTGAAGCAGGTCGCGTACAGCAACCACGCTCGCATCTTGGCTATTCCAATGGTTCCCTCACGCCCTCGCCAGCCACCAGTGTCCCGCCAGCCAACTGCTCCCCGCCTGTCCGACAGGTCCAGCGTGCGGCAACCTCGCAGCCAGCCAGCAGAGTTCCCCTTTGGCGCAACGATCACAGCAATGGAGGGCGACTTGTCATGGATGGCACCTGAAGTGGAACCATTTGCGCGTTATGCTGTTGACCCCTTCTTGGTGCAGGGTACGCGCATCCCAGCAGCTGCTGAGCCCTCAAGCGGGCTCAGCAGTGGTCCCCCCCCAAGGCGTACCTTCGACACGCCTTCACGCACAACAGGACGTGATGATACGAGTGAGCTGGGCGACATGGTGCAGCGATTTGTGAATACACTGCGCACAGGCAGTGCTGCAGCATTGGCTGAAATCCCTGGAGAGCAGCATCCGGCTGCGCCGCAATCGGGCACCCCATTTGAGCCCATCCCGGAAGGCGACTCTGAATCGGGGGACAGTGACACCGGGCCAGGTTCAATGCCTCCAGGTAGTCGCCGTACGGAAAGCACTGCGTCCATCCCAGCTGAGGCACCTCTGTCTGCATCCCGTGTCCTTGAGGCGTTTGTGTATGGCCTGACTGGCCCAGAATCCACCCTTGGGGTAGAGGTCACAGCACTCCACAGCATACACCGACAAGTGTGTCAAGACCGTGACCGAAGCTCCTTACCGCTGCACAATTTCGAGGGAAGTGGGTTTGTTGCGCGCTTCGAGGCTGCTGCCGCTCCGGTTGCCTCTCATGCAGATGGCACCATCGCACGTCGGCATGGGCTACGCCTGTCTGGACCAGCCCAAGCTGCTGGTGCAGATGTGGACCAGAAGGAAGAAGAGGCCGTAGGTGCGGCTTGTGGGCCACCCACTACATGGGACTCTGCTGCATGGTACTTCAATGAAGCTGCCAGAAGAACCACAGGCTCGCCTGCCGTGGCAGATGCCAGCGCCCCACCCGTGTCATTCACGGGCTCCACAGCCTGTTTGACGGATCTGCAGGGCACAGCCATTCCGGCAGATATGAGGGGGTCGGACTTGAAGCCGGGTGCGCTGTGGCGCCCCAATAGTGCCTCCTTGGACGGGGCGCGCATGACACTGTCACCCCCCACGCGCGCATTGCTACAGCTGTTGCTACAGCTGCAGCGGATCCGCGCCCTTGTGTCCGCGCCGGCTGCCAGGTCCCCCACGCCATCGCCTGGTGGGGGCAGTGGAGCTGCAACACCCATCACAGCAGAAGCGGACCAAGAGGAGAAACGCGAGTACACCGTGCGCAATGCCTCCAGTGCCGCGCTCCCCCAGGTGCCAAAGCTTGGGGGGGTGCATTTAGAATCACTAGTAGGCCAAGATGCACCCAAAGTCGAGATTGTCACACTTGTGTCAGGTGCACTGGAGCAGCTGCAGGTCTCCGCAAATACCATCGCTGCGCTGCACTTGGAGAAGTCACTGTCTGCTGGAAGTGAGTGCGACAAGCCCATTCCACACACTGGCTGCGCAGACCTGAAGAACGCTCCTACAGGCAATACGGTGCTCATTCGACACGTAGATCTGCCAGAGTTGGCTGCCTTGCATGCCCTATATTCTCTGCACACACAACTGGAGCTGGGCAACGGGCGCGGCGAAGGAAGCAAACACCCGCTTCAATCCTGGGCGGCACAATTGCTGGTCCAAGCGGCATCTCAGACCCTGGTGCATATTGCTGCAGCGGCTGGAAAAGCCGATCCACCCTCCAGCAATGCGCTTGCAGCTCGCCGAAAGCGCCCTCTGGCCACTGCCAGATGCCTGCCGGTGCCCAGCCTTGCCATCTGGGAAGGCACACCCGGCGTAAACACGGCTCATAGTACGCTGCAAAGCACGCTGCTTAAGATGCTGAAGCAGGTGGCGCTGGCAGGCGACGTTCTCACGCTGCCCAGTGCAGCGGCCGGAGCAGGTGCTGCAGCAGATGGCGCCATTCCTGTGTGGAACCCCACGGAGGATGCAGTGGTGCATGCGGGGGTGGAGGCAGCTACTGAGCTGATCATTGGACACCTGGATGCGTCCAGGCGTATGCGGCTGCTGCGGCAGGTGCAGACCTACTGCAGCTTGCTGCTGACCGCCTGGCCCCTCATCCCGCCCAGCTCGCCTCAGGACGGGCCGTTGGAGGAGGGTCGCGCGTTTGCTCAGCTGCCCTTGGGAGCACTTGCGCTGCGAGTGGTGGATGACGATTCCCAGCCAGCAGGCCTGGCGGCAGAGGCGTGCTTGGATGACTCTTACTCGGTTGCACAGGTGCCAGGGCAACTTTTGAGCCAGCTGCTCACATCAGATGCACGGAAGCGTCTTTGGCAGCGGGCACTGCACCTGAGCCGCACTCCAGCCAAGACCGCAGCGAGGTATGCATGGGGCACCCGGCTGCGAAACCACCACAATGGACAGCAATCCATGTCTGTGGCGCGCGCTGTGGGGGCAGAGCACGCTTTGTCCCCCGACGTGCCCCCTTCCGCCCTGGCAGCTGAGGCTAGGGCGGCAGCCTCCATCAGGCACGCCCAAGGGGCTCTGGCTGCAGGTGTGGCCCTGGACACCCACCAGGCACACACACTGTCTTCTGTGCATCCAGGCGATGTACCGCTGGTGCAGCAGAACTTGGCCCACTTGCAGTCGGTGGCAGCAGCGCAGCTGTCAGCAGCATTTGGTACTAGCCAGACACCCGGCACAATGGTCCCCACAGGGCCCAGTGCGAACCTGCCGCCTGTGCGGGGCATTCCTGCTCATGAAGAAGATAGCGGCGACGACGATGCGAATTCTAGGCACGACCTTCCAGCTTTTCTGCTGTCGGAAGTGGGGGCTTCAGGCGAGGGCCCAACCTGCACTGTGTTCCTGAACAGATGGGCCGAGGAGCCCAAGGAACAGGAAACGGACGATGTTGTTGATGCAGCCACGCCCCGCACAGTCCCAGCCGACGCTGCCTTTGCTGCTGCTTCTCAGCGCACACCTGCGCCTGGGTCAGTCGCCGCAAGCGTGTCTGCGCAATCTACCCCCCCTCAGGCCAGGCCTCTCAGACGCGAGAGTAGCGTGGACACCGCCGAGCTAGACGGTGCAGCTTCGCCCAGTACAACATCCAGCAGCTTGGCGGGAGGCGCCGCTGCAGGCTCAGCATTCTTCGCCACCCCCGACCGCACAGCCGCAGGGCAAACACGGAACAGCACAGCTGCCAGCAGCATCAGCACTCGCAGCACACCACCAGGGCATGGCGAGCATGGGCAAGAAGCCGGCAGCGAACACGCGTCAGCTTTGTCCATCATGGCTGAGCGTGTGGCCTTCGGTGGAGTGCCCCCCATGGGGCGGGTTAGGGGGGGGCTCCCCGGATCTGATGGCTGGGTGGCAGCACAGGGTATGCGGCTGCTGAGCCGTTCTTGCATGCGCACCACCTTCATGCAGATGCAGCAGCAGCTGCACAACCCCACCCTGGGCACGCGTATGGTGGATGTAGTGCGGCTGCGGCAGGGGAGGCGCCCATGGCGCATTGACTATGTTGGTGAAGGGGGGCAAGACGTGGGTGGCCTGTTCAACGAAGCCCTTTCTGCGGCCATCGATGAACTGATGGATCCCACTGCCCTGCCGCTGTTTGTGCGCAGTCAAAACGCGGCCAACAACGCAGGCAGCCACCGCGACTGCGTGCTGCCTGCCGGCCACCTGCTGCGTGGCCTGGAAGACGCCGCCCTGCGCCCAGCCGCCGCGCCGCAGGTGGCAGCCCGTTCCTTCCAATTCCTGGGCATTCTCATGGGTGTCGCCCTTCGTTTGCAGTTCCCTCTGCCACTGCGACTGCCGCCCATAGTGTGGAAGCTGCTGCTGCAGCGTCCTGTGTCGCTGTGCGACGTGGCCAGTGCAGACGCCGCCACAGCCAGAGGTATCGCGTCACACGCGGCGCAGCACGGTGTCACTGCTGCTCAGGTCCTGAAGCTCGCAGTGCAAATTGTGCCCCCTTCGACAGAGGGGGGCTCCAGTGGGAGTGCCGCGCTGCCCAGCAGTATTGACTGCGTGCTGGCCGCCAGCGGGGAGGGATGTCCTGCCCTGCAAGTGGTGACCGGTGCAGGCAAGCAGCCTGCCACCATGCCTGAGTGGGTGCTGTCTGCCCTGCGAGCCAAAGTGCTGGAGGTTGCGCCCCCCATTGCAGCAATCCGGGATGGTCTTGGGCTGATCATTCCCCTGCAGGCTCTGGATGTGTGGTCCTCAGGCGACTTTGAAGCAGAGCTGTGTGGACAGGCCAGCCTGGATCTGGACTTGCTGCAGCGCAACACGCGATACGAAGGCTTTAGCCCGGGGTCAGACGCCGTGAAGCACCTGTGGTTAGCCTTGGGTGCCATGAGTCCCCAGGAGCAAGCACTAGTGCTGCGATTCGTGTGGGCCCGGGACCGCCTGCCCAGCAGCGATGCTGCATTCTCCCAGCCGTTTGTGATTGCGAGATTCTACCGGGACGAGCCAGATGCCTCGCTGCCGCAGGCACACTCTTGTTCATTCCAGCTTGATCTGCCAGAGTACAGCTCAGTGGCTGTGCTGCGGCGCCAGCTGCTACTGGCCGCCGAATCCTGCATCGGCTACGACTTAGATGGAGGGGCAAGGGGCTTGGCAGACAGCTAGATACTTAAAGTAATTCATGGATTTTGTGGGCTGCTGCTCAAAGGGCCGAGTGCAACACCCGCCACAAGCACAAGGGGGCTGCCAGCTGTTGTGTGGCGGGGGGGCTAGCCGATATTGGGTCCGTGCACAGGTCACTCGACTGAAGAATACAAAATCAATGGGTTTGTGTGACGTGGTGAAACATCACGCGCGGTCCGAGCGCCTTTCACCCGCGCAATACGACCCCTGGGCTGGGTCAATACGATGGACCTTCTAGGCCGAGCCGGAGGCAGTGCCGAGGACACGCTCATGCAAAAATTGGAAAATGGGCTACGAAGTGTCACTAGCGGTCTACATGAACCGGATTTGCCGCCATCCCTGCCACCTGCAAGGGACTCAAGCAGCCAGCAACCGTCAGCCCCTGCCCCAAGCCGCTCAACAGATGCAGCAATTTCCGCAGCGTCGACCACGCCAGCACAGGCAGTGCGAGTTGCAGCAGAGGCTTCGGCCCCGTCCACCGGCAAAAAGTATAAATTAAACTCAATGTCTCAGTCAGAGCTTGTTGTGCTGTGTCAAGATCTGCATCGCAGAGTTCGATCCACCAAAGCCTCACTTCGAGAGGCCCGTCTGGCCGCTGCTGAAAAATCCGCAGCAGCTGCTGAAGCAGCTGAGCGCTTGCAGTACGAGGCTGCAGAGCGAAAGGCAACTATTGATGAGCTGACTATAAGCAAAACGGCACTGCGTGATTCTGAAACAACTTGCCGCCGCTTAGCTGGCGAAGTGGACGCTGTGAGGGCCGATTTGCACAAGGTTACGCAAGAAGCAGAGAGGTGTCATGCAGAGCTGGCATCTCTCAAAGAGCAGAAGCAATTGCTTGAAAAGCAGCGCACAGATCTGGACACACAGGTTCAAGATTTGAAGGAGCACACCATCTCCGGCACTCCAGACGCCCAGCGTCTTGAGCAAGCTGAGATGCACAGCGCCCAGCGAGCCGCCCAAGTGAAGGGCCTGCAGCGGGAAATGGCCGCACTTGCCAAGCAGAACGACGCATTGAAAAGCAGCATTGCCCAGTTTCAAGCTGCAGCTGCAGCAGCGCGCCCCAGCGGAGCAGGGGGCTCTTCTGCAGTATCTGCTGAACCACAGCTGCAGTCTGCGCCCTCCAGCAGCAACAGCACAGCCGTGGATGCCCAGCAACGTGCAGGTCGATCAAGTGGAGTTTCCGGTGACGATGATCTCGCACTGGGGCATATTCGGCACCTGGTGCTGGCTACTGTGGCGGCCGGGGGCGTGCAGCCTGATGCACTCCCACTAGTGAAGGCTGCACTTGCCAAGGCCCTGAAATGCTCCGCGAAAGAGACACAGAGGCTCCTGCAGTGCTGACGTTGCGAGGTGGTGCCCATGTTGGTGTGCACCCACAGGGAAGGACGCGGCTACATGGCAGCTTGGTATGACCAGCTGCTCACGGATGACGGCAGCCATCTCTTGTCCAGCGGTGTTAGGTCAAGAAACGAACTTGTGCTCTGACAGGATTTCAAAAATGTTGGTTTGCTTTCCCTGCCGAAGTCATCGAGGGTGGTCGTCAGGGAAATTGGCGTGTGGGAGCTCAATGCTACACAAGTCACCTTGGACCATGAAGTTCCAAATAGAAGCAGTTGAAGGCGCATATTTAAAATTATCGACATATGTGCCTTCCAAGTGGTTGGCCTGTGGGTTATATCCACCGGCTCTGCCATTTGAGGGGTGCTAAATGGGATGCCCAGATGAAGTGCTGCTCCAGAGGATTATTTTGTCGGAGGTATCTTCATTCCATTTCTTATTTGCATGTAACTGCGAGATGTTTCAGTACTTTAACTGTTTTCAATATTTTTCGAGCGTGAATTGAATCACTGTGTTGCTCGCAGCCATCATATTGTTGCGATAATGAGTATCTCAAATTTGAGCATGAGATATGTTGAAACACACATTTATTGTGCCATGTGCAGCAAGTGTAAACCAAGAGTCAAGCAAGAAGGTTCAATAACATACTTTTATCATTTGCACCTGATTTTGGCCAGCAATGGACGTCTTGCTGATCTTTGCCCTCAAAGACACACACGTCGCCAGAAATGTCCTCAGCTTCCTGGATGCGCCGTCGCTATGCGCTCTGCAAGTGGTCTGCAAGCAAGCCAAGCACTCATCAGATGCACTGTAAGATGCGGTATGACGGCCGCTGCTGCTGCATGACTTCGGGTGGATGCTGCCGGGTCGGCGTCGCACAATGGCCAACAATGCCAAGCGCGAGGCAGCCATGGGGCGGTGGCAGCACGGTGGCGCTTGGTATGACCGGCACTATGAAAACGTGGACGAATACCTGCACCGTAATATTTCGTTGCTTGCCCCTGTGGCGATGACGCAGCTCAGCTTGGACGGCCTCCTGGACAGCTCCCCCCCCCCTGGCAGCTCTCCCCCACACGAGGCTGAGCCCCCCGATGGCAAGGACCTGAGGGGCCAGCCACGGTGGCTGCGCATGCTGGCCGAGGCCCGCCACCAAGTTCTGGAGCAGTGGGCCCAGCAAGGTGTCAAAGGCGTCGCTCGTCGTGGCGACCAGCTGTTTCCGCGAGCAGATCTCTTGGGTGACCCCGCGTTCTGGGAGGCCAGTATGAGCCAGATGGAGGCTGTGCAGCAGGCTCATAGGAAGTCCTACTGGCCATGGGAGGCAAACAGACCGTATGGTATACGCACAGGTACTGCTAGACCGCCTCGGCGCTGGTGGTGGCTAAACAACCGGTACTCCCTTCAAACTAACGGCTTGAACGCCGTGTCCACTGAGCTCCTGAACGTGGACACCACGTCAAACACTTCCACAGCGCTATCCAAGTCGCCCACAGGCAGTCTAAGGGCGCTGGCGCTGGCGCCGCTGCTGCCGTCCAGAGTGATGACGCTGCAGCCGCGAAAAAGGCGGCACCAAGGCAAAGCGTGAAGCCGCCAAGGCCGCCAAAGAGGCAGATGAGCTGGCGTCTGGTGCAGCTGCTGCCGAGGAGGCCGCTCAGCCCAAAAAGTCAAAGGCTGCCCGTGCAGGGCAGCGGGCGCATGCACGCTTGTCACAGTCGCAGCGTGTTTTGTACCACACCGAGGCCGTGCACGGCTCCCCAAGCAGACGATGCGATGCGCCGCAACCGCCGGCTCCGGCGTCAGCTCACTGGACCCTGCAGGCACCCCCGCCGGCACGTCTTGATGTCCTCAGCCTCGGCGTCACGTAAACGCAGCACGCTGCAGCTGCAGCCGCTCGCGCTGCCGCGCTATAATTAGTATCTACCCTGCTTCTGAATCTATATGCTTATGACGAGTCTTTGTTGTCTAGGTCGTTTAAGGTATATAGATCAAAATTTAAAGCAATTCTATACATTGGCTTGTTTAGCTATACTGGTAGTGCTATTCTATGCATATATTGAGGGTACCGGTGTGCGTTGTTGCCGCTGCTGTCGGGGGTGCGGTGTTGCTGCTGCTGCCGGGGGTGCTTGAGTGGAGGGCACGCTCAATGGCGCGGCGCCTAATGGGAACGTCTGTACAAAAATACGCTGAACGGCGCGGCGCCTAATGGCTGAACGGCGCGGCACTTAGTGGGAACGTTCCAGCGGCCGCGGTTGCTGATGCCTTCACTGCGGCCCAAGCAAATGGCAGAGGCCCCACCGGAGGTGGGCAGGTGCCAAGGGCACTATCACTTCACCAGGCCGGCATCAGTCAGCAGCATGCTACACTGGATAGATCCAAGCTTGATCAACATGTGCACAAGCAGCTCCCGGTGGCCCACATTCACCTGGACCGCCTGTCCTGGTGGGAGCAGCAGCAGCGACAGCAGCTGCTGCATCAAGCAGGCGACATCTTGCAGGAGGCAGCAGCTTCACCAAATGCATAGAAAACGCAGCTGCACGTACCCAATATGCGCCCATTCCAACATGGAGTGCATTGGGCAGAGTATCAGTGCATGCGTGTGATCGAAAGCTGCATGAAGATGGTGCCAGTGGTCACCCTGCCTCCATGGGCACTATCTCAGGTATTGCAGCAGCACTTGATCATGATTTGGCGTGTAGGGCCAGGCTGGTGTGGTTCCTCGCGTGATCTGGCAGATGTGCTGCAGGACAGCATGTATCAGCTAGATGCTTGTTGGCATGAGTATGCTACTGCTTTGATCAAAATTATGAGTTCGTGCAGATCGTGGTCGCGTACGCCTGGGACCATCAGACTACCGCTTGGGAAACTGCTGAATGCAAGTGCACGCTCCGCCGACTGTGCTGGTCAAACTGCATCTCTTTTCGACCGTGGAGGCCAATCTGCAGCCACGAGGTGCCCAGTCACTGTACGGTGACGTACACAGCTCGCTGCGGTATGCGTTGTAGCTGCATGCAGTAAAGAGGCTGGAGGAAACAGCCGATTGCAGCTGCTGGATAGCTGCCATGCCTACAGCTTGCGCTAGGCTCTCACAGATGCTTGCTGTGTCTCGCATGGTGGTGCTCTCGATGTGGAGTGCTTTGGTCGTCTTATACACATTTGCATTGCTGCTCTTTGCTGTCCCATCTGTTGAGCTGCAACTGATGGAGTACTGGCCGGATTTCAATTTGCCCATGACTGACGTCACCCTATGGACGGGGCTTGTACTCATGACTGTACCGTGGACAAGCATTAAACAGCCTGCTGTGCAAAAGCTTCTCGGTTTGTCACAGGATGATGTCGAATACATCAGCGGCATCTGCTGGGCCGGGCTTGTATTGTTGTTCGCAGTGCCAACGTCCGCACTCTCTTGTGGAGCTTTGCCAACATTCGGGATATTCATACTGATGAACGAATTAGCCGCGAAATTGGCGGCGCCAGATGCCCTGTCCGGGGTGCAGCGAGCGGATCAGGACGCCGGATGGCTGCCAGTGCCCACCATTCCCGGTCTCAGACGCGTCACACACATGGACAGTAAGAATCTCGATAGCATGCCCAGCGACTTCTGGAGCATGCCCGACGATACACCCGTGTACCTCTCACGGGCAGGACTGCTGACCTGGCTGGTCACTCACAAGCAAGCTGCAGCTGCCCACGTAATAGCATGTCGGCATGCTATTGGTTCAGGTTGCCGTAATCAACCCCTCATCATCCAACACGTCATAAGGGTAGCCACTGCAATGCCACCCTGTTGGGGAAAGCACACAGCTGCCGATCCTCTGGTGTACACTTGGCATATAATAGTATGTCATTCATGTGTGACGACTCACCGCTCTTCGGTGCGGCACGCGAAATGCAAACCACATGTCTCTTGTCCTCGACAATTCTTCCTGGATGGGCTTGCACAATCTTGCGACACAGCGTGTCAAGTACACGGCATAATTCTCTCACAAACTCCAACTGACTGCTAAGGGTGCTCACAAGTGCTAGCTTTCCTGGGCTAGTCGTTGAGCTCTGCGCAGGACCCACCAGGTTACTTGTCACCATCCGAAAAACATCAGCGCATGGCAGCTCTGGCGGTCAATTAGACCGCTTCGAAGTGCAGCCATCTTTACAACCACGCAAAGAATCGTCTCTCAATTGATAAAAGTGATTTGTGAACTCTCTCTTGACTCGCACACGACCTTCTGGCAGTTGCCGCTTCAGTTTGTGAGGCCCCCCGTGTCCGACACATCTTCCCTCCTGAGAGCGGCCAGGTTCTGCGACTAGTTCGCGACATGCGAGCCGAATGAGCATCAAAGATGCTCAAACAATAGAGCACTCAAGGCTAAGATTGGTTGGCAGTCAGAGCCGCTATTTGTTCAGGTCAAGAGCAGCGCTGCATGCCCATGCCACGTTTGGCTCGGTAGTACAAATCCAGCACGACCGTCAACGTTTTTCAACATGTCCAAGCGCCGACTGTCCACTAAGTTTGACGCAAAAAGTGCCATGGGTGTTTTGGCTCCCAAAAGCACCAACTCAAGAATTAGGTAAGCAATTCTGCCGGCTGCTCAGTGCGGAATTCGATCATTGCCGTTACTGTGGTGCAGCATGAGCGGTCTGCGTGCAAGCATTGCAGCACAAGCCACTTCAAAGGACTCTCAAAGTGGAAGCTCGCTGCACGATCCAGCTTTGAAGGAGATGTATGACACGGTGATCAAGCTGAGCACTGAAAATGTTAGTCTTGTGCGTGACACCGGATAAGTTTACTCGAATGATGAAGCGATGCACAGAAAATCAATGCCAAGAATACTTGGAGTTTTGACTTTATCGAGCACATGGATTCTATGATTGAATCTGATTCTGGGTGCGTGAATTGAAATGGGGGAGGTTGCCTCGACTGGCGTTACGGCAGTATCAAATATTCTAGCAACTCTATTCGAGCGCAGGTCATCCGGAGGCATGACAAACTTTCAGAAGGCATCATGCACCCTAGATGCATCAGTCAAGCTGTATTCATACCGCGTGGACGACGTCTGGAGCTCGTCTTACCGAGTCCTTGAGAACCTCGCCCGGCCAGATGGCGGGGCCAGCGCGGGGGATGATGACGAATCAGGGGGAACGGAGAAGCGTCGACGGCGAGCTGTGGGGGGCTCAGGCAGCACCCTGGAAAGCAACCCCGCCTCCATCACGCAGAGCGAACAGGAGGAAGGCGGAACAATGGACCCCCTGTTCCACAAGATGTCCAAGACTTTCGACGCGGCGGGTGCAGGGGGGCTGCTTCTGCATAACCTCCCTGTGCAGCACGGCGCCTGCCTGGACCTGAACGGCGACTCTCCGCTGCCGGGGCTGGCTGTGGATCCCATGGTAGCCATGCAGAGTGGGGCTGACACACACCTGCACGGTAGCTGCCGCCTGGTCGACTGCACTGCTCTTCGCCAGGTGGTGGTGGCTGCGTGCGCTGCCTCACCCCACGCACCCCCCCAGACCCGGCACAGCCCCAAGGAGGGCCCTGCAGCAGAGTCAGCTGCGCTTTCAGCCCTCACCCGCATGCGGGCATGCCCGGGGCTGGATGAGTTGTACGGCATGCTGACAGAGTTTGCCATTGCTCTGCGGGATGACGCTGCTGCCCGGGCTGTGCTGCACGCGGCAGGCGGGGGGCAAGCAAAGCGCTCCACGCGATCCAAAAAGAGGGGCCAGGCTAAATCAGCAGAAGCAGCTGCTGGTACGGGGGGGGAGGCTTCCCCAGGGGAGGGGGGGGCTGACAGTGACTCAGACGTCCCCCTAGTAGGGGGAGGAGCATCTCCAGGCGGTGCAAACTCCAGTGGTGACGAGGGGGGTTCAGGAGATGAAGGTGACCCACTGATGGGTCTTGAGTTCGATTTGAATCTTGGCATGACTGCAGACGGGTGGGACGTCATGGGGATGGTGGGGGGCGGCATGGGGCGAAGCATCCCCCCCACGCCAGCCACTGCGGGGGGTGCAGGAGGCATGCTCTCCCCCATGGCATCTGCGGCTGTGCAGCGCAGCAGACGCGCCATGGAGCGTGTGGAGGGGGGGTCAGATGCGGGTGGCTCACCCCCCCCCTCCTGGCTAGCAGCCGATGATGTCGACGGCGCAGCAGCGGACCTGGACTTTGGACCCGCAGATGACGGTGCCAGTCTGGGTGGAGAAGATGACAGCGATGCTGGGATTCGTGCACTGCTGGGGGGGGGCAACCTTGCCCTGCCAGATGCCACCCCCATGCACATGCGGGGCAGCTTTGGGGGGGGGGGTGATGACGGCGGCAACACCCCTCCCAGTGCAATGAGTGCAGCAACTAAGCCCGCCACAGGTACAGATGCAGCTATAGCGGAGGGCCGTGCCCTGTCAAGTGTGTTTGCATCTGTGGCAGCTGGGGGGGCGGGTGCAGCTACAGGAAGGGGGCTTATGGGGGCATCAGCTGGCATCGCCGCCGAGTACTCAGCTTTCGATATGAGCAAGTTGACCACGCTTCACTCCGGATGGGCGGGGCTGGGTCACTGGAAAGCCCACAAGCCCCGGGCAATGCCCAAACGGGCTGCTGCAGCAACGGAGGGTGCAAGCAGGGAGGGGGCAGACGATGGTGAGGAGGGGGGGGGCGCTGCTGCATCCAGCAAGGGTGCCTCCAAGTCCAAGAAGGCCAAGGTGTCTCACATGATTGACTTTAGCGCCCCCCCTCCAGGGAAGGACGCCTTTGCATTGCCAGCACGCCCCGGCACCCTGCAGCTGACTGCAGCCTCCAGGGCTGAAGCAATTGCCCTGGGGGACAAGTGCAATATTGCCCCCCTAGACATGCTTTACTCCCTGGAGGATCTTTCTCGCACCATGCTGTACCCTGCTCGAGTGTACTCGGCGGCGCACGAGCTAGTCGAGGGGGGGGCAGACCACATCGTCGAGGGGGGTGATGACGCTGGCGACATGTATGAGGATGGTGACGCAGAGCTGGACACATGGGACGCACACTCAGTGGGGGCAGACCATGGCGATGATCATGGTGCCCCCCCCGTTGGCCTGTTGTCCCCCAGTGCACTGCAGGAGACCAAGCCTTCCTTTATACCCGACGGGGGGCTGGTGCAGGCTGCCCGGAAAGTGGCCCGAGTGGAAGTGGCTCATGCCCGCAAGGCCAAGCAGGTGGACGTGAAGCGCCTCAAGACAGACATCTGGCAGCATCTCGGCCGCCAGCCCCAAGTGGGTGCAGGGGGGTATGTCCTGGAGGGAGCCCCCCCAGACGCCGACGACGCCGCCTCTTCATCGGCCGTCGCAGCAGCGGCAGACACTGCCTCGGCGGCTGCATCTGCCCGCGGCGAGGGGCAGGGCGTGTCCTTCATTCACGACGTGGTGGGCGCACTGGGCGCCACGCAGCCTGACGGCGTCACTCTGCCGTTTTTCTTCACCTGCGTGCTGCACCTGGCAAACGAGAAGGGGCTGCTGCTGGAGGGGGGTGAGGGGGGGGACCTCTCTGACATCTTCATCCGCCCTGCAACAAAGGAGAATGCGCTGTGAGGAGGGCATGCCCTCGTAGGAATGCATTTTCGCTAACTGCTCACACACACACAATCGCACGCACACGTGCACCCCTCGTTTTGTTACTCACTGGCAGCTGCAGTGCCGTTCAGCACCTCATCGTCAAACCAGCCTTGCTGGAAGAACTCCCCAAGACCCCCCGTGCTCACAATGGCGGCGCTGCGGCCCAGCTGTCGGAAAAACGCCTCGTGTGCCGAGGAGGAGGTCACGTGTCGCAGGTGGTCGCGTTTCATCTCCAGCACGGCGCCGGGGGTCTGGTTGGGCTGACGGCTAAGACCCGGCAGGCCCTCTCGCAGAATAGCAAAGCCCGAGGCCACAGGGGCAGCACTGTCCCCCATGGAGCCCTGTCGGGTCTGGCTCTGCAGTTCCCGCTCAATTAGTGCGTCGCTGCCACGCATCTCCAGCTCCTCCAGGGAGCTCCGCAAATGGGCTTCATGCGCCTCCACTTCTTCAATTTCCGCACTGAGCGTCGCGATTTCCTTCTTGGCTGCCTTCACCATGCGTTTTTCCCCCTTGAGCACGTCGGAGATGTAGGTGGCGATGAGGGAGAGGGGGCACGCCTCGTTGCGGGCGACGATATTCACAACCTGCACAGGGGACAGCAGTGCCTCCTGGTCGATGTGGTCCAAAATCGCATCGAACAAATCAGTGATCTCTGCTGCGTCCTCCTCGCCGTCTTCCCCAGCCATGGGCCCACCGTAGGCATCCACCACGTGGTGGAGCGCCGCGATCCACAGCTGGGGATCAGACCCCCCGAAGCGCTGGCAGGTCGCAAGCAGCTCGCTGCGACCGCGCCGCACTGCGTCTTCGTCTCCCCGCAGTGCTGCAGCAACTGCTGCTTCCGCATGGTGGGCCAGCACTTGTCTGTACTCCCCGGATTTCTCCAGGAGATACAGTGCCCCCTCATGGAAGCCATGGGTGCGGCACACGGCCAAGGCGTGGTGGGCATCGTACTTGGCGTTCGGGTTGGCCAGGATGTTCCGCAGAACACGCTTGCAGCGCAGGCGCTCTACATCGGCCTGGTGTTCTTGCAAGTGCTTTCCGTTGCCCGCAGCGGTCAGTTCCCCGCTCTGGGCAGTGGCTGCACCGCTGCCTGCTGTCTGCGTAATCTTGGCTACCTCGTCTGCGAGCAGCCTGTCCTGGTCATATGTGGACAAGGACAGGTGCAGCAACGTGTCCCACACTGCCTGCGACGCCATGGGGGCGTGCTCCACGACGTACTCTAGGAACAGCCGCCCCTCCTCGGGGTGTTCCGCGAAAATGGGAATGAACCCCTCTGGGTCTGCTCGGGGGATCGTTGCCGCGGCCCGCCCCTTCTGCTGTTCCTTGGGGTAGTCCTGGGGCTCCTGCACCGTGCGCTCACCCGATTCGTCCACGGGGAAGCGCACATACGCCTCCAGGGAGGTGCCTTCCTTGGTGGGGGGGGGCTTGTACCCAGTGCACAACTGCTGCAAAAGCTCCCGCGCAGGGGCCCCCACGCCATTCAATAGGGCCTTGCCGTGGGCGAAGGCCAGACGCTCTGCCAGCATGAAAGGCAGGCGAGACATGTACTCCAGGGCGGTGAGCATGGGGCCTGCAGCTGGCGTTTGGACCCCCCCTTGCACCCCCACCTCGTCGCTCTGCACGGGCACCGCCGCCGCCACCGCTGAGTACAATGAGCCCTCACTGGTGGCGCCAGCATCCATCAGCAGCTGCACAAATGCAGTGTGCTTTCCATGGCGCCCCGCCAGGTACAACGCCTCATGCAGGAATCCTGCGTCCCGCAGAACAGCGATGGCGGCGTCCACGTGGAAATTGGGCCCCCCTGCACCCCCCTCTGCATGGCCCCCTGCACCGCTACTGGCCTTCAACCCAGCTGCCGCTGAGCGCCCCCCCTGCACCCCCTCAGCCTGCAGTTTTTCCAGCTGGGCCGCCACGGTAGGGGGCAGGCGAGGGGGGGCCCCCTGCACCTCCCCCCGAATGAACGCCTGCAGCTTGGCTGTGTCTCGCAGCTTGGTGTAGCAATTTAGCAACAGCGTGGTGTGGCCTTCTGTGGCGTGCCCCAGGGAGTGAAGCAACTCCAGGTACCGGGTAAGCTCGTTGATGCGTGGGGCGTCGAGGAATTTGCGAATCACATACGACGGCTCCACGTGCCCGATGGTCACCAGGAACTGCTCCATTGCGGCGGCGAACGCCGTTTTTTTGTGCAAGTGGTCGCCATATGCCCTGAAGATGTCCACAATGGAGCCGGCATCGTAGCCCGAGGTGGAGGCCAGTTGAATGGCAACGTCGAAGCGGTTCAACCGGAACAACATATCCAGCTTCGAGGGTGTGTCGTGTTCACGCAGCTGCATCACCACGCCGGAGCCTGTGACGATGTGCAGCCGTCCCCACTCTGCAAGGACGTTCCGTACCCCCCCCAAATCTGAAGCAGGGGGCCCCTTCCCCGCTGCCCAGTCCTCCGGGTTTGTGCTGGCAGCGCCCCTGCTGCCGCGTTCCAACATTGAACGCAGGCCTGCGCTGGAGCCCAGGGAATGGTTGAACACCGCCAGCTTGTTCGCGGTGTCGTACACCCACACGGCGTGACGCAGGGCAGCCCCCCTTGACACTACTACCAGATACCGTCGAAAGGACGCCACAAACACCTTGAAGCCTGTCACAGCATACGCAGCAGAGGGGGACTCAGGTGTGAAGAAGAACACCCCAGCTTCGTTGCTCACGGCAAGGCGGCCTTCCGTGGTCACCACTGCACAGCCGCATCGGGCTCCAGAGGCGGGGGAGCCCGATCCAAGATCGCGCGTTGCTTGGGGCGACGCCAGTGAGATGGTCCCCCCTACAATGACATTGCGTACGCTGTGCGCAGTGGTCACGAACAGAGTCAGAACACTCTTGTGAGAACGGGACACGTCACGCAGCGCGCTCATGACCCCCCCTGCACCCCGATAGGCCTGAGCAATGGTGGTGCTGTCCGTGCTCTCGGCAAACCCCAGGTGTGTCACAGCGTGAGAGCTTCCCCCTGAGGAGGTTGAGGGGGGGGGCACTTCCTCACGAGTAGTTTTGCCCCGTGACCTCATGAGGTCCCCCTTGAACAACACGATACGGCCGTCGGAGCACCCAACTGCAACGACATCTCCAGCTTCATTGATGGACACACTGCTGACAGCAGCTGGATCTCCATCCCGCTGTCCAGCGGAGGCCGAGGCAGCTGCAGCAGCCTTACCCCCCCCGGCCTTGCTGGAGGCTGGTTCAACTGGGAACACCCTGAGCGACATGAGCAAGGAAGGTGTTCCGTCTTCCAAGCACTTGGCCAAGTTCCACACCCGCAGGGTGGCTGGCCCCGCGTTGGCCGTGGGGAGGGCCCCCCCCTGCTGCTCGGAGGGGTGTCCAATGCTGGCCAGCACGCGGTCGCGAGCTGCTGAATCCGTGAGGCTGCCGGCTGGCGCAGCTGCCCGCACACGCGCCATGGCAGATTCCATTGCATCAGCTGCAATGTCACTGGCCGCCTGAGCTTCGTCTGGGGATCTGAAGACGGCGCCGTCACCCACTGTGACGCAGAGGTCACTGCGCCGAGAGGCTCCTGTTGCCGCAACGTGCGCATTGTGCGCTTTGAAGGAGGTCATTGTTGCGTCGCGGTCCATCAACGAAAGAAACCCTTGCGCATCTCCAAATATCAAACGGCCCCCGCATGATGTGCTGCACGTGATTTCCCGACACTGCATTGTATGCACACTGTGTGTTGCCTACTTGCAAATCTCGCTGCAGATGAGTACTCACGGCCAGGCCATCGTGGTGGTCAACATCTGTAGGCTGTGTTGGGAGGCGCAAATAACTTTTATCGAAAAAGCGAAATAGATTCCATTGGTCCATGCTTGTCACAAACGATGCACGTATCAAGGCTTCAGGTCAGCGGGGTGCGTGCAATTACCGCACGACAGCAGCGCGTGAGGGCGAGGCTAGCCTACTTGACAAGCAACACAGGCACTATGAAGTTCCGATACTTGTCGTTACTTGTGTAAACTAGTGGCATCACACGTTTTTGCTTGATCATGATTTGCACCCGGCCTTCATGGATTGTCGTTTGCATTCCAGCCGAGATTTCCCGCAAGGCGTGGCAGGGGGCACAGAAGCTGATCCAGCTCAAGGAAAGAATGCATTCGATCAGGGCGTATTTTTTACTTTGCTTCGCCTGATTCCACTTGTGCTTTGCTGGCAGTTTCCAGCAATGCATTGGTCTCCTCCTTGGTCAGCACGCGCTGCACGACGCCAGTTTCGTTTTTGAAGACAATGCTCACCTCCACCTGCTCAGCGCTGGGTGCGGTTGTATCCATTGCCTTAGTCAGCACCTTGGCTGCCAGCTCTTGGGCCTCCTGCAGTGTGAGGTCGTCCTTGTAGTCTGTTTTGAGAGAGCTCTGGGAGGAGTTGGAGTTGGCGCCGATGGCGGTCGCCTTCCAGCCGGAGTAGTTCCCGCTGGGGTCCGACTGGTATAGCTGAAAACCCAAGTATTGGTCCCATCCAGCAAACAGGAACGCCACGCCGTAAGGACGCAGGCCTCCGTACTGGGTGTAGCTGTGCTTCTGGTTGCAAACAGTCTTGACCAGCTGCTCCACAGGCATCTCCTCGTCATACCGGAACCGGTGGCGCTGGGCAGTTAAACGTGCAAAATCAATCAAGATATCAGCGTCAGAGCTGAGTCCTGCGACGGCTGCAGCCACGTGTGTGTCCAGTTTGTACAGCTTCTCGCTGCCCTTTGAGGGTGCCAGCAGCTTGGAGCCAGTCTTCTTCTCTCCAGCAATGACAATGCCTTCCTTTGTCAAAATGCCCACAGCAGCTGCAGCATTCTGAATTGCAGTGATGGCATACTCCACTTGGTACAAATGGCCTGCACATGACCAATGTGAGGGAATGCATGCAGTGTCCTGGCGTTTCGTCCAAAACGCCAACAACAGCAAAGCCAGTGATACGCACCCTCGGGAGAAAATGTGGTGGTACCACTATCGTATCGTCGAGCCTGCAACACGTTGGTTTCTGAAGAGTTGCAGAGATATGCATCAATTCCTTTTCTTCTTACCATATTTGAGCAGGGTCGATTGGCGTGGTGAGCTCAAGGTCAGTTGTGCGTACAGGCGCAGAATGGCACAGCGATTCAGCTCACAGCACCAATTGTTCTATACGTCAAGGTAAGCAGTGATACTTTTGGGGCGCTGGCAAGCCTCCCACCTTGGCGAGCGAAAGCCCAAGCCCTGCCACAATCAAATGGCATGGGGCCTCCCACAAACCCAGCAGCTGTGTCGTAGGTATCATCAAACCCAGCGAAGCAGTGCCAGCTGTGCAGCCGACAATGCAGCAGCATCTGCAGGAACAAATAGAAACGCCTGCGCAGTTCTTCCTGAACAGTGAACATACATTGACACACAACATCCATACATCGCACCACCACGTCCCTCCACGCCTCGTGCTGCTGCTCTCCAAAACTCAACGAAGTGCGGGCGATTTCACCCCAGGGTGGGCAATCATTGGGGAGACAGGTGCAGCAACAGCCCCAGAGGCTGCCATGGGGCCGCCGCCTGTGGGGCTATGGTGGCCACTCGAAACCGCACCAGGGCCGCCTCTCCACCCCCCCAGCGACGCCGTGGGGGTGCCTTTCCCAAGAACAGACACACCCGGGGAATAGCTGTACCCGCTGGTGTGGCGCTCGCCCTGAGAGTCGCTGGCAGCAGCTGACGCTGCTGTCACTAGGCCGGAGCCCGCAGTGGGGCTGCCGGATGGCTTCGATGGTGCGTATGCTGCACCCACAAGTGCAACTTGAAGCTTCTGCAGAACACTGTTCGCCACTGTTCTACGGAGAGACACTTCATCAACTGTGCCATCTGAGGCCACGAGGCTGAGCCACTCATCCGGAACAGTGAGTGACTCAAGAACATGCGACCTGGCGTCTAGCACACCGCCACTGGTCTCGTCTACAAGGCGAGCAGTGTTCGCGAACGCCACCACGACAGCATCCACCTGTTCACCCACTGTGTTCACGGCATTGTATGCGGCCATGGCAGGGTCGCCTGCACTGGCACTGGCTGCCAGCGCATTCTGCGCCGCCACAACTGCGTGCGCTGCGCAGTTGTGCAACGTCTCCGCGGAGGGCAAAGGCCAAGGCAGGGTGCTGGTGTTCCCTGTTCCGCCTTTCGAGACTTCCAGTGTGCGCTGTCGTTCCAGCCGGTCGCGCAGGGATCGGGCTGCCACGAACAGCTTCACCTTGAGGTCGTCCAGTGTTCCGGCTGCGTGACGCTTACGGGCATCCACGACATTGGGCTCCCCATCGTGGTCCACGCGTGCCAGCCACTCCTCCTTGATGGCTGGTGCGTCGTCGGCTGGCGGCTTGGGCATTTGCCCCGCGGGAATGGCCTGGGTGCCGCCAGCTGCCGCACTTCGCTGTGCAGCTCGCACTACCACCCGCTGATCAAGCACCTCCACGACTGCCTCCACGAGCTGCCGCAGGGTCTTGCGGGCCGCCCGCAGTCCCATGGATGGGTGGTTGTCCATGTCAGCGATGGTGAGCTGGTCCGTGGCAGCAGCCAGCAGGGAGGCGGCGTACGCCTCCAAGGTATCCGGCCGCACAATGGACACAGGGCGTGCGACACGGAAGGCGGTCTCGAACAGTGCAGTGCGCAAGCGGCGCTGTGTGGCCTTGGCTTGCAGCAGGCGCTCTCCTGAAATGCCTGCCTTGCTGTCGTCCACATTGTCGGTTGGGTGCAGCCAGAGCTCCCGCAGTGGGAGCTCAGCAGCGTAATCGCGGTCAACACGAGGCTGAGCTCCGCGACGAATGGCGTCAATCACACCCTGAGACATCTCATCAGACACTCGACGCGCAGGGCGTCCTCCAAAAGACGGCGCTGAGTCGACAATGCTCTCAATAAGCTCATGCTGAGCTGTTGCAATATCCGCAGCTGCCAAATCTCTCAGCTCGTGAGCTGTCGGAGGCTCCAGCAGAATTGCGCCAGTGGAAAGCTCATGTGCAGCAGAATTACTGCCGGGGTAGGATGTTGCCTGCATTTTGATGCCTTGTGCTTGCGAAGGCCAAAGTGCTTCCCTGCGTCGCTGCGACTCGCTCGTTCTCCAACACGCCAACTTGATTACCTCGCGCAGTCCAGGTCTCGAAAATCAGCCAAGCAGCACAGCGCCCGAGGATAAATGCTCGCAACTTTCAGCAGCAGTGCCACTGTACGTGCTCCCTGGGCCGGTGGACGCAATGGGGGGGCTCCAAAGTTTCGAAACCAGCTCATGACCCCCCTCAAATAATTGAGACCGCCTCCTCATCAGGCTAGCCGATGGATTAGGGTCACCCGGGGATGCTTGCATCATCCACAGGGGTGGGTGATTGGGCAAGAATGTGTGCGAGCTAATTATTAGCGCTACAAGAACTTTGACACACACGGCTAGTGACACGCGTGCGGGACGCGGGCTCATTGGTATCATTCATTGCAGCCTGAAGGAGTTGAATTTGATCTCGCAGTTGCAGCACACGCTTTGCTACTCCCAGTGTGGCCCCCATCTCGCCAAGGCGCCCCGCCGCTCCTGTGGTCCACACTGGATGCTACACTGGCACGAGTGTATGTATGGCGCCCAAAAAGGCAGTGTGAATGCAGATGACTTGCCCCAGCTGTGGACAGCGGGGCCTCCTGGGGGCTCTGTTTCCCACGGGGGGCTGGGCAGGGGGGGCCTCTCGTAGGAGGCACGGGAGGACACCGCTGCAGCAAATGTTTTTCCATCTTTTTAAGAGCAGAACGCTACATATGTGCTGCACTATATGAATATGTTAAGTAGCAGTAGTCTCCTCACACACCGTGTCTGTAGGCAGAGCATGGTGATTCGGTCAACTGCACGAGACGTGTATCCGCAGCTGCACACGTGCAGCCATGAAGCTTGTTGGTGTTATACTGCGGGCAGCTGCTGCTGTGATTGCTACTGGTTTGTTATTGTTGCATACTCCCTTGGGTGAGTGACGTCTGCATGAAGCTGTGCAGTGAGATGCGACGGCTTTACTCTCGATATGAGCTTGCAAGTGCAACGCCGTTTGTGACTCTTGCGGGATTGGGCAGATGTGCGCTATTTTTGCCAAGCACCCATGCAGCAGGATACTAATTAGTATGACCTGTGGGCTTCCTTGCTCTGTGCACGCCAGTGCAGCCGTTGCATTGCTTGTGTAGACCCTTGTGTGTGTTGCCCGCTGACGAAGTTTGCACAACATTTCGTTTCAATCGCAGTACTAGTGCATGCATGCGCATTGGAAGCAACACCCACACTAATCAGAGTGCACGTCAAGTCCGATGGCACAGCTGAACAGACCTCTGAAATGATGACAAATGAGGATCTCTTGCAGAGGTATATTGAAGCCTGCCGTAGATAGAGAGCACGTGAACGGCGAGAGGACCAAGGTGCAGCCCGCAAAGAGATGGCACGTGCGCTGCGATAGTACCTAGCTGCAGCCCGTGCGGAGCGATTACAAGAACGCCAGCCAATTCTGCAAGCCCTTGCGGAGATGCCACAAAAAATCCTGGAGGGCAATCATGAGCGTGAGCGCTGCGCAGCGTGCAGCTTGCTGCAAGCATACACATTCGCTGGCAGTGCAACTGGGCAGCTGCATCACTGCTCCGGGAGCCGATTTGGGTCCGGTGACTCCAACTTGGTCCTCAATGCTGCGCGTTGTGGCAGAAAGTGGCACTCCCAGGACCACATGATGTACAGCATGGAAGCGTGGGAGCTTGTGTCTGGCCATGGGGGGCCGAAGAATTTCTACCAAAAACGTAGAATTCTCCGCTTGCTGCACAGTGTGCACACGGATGTGCTCATCATGACTGAAGAGGACCGTGGTCGGTATAATCTGCGCCTTGCTGCCGAACAGCTGATCGAGGTGACCGGCACGCGGCTTGCTCATTCCGAAGCCATCGGAACCCTGGTTGGCACCACATGTACAGTGCACAAGGCGAATACCAGCCTTCACGTGCAGCGTATGAAGTTTGATATGATAGGTCGGCCGCGATCCATGTGTTCACTTGTCAAAAAAATCATAGGTGGCAAAGGGCACGGCGACGGCACATATGGCATTCACACCCGAAGCATCGGCGCAAACAAATGAAAGCACAAGTCTGAGATTCCGAAATGGCTGTGCATTTGATGACATGCTGCAGCCTGTGCAGCAGAAAAGCCACGTTAGCAACAGCGGCACCGTAGTCTCCAAGACCTTGTTGCACGGAGGCCAGTGTGTGCATGTAACGAACGGCATCCTATCAGCAAGCTATGACCTCACGGAACGAGGCTTGCTGAGCATGCTCCCTGCCGGCATGGCTCATGCACTGCTGGATGTGGCCGCTGCGCTCAAGCAGCAAGCTGAGCTGTACGGGGACCATGTGGCTGTGGACGCGGTGCCCGCATTCCGCAAGGAGTGTCCAGAGACTGGGGGGGGCGTGCAAAGTGCATCGGTACATGTTAATAGCACAGGACCCACCGTATGTGCAAGTCTAGTATTGGATTTTGGGGCCGTGCCCCCAATGATAGCCCGCAGATTGCTGGCCCAAAACAATACACCAGAAGGGCCCGACAGACCTCTGAGTGCGGTGTGTACGGTGAGCGCTGCTTCTCCGCGTGTCCCGGCCTGGCCTACCTAGGTACCTAGAGGCACTGTGTACCCCCCCTTTACTTAATAATACTATTACTAAACTTCCTACACGTCAATGTCGTGCACTAGTACTGGTAGCTGCACATTTGACTGCTCCATGTGTCATGCATACAAGCACACCGGTCTGCAGCCCCTGAGCAGCGCCAGCAGGGGTGCACATGAGTTGAAGCGTACTTGTGCCCAGGTGGCGGGTGATGTCCCCTGACCCACAATGATCATGAACACTGCAGATGAGGAGGAGACAGATTGGCAGCATACCTGCCCAGATGGGCACCGCGGGCAGGACAAGTGCCGTGCCCACCTGCGGGCAGGTGGTGCTTTGAAAGAAGAGCTCCCGAGGTTGGAAGCTGCCACACGGCCTGTGGTAGAGTGCGCTGAACATACATTATAGACACCGGATGCTAGCCTAGCCCTCACAGGAATACAAGTGTTCCATCCGCAGTTTCACTTGGCTTCCAAGCCGCGGCAGGTGCGGGCTGGGAGGTGGCCTGCACAGTGCCAGCGACTGTGTCACCCCCCTGCAGGTGCTGCAGCGTCGTCCCCCTTGACCTTCTAGGGCTGTCCACAGCATACCCCCCCTGAAAGTCATTTGCTTCCTCGTCGCTATTTCCTTGGTCGTTCTCCGCGTCCCACACGTCAGGTTCGCCATACGCCCCGCGGTCGGTGTCGTCAATACACAGCAACACGTTGACACTTCCCCGCACAGAGATGGCCCACACAGATGAACAGAAGCCACGCTGAATGCGCCCACGAGCACACGCAGCCAGGGCCAAGATTGCAACACACAGCACCAGCATGACTGCAATAAAGGGGGCAATGAAGCTGAAGTCCCCGAGGCGACCGACAGGGATGCCAAGAACCAGCGGACCCAACACCTGACTCAGGGCGAATACACGCCACATGATGTGAGCAGTTGCTTCAATGGACCCCCCTCCCATCACCAGCGACTCGCTCAGCATGATCGGCACGATGGGCACGATGCCCAGGCAGGCTCCCCACCCGATCAGCACCAAGCCCACAATTTGCAGCGGAAGGGTGGCTGGCAGGCCTGGGGCGGGACCAATGAGCACATACCCACCAGCGGCACTCATCAGTCCCGCAATGACGATGGCTGTGCCGCCCACACGCAGGGGCACGGTGGCGCCAGCGTTGACGTACGCCGCTGATGCCAGCATGAACGCGGAAGCCATCATGCCAAAAAGCAGCCCAATGACAATTGCAGGGAACCGGTAGTCCCGCAGCAAGTGCAGCTGGTAGGTCGGCATGAGAAAGCACA